>ERZ1049444.110-NODE-110-length-88096-cov-6.657410_pt1 | contig 88096 bp, 101 predicted proteins | sample MGYA00383101_ERZ1049444 | MGnify/ENA primary metagenome ERZ1049444 (study PRJEB29581, sample SAMEA5548371) | metagenome | biome: marine; feature: coastal; material: water | depth 50 m | study: Short-term variability in the microbial, nano- and picoplankton... | reverse complement strand
GTACGCGAGCTGGGTTTAGAACGTCGTGAGACAGTTCGGTCCCTATCTACCGTGCGCGTTTGATATTTGATGGAAGTTGCTCCTAGTACGAGAGGACCGGAGTGAACCTATCCCTGGTGTTCCAGTTGTCTCACCAGAGGCATTGCTGGGTAGCTATATAGGGTTGTGATAACCGCTGAAAGCATCTAAGCGGGAAGCCATACCAAAGATAAGATATCACTGGACCTTTAAGGTCCCTAAAGATCCGTTCAAGACTAGGACGTTGATAGGCTGGGTGTGGAAGCTAGGTAACTAGTGAAGCTAACCAGTACTAATTGATCGTGAGGCTTGATCTTATAACATTAAAAATGAAACATTTTTTTGTTCTAAATATTTAAGATCTAAAGAATAAGCGTATAATAATTCCTAAATTAAATTTATGTATGATGGCAATAGCGCATGGGAACCACCTGATCCATTCCGAACTCAGAAGTGAAACCATGTTGCGCCGATGGTAGTATAGGGTCTCCCTATGCGAGAGTAGGACACCGTCAACTTAAGTTTATAGAAAGGCCCCTTCGGGGGCCTTTTTTTATTACAATGTAATTATGAAGTATATTTTTGACTTAAAATTTAGAGGTTTTATTCAAGCACGAGAATTTTCCAGATCTTTAAATTTAAAGAATAGAAAAGAATGGGACCAATGGTGTAAAAACAATATACATACTAAGCCAAAAGATATTCCAGTATTGCCAAATCTAACCTATAAGAATAATGGATGGATTGATTTTAAGGATTGGTTAGGCTATTAAATTAACTCCCATCCCTATATCTTTATTATTATTATCTTATGAAATAATATAGGTCTCAATTGAATACTATTATATATTTTTGAGTGTATGAATGTAATAGCAACCCATTCCAATTGAGCCTGTTTTTTTTTGGTTGCTTTTTATTTGAATTTTAACTATTTTCTAGGATCTCTTTCATGCCATATTTAGCCATTGATGTATCAATATCATCAGCCCATTGGTCAACGCCACCTTTTAAGTTGATGACATTATCAAAACCTTTGTCTATGAGTTCTATGCCTATGTTTAAACTTCTTCTTCCATTGTGACAAATGATAACAATAGGGTTAGTTTTATTTAATTCAGAAAGTCTTGAGATAACTTCCGCTATGGGTATATGTATTGACATAGGTATATGACACAAATCATATTCCCATTTTTCTCTAACATCTAAAAGCAGTATGGAAGATGAATCTTCATCTAACATTGCTTTTACCTCAAGAGGTTCTTTTTCAATCAAGTCGAGCTCCGTTGGGAAAGTATATTTGCCTTACCAATATTTTTCTAGCGTGATGTTGCCGGGTTTACTTCGTCTATTTCTCTCTAAACCTTTCTCATTTAATAATTCAACTGTATCGTTAATCATATCTGGATTACCACAAATCATAAATTGTGAGTCCTTATCTATTACTACCTTAGATAATTCTTCAAATTGTTTTGACTTAATCCCTTCTGGTATTCTTACATTGAGGCATCCATCTATAGTTTCTCTGGTGACTGTTTTAATATATGTAAATTTACCAGGCTTGTTTTTATCAAATTCAGATATTTGATCTTGATAGGCTAGCTCGTTGGAATGTCTGACTCCATGAACAAGAATGACATTGTCGAATCTCTCCCATGGATCTGATGTCTTAAGTAGAGAAATAAATACCCCTAGCCCCGTACCCGTTGCAAACATCCATAGATTTTTTCCATCAGGAACTTCATTCATTGTAAAAAATCCTACAGATTTCTCCATGACTTGTAATTTATCACCTACTTTAAGTTCATGTAACTTTGGGGTCAAAACTCCATCAGGTACATTTACATAAATTATTTCAAGGTAATCATCATTGGGTGAGCTGACATATGAGTATGGTCTAGAGACTAGTTCTCCATCTATGTGAAGACCAACCTTGGTGTATTGACCAGCGGTATATGTAGGAACATTTCCTTTAAACTTAAGTGACGCAAGGGAATCTGTCCACCTGGTATGCTCTATGATTTCTGTCTCTATCCAATTAATTGCCATTTTATGCTATGTTATTCCTTATAATTATGATTTGCTAGGCTATCATAAGTGAAACCTAATTTTATGTCAAAAATATGTTTATAGATTATAAAATAAAAAATAATATTAAATGCATGGGTATTAATATTTTTTCCAAAAATTATGTGTCTTCGACAAATGATTACTTAAATTATAGTTATATTAGAGATCAAGCTCCAATTATTGTTTTGTCGAATAATCAGAGAAATCCAAGAGGTAGAAGGGGTAAAAAATGGGTTAATTTTCAAGGTAGCTCTTTAGGTTTTAGTTTATGTTTGAAGTTTGATAAAAGTTTAGATCAATATTTTGCCTTAAGCCACTTGGTTGGAATTTCAATTATTGAAGCATGCAGATCTCTAGGAAATCAAAAATTAACCATTAAATGGCCAAATGATATTATGCAGGGTGACAAGAAGGTCTGTGGTATTTTGATAGAAAATCTTATTGATACTAAAAATTCATTTTATTCAATGATTGGTTTTGGTTTTAATATTTCTATACCAGATAATTTAATAAACTTTATAGATGGTTGCCCAGCAAATTTAAATATAGAAAAAAATAATGTAAATTTACTGGTTGGTACCACTTCTTCAGTTTTATTAAAAAACATATCCTTATTTGAGAAATCTAGTTTCAAGTATTTTCAAAACAAATGGAATGAATATATGTATGCTAAAAACAAAAATGTTATTTTGCTAAGAGGGGATAAAAAGATTACTGGGAAATTGCTTGGAATAAATCATAAAGGTGGATTACAAATACAAACTAATGAAAAGATTATTAATATATCAGATATAAATTATTCAATGAGGTTATTAGAGTGAAGCTTTTGATTGATATTGGAAATACAACTACATCAGTTGGTTTATGGAGCAAAAATCAATTATATATGACTAATTACAGCAAGAATAATAAACTTTTATCTAGTATAAAAAAATATTTTAAAAAAGAAATAGATGAAGTATTCTTTACAAGTGTTATTGGTGCCAAAGAGAATGAATTAATCATTAGTAGACTAAAAGAAATATATAAATGCGGGATTAATCAAATTAAGTCTTCATCTGAGCTGCTAGGCGTGACTAATGGATATATGCAACCAAAAAAATTAGGTGATGACAGATGGGTAACGATTGTAGCTTCTGCTCTTTTTTATAAGAAACCTTTGATAATAGTTGATTGTGGGACGGCAATATCAATAGATATGGTTAATAACAAAAGAGAGCATTTAGGAGGATATATACTTGGAGGTTTTGATGGTTATAGCAAGGCTTTTAAAGATGCATATCATTTGAAAAATATTAGAATAAAAGAAGACGCTGTGTTAAAAAAGAAAAACTTTCCTAACAAAACAGAAGATGGTCTAACGGAAGGATATTTATTAATGGTTACATCTGCAATAGAAAACACTTATGAGAAAATTAAAAAAAATCAAAAAATATCGCCACAACTATTGATTAGCGGTGGTTATGGAAAAATTATTTCAAAAAGATTATCTATTAAAAATAAATATGAACCCGATTTGGTTCTCAAATCTATAGGATTAATTGCAAATAATCTATAGCCTTAATCTTCCTTTCAAGAAGAACCTAGAAGTTCATCAATTTTTTTGATAATTTTATTACTTCCAGGACCAGTTACAGTAGAAAAACTGTCTACTATAGTTCCGTCTTTACCAATAAGGTATTTATGAAAATTCCATTTTGGAGAACTATTTGTTTCTTTGGTAAGCAATTTAAAGAAAGGATGTGCATTTTTTCCCCTAACAGTTGTTTTTGTAAACATAGGAAACTGAACATCATAGGTTAGATTGCAGAAATCTTTTATCTCTTTTTCTGTGGAAGGTTCTTGATAAAAATCATGGGAAGGGAATCCTAGCACCACGAAACCATCATCTTTCTTTTCTTTATATAATTTTTCTAAACCCTCATATTGTGGTGTGAAGCCGCATTTACTAGCTGTATTAACAACCAGTATTACTTTGCCAAGATATTCATTACAGAGGTTAACAGTTTTGTCTTCACCAAGTAATTTGATATCAAAATCTAGAGAACTAGGACAGGCAGCATTGACATTGTTTGTCATAATCAAGAATGCTCCTAAAAATATTATTTTACTTAACCATTTCATAATTCAATTATGGGCTAGTTGAATGATTACATCAAGAGATGTCTATTGAATGCTCTTTTAGTGAATCTAAATCAATTACCTCTAAAGCTTTAAGGTGAGTAGACTTAAGCTTAATTTTAGGAGCAGAGCCATTCTGATATGCCTCGAGCCATCTGTTTGCACATAAACACCAAGAGTCACCAGGCTTAAGTCCCTTGAACCCTAATTCTGGTCTTGGGGTAGATAAATCATTACCCATGCTTTTTGAAAATTCTAAAAATTCATTTGTTACAGATGCACATACCGTATGCGAACCATGATCAGTTTCATCTGTACTACATGATCCATCTCTATAGTACCCAGTGATAGGATCTTGACTACATATCTCAAGAGGCTCGCCTAATACATTTTTTTGAACAGAATCATTCATATTTAACCTTAGAAATTTCATATTCTGTGATTCCATTTGGCATCTTAAGTTCAATAACATCACCTTGATCTTTCCCTATTAGAGCTCTGGCTAATGGAGATGTAATTGAAATTTTTCCAATCTTAAGGTCAGCCTCATCTTCGCCAACTAGTTCATATGTAACTTTATTATCATCATCAAGGTTAACCAATAAGACAGTTGAACCAAATATTACTTTTGTGGATACAGGCATACTTTTTATATCGATGATATGTGCATTAGAGAGTTTAGCCTCAATATCCTTGATCCTACCTTCCATGAAACTTTGTTCTTCACGCGCAGCATGATATTCGGCATTTTCTTTCAAGTCACCTTTTTCTCTAGCTTCTTTAATAGCTAAAACAACCTTAGGCCTTTCAACACTTTTTAAGTTGTGTAATTCTTCCTTGAGCTGTACAGCTCCATTAGCTGTCATGGGAATTTTATTCATACGCTTAATTAATGAGCCACCTGTCAGATTCGAACTGACGACCTGAGGTTTACAAAACCCCTGCTCTGGCCAACTGAGCTAAGGTGGCAAAAAATTTATTTTCCTAAAGATTATATTGTTTCATAATCATATAATAAAAACAGTATCATATAGAATAATTAATCATGAATAAAGACTTACCAATCATTATTAAAAAGATTTTTACTAATCCAGACCCTATTATCTGGCAAGGTATATGGTTAGCTACCTTGGAAAATTTACTAGAAGATAAGGAAATGCTTGGAGTATGGGAAGAATTGCTGCAAATGTTCAAAGCTAGACATGGAAAAGGCTCGGATCTCCAGCTCAATCAATATTTAAAATGGGAGCTTAAAGCCTTTGTTGCACAGATAGTTAATCTCAAAATTATTAATAAGGGCCCTGATGTCTTTTTTTTGACATTGACTACCTACTTTCAAAGGAAAGATGTAAGCATGGATGATAGTTTAATTACTAAGATATATAAGGTCGTAAATGAAGAATAAATATATATTGATTTTAGTACTGATATCACAAGCTGGTTTTGCGCAATCGTTAAATTACCCTCTTTTTAATGATTATGTACAATACTCAAGTAGCGTAGATGCTTATAGTATTATTTGTGTGAAAAATTTTAATGAAAATAAGGCGGAGTCTGAGTTATTTGAGCTAATCACATTACTTCAAGAAAAAGCAAATTTGAGTGAAGGAGATATACTTAAACTAAGAAAGAAGTACGCTAGTATTAATAAATCAACAGTTTCTCAATTGATTCAATTAGGTGTAAACAAGAATAGGGCATTATGCTCAAACTATTTAAAAGTTTTTGAGAGGTTCGATGCAAAGAAGAATGATATGCTTGATGAAATAGTAAAGATTGAATATGAATAAAAAAATTAAGATCATAGATTTGATACACGACTTCTTTTTGATTAAAGGGCATGAGCATTTTAATAGTTATTCTTGTGTTATTGATTCCTATAATTCTGAGCCTGGCCTCTTTAATATCTCGGAAAAACATGAAATTGGTGTTGTGCAGGTATATGAGATAATGAGAGAATATAGATTAAATGAATTAAATAGAAACGTTATTTTAAAAATAAAGGAAACTATGTAATGGCGATACCCCCACTAGGACCACCACCAAGATTACTTGGCTTAAAAATTACTTCAAACAGAATCGAGTCAGCATTAATAATGTTTGTATTCATATGTTTGAGTCTAATCTTCTATGGAAATAACATGTCTGTTGTATCAGAAGCAATCTTATTAATCGGATTTATATGGGCAGCATATCTATGGATTTTTAAAAAGCCCGAAAGACCATATTAATTATTTTTAAAAATATTTCTCATAGTCAATAATGATTTATGTTATAAATACATATCCTGAAATATTGGAGGGGTACTCAAGCGGTCAACGAGGGCAGACTGTAAATCTGCTGGCTCTGCCTTCGCAGGTTCGAATCCTGCCCCCTCCACATATTTAGCATGACGCGGGTATGGTACAATGGTAGAACCTCAGCCTTCCAAGCTGATGATGCGGGTTCGATTCCCGCTACCCGCTCAACAAAGAAAAGCTCAAATTATGAATAAAATAAGAGATATTTTTAAAGTAGAAACTAATTTTCAGCTATTGAAAGTAAATGTAGTTTTTGCCATAACTGGTACTCTATCTGTATATTTTGCCGGAATAGTAATCGATTTTTTAGGTTTAGACCCATATGTTCTTGGATCTTTCTTTTATTGGTCTCTGAGGATAATATTACTACTCCCAGTTTATCAGTTTTTATTGATAATAATTGGAAGTATATTTGGAGAATTTGAATATTTTTGGAAAATTGAGAGAAAAATGCTTGGCAGATTAGGTATTAAATTTTCATCTTAATCTTATTAAATAACCTGTAATTTCTGCATATATTTCACTATTATTCTATATAAATTGACCTGCCCATATAGCTCAGTCGGTAGAGCACTTCCTTGGTAAGGAAGAGGTCACCGGTTCAAATCCGGTTATGGGCTAAAAATTACTATATTTTATTCAAATTTTAGTGTATTTGACTAGAAAAGTAGTTTATCATTGCTCTACTTGAAAACTGTAATTACTAAACCGGGGTTTAACAATGGCAAAGGAAAAATTCGAACGAAATAAAGACCATGTGAACGTAGGCACAATCGGCCACGTGGATCATGGGAAAACAACGCTAACCGCAGCTATAACAAAATGCATGGGTGAAAAACATGGCGGTGAATTCAAAGCATATGATCAAATTGACAATGCGCCTGAAGAAAGAGCTAGAGGAATAACTATTTCCACAGCTCATGTAGAGTATGAAACAGATACTAGGCATTACGCTCATGTAGATTGTCCAGGACATGCCGACTATGTTAAGAATATGATTACTGGTGCAGCACAAATGGATGGTGCGATACTGGTATGTTCTGCAGCAGATGGTCCAATGCCACAAACTCGTGAACATATTTTATTATCTAGACAAGTAGGGGTGCCTCATATAGTAGTTTATTTGAATAAAGCAGATCAGGTTGACGATGAAGAGCTAACTGAATTGGTAGAAATGGAAATTAGAGAATTATTAAATAAATATGATTTCCCTGGAGATGATACTCCTATAATAAAAGGCTCTGCTCTAAAAGCGCTTGAGGGTGATACTTCAGATATTGGCATACCTTCAATCGATAAATTAGTTGAAGCAATGGATTCTTTTATCCCTATGCCCGAAAGACCTGTTGACGGTAAGTTCTTAATGCCTATAGAAGATGTTTTCTCTATATCTGGTCGTGGAACAGTAGTTACTGGAAGAATCGAAAGGGGTAAAGTAAATGTAGGTGATGAGATCGAGATTGTAGGAATCAAAGATACTGCAAAAACTACATGTACTGGTGTAGAAATGTTTAGAAAGCTACTTGATAGCGGACAAGCTGGTGATAATGTTGGTGTTTTGCTTCGTGGTACAAAACGTGAAGAGGTTGAGCGTGGACAAGTTCTATGCATACCTGGCTCCGTTAAACCGCATACAAAGTTTGAATGCGAAATCTATGTTTTATCAAAAGATGAGGGTGGAAGACATACACCATTTTTTGCTAATTATAGACCACAATTTTATTTCCGTACAACAGATGTAACTGGCGCAATAGAGCTGCCGAAAGATGTTGAAATGGTAATGCCCGGTGATAACGTCAAAATTAAAGTTGAGTTAATTACCCCAATCGCTATGGAAGAAGGTTTGAAATTCGCGATTCGTGAAGGTGGTAAAACAGTAGGCGCTGGAGTTGTTGCTAAAATAACTGAGTAATCTACTTAATCATCTGATTTAATATTAATAAAGAATGATTAGGCTAGTAGTTCAATTGGTAGAGCAACGGTCTCCAAAACCGTAGGTTGGGGGTTCGAGTCCCTCCTAGCCTGAGAATATAGGAAAATTTACCATGGTTGTTGAGTCGAAGAATATAGAGGGTAACGATAACGGTACACCTCTCCTGTTAATGTCACTATTATTGCTTTTGGCAGGTATAGTAGCATTCTATTATTTCTCTGAAATACGTTTATTTTATCGTGTACTGGGGTTATTTGCAGTTCTTGGTTTATCTGGCTATATAACTTATCAAACAAGTTTTGGTAAGACTATATATACCTATGTTTTAGAATCTAAAGTAGAATTAAAAAAAGTTGCATGGCCAACAAAACAGGAAACCACGCAGACAGCGTTAGGGGTCATAGTAATAGTTGTTATCATAGGAATACTTTTATGGTTGCTAGATATGTTATTGGCATGGGCAATAGGGACATTATATGGAGTTAGATAAAGTGAAAATGAAATGGTATGTTTTGCAGGCCTTTTCTGGTTTTGAGAATAAGGTTAAGCAGACTCTAGAGGACACAATTAAACGTGAAGGGCTTGAGAAGTCTTTTGGTGAAATATTAGTGCCCACAGAAGAGGTGCTTGAAATAAAGGAAGGACAGAAAAAGAGAACTGAGAGAAAATATTTTCCTGGATATGTATTGATCAAGATGGATTTAAATGATGACACTTGGCATATGGTAAGAAATGCTCCTAAAGTTCTAGGTTTTATTGGAGGGACTGCAGATAGACCAATTCCACTTGCTGAGCATGAGGCAGAGAATCTAATTCAGTCTATGCAAGAAGGTGTGGATAGACCGAAGCCAAAAGTCATGTTTGAGCCAGGTGAAGTAATTAGAATAACAGATGGACCATTTAACGATTTCAATGGAGTAGTTGAAAAAGTTGATTTTGAGAAAAATAGATTAAAAGTATCTGTTTTAGTATTTGGTAAACCTACTCCAATTGAATTATCATTAACGCAGGTTGAAAAAGGGTAACATATTATGGCAAAAGAATTAGTAACTCAGGTTAAATTACAAGTACCAGCAGGTAGTGCAAACCCTGCTCCACCAGTTGGCCCTGCTTTAGGACAACATGGTCTAGATATCCAAGCATTTTGTAAGCAGTTTAATGATAGAACGAAAGATACTGAAAAAGGTTTGGCGTTACCAGTGATTATAAATGTTTATAAAGATCGATCATTTGATTTTGTAATTAAATCTACACCTGCGGCAATACTACTAAAAAAAGCTGCTGGCATAGATAAAGGTAGCCCTACTCCTCAAAGTAAAAAAGTAGGAAAAGTGACTATCAAGCAAATAGAAGAAATAGTTAAACAAAAAGAAGGTGATTTAAATGCTGCAGATATGTCTCAAGCAGTAAAAATTATTTCAGGAACAGCCCGAAGTATGGGAATAGAGGTTGAATAAGTATGAGTATAACTAAAAGAAAAAAATTAATTACTGAGAAGATTGATGCTCTAAAAGCATATGAGTTAATTGAAGCTCTGGAACTTATGAAAAGCCTTCCAAAGGCGAAATTTAATGAGTCGGTTGATATTAGTATTAATCTAGGAGTTGATTCAAAAAAATCGGACCAAAATGTTCGTGGTTCATCTTCTTTGCCACATGGTATTGGTAAAACTGCAAAAGTTGCTGTATTTGCTGACGGTGAGGATGCTACTGAGGCTAAGAATGCTGGAGCTGAAATAGTAGGTTTTGATGATTTAATTGCAGATGTTAAGAAAAATAAAGATTTAGATGTAGATGTTGTAATAGCTACTCCGGAATGTATGCCTAAGCTAGGAGCTCTTGGAAGAATTCTCGGGCCTAAGAATCTTATGCCAAACCCTAAGGAAGGAACTGTCACGAAAAATGTAGCAGATGCAGTGGATAACGCTAAAAAAGGTCAGGTAAGGTATAAAACAGATAAAGCTGGCATAATACATACAACAATTGGAAAAGTTGATTTTGAAGCAAAAAAATTGGCTGAAAACATATATTTCCTTGTAGATGACTTAATTAAGGCTAAACCTTCTACAGCTAAAGGTAAATATATGAAAAATATTACAATATCTTCTACAATGGGACCAGGAATTAAGGTAGACTTAGCGACAGTTGTTGAGAGAAGAAGCTGATATGCCATTGAATTTAGAACAAAAAAAAGAACTTGTTAAAGAGGTGTCGGGTATTCTAGCTGATGCTGACACTATTTTAACTGCAGATTACCGTGGTCTCACTGCAACTCAATTGGGTGAATTCAGAAAAATTGCACGCAATCCAGGAATACATATTAAGATTGTAAAAAATAATATGTTAAAAATGGCGCTTAAGGATTCAGACTATTCTTCGGTAAGCGAAAAGGTATTCGGCCCACAAATATTAGCTACATCAAGTGATAATCCAGGTGAGTTTGCTAAGTTGGTCAAAAACTTTATAGATGATCATGAAAATATTGAGCTGAAATCACTTGCATATAAAGGTAAAGAACTTGACCTAGTAGAAATTAAAAAATTAGCTGCATTACCAACATACGATGAAGCAATATCAATGCTGATGTCAATTATACAAGCTCCAGTCCAGAAACTAATGGCAACTATGGTCGCGGTTCCAACAAAAGTGGTTAGAACTCTTGACGCAGTAAAAGAATCAAAGAACTAACAATAAATTCAATAGGAGAAGAAAAGATGGCGGGAACAAACGATAAAATTTTAGACACAATATCTAATATGACTGTAATGGAAGTAGTAGATTTAATTTCAGAAATGGAAGAAAAGTTTGGAGTTAAAGCAGCAGCAGCAGCAGTAGCAGCAGCACCAGCAGCAGCTGGCGGTGGCGAAGCAGCAGCTGAAGAAAAAACAGCTTTTAATATTTCTTTAGAAAGCTTTGGTGGTAACAAAGTTGCAGTTATTAAAGCTACAAGAACAGTTACTGGCCTTGGTTTAAAAGAAGCTAAAGAAAAAGTTGAAGCAGCTCCATGTATTTTAAAAGAAGGCGTAGAGAAAGCTGAAGCCGAAGATTTTAAAAAACAACTCGAGGAAGCAGGCGCAACTGTTGAGCTCAAGTAATAAACTTGCATAACGCATAATTTAAAAATTTATTTAGTAAAAATATTACTAATTATTTGGCGTGTTCCAAAGGAAAAGCATTAATGAAATATAGTTATACAGCAAAAAAAAGAATAAGAAAAAATTTTGGTAAACTAGGTGATATTTTACCTATGCCTAATCTGATAGAACTTCAGGTTCTCTCATATAATAAGTTTTTAGGTAAAGATGCTTTGGGCAAGCTTGATTACTCTAATTCTGCCCTGGATACCGTTTTTAAGTCTGTATTCCCTATATATGATTATGCTAATAATTGTAAGCTTGAATATAGTAAGTATACGCTTGGTAAAGAAGAATTCTCAGAAGAAGAATGTCGAATAACTGGGAAAAGTTACTCTGTTCCCATTAAAGTAGATCTTAAGTTATCTGTTAACATAGATCCTAAATCTCCGGGTAAGCTAGAAATATTTGAAAATAAAGAAGTATTTTTAGGTGATATGCCTATTATGACTAAGTTTGGAACATTCATAATAAATGGTACTGAGAGAGTTGTTGTGTCACAGTTACATAGATCCCCTGGCGTATTTTTTGATCATGATCGAGGCAAAACACATTCTTCTGGAAAGTTATTGTTTTCAGCAAGAGTGATACCTTATCGTGGTTCATGGTTAGATTTTGAGTTTGATCAGAAAGATATTATTTTTGCAAGAATTGATAGAAGAAGGAAAATAGCGTCAACAATTATTTTAAGAGCATTAGGTTATAATACAAAACAAATCATAGATTTATTCTATGACAGCAACAAAATTACAGTTATAAAAGACCAATTCTTTATCGAACAAAAGCTAGATGATCTTAAGGGAAGTATTGCAGCTTTTGATATTTTACATGGCAAAAAAGTTATTGTAGCCAAAGGTAAAAGAATCAATATGCAGCATATAGAATTAGCTAAAAAAGCTAAAATGAAAAGCTTTCCAGTGCCGAATGAATTCTTATGGGGTAAAAGGATTTCTGACGATATAGTCGATAAAAAAACTGGCGAAGTAATCTTATCTTGTAATCAACAGATTACTCAAGAATTAGTAAGTACTATACTTGAGGCTGGATTAAATAAGTTTGAAATACTGCATACTAATGAGCTTGATAAAGGTCCATTCATATGTAATACATTAGATGTAGATCCTACCGTGGATCAAGATACTGCTTTGATAGAAATTTATCGAATGATGAGACCAGGCGAGCCTCCAACTAGAGATGCGGCATCTATGTTATTTATAAATTTATTTCAATCAACGGATAGATATGATTTATCTGCAGTTGGAAGAATGAAGTTTAATACTCGTGTTGGTAGAACTGAAACAGAAGGAGAAGGCATCCTATCTAATGAAGATATAATTGAAGTCTTACGAACATTAGTTAATATTAGAAATGGATATGACTCTGTTGATGACATTGATCATCTGGGAAATCGAAGAGTGAAATGCGTAGGCGAAATGGTTGAAAACGTATTTAGAATTGGTTTGGTTAGAGTTGAAAAAGCTGTAAAAGAAAGAATGAGTACTATGGAAATGGCTGATAGACTTCAACCAAAAGACCTTGTTAATTCAAAACCCATCACTGCAACGTTAAAAGAATTTTTTGGAACCAGTCAGTTATCACAATTTATGGATCAAAATAATCCTCTTGCTGAAATCACTCATAAAAGAAGAATATCTGCGCTAGGACCTGGCGGATTAACACGTGAAAGAGCAGGATTTGAGGTTAGAGATGTTCATCCGACTCATTATGGAAGAGTTTGTCCCATAGAAACTCCTGAAGGGCCGAATATCGGACTAATCAATTCACTTGCGACTTTTTCACGGACTAATAATTATGGTTTTCTAGAAACTCCATATAGAGTTGTGGAAAAAAATAAAGTTAAAGGTGAAATACAGTGGTTGTCTGCTATTGAAGAAAGCAAATATATAATTGCTCAGGCAAATACTGAATTAGATAAAAATAATAAAATAGTAGGAGATTTAATTTCTTGTAGAAATAATAACGAATTTATAATTTCGTCTCCTGAGAAAGTACAATTAATGGATGTTTCACCTAAACAAGTTGTATCAGTAGCGGCTGCATTAATACCATTTTTAGAGCATGATGATGCGAATAGAGCACTCATGGGATCAAACATGCAAAGACAAGCTGTTCCAATACTTAAGCCAGAGAAACCAATTGTCGGTACTGGTATTGAGAAAACAGTTGCTATAGACTCTGGAGCTTCGTTCACTGTGAAAAGAGGTGGAGTAGTAGATTATGTGGATGCATCAAGAATAATTGTTAATGTAAATGAAGATGAAGTATTAGATGGAGATGATACAGGAGTTGATATTTATACATTAACTAAATACACAAGAACAAACCAGAATACTTGTATTAATCAAAAGCCACTTGTCAGTACGGGCGATATTATAGAAAAAGGCGATGTGATAGCTGATGGTCCATCCACAGACTTGGGAGAGCTAGCGCTTGGTCAAAATATTCTTATTGCATTCATGCCATGGAATGGATATAACTTCGAGGATTCTATTCTAGTATCAGAGAGAGTTGTTCAAGAAGATAGGTTTACATCTATACATATTGAGGAGCTAGAATGTGTAGCTAGGGATACAAAACTTGGTTCGGAAGAAATTACATCTGATATTCCTAATGTAAGTGAGAACTTGTTAAATAAATTGGATGAATCTGGAATTGTCTATGTTGGAGCTGAAGTAAAAGCTAGTGATATCTTGGTTGGAAAAGTTACCCCGAAAGGAGAGAGCCAACTTACACCGGAAGAAAAATTATTAAGAGCAATCTTTGGTGAAAAAGCATCTGATGTTAAAGATACGTCATTAAAAGTTCCATCAGGGATGGATGGCACTGTCATTGATGTAAGAGTCTTCACGAGAGAGGGTATTGATAAAGACAAAAGAGCTTTAGAAATACAAGAAGAAGCTATTAAAGAAGCTAGAAAAAATTTAGAGGATGAGCTAAGAATTAATCAGGAAAACCTTTACTCAAGAACCAGGAAGCTTTTATTAAACAAACAAGTAACGAAGGCTCCAAGTAACATTAAATCCGGATCAAAAGTTACAGCAGCTATGTTGGATGATGTTGATAATTCGGAGTTATTTAAGTTTACTTTAAAAACAGAATCTGGAAATATCGCTCTTGCAGGAATTTCTAACCAATTTGATAAATTAGCAGAAAAATTTTCTGAAGACTTGCAAGAAATAACGCAAAAAATATCACAACATGATGATTTGGGCCCAGGAATACAGAAAAAAGTTAAGGTATATTTAGCGGTAAAAAGAACATTACAGCCAGGTGATAAAATGGCTGGAAGACATGGAAACAAGGGTGTCATTTCGCAGATAGTTCCTGTTGAGGATATGCCTCATACCGCAGATGGTAGACCTGTTGATGTGGTATTAAACCCACTAGGTGTCCCATCGAGGATGAATGTTGGACAGGTTCTCGAAACCCATCTAGGTTGGGCAGCGAAAGGAATAGGTTTCAAAATTGCTGAAATGGCAGATAATAAAGCACAACCAAAAAAACTGAGAAGTTATTTAGGAGAAGTTTATTCTACGTGCCCAGGATTTGAAAAACATGATTTAAAAGCTTTTTCGGACGAGGAAGTTGCTACATTAGCAGATAACCTAAGATCAGGCGTTCCAATGGCTACCCCGGTATTTGATGGAGCATCTGAACATGAAATCAAAGCAATGTTAGAATTAGCAGATTTACCTTCAAGCGGTCAAGCAGAGCTATTTGATGGAAGGACTGGAGAGATGTTTGATAGACCAGTCACTATTGGTTATATGTATATTATAAAACTAAACCATCTTGTTGATGATAAAATGCATGCTCGTTCTACTGGACCTTATAGTTTAGTTACCCAACAACCACTGGGTGGTAAAGCACAGTTTGGTGGACAAAGATTTGGTGAAATGGAAGTTTGGGCATTACAAGCATATGGTGCGACCCATACTCTTCAGGAAATGTTAACTGTAAAATCAGATGACGTAGCTGGAAGAAATCGTATTTATAAGAATATCGTTGATGGTGACTTTAGTTCTGAGGCACATGTTCCAGAGTCATTTAACGTTTTATTAAAAGAAATAAGATCTTTAGGTATCAATATAGACCTTGATCAAGACAATAAAGAAACATAAGGAGTTTATTATGAAAGACATGTTAAATTTGTTTAAAAAAACTACCAAAGAAGATAATTTTGATCATATTAAAATATCCTTAGCTTCCCCTGATTTAATGAGATCATGGTCTTATGGAGAAGTCCGTAAACCTGAGACTATTAACTATAGAACATTTAAACCAGAAAGAGATGGATTGTTCTGCGCAAAAATATTTGGTCCTATAAAAGACTATGAATGCCTATGTGGAAAATATAAAAGACTTAAGCATAGAGGTGTAATATGTGAAAAATGTGGCGTTGAAGTTACCTTGTCCAAGGTCAGAAGAGATCGCATGGGCCATATAGAATTAGCATCTCCTGTTGCTCACATTTGGTATTTAAGATCATTGCCGTCAAGAATTGGTCTGATGCTCGACATGACGCTGAGAGAAATTGAGAAAGCTCTGTATTTTGAGGCATACATTGTAATTGATGGAGGTCTAACTCCTCTAGAAAAAGGACAATTATTATCTGAAGATGGATATCAGCAAGCTATTGCCGAATATGGTACAGACCTAAAAGTAGGAATGGGTGCTGAGGCAATCATGGAGTTATTACAAGAAATTGAACTAAAGAAAACGTATGAAGATTTAAAAGATGAGATTGCTAACACAAAGTCTCAGGCTAAAAATAAAAGAAATGTTAAGCGTTTAAAATTAATAGAGTCATTTATAAAATCTGGAAATAAGCCTGAATGGATGATACTTAGTGTGTTGCCGGTATTACCGCCTGACTTAAGACCGTTGGTCCCACTAGAGGGTGGAAGGTTTGCAACTTCTGACTTAAATGATTTATACAGAAGAGTTATAAATAGAAATAACCGACTAAAGAGACTTTTAGAACTTAAGGCACCAGAAATAATTGTACGAAATGAAAAAAGAATGCTGCAAGAATCAGTAGATGCTCTCCTTGATAATGGTAGAAGAGGTCGTGCAATAACCGGAACAAACAAAAGACCACTTAAGTCGCTTGCAGATATGATTAAGGGTAAAGGCGGAAGATTTAGACAAAACCTTCTAGGTAAAAGGGTAGATTATTCTGGTAGATCAGTAATCGTTGTTGGGCCGACGTTAAGGTTGCATCAATGTGGTATACCGAAAAAAATGGCTTTAGAATTATTTAAACCTCATATATTTGGTAAATTACATTTACGTGGAATTACAACTACAATTAAGGCTGCAAAAAAAGTTGTAGAAAAAGAGGGAGAAGAAGTTTGGGATATTCTTGATGAAATTATTAAAGAGTATCCAGTGATGTTGAACAGGGCGCCAACACTCCATAGATTAGGTATTCAAGCATTTGAACCTATTCTTATAGAAGGAAAAGCAATCCAACTTCATCCTTTAGTATGTGCTGCATTTAATGCTGACTTTGATGGCGATCAAATGGCCGTTCATGTACCGCTATCTTTAGAGGCGCAAGTTGAGACAAGAGTATTGATGTTATCAAGCAATAATATTTTATCACCTTCTAATGGAAGTCCAATAATTGTCCCATCCCAAGATATTGTGCTAGGAATATATTACATGTCTAGAGAAAAACCTAACGCTATGGGCGAAGGAATGATATTTAGTGATGTAGAAGAAGTTCACAGAGCATACCAACAGAAAGTTGTTAGCTTGCAAGCTAAAATAAAAGTAAGAATTGAGATAAAAGAAAGTGAAGATGATGATTTACCTGCTAAACCCAAAATTGTATCAACTACTGTAGGTAGAGCGGTTTTAGCTGAAATACTTCCTAAAAACATACCGTTCACATATATAAATAAAGATTTAGATAAGAGAGCTATATCCGCATTATTCGATGCCTCTTATCGACTTGCAGGTCTTAAAGCAACAGTGTTATTAGCTGATCAAATTATGTATACAGGTTTTAAGTATTCTACAATCTCGGGAGTATCAGTAGGAGTTGATGACATGGTCATACCCCAACAAAAAGAAAAAATGGTTATTTCTGCTGAGAAGGAAGTTACGGATATTGAAAAACAATATAATTCAGGCTTACTCACATCAGGAGAGAGGTACAATAAGGTTGTTGATATTTGGTCGCATACAAATGACCAAGTTTCTCAGGCTATGATGAAAGAGCTAGGTTTACAGAAATCAAAAGAAAAGGGTGGCGGAACAATAGAGCACAAATCATTTAATTCTATTTATATGATGGCAGATTCTGGTGCAAGGGGATCCGCAGCACAAATCAGACAGCTCTCAGGAATGAGAGGATTAATGGCTAAGCCTGATGGATCAATTATAGAAACACCTATTACTGCAAACTTCAGAGAAGGGTTAAATGTAATGCAATATTTTATTTCTACTCATGGAGCAAGAAAGGGGCTAGCAGATACTGCGCTGAAAACTGCTAACTCTGGATATTTAACACGAAGACTTGTCGATGTATCTCAAGATTTGGTTGTAGTTGAGGATGATTGTGGAACTGAAACTGGCATTCTAATGAAACCACTCATTGAGGGTGGGGATATAGTAGAACCATTAAGAGAAAGAGTATTAGGAAGAACATTACTGAAAGATCTGTATGTTTCAGATACTAAAGACATAATACTTTCAAAAGGCACACTTATAGATGAAAAGAATGTAGTTTTGCTTGAAAAAAATGCAATTGATGAGAGCTGGGTTAGGTCTGCAATTACATGTGATACGAGACATGGAATATGTGCTAAGTGTTATGGAAGAGACTTGGCAAAAGGCAGGGAAGTTTCTGCCGGTGAAGCTGTTGGTGTTGTAGCAGCTCAGTCAATTGGCGAGCCCGGCACACAGTTAACTATGAGAACATTCCATATTGGAGGAGCTGCATCAAGGGCAGTAGCGGCTAATAGTATTGAAGTTAAATCTTCGGGAACAGCAAAATATCATAATCTTAGTGTAGTTACTAATACAGAAAAACATAATGTGGTAGTCTCTAGGTCAGGAGAATTAGGGATTTTAGATGATAGTGGAAGAGAAAAAGAAAGATATAAAATTCCATATGGTTCTGTCATTACTATTAATGATGGAGGCAAGGTCGAAATGGGGCAAACAACTGCTACATGGGACCCATATACAACACCAATTATTACAGAAACAGCTGGTATTGTTAAATGCATAGATTTTGTAGAAGGAGTAAGTGTAGAAAAAATTACTGATGATTTAACCGGAATATCTTCAATACTTATTAAAGATCAAACCAGTGTTTCATTTGATAAAAATTTAAAACCTATGGTTACATTGGTAGACAGTAAAGGTATGGATTTAAATATTACAAATTCAAGTTTACCAGCTCACTATATACTACCATCAAAGTCTAATGTGTCTTTGACGGATGGAATGACTGTTGGGGTGGGTGATACAATCGCTAGAACTCCAAGAGAAACTTCAGGTACAAGAGATATAACAGGTGGTCTGCCAAGAGTAGCTGACTTATTTGAAGCAAGAATACCAAAAGATAAAGCTGAACTTGCTGAGATGACAGGTATTGTCTCATTTGGCAAAGAGACCAAAGGCAAGAGAAGGTTAGAAATAACGTATACTAATCAAGACGGTCTTGAGGATAAACATGTTCAAATGATAGCAAAAACTAAACTCTTAAATGTATTTGAAGGAGCAAAGGTTGAAAAAGGTGAAATCATATCTGAAGGAGCTTTAGACCCACATGATATTTTAAGATATAGAGGTGTTACCGAGTTAGCAGAGCATATAGTAAAAGAAGTTCAGGATGTTTATCGTCTACAAGGGGTAGCTATTAATGATAAGCATATTGAAGTAATACTTAGACAGATGTTGAAGAAAATTGAAATAGAGTCAGCTGGTGATGCAGATTTGATAGTTGGTGAGCAAATGGAAAAAGCATCAATGCTAGAAATTATAGATGATCTTAAGTCAGCAAATCCAAATGCGATGTTGCCAACCTTTAGACCTATATTACTTGGTATTACTAAGGCTTCGCTCGTAACTAATTCATTTATATCTGCTGCATCATTCCAGGAAACAACAAGAGTCCTAACGGATGCAGCTGTGAATGGCAAAAAAGATTTCTTGAGAGGACTAAAAGAAAATGTAGTTGTGGGTAGATTAATACCATGTGGTACAAGCCTATCTACCAAAAGAAATGAAAAGACTAAAGATGACAAAACAGCTCTTATTGAAAAAGAGCTTGCAGAAGAAATGACTGCTTATACTGAAAATAAGACTATGGTAGCTGACGAAGAAACACAGGCAGATCCTACTTAAATGATTATTTCATCAAACCAATGGTTAAAAAGCTAAGGTTTGATGAGATGTTTGTTGCAATATCTGCTTGACAGCTATATGCTGTGCGAATAGAATTTTTGAATTAAATAAAAGAATATTATGACTACAATTAATCAACTTGTAAGAAAACCAAGAAGAGATAAGGTTTATAAAACTGCAGTTCCAGCATTGGAAGCATGTCCTCAAAGAAGAGGGGTATGTACTCGTGTTTATACAACAACTCCAAAAAAACCAAATTCAGCTTTAAGAAAAGTAGCTAGAGTTAAACTAACAAACGGTCAAGAAGTTACATCATATATCGGTGGTGAGGGCCATAATTTGCAAGAGCATTCTGTTGTGATTATACGAGGCGGTAGGGTAAAGGACTTACCAGGTGTTCGATATCATGTTGTGAGAGGAAGTTTGGATACTCAAGGAGTAGAAAAACGCAAACAAGGAAGATCAAAATATGGAACGAAGAAGCCAAAAGCTTAAATAAAAACTATGCCTAGAAAAAAGACAATATTTAAAAAACATTTAAAGCCAGATCCTATTTTTAATAGTACTGTTGTATCAAGATTTACAAATATGATTATGTCTGATGGTAAAAAAAGAACAGCTGAAAAGATAATTTATGCTGCATTGGAAATCATGAGTGAGAAAAATAAAGCAGATCCTTTATCAATGATGGAAAAAGCTCTGCAAAATGTGAGTCCTTCAGTAGAAGTTAAATCTAGAAGAGTTGGTGGATCAAACTATCAGGTGCCGGTTGAAGTCAATCCAAGACGCAGATTATCTCTAGCTATGAGATGGATCTTAGATGCCGCATTAAAAAGAAATGATAAATCTATGAAGAATAAATTAGCATCAGAACTATTAGATGCATGCGAAGGCAAAGGCTCAGCAGTTAAAAAAAGAGAAGACGTTCATAAGATGGCTGAAGCTAACAAAGCTTTTGCACATTATAGGTGGTAATTAATGGCTAGAAAAACTCCAATAGAAAATTATAGAAACATTGGTATTATGGCGCACATTGATGCGGGTAAAACCACTACAACTGAAAGAATATTATACTATACCGGCGTGTCTCATAAAATTGGTGAAGTGCATGATGGTGCAGCTACAATGGACTGGATGGAACAAGAGCAGGAAAGAGGAATTACAATTACTTCAGCTGCAACAACATGTTTTTGGAGTGGAAGTGCAGGTCAATATCCCGAGCATAGAGTAAATATTATCGACACACCAGGGCATGTTGATTTTACAATAGAAGTTGAAAGGTCCTTGCGTGTTTTAGATGGTGCTGTTGCTGTATTTTGTGCTGTAGGAGGCGTTGAGCCTCAATCTGAAACTGTTTGGAGACAAGCTAATAAATACGAAGTACCAAGAATGGTTTTTGTAAATAAAATGGACAGAGCTGGAGCAGATTATTTTAGAGTTGTTGAGCAAATAAAAACAAGATTAGGATCAACACCAGTGAGTTTACAAGTACCAATTGGCGCAGAAGATCAATTCAAAGGTATTGTTGATTTATTAACTATGAAAGCAATAATTTGGGAAGAAGAGAATATGGGAATGAAGTTTGAAACTCTTGATATTCCAGAAGATTTACAAGAACAGTCAAACCAATTAAGAGAACAACTATTAGAGACTGCAGCAGAAGCAAGCGAAGAACTTATGGATGAGTATCTTACTAATGGTGATTTACCGATAGAAAAAATCATAGAAGGATTGAGAATTAGAACTTTAGCTAATGAAATAGTATTGGCACAGTGTGGTACTGCTTTCAAGAACAAGGGTGTTCAGGCAATGCTTGATAATGTCATTAATTATATGCCGTCACCAATAGATGTCCCTGCTATCAAAGGAATTTTAGATGACAAGGATGAAACACCTGCTGAGAGAAAATCATCAGATGATGAACCATTTTCCTCGTTAGCATTTAAGATAGCAACAGATCCATTTGTCGGTTCATTAACATTCTTTAGGGTTTATTCAGGGGTACTTAAGGCAGGGGACTCAGTTTATAACGCAACAACAATGAAAAAAGAAAGAATTGGCAGAATATTGTTAATGCATGCTAATTCTAAAGAAGACGTTAAGGAGGTAAGAGCCGGAGATATTGCTGCTGCCGTTGGCCTGAAAACAGTAACTACTGGTCACACATTGTGTACTCCAGATTCAGTAATAACACTAGAACGAATGGAATTTCCAGAACCTGTAATTTCTATTGCAGTTGAACCTAAAACAAAAGCAGATCAAGAAAAAATGGGATTAGCTTTGAGCAAGTTAGCGCAAGAAGATCCATCTTTTAAAGTTGCAACAGATCAGGAGTCCAATCAAACAATAATTTCTGGTATGGGTGAATTACACCTTGAAATAATTGTTGACCGCATGAAAAGAGAATTTTCTGTCGAAGCTAATGTAGGTAAACCACAAGTTGCTTATAGAGAGACTATTAGAAAGCCAATCGAACAAGAAGCAAAATATATCAAACAAAGTGGTGGTAGAGGTCAGTATGGACATGTATGGTTGAAATTAGAACCACAAGAATCCGGAACAGGTTTTGAATTTGTAAATGCAATAGTAGGTGGTGCTATACCAAGAGAATTTATCAACCCAGTTGAAAAAGGAATTATTGAGCAAATGGAAAATGGGGTAATTGGTGGATTCCCAGTTGTTGATGTTAAAGTAACTTTATATGACGGTTCTTTCCATGATGTTGACTCAAGCGAAGTAGCATTTAAAGTAGCAGGATCACAAGCTTTCAAAGAAGGCGCTAAACAAGCAAAACCGGTTATACTTGAGCCTGTCATGTCTGTTGAAGCAGTAACACCAAAAGATTATTTAGGGGATGTAACCGGAGATCTTAATAGACGTAGAGGGATTGTCCTTGGAATGGAAGATACTGTAATGGGTAATATAGTGAAAGCTGAAGTACCATTATCAGAAATGTTTGGTTACTCAACATCACTAAGATCTATGTCTCAAGGAAGAGCAACTTATACAATGGAATTTACTAAATATGCTGAACTACCACAAAGTGTAGCAGAAGCTTTAATACAACAGGCATCATAATGGTTATTAAGAAAGATACAGATACTAAGGCAACTACTAAAAAAGCTACTGCTTCTAAAGCAACTGCTAAAAAAAGTACCACAGCTAAAGCAACTACTAAAAAAACTACAGTTGCTAAAAAAACTACAGTTGCTAAAAAAACTACAACTAAAGCAATAGCTAAAAAAAACACTAAGACTAAAGCAGATGCTAAAAAAGATACAGATACCAAAGCAGCTGCTAAAAAAAGTACTGATACTAAGGCTACTAAAAAGAAAAATACTCAAACAATTAGAATAAGACTTAAAACGTTTGACCATAAGCTTATAGATTTATCGGCAAAAGAAATTGTTGAAACAGCAAAGAGAACAGGGGCAAGAGTATTAGGGCCTATTCCTCTACCTACTAGAAAAGAGAGATTTACTATTCTAGTATCTCCTCATGTAGATAAAGATGCTCGTGACCAGTATGAAATTAGAACACATAAAAGACTAATGGATATAGTGGAACCTACTGATAAAACGGTAGATGCATTAATGAAACTAGACCTTGCTGCTGGCGTTGATGTTAAAATAGAATTAAATTAACAATTTTCGTTAAAAATCATACATAAAACACTGAATATATGTTAAGATTCAGCACATTTTACGTATAAAACAGTAATATAACTAACTTTATCATTTTGAGGATAATAAAATGAGTATGGGTATCATAGGCCAGAAGGCCGGAATGACTAGAATATTTGATAGCACAGGCATATCTGTTCCTGTTACTGCAATCAGTGTACCACCTAGCAAAATTACTCAAATTAAAACATTAGAGAAGGATGGTTATAAAGCTATTCAAGTATCTTATGGTCAAAAGAAAGAATCTAAGGTAAACAAAGCTCTGCTTGGTCACTATAAGAAAGCAGCAATTTCTCCTGGAAGAGGCCTAAAAGAGTTTAGGCTTAATGATAAAGAAATAGAAGGTTTAGAAGTTGGTAAGACAATTGATTTAAGTGTGTTTAAGGTCGGCGAACACGTTGATATTACTGGAACAACTTTAGGTAAGGGTTTCCAAGGTGGAGTTAAGCGTCATCATTTTAAAACTCAAGATGCTACGCATGGTAATTCATTATCACACAGAGCACTCGGAGCTACTGGTCAATGTCAAGATCCTGGTCGTGTCTTCAAAGGTAAGAAAATGGCAGGTCAATTAGGTAACGTTAGAAATACGATTCAAAATCTAGTGATAGTAAAGATTTTATTAGAGGAAAATACAATTTTAGTAAAAGGTTCAATCCCTGGGCATGATGGATCTGATGTGATTATTAAACCAACTAGAAAAAAATATACTGCTAGAGAAATTTTAACAGTTGAAGAAACTCCTGTTGAGGAAACAAAAACAAAAGAATCGAAAGTAAGCAAGGAAGAGAAAGAATCTGAGAAGAATATAAAAGCTGAAGAAAAGGCTAAAGAGTAAAGGATATGCCTGCAATAAATTTAAATAAAATATTTAATAAAGAGTTTAATGAGTCACTCGTTCATCAAGTTGCAACCGACTATATGTCAAATCAACGCTCAGGGACTAAAGCGCAAAAAAATAGATCTTCTGTTAGTGGCGGTGGAGCAAAACCTAGACCGCAGAAAGGTTCTGGTAGAGCAAGAGCTGGTACAACTAGAGGCCCAATCTGGAGAAAAGGTGGAGTTACATTTGCCGCATCACCAAAAGACTATAATAAAAAAATCAATAAAAAGATGTATAAAAACGCTATGAATTGCATTTTTTCTGAGTTGAATAGAAAAGAGCGTTTGTTTTGTGTAGAAGATTTTAATGTCACTGAGCCAAAAACCCGATCTTTTTTAGCTGAGTTAGCTAAATTAAAAATAACGAATACTCTATTGATAGTGCAAGAAGGGAAAATTAATGTTTTTCTAGCTGGAAGAAATCTTAAAAATGTTGAAATAGTTAGTCCTAATGGAGTAAATCCACATAACTTAATGAGATACGATAATGTTGTAATAGATTCTGCAGTACTTGAGAATATTCAAGGGATGACATCATGAATAACGAAAGACTAATGAATGTAATTCTTTCTCCACGAGTATCTGAAAAAGCTACAGCTAAAGCTGATTTAGAAAAACAACATGTGTTTTCAGTTTTAAAAGATGCTAACAAATTAGAAGTAAAAAAAGCAGTAGAGAAAATGTTCGAAGTTAAAGTTGAACAAGTTCGTTTATTGAATGTACCAGGGAAACTAAAAAGGGTTGGAAGAAAATTTGGTAAAACCAAAGATTGGAAAAAAGCATATGTAAAACTCAAAGATGGGTACGACATAAGTTATGGAGAGTTAGAGGCTAAATAATGGCATTAATTAGATCAAAACCAACTTCCCCCGGGAGAAGATTCAGAGTTAAAATTACTAACCCTGAACTTCATAAAGGCAAGCCTTGCGAATCATTAATCGCTAAGCTGACTAAAACTGGTGGCAGAAATAATAAAGGTAGAATAACAACTAGACATATTGGTGGTGGACATAAAAGAAGTTATCGTATAATTGACTTTAAACGTAATAAAGATGGCATTTCAGCAAAGGTTGAGAGACTCGAGTATGATCCAAATAGAAATGCTCATATAGCATTATTGCTTTATATAGATGGTGAGCGTAGATATATTATTGCTCCTAAAAACCTCAAGGCTGGCGACACAGTGCTATCTGGAAAAGAGTCACCAATAGCGATTGGAAACTCATTGCCGATGAAAAATATTCCAGTTGGGACACAAGTACATTGCATTGAAATGAAACCAAAAAAAGGTGCACAAATCGCAAGAAGTGCTGGTACCTCTGCTCAGATTGCAGCTATTGATGGTGAATATGTCACAATAAAATTAAGATCTGGTGAGATGAGAAAGATATTCTCTGAGTGTAAAGCCACGATTGGTGAAGTAGGAAACAGTGAGTTTAGTTTACAATCTCATGGCAAAGCAGGCGCTAAAAGATGGTTGGGTGTAAGACCAACGGTTAGAGGAGTGGCAATGAACCCTATTGATCATCCTCATGGTGGTGGCGAAGGAAAAACATCGGGTGGTAGACATCCTGTATCTCCATGGGGAACACCAACAAAAGGTTATAAAACAAGATCTAATAAAAGAACAGACAATATGATAGTTAGACGTAGATCTAATAAGAAAAGGAAATAATTATGGCAAGATCACTTAAAAAAGGACCTTTTATCGATTATCATCTGCAGACTAAAGTTGATAAGGCTGTAGAAAATAATGATAAGAAACCAATTAAGACATGGTCAAGAAGATCTGTTGTATCTCCGGATATGGTAGGTTTAACGATTGGTGTCCATAATGGGAAACAACATGTGCCTGTATATGTTAGCGAGAATATGGTTGGACATAAGTTAGGTGAATTTTCACCAACAAGGTTATTTAAAGGTCATTCAGGAGACAGAAAGGCAAAGGCTAAATAAAATTATGGATACACGTGCAATATTAAAATATCAAAGAATATCGGCCCAAAAAGCTAGACTTGTAGCAAATGTTGTTAGAGGTTTAAAGGTTGACAAAGCAATTGAATTTTTAAATTTTAATAATAAAAAAGCATCTAGAATGATATTAAAAGTATTAGAGTCAGCGGTAGCAAATGCTGAAAATAATAATTCTCATGATGTCGACGACTTATTGGTAAAGAATATTTTGGTGGATGAAGGTCCTACACAAAAAAGACACATGCCAAGAGCTCGAGGAAGAGTAAATGAAATTTTAAAAAGAAGCAGTCACATAACTGTAATTGTTTCTGATGGTAAAGAGGTTTAATTATGGGACAGAAAGTACATCCACATGGCATTAGATTAGGGATATCAACTGATTGGAATTCAAAGTGGTATGCTAATGCTAAAGAGTACCCAAAATTTTTATTAGAAGATATCAAAGTTAGAGATTACTTAAGAGCTACATTAAAACATGCATCTGTTAGCAGAATTTTAATAGAAAGACCGACCAAAGAAGCAGTTGTAACTGTATACTCATCCAGACCTGGTATAGTAATTGGTAAAAAAGGTGAAGATATAGATAAGTATAGACACAAGATTTCGTTAATCATGGGATTACCAAAAAATAAAATTAAACTAAATGTTAAAGAAATAAGAAAACCTGAGTTAGATGCACATTTAGTTGCTGAAGGAATAGCTCAACAATTAGAAAGACGAATAATGTATAGAAGAGCAATGAAAAGAGCAGTAACTAATACTATTAGGCTTGGAGCATTAGGGATCAAAGTAAATCTTGGTGGAAGATTAAATGGTGCTGAGATTGCAAGAAGTGAATGGTATAGAGAAGGACGTGTCCCTTTACATACATTAAAAGCAAATATTGATTATGGTGTTGCAGAAGCAATGACTACATATGGAATTATTGGTATTAAGGTTTGGATAAATCACGCGGATGATTCCGATAATACAAAAGAATCACATAAAAAAATAAACAAAAATACTGGCAGCGGTAAATAGACATGTTACAACCAAAAAAAACTAAGTATAGAAAACAGCAAAAAGGTAAACTCAGAGGTTTTGCTACTTCAGGTGCCAAAGTAAGTTTTGGAGAGTATGGTCTTAAAGCCATTACACGTGGTAGAGTAACAGCTAGGCAAATAGAGGCTGCTAGAAGAGCAATGACAAGACATATTAAACGTGGTGGGAAAGTTTGGATACGTATATTCCCAGATGTTCCTATAACAAAAAAACCTGTCGAAGTAAGAATGGGTAAAGGTAAAGGAAATGTAGAATATTGGGTAGCCAAAATAACCCCAGGAAAAGTTTTATATGAAATGGAAGGAGTGACAGAAGAAGTCGCAAGAGAAGCTTTCAGATTAGCTGCTGCGAAATTACCTGTGATAACTACTTTCATAACTAGAGCGATAATGTAATGAATATTAAAGAATATAGAGAAAAATCTAACGCAGAGCTAATAAAGGAACTAGATATCTTGATTAAAGAAAGGTTTACGTTGCGTATACAAAGAGGAACAGGTTTAAATCCTAAGCCTCATTTATTTTCTATAAATAAAAAAAGCATAGCTAGAATTAAAACTATATTAAATGAGAAAAAAGCAGATGGAAAATAAAAAAGCAAAAATATTATTAGCTAAAGTTTTTAGTAATAAAATGGATAAGTCTGCAACCGTGATTGTTGAAAGACAAATAAAGCATCCAGTAAATGGAAAGTTTATTAAGAGAACTAGTAAGTTACATATACATGATGAGAATAATGAATGTGTGATTGGACAACAAGTTCGTATACAACAAACTAGACCAATATCTAAAACTAAGTTTTGGACTTTGGTTAAGGAAGATTAGAGAAATAAGATGATACAAATGCAAACTACATTAGTCTCGGCGGATAACAGTGGCGCAAAGAAGCTAATGTGTATAAAAGTATTGGGTGGCTCGCATAGGAGATTTGCATCTATAGGTGATGTGATAAAAGTCTCCGTGAAAGATGCAATCCCAAAAGGTAAGGTTAAAAAAGGTGAAGTGTATAATGCAGTAATAGTGAGAACTAAAAAAGCAATTAAGCGATCAGATGGTTCAGCTATAAGATTTGACACCAATGCTGTAGTCCTATTGAATGCGAAATTAGAGCCACTTGGAACGCGTATCTTTGGACCTGTTACAAGAGAATTGAGAGCATTAACATTTATGAAGATTGTATCATTAGCTCCTGAGGTATTATGAATAAGTTAAAAAAAGGTGATTCAGTAATTGTGATCGCAGGTAAAGATAAAGGTAAAAAAGGTGAAATTCTTAAAGTGATTGATCCTAATAAGTTACTAATTTCAAATGTTAACCTAGCGAAAAAACATGTAAAACCAAATCCGAATAAAGCGGATAGCGGTGGCATTATAGAAAAAGAAATGCCTATTCAAACATCAAATGTGATGATTTTGAACCCAATTTCTAAGAAAGGTGATCGTGTTGGAATTAAAACGTTAGAAAATGGCAAAAAAGTTAGAATATATAAATCTAGCAAAGAGGTTATAGATATTTAATATGAATACATATAATGAATTTTATAAAGATAATATTGTCCCGGCCTTAATGGAAGTATTGAAGGTTAAGTCCCCAATGAATGTTCCTAAATTAACAAAGATCACATTAAACATGGGTTTAGGTTCAGCTGTGAGTGACAAGAAGGTATTAGAATCTGCCCAAGCAGAATTGACTCAAATCAGTGGGCAAAAAGCAGTTTTGACTTATGCAAAAAAATCAATTGCAAACTTTAAATTAAGAGAAGGGATGCCGATTGGTTGTAAAGTTACACTGAGAAATGAAAAAATGTATGATTTCTTTGAAAAACTTATTAAAATTTCATTGCCGAGAACACGTGACTTTAGAGGTTTGAATCCTAATTCATTTGATGGCCGTGGTAACTATACTTTGGGAGTCAAAGAACATATCATATTCCCTGAAATAGATTTTGACAGGATAGATAGAATTAAAGGTCTAGATATAACTATTACAACTAGCGCTAAAAATAATCAGGAGGCAATGGAACTGTTTAAGCAATTCAACTTTCCATTTAAATAATTATGGCTAAACTATCAATAATCCAGAGAGAAAAAAAACGTGCGACATTGGTTTTAAAGTACGCGGCAAAAAGAGATGCTATTAAAGAGCAGTTAAAAAGTCCAAATCTCGAGATGGAAGAACTATTGTTACTTAGAAAAAAGTTGCAAAAATTACCAATAAACTCTGCTGCTACTAGACAAAGAAACAGATGTTCTTTGACTGGAAGACCCAGAGGAGTTTATAGAAAATTTGGATTAGGAAGATCTAAGCTAAGAAAAGCTGCAATGAGGGGTGATATACCCGGTTTAACAAAGGCAAGTTGGTAAAAATTATGAGTATGAGCGATACAATAGCAGATTTGCTAACAAGAATAAGAAATGGTCAAAGCGCAGAGAAAGCTTCTGTGACTATGCCATTTTCAAAGATGAAACTTTCTATTTGCAAAGTTTTAGAAAATGAAGGATACATTGATTCTACCGATGTGTCAGGTGAAGCAAAAAAAGAATTAACAGTATTGTTAAAATATTATGAGGGAAAGCCGGTTATAGAAAATATTAAAAGAATCAGTAAGCCTAGTCTTCGTATCTTTAAACCTGCAAAAGATGTCCCAAATGTAAGAAATGGATTAGGAATTTGTATTGTCTCAACATCACATGGAGTTATGACTGATAGAGAAGCGCGCGAAAAGAATTATGGAGGTGAGATAATTTGTATTGTCTCATAAATATAAAAAATGTCTAAAATAGCAAGTAAACCAATAGCAATACCAGAAAATATTAAATTTATTATTAATGAAAATTTAATTAATATTGAAGGTCCTATGGGAAAACTCTCTTTTGAGAAACACTCAAATATTACTATAGATATAGAAGATGGTTTTGCTAAAGTAAAAACTGAGGATTTAGAGTGTGTTCCTCTATCTGGAACCACAAGAGCATTGCTTGCGAATATGATTCATGGGGTTACTAATAATTGGATTAAAAAATTAAAGATGATTGGGGTTGGTTATAGAGCAAAAGCTGATTTACAAAAATTAGAATTAACTGTAGGCTTCTCCCACCCTGTAATTTATCCGGTACCAGAAGGGTTGAAAATTGAGACTCCTTCTCAAACTGAAATAGTTATTATTGGTATAGACAAACAGAAGGTTGGTCAAGCTGCCGCAGAAATAAGAGCATACAGACCTCCAGAACCTTACAAAGGAAAAGGTATTAGGTATGCTGATGAAGAAGTTATTAAAAAAGAGGCTAAGAAAAAATGATCCGTATAAATAAAAATAGCAAAGATTCACGATTAAGACGTGCTCGTAAATCAAGAGCTAAGATTAGCCAATCTAGTGAATATAGACTGAGCGTATATAGATCAGTCAAGCATATATATGTTCAGTTATTAACCTCAGATGGTAGTAAAGTTCTTACGACTATATCTACAAATCAGAAGGATCTTAAGGAAAAAATTAAGTCTAATAATATTGAGTCTTCAAAAATGATTGGTAAGCTTATGGCTGATTATATTAAGAAAGAGAAAATTGGAAAGATAGCATTTGATAGGTCAGGTTATAGATATCATGGAAAAATTAAAGCTTTAGCTGATTCCATGCGTGAAAATGGAGTAAAAATATAATGGCATATGATGATAAAAAATCTGATTATATAGAAAAATTAGTTGCTGTTAATCGTACAGCGAAGGTTGTCAAGGGTGGTAGACAATTTAGTTTTACTGCACTGACAGTTGTCGGAGATGGTAATGGTAGAATTGGTTATGGCTATGGTAAGGCAAAAGAAGTCCCGATAGCTATACAAAAAGCTATGGAAAAGGCCAAAAAAAGCATGGTTACGGTTTCACTTAAAAATGGAACTTTACATCATGAAGTAACGCACAGACATGGTGCGGCAAAAATTTTTATGAAACCAGCAGGACAAGGTACAGGGGTAATTGCAGGAGGTGCAATGAGAGCCGTATTTGAGGCCACTGGTGTTCATAATGTTTTAGCTAAAAGCATCGGTTCAACTAACCCTATTAATGTCGTTAAAGCAACCGTTAAGGGTTTAGAGTCTATGTTTTATCCTGCATACGTAGCAGCAAAACGTGGTAAAAAAACTAGTGAGTTATAAGAATGGCTAAGCAAGATAAAAATACAGTAACAGTTAAACAAACGAGAAGTTTGATTGGTAGCACAAAAAAACAAATTGCTTCCATCAAAGGCTTGGGTTTAAGAAGAATTAATCATGAAGTCACGCTAATAGATACTCCGGCTATCCGAGGTATGATCAAAGTAGTAAGACATATGGTAGAAATTAGCAATTAATAGGTAAAACGATGAGTAGTTTATTAAATGAAATAAGACCTAATGGTGATAGCAAATCTAACCGCAAAAGAGTTGGGAGAGGCGGTGCATCAGGTACTGGAAAAACTTGTGGGAGAGGGCATAAAGGCCAAAAAGCAAGAACTGGCGGAACGATTCGAATTGGTTTTGAGGGTGGTCAGATGCCTTTACAAAGAAGACTTCCAAAGGTTGGGTTTTCATCTCGTGTGAATCTGCTTGCCACAGAAGTTAAATATGATCATTTAATTAAGGTCAAGGAAGAAGAGGTAACGATAGAGTTATTAAGAAAATATAAATTAATAAAAGCAAAAATCCAAAAAGTAAAAGTAATAGGACCTTGTACTATTAAAGAGAAAAAGATTCTAAAAGATTTAGCTTGTACTAAATCAGTAATGGAGTTCACTAAGAAGTAAAATTATGTCTAGATCAGCAAATAATATGACAGGTGGGCTTGGTGGCTTAACAAAGTCACTTGAGTTAAGACAGAGAATACTCTTTGTTGTATTTGCTTTGATAGTATTTAGACTAGGAAGCTTTATTACATTGCCTGGTATTGACCCCTCTGTAATGAAATTTTTGTTTGAGCAACAAAGAGGCAGCATACTTGATATGTTTAATATGTTCTCAGGTGGTTCTTTATCTAGAATGTCTGTTTTTGCCTTGGGAGTAATGCCTTATATTTCAGCATCTATTATCATTCAAATGATGACACATGTATATGCACCACTAGTGCAGCTTAGAAAGGAAGGAGAAAGAGGAAGGAAAAAAATTACCAAATATACTAGATACTTTACCCTTATACTTGCAGTTATGCAGTCTTTTGGTGTTTCATCTGCGCTACAGAATCAAAATACAGGAAATACTATATTAGTTCTTGACCCAGGTTTTGCTTTTGTTGGTATAGCTGTTATCACCTTGGTCACAGGGACAATGTTTCTAGTATGGCTAGGAGAGCAGATTACGGAAAGGGGAATTGGTAATGGTATATCCATACTTATATTTGCTGGAATTGTTGCTGGTTTGCCATCAGCTATTGGAAACACAATTGAATTAGCAAGAAATGGTGAATTACAAGGTTTCACAGTAATACTAATATTTTTACTAGTACTTTTAATAACAGCTGTAGTTATATTTGTTGAGCGTGGGCAAAGAAAAATTCCAATAAATTATGCAAGAAAAATGCAAGGTAGAAAAATGTATGCTGCACAAAGCTCTCATTTGCCGTTAAAGATTAATATGGCTGGAGTAATTCCTCCAATTTTTGCCTCAGCAATAATATTATTCCCTGCAACTATAGCAAGTTGGAGCGGAACAGGTAACGAGGGCGGGTTAGTCCAAAGCATAGCTTTATCACTATCGCCTGGACAGCCGCTTTATATCTTACTTTATTCATTTGCAATCATATTCTTCTGTTATTTTTATACAGCACTAGTCTTTAATGCTAGAGAAACCGCAGATAATCTCAAAAAAACAGGAGCATTTATCCCTGGTATCAGGCCTGGTGAGCAAACAGCACAATATATAGATGATATAACTACTAAATTAACTACTATAGGTGCAATATATATAACTACTGTATGTCTATTGCCAGAGTTTTTAATTTTGTATTTTAATGTACCATTTTATTTTGGTGGAACATCGCTTTTAATTGTGGTGATTGTTGTAATGGATTTAATGGCACAAGTGCAATCCCATTTATTATCACATCAATATGAAGGGATGATGAAAAAAGCTAACTTAAAAGGTATTGGCGGAGGCATGAGGTAAAAATGAAAGTAAGAGCATCAGTAAAGAAATTATGTAGGAATTGTCGCGTAATTAGAAGGAATAGAGTCGTTAGAATTATCTGTAAAGATCCAAGACATAAACAAAGACAGGGTTAAATAGGTTGTATTAAACACAAATGAAATATAAAATCATCGTTCGAGAGAAATAAATGGCTAGAATTGCAGGAATAAATTTACCAAACGGAAAGCATATATGGATAGCTTTGACTTCTATATATGGAATAGGACCAACCAGAGCAAATAAAATTTGTGCAGATTCTGGTGTAGAAAGAACTAAAAAAGTACATGATCTAGATGATACTGATTTAGAGACCTTAAGAAACCATGTCGAAAAGTATCAACTTGAGGGTGATTTAAGAAGAGAAACCTCGATAAATATAAAACGCCTCATGGATATTGGTTCATATAGAGGAATTAGGCATCGTAAAGGATTGCCTTTGCGTGGACAAAAGACAAAAAATAATAGCAGAACTAGGAAAGGACCGAGAAAACTTATAAAGGCTAAATGATATGGTAACTACTACTAATAAACCAAAGAAGAAAAAAGAAAAAAGAGTTGTTAACGAAGGAGTCGCGCATATATACGCATCCTTTAATAATACAATTATTACAATAACCGATAAGCAAGGCAATACATTGTCATGGGCAACATCAGGTGGTTCTGGGTTTAGGGGTTCAAGAAAAAGTACGCCATTTGCAGCCCAAATAGCAGCAGAGAAAGCTGGTATAAAAGCTGCTGAGTTCGGTGTAAAAAGTTTAGAAGTTTTAGTTAAGGGCCCTGGCCCAGGAAGAGATTCTGCAGTCAGAGCTTTGAATAGCTCTGGGTATAAAATTACGAATATTACAGATATAACACCTCTTCCACATAATGGATGTAGACCACCTAAAAAGAGGAGAGTATAAAAAATTATGGCTAAATTTACTGGATCTAAATGTAAGTTGATGAGAAGAGAAGGAACTGATTTATTTTTGAAATCAGGATCAAGATCTTTGGAAACAAAATGTAATCTAGATAAGAAACCTGGGCAAAAAGCTGATGCAAGAAGACCAAAAACTTCTGATTATTCTTTGCAGTTGAGAGAAAAGCAAAAAGTTAAGAGGATATATGGCGTTCTTGAAAAACAGTTTAGAAATTATTATAAAAAAGCAGCAAGTAAAAAAGGATCTACTGGAGAAAATCTACTAAACATGTTGGAATCAAGGCTAGACAATGTTGTATATAGATTAGGTTTTGGCTCAACAAGATCTGAATCAAGACAATTGGTTAATCATAAAAATATTCAAGTCAATGATTCAATAGTAAATATAGCCTCTTATCAAGTTAATCCAAAAGACAAGGTTTCTGTTAGAGAAAACAAGAAGGATCAACTTCGAATTAAATTAGCCATGAGTCTTGCTGAGACTCGTGGGTTTAATGACTGGGTTGAGGTTGATACAAAAAATCTCAAAGGCACATTTATAAGAACACCAGAACGTAAAGAGCTACCTTCTGAAATAAATGAATCGTTAATTGTTGAATTATACTCAAAATAGGTGATACATGAATAATAATGACTTTCTAAAACCAAAATTAGTAGACATAGAGATGTTAAACACATCTCATGCAAAAATAACTATAGAACCACTAGAAAGAGGTTTTGGTCACACATTGGGTAACGCACTCAGAAGAGTACTATTATCATCTTTGCCAGGTAGCGCAGTAACTGAGGTATCTATTGAGAATATTTTACATGAATACAGCACAATCGAAGGAGTGCAGGAAGATGTTCTTGAAATAATGCTTAATATTAAAAAACTTGCATTAGTGTTACATGAAAAAGATACTCTAGAGGTTACGCTTAAGAAAAAAGGAATGGGTCCTGTGCTGGCATCAGATATCACTGCTAGTGCTGATTTAGAAATTAAAAATCCAGATTTCGTTATAGCTAATATCACAAATAATAAAACAGAAATTATTATACATATGACTATTTCAAAAGGCAGAGGGTATCTAGCTGCCCAAAAAAGAAAATTTAATGAATCGGAAGATCTTGGTATAGGAAAAATGCAATTAGATGCTTCATTCAGTCCTGTAGTTCAAGTCACTTATAATGTTGATACTGCAAGGGTTAAACAAAGAACAGATCTAGATAAGCTTATAATTGACTTAAAGACGAATGCTACAATTGAGCCTGAAGATGCTATTAGACAAGCTGGACAAATCTTAAGAGATCAATTGTCTGTCTTCACTGTTTTAGAAGTTAAAGAGGAAACAGTAGAAGATTTAGATGCTCCACAGATCGACCCTGTCTTGTTAAGACCTGTTGATGATTTAGAGTTAACAGTTAGATCAGCAAACTGTTTAAAAGCGGAAAATATTTATTATATAGGCGACTTAGTTCAAAGAAGTGAAAATGAATTATTAAAAACTCCTAATTTAGGGAAAAAATCACTTACAGAAATTAAAGATGTTTTAGCTACACATAGTTTGTCACTTGGCATCAAGTTAGAAGATTGGCCACCAAAAAGTATGGAAAAAAGAACATGAGACATAGAAAAAGCGGTAGACAATTAAACAGAAATGCTTCGCATAGAAAAGCCATGTTTAAAAATATGTGCTTATCATTATTTGAATTCGAAAGAATTGAAACATCAGTTCCAAAAGCTAAAGAGCTCAGGAGATTTGCTGAACCATTGATAACACTTGCTAAAACTGATTCTTTAATCAGACGTAGATTAGCATATTCAAAAATTAGAAGTAAGAAATTAGTTAAAAAACTATTTGAGGACCTAGGTCCAAGATTTAAAAATAGACCAGGTGGCTATTTAAGAATTCTCAAGTCTGGTTATAATCTTGGTGATGCATCTCCTCAAGCATATGTTGAACTTACTGAAAAATCAGCATCTAATACTTAAGTTTATCTTTTAGAAATTTCCCAGTGTAAGATTTTTTGTTTTTTGAAACAAATTCTGGAGTACCTTCCGAGACAATGTGTCCACCAAGAACGCCGCCTTCTGGACCAAGATCAATTATCCAGTCTGCAGTTTTAATAACTTCCAGGTTATGTTCAATAATAATTAATGTATTACCACGCTCTTTGAGTTTACTTAATACTTTCAATAGTTTAGCTACATCATGAAAGTGTAATCCCGTCGTGGGTTCATCTAAAACATACAGTGTTTGCCCAGTATCCCTTTTAATTAATTCTTTAGCTAGCTTTATTCTTTGTGCTTCACCACCTGAAAGAGTAGTTGCATTCTGGCCGAGTCTTATATATGAAAGTCCAACTTCATTTATAATTTCTAGTTTCCTGCTAATTACAGGTATATTTTCAAAAAATTCTAAAGCTTCAAGAACAGTAAAATTTAATACATCATTTATATTTTTTGTTTTAAATAGAATTTCTAATGTTTGTGGGTTATATCTTTTGCCATGACATTTATCGCACTTAACATAAACATCTGACAAAAAATGCATTTCCACTTTTATAACACCATCACCTTCGCAAGTTTCGCATCTCCCGCCTTTAACATTGAAACTAAATCTACCTGCTTTATAACCTCTTGCCTTTGCTTCTTGTGTTTGAGTAAATATCTCTCTTATGTGTGTAAAAATACCTGTATATGTAGCAGGGTTAGATCTAGGTGTTCGCCCTATAGGGCTTTGATCAATTTCTATTATTTTATCTATGTACTCTAATCCAGTAACTTTATCGCAACCTGTTTGAGAATTATCCTTTTGTAAAAAATTGTTATACACATAATTAAACAAGACATTATTTATTAAACTAGATTTGCCAGAGCCTGAGACACCTGTTATACATGTCAGGAGGCCTATAGGAATATTAACTTTTAAGTTTTTAAGATTATTAGTTGTTGCATTATGTATAGATAACATTTTCTTAGGATTTATTTTTAGTCTATCATTTGGAACATCTATTTTTTTCTTTCCTGACAAATATTGTCCTGTATATGAATTTTTAATTTTTTTTATAGACTCAGGATTTCCAGAAAAAACAATTTCTCCACCTAAATCTCCAGCACCTGGACCAACATCAACAATATAATCTGATGCTAGTATAGTATCTTCGTCATGTTCCACAACTATGACAGTATTTCCTAAACCTCTTAAATGAGTTAATGTTTGGAGCAATTTATCATTATCTCTTTGATGTAGGCCTATAGATGGTTCATCAAGTATGTACATTACTCCCACTAAACCCGAACCTATTTGACTCGCTAATCTTATTCGCTGAGCTTCGCCTCCCGATAGTGTTTCAGCGCTTCTATCTAATGATAGATAATTTAGTCCTACATTGACAAGAAAGCTAAGTCTGCTGGTAATCTCTGCAACAATTTTATTGGATATTTCTTTTTTCATACCTTTCAGTTTTAATTTACTGAAAAAATCAAAGCATTCCTTTGTTGTAAATGCAGTAATGTCACTAATAGATTTATTGTCTATAAATATATTTCTACTCTTTATATTAAGTCTTTTACCATCGCACTCACTACATTTGTCGGTACTTAAATATTTTGACAATCTATCTCTGGTTGAATTTGAGCCGCTCTCATATTGTTTCTCATACTTTTTAACAATCCCATCCCATGCTTCTTCTTTAATTACAAAATCACTTTGATCTCTTTTACGATAACCTCTCACATATTTCATTTTAATAATTTCTTTATCACTTCCATAAAACAATACATTTTTAAAGCTTTGGGGTAATTTTCTATATTCTAAATTCAGATTAATCTTGTAATGATCAGATAAACTTTTAAGTAATAGGTGGTAGTAAGCGCTTTTATCATCCCACCCATATATCGCACCATTTTTTAAACTTAATTCTTGATTGACTATGATTTTATGGGGATCAAAATATTCACTTACACCGAGCCCGTCACATGCTGAGCAAGCACCAGCTGGACTATTAAATGAGAATAACTTAGGCTCTAGTTCGCCAATTGAATAGCCACAATGTGGACAAGAGTATTTAGTTGAAAATATATCTTGTACTTGGCTTTTATCCATATCTAAAATATAAACTATCCCATTTGAAATATTTGATGCAGTTTCTAGAGATTCAGTAATTCGTAATTTATTATCATCATTTACTTTAAGCCTATCTATTACTAATTCAATATTATTTTTTTTCTTAGGATCTATAAGGTGTTCAAGAAGATGTTTTGATATATCTGAAATTTCTACAATCTCATCATTTACGCGCACGCGTCTATAACCTTGTTGAGAATAAGATTGTATTAACTTTACATGCTCACCTTTTTGTTCTTTTACTAAAGGAGATAGTACGACGATATTTTTTTCATGATATTCAGACAAGATTTTGGTAGTCATATCTGACACAGACATTGCCTTTAATTCATTTGAATGTTCTGGACATCTTGGAGTCCCAACTCTCGCATATAAAAGCCTTAAGTAATCATATATTTCTGTTACTGTGCCTACAGTTGATCTTGGGTTATGTGACGATGATTTTTGTTCAATTGAAATTGCTGGAGATAATCCTTCTATAACATCAACATCAGGTTTGTCCATCATTGATAAAAATTGCCTAGCATAGGAGGACAAAGATTCCATATAGCGTCTTTGTCCTTCAGCGAAAATAGTATCAAATGCCAAAGAGGACTTCCCAGAGCCTGACAAACCTGTAATTGTAACGAGCTTATTTCTAGGTATTTCTACATTTATATTTTTAAGGTTATGTGTTCGCGCACCCTTGACAAAAATATTCTTTTTCATGCTAGAGAAATGATATCATCAAACACAACTAATTAAATCATTTACATGGGAGAAAAGATGAATATTAAATTAATGAAATGGTTTAGTAGTATATGTATTCTTACAGGCGTTCTTTGTACAAATCTGAATATATATCCTTTTAACATATACTTTCAATCAATAGGAGCTCTAAGCTGGGTTATCTTGAGTTATTTAATAAAAGATAGGTCTATGATGCTTAATTTTCTTCCACAAATCCCTCTTTTTGCTGTTGGCTACTTGATGCTAGTAATGCGTTAAAATATCTTCAAGAAAGGGCTAATAATTGGTAAAACGCTATCTTTGAGTGGAATTATCTCTATCCGTGAGATAGTATTTAAGTTATAGTTATATGCTCATAGAAAATTATAGAGAAGTAAAATATGTCAGTAAATAAAGTAATATTGTTAGGTAGAGTTGGTGCTGATCCAGAGGTTAAGGTGATGCCAAGTGGTAATGCAGTAGTAAATATATCAGTTGCAACTAATAAGAAGTTTAAAAATAAAGAATCTGGCGCTTATGAAGATAAAACTGAGTGGCACCGAGTAGTATTTTTCAATAAACCTGCTGAAACAATTGGGCAGTATGTTAAAAAAGGACAGCAGCTTTATATTGAAGGCAGATTACAGACTCGTAAGTATCAAGACAAAGATGGTATAGAAAAATACTCTACTGATATAATTTCTGATAATTTCACTTTCATTGGATCTAAATCTGATTCTGGTGATAGTTCTCAATTTAATAATCAATCTCAAGGCAGCGATGATTTCAATCAAAGCTCTGCTGCCCAGCATGACGACGATGTACCCTTCTAGAGGAAATGCTCGAAAATAAAAAATTTTTTATAAAGACCCATGGTTGTCAGATGAATGAATATGATTCAGGCAAGCTGACTGATGTGCTTAAAATTAATTTAAAAATGATTGAGACAAAGGAACCACAGGATGCCGACTTATTACTTCTTAACACATGTTCAATTCGAGAGAAAGCTCAAGAAAAAGTTTTTCATCAACTGGGGAGATGGAAAAAATTAAAGGACAAGAAGCCAAGTATGCTGATAGCTGTTGGAGGCTGTGTAGCATCTCAGGAAGGAAAGAGTATTAGGTCAAGAGCACCTTCAGTGGATATTATTTTTGGCCCACAAACGATCCATAGAATTCCAAAAATGATTAAAGAAATATATTCTTCAGATGTAAAAACTTCTGTAGATGTTAGTTTCCCAGAAATTGAAAAATTTGATTATCTACCTTCTTCTGCTAAAAAGGCGCCTTCTGCTTATCTTTCTATTATGGAAGGTTGTAGTAAGTATTGTACTTTTTGTGTTGTTCCATATACAAGAGGGGAAGAATTTAATCGTAAGTTTGATGATATTATTACTGAAGCAGTACAGTTATCAGAAGAGGGAGCCAAAGAGATTATATTGCTTGGGCAGAATGTTAATGCATATAAGTCATATGACCATAATAAGAACCCGGTCAATCTATCAGATTTGATCAGGTATATTTCGCATATAGATGGGATAGACAGAATACGGTACACAACTTCTCACCCAATTGATTTCTCTCAAGATTTAATAGATGAGTATAGAAATCCAAAGTTAGCAAATAATTTACATCTTCCAATACAGTCAGGGTCAGACTTAATTCTTTCTAAGATGAAAAGGAAGCATACAGTGGTCGAGTATAAAAGTATTATTAGAAAGATTAGAAGCATTCGGCCTGATATACATTTATCTTCAGACTTTATCGTTGGTTATCCGGGCGAATCTGATTATGAATTTCAAAAAACTTTAGATTTTATTTCAGAATTGAATTTCAGTGATGCATATAGTTTTATCTATAGTCCAAGACCCGGTACTCCTGCTGCTCAAGAAATTGATAATTTATCAGACAAAATTAAATCCGATAGATTAAAAGAATTAAAAGATTTGGTTAAACAGCAATCCATAATTTATACCGAAAAAATGATAGGGAAAACAGAGAAAGTGCTAGTAGAGGGAATCTCTCTCAAAAGAAATAATGAAGTTTTTGGAAGAACAGATAACAATAAAGTTATAAATTTCTCTGGTGATAGAGAACTGATTAGCAAGTTTGTAAATGTGCATATAGATGAGATGAGAGCAAATACATTGCATGGAACTTATTTAAATAGTGTATAGAAATAAGGTCCAATGTTTAGGAGAGTTATAAGAATTTGACAGAAAAAATTACAAGTCAGAATTTGTTATTACAACCTCAGGATAATGAAAGGTTGTCAAAATTATGTGGATTGCTCGATGAAAATCTAAGGCAAATAGAGACTTATATGTCGGTGCAAATCTCAAATAGAGGAAACTCTTTTATAATAAAAGGAGACAAACAAAATGTACCATTAACCTCTAGTCTAATCGAAAAATTATATGTGATTTCGGCGGAGGAAGAGTTAACTTCTAAGCAGCTACATATGTACATGAATAACACTAGTGACGATACTGAAACTAACACTGATAAAATTATTTATGATTCAGATGACATCTTCTTAAAATGTAAAAAAATTACTATTAGACCTAAATCAAAAACACAACAAGAATATGTAAAAGCTATTATAGATAATGATTTAACATTTGGTATAGGTTCAGCTGGAACTGGTAAAACTTATCTGGCGGTTGCATGTGCAATATATCTTTTAGAGAAAGATTTAATCAAAAAAATATTCTTAGTTAGACCCGCAATTGAAGCAGGTGAGAAACTAGGATTTCTACCTGGAGATTTATCAGAAAAAGTAAATCCATATTTGCAGCCAATATACGATGCTCTTGATGATATTTTGGGTACCGAAAGAGTAAATAAATTTATTGAAAAGAAAGTTATTGAAATTGCACCTCTCGCGTATATGAGAGGTAGAACATTGAATGATGCATTTATATTGCTAGACGAAGGTCAGAATACTACTATTGCCCAGATGGAAATGTTCTTAACACGAATTGGATTTGGATCAAAAGCTGTTGTGACGGGTGATACAAGCCAAATTGATTTACCAAGAGATTCTAGTTCTGGACTGAAAGATTGTCTAGAATTCATGCCAAAAATTAATGGTGCACACATTACAAAATTTAAGCCAAATGATGTGATGAGACATAAAATCGTGAAGGATATAATAAAGGAATATGATAGAAGAAAAAAATAACTTATTAACGATTGAGATTATTAGGGATAAGTTATCAGACTTTGTGCCACTTAATAGTAAGATCAAGGAATGGGCTTTAATGGCATTTAAAAAAGATAGAGATTCGTTGGTTATAGTCAAAATAGCTCATAAAGATGAAATAGTGAAACTTAATAAATTATTCTTTAATAAAGACAAGCCTACGAATATTTTATCTTTTCCAAACAACTCTCACGTTAAATCAGGAGAATTTGTTTTAGGTGATATAATTATTTGCCCTGAAATTGTGAATAAAGAATCTGATATATATAACATCAGCAAAGAAAACAGATGGGCTCATATGATTATTCATTCTATGCTTCATCTGCAGGGTTATACGCATGATCTAAGTAAACATAGAGTTATAATGGAAAACAAAGAAAAAGAATTAATGAATATATTAGGATATTCAGACCCATATTATGCAAATTAAAAATACTTGGTTAGAAAAGATTTTTGGGATTTTAAAGGATTCTCCTAAGACTAAAACTGATCTCTTGGAAATATTAAAAACTGCTGTGCATGATGGTCTCATTGATAATGAGTCTCTGAAAATGATCGAGGGTGTTTTCAAAGTATCAGAGGTACAGGTGAGAGATATCATGATACCAAGGCCTCATATGACTGTGATAGATATCACGGACCAAATAGATGAAATTGTTAAAAAAGTAGCAACGTCCGGTCATTCAAGGTTTCCAGTCATTGATGATAATCGTGATGAAATAATTGGGGTCTTGCTAGCTAAAGACTTGCTCAAGAAATCAGTTAAAGATGATAATGATGATTTAGATTTGCATGAATTACTTAGGCCAGCTGTCTTCATTCCAGAAAGTAAAAGGTTAAATATTCTCTTGAATGAGTTTAAGTCTAGTAGAAATCATATTGCCATTGTTATTGATGAACATGGTGGTGTCTCAGGACTCGTTTCAATTGAAGATGTAATTGAAGAAATAGTTGGAGAAATTGATGATGAACATGATAAGAAAACTGAATCAAAAATTATTGCCCAAAGTCATGATGATTATATTGTAGATGCGTTAACAACTTTAGATGAGTTTAATTCATATTTCCTCACGGAATTTAGTGATGATGTTGAAACAATTGGTGGATATTTAGTAAATAAGTTCGAGAGAGTACCTTTAAAGGGTGAGATTATCGTAATCTCAAATTTGTTGTTTAAAATATTATCAGCTGACTCCAGGACTATAAAAAGAATAAAGTTAAGTAAAAAAACATAGATTCAGAGAAAATTATAAAAACCAATCAATACATACTCATTATTTTTTCCGGATTGTTGTATACTTCTTCATTTTCACCTATAGACTTCAAATTTGGAATATTTCTCTCACTATCTATATTATTCTTTATTTTGTTATCATCAGAAAAAAAGCAAAGTCTTATCTTTTCTTATATTTACGGAATCTCAATATTTTTTTCAGGAATATCATGGATATATGTAAGTATATATTATTATGGTGGAGAAAATTTTACTCTCTCTCTTTTAATTACAGTTAGTTTCATTATGTTTTTATCACTACTTGTTGTTCCTGTTGGATTAATCCTCAATAAAAGCTATCAAGATAGATCATTTGTTACATTAATGATTGTTCCATCAACATGGGTTGGATTAGAGTTATTAAGGTCTGTTATATTTGGTGGTTTCCCTTGGCTGATAGCAGGACATAGTCAGATAGGCACCTTATTTAACATGATATATCCCATAGCTGGAAGTTACTTTGTAAGTTTTATAGTAGTTACAATTTCTATAGTATTTGTCTTATTCTTAAAAAATAATTTATGTAATTCAAACCTAAAAAATATAGTGTTACTGACTATAGCTTTTAGTCTTTTATATTTTTATAACCCTATATGGTCAGAAGATAAAAAAGATTCTTTGGAGATCAGCATATTACAACCTAATATTAATTTAGGGTTAAAATATGATTATTCCCAAATAGATTTAATTAAAAAAAAATACCTATCAATAATTTCTGAAAATATTACTAATCAAACTATTGTCTTTCCAGAAACCGCGATTCCTTTGATCTATGAGAAGGATAAAGAATTCTATAATTCTGTTCTTTCTCTTAATAATTCTACTGTCATCACAGGTATATTTCATAAAAAATTAAATCAAAATAAGATTTATAACAGTATGTTAGTTTTAAATAAAGATGAGCAGATTTATAATAAAAGACACTTAGTTCCATTTGGTGAATATATACCTTTTAAAGATTTTTTTAGTTATATAGCTAAGAGACTAAATATACCTATGTCGGATCTCTCTCATGGAGATTTAAATCAAAAGCCATTCTCGGTTGATAATATTACTATGCACCCATTAATATGTTACGAGATTGCATATCCATCATTAATCAATATGACTAATGATTATAGTGTAATTATAAATATTAGTAATGATGCATGGTTTGGTGATACATTTGCTCCCTATCAACATTTACAAATTGCGCAAGTTAGGGCATTGGAGACCGCTCATCCTATTATAAGAGCTGCAAACACCGGAATATCTGCAATTATTGATAAAAATGGATTAATTATTGCAATCATAGGCCTTGATACCGAGGGATTCATAAATGGTAAGGTATATCCATCAAAGGGGATTACTCCTTATATGTACTTTGGTGATTATCCTCTTTTGATGTTAATATTCTCAATTATGCTATTTTATTGGACAAGATATAGAAGATATGAATAAAGATTATAATCCAAAAGATATTGAGGCTAATATACAAGAATTCTGGGAAAAGAATAATTCTTTTAAAACAGATTTTAATGCTACTAAAAATAAATATTACTGTCTTAGCATGTTTCCATACCCAAGTGGAAAATTACATATTGGGCATGTTAGAAATTATACAATTGGTGATGTAATTTCCAGATCTCAAAGAATGTTAGGAAAAAGTGTATTTCAGCCGATGGGTTGGGATGCATTTGGATTGCCTGCAGAAAATGCAGCTATAGCGAATAAAGTACATCCTTCAGAATGGACAAAAAAAAATATTAATCATATGAGAGAGCAGCTTAAAAGACTTGGCTACTCATATGATTGGGACAATGAAATATCTACTGCTAACCCAGAGTATTACAAATGGGAGCAGTGGTTTTTCATTAAACTCTTAGAAAAAAATTTAGTCTATAAAAAAAAGTCAGAAGTAAACTGGGACCCAATTGATAAAACTGTTTTGGCCAACGAACAAGTAGTTGATGGAAGAGGCTGGAGATCAGGCGCAATCGTAGAAAGAAAAGAAATACCTCAGTGGTTTTTAAAAATAACAGAATATTCAGATGAATTACTGGAAGGTCTGGAGGACTTAAATAGTTGGCCAACTTCTGTAAAGATGATGCAAAAAAATTGGATTGGGAAATCTGAAGGTGCATTAGTAAAATTTAAAATATCAAACAGCAATGATCTTTTAGAAGTATATACCACTAGAGTCGATACTATTTTTGGAGTAAGTTTTTTAGCAATATCTCCAAATCATAATATATTAAAAAGCCAAAAAAAGAGTAATCCTATTCTAGCCAGATTTATTGATAAGTGTAACAGTCTAAAGTTATCAGAAGAAACAGTAAGCTCGATAGAAAAAGAAGGTGTTGATACTGGTTTAACTGCAATAAATCCACTAGATGGTTCTGTTGTACCTATCTGGACTGCAAATTATGTCCTATCTGATTATGGTACTGGATGTGTAATGTGTGTCCCAGGGCATGATATTAGGGATAATGAGTTTGCAGTGAAATATAATTTGCCTGTAATTAAAGTAATAAATCCTGAAAGTAGCAAGCTGGTTCATAAAGAGATATTTACAGGAGAAGGAACCTTGATCAATTCAGGAAAATATACCGACCTTGAGTCTCATTTAGCTAAAAAAAATATATTGAAAGACTTGGTGAAAATTGATGCTGGAATATCAAAAATTAATTATAGATTAAGAGACTGGGGTATATCAAGACAGAGATATTGGGGTTGTCCGATTCCTGTATTCTATCATGAAGACGGAACTGTTTATCCTGTTCCAGAAGATGATTTACCCATTAAACTGCCAGATGATATTGATTTTTCGCAAGATGGGAACCCTTTAGAAAATCATCCAACTTGGAAGCATATAAAGTGCCCATATACTGGTAAAAAAGCAATAAGGGAAACTGATACTTTTGATACTTTTTTCGAATCATCATGGTACTACCTAAGATTTTTGTCCCCAGGCTTTAAGGATGGCTTGGTAGATAAATCAAAAAATAATTGGCTGCCAGTGGATCAATATATTGGTGGAATAGAGCATGCAATATTACATTTATTGTATGCACGTTTCTTTCATAAGTTAATGAGAGATATTGGTATTATTGATAGTTCTGAACCTTTTTTATCATTACTATCGCAAGGCATGGTATTGCAGAATGGTATCAAGATGTCTAAATCAAAGGGCAATACAATTGACCCTGATGACATTATTAATAAATATGGCGCTGATACAGTTAGATTATTTATTATGTTTTCTGCTCCCCCAGAACAAAGTTTAGAGTGGTCAGATACAGGAATAGAAGGATCTCATAAGTTTTTAAAAAGATTATGGTCTCTAAGTTTTAAAGTAATCGATAATAATGATTCATCAAATATAGACCTTCAGAAATCTAGCAATATGAGAACTAAAATACATAAAACAATTAAAAAGTTTACTCATGATGTTTTTGACAGAAATAGTTTTAATACTGCAATTGCATCATCGATGGAATTATTGAATGATATGATTAAGTATAATCTTAGTAAAAATTTTGATAACAAGGTACTACTGGAAGGTATTGAGTCTGTTATTAAAATGTTATCTCCCATTACCCCCCATATTTGCCAAGAATTATGGAATAATCTTGACAAAAATTCATCTCTTATAGATGAACCTTGGCCAAAGGTTGACAATGATGCATTGGTGGAATCTAAAAAAGAGATTATAGTACAAATCAATGGTAAACTTAGAGGTAAAGTTATAATTGAAACGGACCAAAACAAAGAAGAGGTTAATTCGATAGTAATTTTAGATGAAAAACTTAATAGCTATTTAAAAGATAACGATATCAAGAAAATCATCTATGTAAAAAATAAATTAATTAATTATGTTGTATAAAAAGTGAAGTTAAATTATCTGAAGATTATATTTATTTCTATATCCCTCGCATTATCTTCATGCGGATACTCGATGCGTGGTGCAATAAATATTCCAGACTCAATTAAGTCTGTATCTGTACAATCTAAGGAGTATAGCGAATTAGTTAATATCATAAATTCATCATTAGTTTCTTCTGATATAAAATTATCAACATCTAAAAGCAAAGATATTTATAAAGTAGTTATCCTATCTGAAAATTTTAATCGGAGACAATTGTCTATTAATATTTCCGGTAGGGTTAATGAATATGAGTTGATCTATGAAGTTAACTTTCAATTACAAGCACCAAATAAAAAAGTTATAATAGACAAGATCACATTATACAGAGATTATTCATTTGATGAGAATAATGTAATGGGCAATACTGATAGAGAAGATGATATAAAGAAAGACATGATGTCTACAGCTTCAACATTAATTTTTCATAAACTAAAAGCATCAGCAAGTAAATAATATCTTAAATCTTTGATATCATATCATATGGTGAAACCCTTATTTTGTCATGGGTCAACATTCTATATTCCACAAATTTTTTTAGATCTCTAAAATGCATAAATGGATTTCCAGTTATTTGTTCTTCTATAGTAGATTCTCTTTTTATAGAATAATCATGTCCAGGTAATATAATGGTATTTTTATCTAGTGACGATTTAAGATTTTTTAGGGTCTCAAACATTGCTTCAGGATCACCGCCTTCTAGATCACATCTTCCGCATCCAAATACAAATAGAGTATCACCAGCTATTAATTTATTTCCTACATAATAGCATGTAGAACCAGGCGTATGACCTGGTGTATGTATTGATTTAATTTTTGTAGATCCAAGCTCAATAGTATCGCCACCATAATTCATTACAAAGTTATCATATTCTTTGCCCCAAAATATCTTTTCTTTATGATTTAAGAATATCTCAATATCAAACACAGCCAATAATTCATCAATAGAATTTGTATGGTCATGATGACTGTGGGTCAATAGTATTTTTTTAAGAACTAACTGATTAATCTTTATATAGTCTTTTACAGCTGATATATCCCAGGCAGGATCTATGATTGCTGCTTGACGAGTCTCTAGATCAGTTATCAGGTAAATTAGGTTTTGCATTGGGCCTACATCAAATGTTTTAACTGCATATGATTGTTTTAATGGTTGCATCATCATCCTCAATTATGTAATACTTTAGTCAAACAAAACTAACATTATTTATATTATGACAGAGATAGTTTTAAAGCCAGAGTTAATTAAAGGCCTTCAAAAGGTCTTGGTAGATTATGAGCCTGCAAACGAAGACCCAATCTTGGCAGCTCAATATCTTTCTGCAGTAGTAGGCTCTATTGTTGCTACTTCTGGTATACCTGAAAAAGATCAAAATGATATTTTAACTCAATTAATTGATTTCATTAAATATGTTTATGAAGAACAACGTAAAGCTAGCACAAGCTCAGATAACGCTGATACACCAACTAATCCTCAGGCGGCACAAGATTCCTTTGGTAAATGGGTTCCGAAGTAGTTTAACCAATTTCGTTCGTAATTTCTTTAATGAGATCTAGCCCATAATATACCAGCCCTGTATACAATTGGAGTAGATCTGCGCCTGAATCTAGTTTTTCAGTAGCTGATTTTTTTGTTGTAATGCCCCCAGCGCCAATTATAGTTATATTATTTTTAACAAGATCTTTTATATTTTTTATTAATATATTTGATTTATTAAAGAGAGGTTTTCCGCTAACACCACCTTTATGATCTAAAAAACTTTTATCTATGAGGATATTTTTGTCTATCGTGGTATTAGTTGCTATTACACCATCTATTTCATAATTCAACATTTTCTTACATAATGCTTTTAAATTATCCTTTTCAATATCTGGAGAAATTTTCAGTACCAATGGAACAATCTTTTTATATTTCTTTGATAACTCATCATGTGTTTTTTTTATTTCATAAAGGAATTTATCTAAGTAATTATCGGAATGTAATTCTCTTAATCTAGATGTATTTGGCGAAGAGATGTTCAGTGTTATATAGTCAGCCAAAAAAAATATTTCTTTCATGCAATATTGGTAATCTTTATGTGCAGACTCTATTTTTGTATCACTATTTTTCCCAATATTAATACCTATAGGCTGATTTCTCTCTATTAACTCTAAATTATTTTTTAAGTGCTGAACGCCCTTATTATTAAATCCAAGATGATTCACTATTGCAGTATCCTTAACAGATCGAAAAACCCTTGGTTTACTATTACCATATTGTGCTTTTGGGGTAATTGTTCCTAGCTCAATAAATCCTAACCCGATATTATTATCAAAGTTAAGGTAGTCACCATTTTTATCAAAACCTGCTGCTAATCCAAGTTTATTAGGAAAATTTATCCCCATCAATTTATTTGATGCATTTACTTTTTTTGTAATGAATAAATTTTTAATCCAAGATTTATATAAAAATTCTGCAGATGCTAAGCTGATCGAATGAGCGGTTTCAGCTGGCAACATAAACATAGTGTTTCTATATAACTTGAAAAGGCTTTTTGTTATTTTCATAATTTGTAATTGAGAATGATAATCATTGTTATATTTAGTAGTTTAACATAATATATTGACACTTTTTATTATAAGATTTAGAATGATTCTAAATAGTTTAGCAATGTTGCTTATATCTATTTTTAGATTATTGATTTAATAATAAGGAGAAATATTATGGGATTAAAAGGATCAAAAACTGAACAAAATCTTAAGGATGCATTCGCTGGTGAGTCACAAGCAAATAGAAGATATCTTTATTTCGCAGCAAAAGCTGATGTTGAAGGTCAAAACGATGTAGCATCTGTATTTAGATCTACAGCAGAAGGTGAGACTGGACATGCGCATGGTCATCTGGAATATCTAGAGAAAGAATGTGGTGATCCAGCTACTGGTGAACCAATAGGAAGCAGTGAAATGAATTTAAAGGCTGCAATCGCTGGTGAAACTCATGAGTATACCGACATGTATCCGGGCATGGCAAAAGCCGCTAGGGATGAAGGTTTTGATGAGATAGCTGATTGGTTTGAAACACTTGCAAAAGCTGAACGCTCGCATGCTAATAGATTTACTAAAGCATTAGAGTCCATATCATAAAAATGATCTGTCCCCTTAATCGTTATTAAGGGGACATTCAGAACTCACTTAAAAATTCACGGAGAGACAAAATGGAAGGAGGGTTGCAGAGACCAACAAGGTTTAGCATTGATTGGAAAAATAAAGACTATTTGAATGAAGAACTATTTGAAAAAGAATTAAGAAGAGTTTCTGATCACTGTCATGGCTGTAGAAGATGTGTGAGTCTATGTAACTCTTTTCCAACGTTATTTGACTTAATAGATGAATCCAAAACTTTTGAAGTTGATGGTGTTACATACAATGAATTCGATAAAGTAATAGATCATTGTTATCTTTGTGACCTTTGTTACATGACAAAATGTCCATATGTTCCTCCACATGAGTGGGCTATAGATTTCCCTCATTTAATGTTAAGAGGAAAGGCTATTAAATATAATAAGTCCAAAACTTCTATCAGGGATAAGATTTTAACTTCTACAGATATGCTAGGCAAGCTAGGGGCACATAAGATAATAGCGCCTATTTTAAATTACTTTAATGAAGTAAAGATATTTAGAGTAATTTTGGAAAAAATCTTGAAGGTTCATAGAAATGCTAAGCTCCCTAGGTTCTCATCAGTTACTGCAAAATCTAAATATAAGAACATTTCGAATAAAACTAATCTAGATAATAAGGTGGCAATATTTACAACTTGTTATCATAACTTTAATGAACCGAATGTCATTGATGATTTGGTAAAAGTATTAAAACATAATAATGTTTCTGTAGAGCTCATTAAAGATGATAAGTGTTGCGGCATGCCTAAGCTAGAGCTTGGTGATTTAAAAACTGTTGAAAAAATGATGCAACACAATCTTCAGAAATTTAAAGCATATGTCGAAAAAGGTTACAGCATTATCGCTCCCGTACCTTCATGCGTATTAATGTTTAAACAAGAACTCCCTTTACTTTTCTCAGATAATAAAGATGTACAGTTAGTGTCAAAAGCAATATGTGACCCATTTGAATACTTATTAAAGTTGCATAATAATGGAAGTTTGATGATGAATTTTAAGAACGATATAGGTTCTGTTTTCTATCAAGTAGCATGTCATCAAAGAGTGCAAAACATAGGTCAGGTAACTAAAAAAATACTTGAACTAGTTCCTAATACCAAAATAAATGCTTTAGAGAGATGTTCTGGGCATGATGGTACATATGGGGTAAAGGTGGAAACTCATGAGATTGCGATAAAGATTGCTATGCCTATAGTTAGGGAGTATGAAAAATTACACTCAACGCAATTTACTAGTGATTGCACGCTTGCAGCACATCATGTGGTTAATGCAATGGGGAATAAGGTATTGCCTACACACCCAATTGCGCTAATGAGAAAAGCATACGGATTATAATAAGGAGATTATCATATGAGAAAACTAACGATTGAAAATCTTTTATCACTAGAAGATTATGAAAAAGAAAGAGAGCAAATTAAAACTAACTTGTTATTGCATAAAAAAAACAGATCAATAACAGTTGGTGACAATATACTATTATTATTTGAAGATTTTGAAACTATAAAATACCAAGTACAAGAGATGTTAAGGATTGAGAAAATTTTTAAAGAACCTGAGATTAATGAAGAGATTTCAGCTTATACATCATTAATACCTGATGGCGATAATCTTAAGGCAACCATGCTCATTATGTATCCGGATGTAGAAGAGCGCAAGGTTATGCTAAATAAGTTAAATGATCTCGAAAACAATATTTATCTAAGCATTGATAATAATAAAAGGGTATTTGCAGTTTCTGATGAAGATCTTGAAAGGACTAAAGATGGAAAAACTTCAGCTGTTCATTTTTTAAGATTTCAGCTTGATAGCGACATTATTGGTATGTTTAAGTCCTCTGATAATATTATTTTCGGCTCAGCTCATGATAAATATTCTAGAGATACAAAAATAACCAATGAGACAAAAATGGCATTAATAGGTGACTTTGAATAAAGTGTTATTTGTTTCTTACTTTAATCAACACTTCTGTTTGTTCTAGTTTTAAGTTATTTGGAATATCTGGCATCTTAGAAAACTCTATCTTGTCAGTATTGATGTCAACGAGAGTATTAGTGCTAATATTATACATATGATGATGTGATTTTAAATTTGTATCATAGAACTTATAATCATTTTGCAAATCAATAGTTTTTAGTAATCCAGTTGATTCAAAAAGACATAAGGTGTTGTAAACAGTTGCTTGTGATATAGGTAACTTATTATCCTTGACTTGTTCGATTAGCTGTACTGCAGTAAAATGTTGATCTTTGGCAAAAATAAGTTCTGCAATCTCCAAACGCTGCTTTGTAGGAGTTATATTTTTATCTTTCAATAAATATTCAATATTCATAGTATTATTATATAATCTAGCATTCATCTATTAAACACTTTATTTCTTATTCTTGATAATTATTTTATTAATTATGGATGAGTCTTTATTATGATAATCATTCTGATTCGCGCTTTTCATTAACTTCTTGCTGTATTTGGCGCTCTTAAGATTAAGACCAACTTTATTAGATAAATCCACAGCTATACCCAAGTCTTTCAGATGCAGGGATGTCTTGAATCCAGGCCTATAATCATCTTTTATCATTCTATCTCCATGTAAGTCAAGAATTTTACTATTCGCAAACCCTCCCATTAAAGCTTTTTTTACTAAAGGTAAACTGCATTTCAATTTTTTTGCAAGTAATAATACTTCACTAACTGATACCATTGTACCTGCCACCAATATTTGATTACATGCTTTTGTTACCTGTCCTGATCCACTGCTTCCTATATAAGTGATATTGCTACCCAGGACGGATAAGAGGTGTTTGATTTTGTTAAATATCTTTTTTCTGCCACCAACCATTATTGATAAATTTCCATTTATAGAACCAATTTCACCTCCAGATACTGGTGCATCAATTAAATAACAATTTTTTTCCTCTAATTTATTTGCTATTTCCTTTGTTACTTCTGGTGAGATTGTGCTCATATCAATAATTATAGAACCCTTTGATAAGTTCGATGAGAGACCCTTTTTACCTAGAATTACTTCATAAACATCATCTGAATTAGGTAAATTTAAGAAGATAATTTTACATGATTTAGATATCTTAGATATATTATCTATGTATCTTCCTCCTAACTTCGACATTTCTTTGACAATATTTGCTTTCCTTGCATAAAATGCAACACTATGCCCAGCTGCCATGAGGTTCTTAACCATTGGTTTACCCATGATTCCAAGACCAATGAAACCAATTTCTGTATGAGCTTTTTTTATATCCATGATATATTGTATAGAATCCATAGAATTTATTATATGAAAATTAGCTACAAACAGTTCTTTGATCGTCCAGAAGTTCCAGATTCATCAATCTACTTGATCTTAGGAAAACCTTATCATTTACAAAATGATGTCCAACATAGATTGGAATCTTATTTTAAAAGAGGAGGGTCATCTATTAAAAATTTAGTAATTGACTCAGATTTTGATATAAATTATATAAGAAATGATTTTGAGAGTTATTCATTATTTGAAGAGAAAAAAGTTCTTGTTTTGAATATAGCCTCTAATACTATCCCAAAAAATTTACTTGATTATTTATTAGGCAATAAAGTACCTAAAGACTTGAATTTAATTATTAAATTAGGGCCTCAAACATCAGCTTTTAAGAGAGGTAAACTTTTATCTATGATAGATAAGGAAGGATCTATTATAGAAATATCTGAACTTATAGGATCCAGTCTTAATAATTGGGTAAGACAAAAATTTAAAAAAAATAATATCTCTTATAGTGATGAACTATTTATGAAGTTAATAGAGAAAAATGAAGGAAACACCTCGTCAATTTCACAAGAATTATATAAGATGTCTTTATTAGATATATCAGATGTCTCTATTTATTTTGATTATCTTCAAAAAGAATATAAGTTTACAGAGTATGACCTTATTGATTCAATCTTAGAAGAAAATGTATCTAAGTGTACTAGAATATTAAACTATCTAGAGTCAGTAAAAGCATCAGAAGTATATATTTTATTTTTGATAAATAGTGAAATTAAGAAAGTTTATTATTTAATAAATAATTTATCACCAAGACCCTATATTCCTAATTATAAGAAAAATCTATATAATAGTTTTATACATAAATCTACGAGTAATAGCATATTAAACTTATTAGAACTTTGCTATGTGATAGATAAAAGGATTAAGACGGGTGTGGGTAATTTTAAAACTTGGCATCAACTTGAAATACTGATAGCCTCATTTATACTTAATGAGCCACTTAATAATATGAGCAAAGAGACAGGCTGAATGGACATAAAAAAACATATAGATAAATTATGTCAACAGGCTTTATCTGCCTCTAGACACTCGGGGACATATGACTCAAAGATTAAGAATTCCGTCCTCAGATCTATATCTAAAAATCTAGATATAAACTTTAATAAAATCATTAAAAGCAATCTTATAGATATTCGAAATGCTAGTAAAAAAAATTTGAAAGATAGCTTGATTGATAGATTAGTCTTGAATAAAGAACGTATTCTATCAATGCAAGAGGGATTGCATCAAATTATTAAGATATCTGATACCTTATATAAGACATCAAAAGGTGTTAAACAAGACAATGGTATTATAGTAAAACAGATGAGAGTGCCCCTAGGTGTAATTGGTATGATTTATGAATCAAGACCAAATGTAACTATAGACTCCGCTGCTCTTTGTATTAAATCGGGTAATAGTGTAATTCTTAGAGGCGGATCAGAATCCATGAATAGCAACAAAGCGTTAATGAAATGTATAGACAATGCTTTTAAAAAGAATAAATTTCATCAGCATATGGTTCAGTTAATAGAGACTACTGATCGAAGTGCAGTTACACATTTATTGACTAAGAATCAATATATAGATGTAATTATTCCCAGGGGAGGGAAAGGGTTGATTGAGAAAATAGTTTCTTGTTCTAAGATACCAACCATAAAACATCTTGATGGTAATTGTCATGTATATATAGACAAGACTGCTGATGCAAAGAAAGCTTTTGATATTAGCATTAACTCTAAGACACAAAGGTATGGAGTTTGTAATGCAATGGAAACCCTTCTGATTCATAAAAGTTTTCCAAAGAAACATATTACTAAAATTCTCAACAAGTATAAAGAGATTGGTGTAGAAATTCGTGGCTGTAAGAACCTCATAAAAATTAGTAGTGATATTATTCTTGCAAAAGAAACAGATTGGTTTGAAGAATACTTATCCCCAATTATAGCCATTAAGGTAGTTGATAGTATTGATGATGCGATAAATCATATTGGTAAGTATGGTTCATTACATACGGATGCTATTATTGCATCTGATAAAACTATGATAAATAAATTTAAGAGACTAGTAAATTCTAGCTCCGTAATGATTAATACTTCAACAAGATTTGCAGATGGATTTGAGTATGGTTTAGGTGCAGAAATTGGAATAAGTACTGATAAACTACATGTCAGAGGCCCTGTTGGATTTGAAGGACTAACTAATTTAAAGTATATAGTTAGTAGTCAAGGGAAGTTGAAAAATTAATAGTAATAAACATAAGCGAATAGGAATTTATGGCGGAGCTTTTGATCCTATTCATAATGGACATATCATTCCGATAAATGAAATATGCGCAATTCATAATCTAGACTTAGTTCATTTTATACCTACAAATATTTCTAATTCAAATAAAAAAATTATTGCTTCTGGAGTTAAAAGAATTGAGATGCTACAGATAGCGTTATCAAATCCAAAATACCATGTAGATAATAGAGAAATACTCAGAGGTGGTGTCTCATATATGATCCATACGCTAGAATCAATTTCAGATCAATTTCCGGATGATTATTTGTATTTAATAATTGGATTAGACCTATTAGCAGATATAGTTCAATGGAAAAGGTTTTCTCAAATTATGAACATTTGTAATATCATTGTTTCTTATAGGAAAATAGATGATATGATGAATGCCATGAACGAAGCAATAATTAAAGAAAGTAACTTAAATACCGTTATTTCAAAGGATCCAGCTATATTTCATGGTAGTCCATATGGTAAAATATACCTAGAGAAAACTACATCTATTAATATATCTTCAACGGAAGTAAGAAATAAATTGAAAAATAGGGAAAATTTATCAAACTTAATGCCATCTCTTTTAGAAGAATGGTTGTTAAAAAATAAAATTTATTAAACTATGAAAACTCTTAAAAATTCTATCATAAACATTCTTGAGGATAACAAAGGAGAAGACATCGCTTTAATAGATGTGAAAGGTAAGTCGTCAGTAACAGATCTAATGTTTATTGTATCTGGCAGGTCTACTAGACATGTGAAATCAATTGCTGACAATCTTGTCACCAAGCTTAAAAAAATCAAGATGAAACCTATAGGCATAGAAGGTTATAGTTCATCAGAATGGATTCTATTGGATTATGGGGATTTATTGGTGCATGTAATGCACCCAGAAACTCGTGAATTTTATTCACTTGAAAAACTATGGGATGAGAATTTAGAGACTGATAGTTATACATACATATAATTTCATGCCAAAAATAATCAAATCTTTCACATATCTTCTGTCGTCAATTTTAACATTTTTATTTTTCCTAGTTCTTATAACGGAGAATACGAAAGTAGTATCAAATTTATATAAAGAGAAAATTGTTCAATATATAGAAGATGAGTCACAACTAAGATTTAATTTTGATAGCCTTAATATAAAATGGAATGGATTAAATCCTAATCTTATCTTTAATAACATATCTTTATATATGCCCGATGAAGAAACTTTATATCTTGATGGAAACAAACTAATTATTAATATAGATATAATTAATTCAGTGTCTAATTTTAAATTCAAAATATCAGGACTTAATCTTGTAGAGTCTGAAATTTTATTAATATACGATGAAAATGGATTATTTCTGAGAGGTCATAATCTATTAAATGATCAAAAAATAAATAAAGATTATGAATTTGCTGATGTTGGAAATATTAAATTCAGAATAAGTGATTCAAGCATAAGTATAAAGCACAAGAAAGATAATGTAGTGTATGATATGAAAAACATCAACCTCGTATTATTTTCTGATAATAACAATATTAAACTATTTACAACATTCAACCACCATGATAACAATGAAATTATTCACTTAGCATCTGATTTTACATTAGATGATAATAATAAAATTAATGGGAAAATCTATAGCCAAGGACTAAATTTTAATCCCAATGAGACATTATTATTTTCAAATAAAATAAAGGTTTTATCTTCAGACTTAAATTATACTCTTTGGGCTGATATTAAAAGTAATAGGATATCTAAACTCTACGGTTCATTAAATATAAAAGATATTTTGTTAAAAAATTTAATAACTAATAATAAAATTTCGTTAAAAAATCTAGAAACTGATATGATTTATCAGTCATCGAATAATGTAAATAATATTTTATTTAGCAACCTAAATCTTTTAACTGATTATGCAGATTATAAAGATAATACTATACACGCAACTTTTAATGGATTATATCTAGATAATGTTGCTATTGATAGATTGTATTTGAAGGACATAAAAAATATTATTAACTTTGCACCTGTATTTGGTAACAAAACTACAAATAGTATATTGAGAGATATTCAAGATGGCTACCTTGATAATCTTCTTTTACTTGACTTAAATAATAATGAAAAGCTGAGATATAGTATAAACTTTCAAGATATAGGCTTTATGCATAATAATAAATTATCTATGAATAATATTTCAGGTAATTTAGCAGGTAGTGCGAAATCTGGGAAGCTATTAATTGATGGTAAGAGTGTTGAAGCATCTATTAATTCAATTGATAAATTTCAATTATCTACATTAAAGGGATTGATATTTTATAACATATCAAATGATGCAATATCTTTAAGCTCTGAACAATTCCAGTTAGGTAATTCTCACTCCGCAGATATATATGGCACCTTTTCAGATCGTTATTCAAAATATAAAATTAATATTCAGGGTAGCCTTGATGGTTTAATGGAGATCATTCCTGAAAAATATAGTAAATTCATAGAATTAAAAAATATTTCATTTGATTCACAATATCATCTTGATTATCGAATTTTTAGAGATAAGGATAAAATGAATTCTTTTGGTGCGGTAGATTTTAATAATCTTATTATAAATGATCAGCAATATAATACTTCAATAAACTCAAAGAAATTAAGAATTAATTTTTTTAATGGATATATACAATCTTATAAAACTAACTACTATATTGATAATAATAAGTACTCACTATTGCTGGACACAGATATCTCGGGTAATAAAACTGAATATAATATTCACTCCCAGGGGATTCTTGAATCTGATCTCATAAAAAAATATTCAAATGATAATTTATCTAAATCTTTTAATGGTTCATCGCCTATCAATTTTAAAATTACTTACCAGCCTTATGACAAACATATTTATTTAAAACTAAATAGTGATATGAAAGGTATGGCATTTGATATTATTTCTCCACTAAATAAAAAAGCGGATGAATCTAGAAATCTAGAAATTTCCTATATACTTAATGATAAATCTAAAAAATATATAAAAATATTTTTTGATAAATATAAGATGAGAGTCTCAAACCAAAAACATTATCTTACTGTTTCAATAAACTCTCCGAGCATAGATGGTCTAATAACTCTTCCTGATATTATAACCAATGATAATAGGTTGGTTATGCGCTTGAACTATTTTAATCTAAATGAGTTTAGCGGAAAATCAGATCCTTTATCATATCCATTCTTAGATTTGAGTGTCAAAAAGGCTAAAATTAATAATTACTATTTTAATAATTTATATCTTGTAACTTCCCCAGGAAAAGAAGGAATGATTATAGAAAGGTTTGATTTTAAAAATACTGACTTGAGTATGAAGGGTAATGGAAAGTGGATACAAAAAACTAAAAACCAAATTACTTTTTTTGATGCTGAGTTTAAGAGTAATAATTTTGGAAGCTCTTTAGAGTATATGGGGTATCCTAACCTTATTAAGGGAGGTAACTTATCCTCTAGAATGATAGGTCAGTGGCAAGGGTCACCCGATACTTTTTCCTTCAATAATTTTGATGGTAATATCACGATAGATTTGAAAAATGGAGAGTTTCTTCAGGTTACAAAACAAACAAGAGCCATAGGTCAATTGCTCGGTTTATTTAGTATTTCATCATTAAAAAAAAGGTTATCTTTAGATTTCAGTGATTTTTTTTCAAGTGGCTTATCGTTCGATATCATGAACGGTGAATTTAATTTTTCTAAATCCAAAGCAAAAGCAAAAGACCTACTTTTGAAGGGATCTTTTGGTGAAATGAGAGTTAATGGAGTATCTGATATTTCTACAAGATCTCATAACCAAAGACTTATATATATACCGGATCTATCATCAATGAGCTTAATTTCAGGAACCCTACTGGGCGGGCCAATTGGAGCACTTGCATCAATATTTTATGATAAACTTTTAAGCGAAATGGACATTAATACAAATCAGTTAGCAGCTGTTGAGTATTCCATCCGAGGCCCATGGGATGATCCTGAGATAAAAGTAACAGAACCATTTAAACCTGTCGAAAATTAATATATTCTTAGTATTCACATTGCGAGGATTATATGAGTAGCGTAGCATCAATACAACTATCATCAGGACCGAATATCCGAGCTAATCTGCTAGAAGTATCAAAGTATCTCGAAGAAATTTCAAAAACTCAGTCAAAACTAGTTGTCTTGCCTGAGAATTTTGCTTTAATGCCTGAAGATGACTTATCTTTTCTTGATAATGCAGAAGATATTGGATCTGGCCCAATTCAGGAATTCATCTCAGAAAGTGCTAAAAAATATAAACTTTGGATTATAGCCGGTACCATACCTATTAAAACCAATACACCTAAAAAGGTTACATCTACAACTCTTGTTTATAATAATGCCGGAGAAGTGGTGTCTAGATATGATAAAATACATTTATTTGATGTTGAGTTGCCAAATTCAAATGAATCATATAATGAGTCGGAAGTTTTTCAGCCAGGAAAAGAATTAAAGGTTATAGAGACACCTGTTGGTATTGTTGGCTTAGCAATTTGCTATGATCTGCGTTTCCCCGAACTCTTTAGACTGTTGCACGCATCAAAAGTTGAAATTATTGTTCTTCCAGCAGCCTTTACAGAGCAAACTGGAAAAGTGCATTGGGAGACATTAGTTAAAGCTAGAGCAATAGAAAATCTTTGTTATATGATTACCTCTTGTCAAGATGGCTATCATATTAGCGGACGACGAACCCATGGTGATAGCATGATAGTTAATCCATGGGGACAAATTATGTCTAGAATAACATCAGGCTCTGGATTTATTGAGTCCGAGATAAATCATAAGCAATTAAAGTCAATAAGAGAAAAATTTCCAGTTCTAGAACATATTAACTTAATAGGTGATAAATGAATTATATACAAAATCTTATTTTAGATAATTATGACTTAACTACGGAAAAGCTTGAAGGAATATTATCAGTTGCATGTCCTAAGAATATAGATTTTGCAGATTTATACTTTCAATATATTAATTCGGAAGGGTGGCAATTAGAGGATGGGATTGTGAAGAGTGGTTCTTCTAATATAGATAGTGGCGTTGGCATTAGATCCGTAGCTGGAGATAAATCTGGATTTGCATATAGCAATAATTTTAATTATGAAAATTTAATTTCTGCAGCTAAAACATCAAAATGTATAGTAAAGAGCGGTCAAAGCAGAAAAATCCAGCTTGGGGTTACTCAAGAAATAAGAAAGTTATATGAATCAGTTTCTCCTTTAGATTTTATGAAAGATGATATAAAAGTTAAATTTCTTAAAGATATTGATAAGTATATACGTGGTAAAGACGATAGAGTAGAACAAGTGATCTTAAGCCTTGCTGGAGTATATGATTCTATCCTAGTCCTCAATACAGATGGCATCAAAGCTTTTGATGATAGACCTCTTGTGAGGTTCAGCGTAATGGTTATTTTAAAAGTTGGAAATCGAAGAGAGAGAGGTTCGTCTGGAGGCGGAGGAAGATATTCATATGATCAAATAATAGGTACAAAATTTGCCTATGAATTTGCTGATGAAGCAATCAGACAAGCAGCAGTAAACCTTGAAGCCGAAGATGGTAAAGCAGGGTCTATGACAGTTGTTTTAGGCCCAGGTTGGCCTGGTGTGCTTTTACATGAAGCTATTGGTCATGGGCTTGAGGGTGATTTCAATAGAAAAAAAACTTCAGCTTTTTCTGATCTTATAGGAAAACAGGTTGCTTCTAGTCAATGTACAATTGTTGATGATGGAACAATCTCAAAAAGAAGAGGATCTTTATCGGTTGATGATGAAGGTTGTGAGACAAAGCGGAATACACTGATTGAAAACGGAATCCTTAAAGGTTATATGCAGGATAAAATTAATGCCAAGCTTATGAATACCAATCCTACAGGAAATGGAAGAAGAGAGAGTTATGCATGTTTACCTATGCCAAGAATGACAAATACTTTCATGTTACCAGGCCAATTCAATCCAAACGAAATAATAGAATCCGTCAAAGATGGAATTTATGCAGTAAACTTTTCTGGTGGACAAGTTGACATTACAAATGGACAGTTTGTATTTACAGCTTCAGAAGCTTATCTGATTGAAAATGGTAAAGTTACAAAACCTATTAAAGGTATGACTTTGATAGGTAATGGACCAGAAGTTTTAAAAAAAGTATCTATGGTTGGGAATGATTTAAAACTAGATGATGGCGTTGGTACTTGTGGCAAAGATGGGCAAAGTGTGCCTGTAGGTGTTGGACAACCTACTCTTAAAATTGATGAGATAACTGTCGGGGGAACACAAGTATGAATTCTGATGAAAATAATATACTTGTTTATAAAGATAGATTACAGAGCATTTATAAAGATTTAAATAACAATCATAGTTATGAGTTTAATTTAAGTGTATCTAATGGTTACACGGTAACATCTAGATCATCTGAGGTAGAAAATATAGAATACCATGAAGATATGGCTTTAAACGTAACTGTTTATAATGAGTATAAGAAAGGAAGTGCTTCAACAAATAACTTGTCATCAGAAAATATACTGAAAACTATCCAAAAGGCTGAAAATATTTCTCAAAATACTCAACCGGATGAATGCCAAGGTTTGCCGGAATCTAATTATACGAATAAAGACTGGGAAGATTTAGGAATCTATTACCCAAGAGAATTAGAAGTGGAAGATGTAATAGAAATAACAAAGTCTTGCGAAGCAGAAGCTTTTAAAACAGACAAGAGGATATCAAATTCAGAAGGATCAACATTTTCATTCTCCAAAAATGCACATATGATTATGAATACTAATGGCGCATATGGGACGCATAGTTCTACAGACTATTCTTTATCTTGTATCGCGTTAGCAGAAGAGAATAAGCTGATGGAAAGAGATTACTGGTATTCTTCTACTAGAGATTTTCTTAAATTAGAGGAAGGTTCAAGTATTGGAAGAAAAGCTGCAGAAAGAGTCCTCTCTAGACTTGGAGCTAAAACTTTGAAAACACGAGTTTGCCCAGTTCTTTTTTCACCTGAAATGTCTGCATCTATTATTAGTAATTTTTTATCAGCTATTAGTGGTTCAGCTATCTATAAAAAATCTAGTTTTTTAGTAGATAAAATTAATGAAAAAATATTTCCAGATTTCGTAAATATACAAGAAGAGCCATTATTATCTAATGGGCCTGCAACACGTCCATATGATTCGGAAGGAGTTTTAACAACAGATAAAAAAATTATTGAAGATGGTATTCTTCAAAATTATTTATTAGATACTTACTCGTCTAGAAAACTTAAAATGGACTGCACAGGTAATGGTGTTCTGACGAACATAACTATGGGCTCAAATAAACCTCTTGTCACGGATGTTATCTCTACTCTCGAGAATGGAATATATATAACAGATATGATGGGTAGTGGCGCTAATACCTTAACCGGTGATTACTCCAGAGGAGCCTTTGGATATCTGGTTGAAAATGGAGAGATTCAATATCCAGTGACTGAAATAACAGTAGCGTCTAATTTATCTCAAATGTTTCAAAATATTATTGCCATCGGTGATGATGTTGATTTGAGGAATAGAATTAGAACAGGCTCACTATTGATAGATAATATTACTATTGGTGGGACTAACTAATATTTATTAAAAGAGACACTGCAAAAGTAATAAGAATCAAGATTAGCATAGTTGATATCGTATTTTGCTTTAGAAGATAATTTTCAAACACATCAAATTTATTTTTCAAGACCAAAAAAGAAAAAGCATTATTAGTATTAGTTATTATATTTATAATATATTTCATTATTTTTTTAATATATTTAATTTTTCCTCTATATAACCAATCAATATCTAGAGTCAATGTTAAAGTCCTTTCCAAATATTTTAAGCTAATAAAAAATGCTAAAGCTGAAAAGAATAATATATGTAATTGAGAGACAATATGATTCCCGCTATAAGGTATGAAGTCTACATTATATGGCAATAAACTATAAAGTAACTCAGGCCAGATGCCTATAATGATACATATTGATGATGCTATAATCATTGCATATTTCATATATACAGGAGGGTCTGTCGTTATAATTTTTTTATCTCTATGAAAAAAGACAAACCATGGAAACTTAATACCTGCATGTAAAAAAACTCCAGCTGATCCAACTAGTAACATCAACCATATTAATTCCATTCCTTCATGAATACTGGCGTCAACAATCATTGACTTAGAAATAAATCCTGACGTAAGAGGGAATGCAGAAATTGCTAATGCACCTATAATTCCACATATTGCCGTTATCGGCATTGTTTTATATAACCCACCAACATCAGTACATTTACGTTTATTAATCATATAAATAACGCTACCTGCTGACATTAGCAGGAGACCTTTATAAAGGATATGAGAAAAAGCATGGGCCGCAGTTCCATTAATAGATAATTCTGTTCCGATACCAATACCTACAACCATAAACCCAACTTGGTTTACAATACTATACGAAAGTATTCTTCTTATATCATTTTCAAGTAATGCATAAATAATTCCATACATAATCATATATATACCAATTAGCATAAGCACATGACTGCCTGCAAAAGTTGCTATCAATATAAAGACAGAAGTTTTTGTTGTATAAGCAGAAAGAAATACTGTTGATGAATAACTACCTTCTGGATATGCATCTGAAATCCAATGAGAAAATGGAGGAGCACCAGCATTTAGAAGAAAACCTGCGAGTATCATCCAGTTATACCATGTATCAAGGCTTAACAATCGAATTTGTAAATCATTCGTATCAATATAAAGGCCTATGATACCGAGTAATAAAATCATCCCACCCAAAAGATGCATTATAAGATACCTATTCCCAGCAGACTTAGAGTCTTCTGAATTAGATGACCAAATAACCATTGTAGATGCAATTGCCATGACTTCCCAAAATATATAAAGTGTTAAAAAATCACCAGAAAATAGGACAAATATGGCAGAGGAAATATATAAAAGTACCATAGCTTTTTCTTTATAACTATCTCTATAGATCGAGAATAATTTCCCTATTAAACCCATAATCAGAAAAACTAAACAGAATAAATACGCAAGCTTTGAGTATGAAAAATAATTTATGACACTAATACTATTTGTATATACATAATCTACATTATCTGTAATGAATAAGAGTACAAACAAAGATATCAGAATAGATATTATAGATATTTGATTAGATTTCTCTTTGAAGAGAAATATTAGTAAAGAGCCTATTGCTAATGGTAAAGCTGGATGCGCAAAAAGATTATTAATCATAATAGGTATCCTCTTTTTTTAATATTAGCGCTAGACATTTAGCAATAATAATTAAAGCAATACAAGCTATAAAACCAAAAATAGGATAGAAACCAATTACATTATCTATATTGAAACTAACTTTTTTAAAGTCATAGAATACATATAAATATGGAGTTATATTGACCAAGACAATAAGTATATATATTATTTTATTTCTATCATTCATTTTAAATAATCTGCTCTGTAATAAACTTTACAATAAAATCTGTTTTAAAAAATATAAATACTGCAATAAAACCAATCAGAATGACAGGAAACGCTAGTATCATATTTTCGCAACTACTCCCTTTATAACTAAATTTTTCCTTTTCAAAGTATGCCTTATAAATCATTGGAAAATAGTAGCTAGCATTAAGTAATGTGCTTAGTATGATTACAAAAAGCAAGTATAGCTTTTCTGATTCAACAATACCAAGCAGTAAATACCATTTACTAATAAATCCAACTGTCGGAGGCAAGCCAACCATTATAATTGCACCTATAGTCATCAATAAGCAAGTGATCGGTAATTTTGAAGAAAGATTATTCATTTCACTAACATTTTTAATACCGGTTTGTGTTGCAATAATACCGGCAGACAGAAATAGTATTATTTTTCCTAAAGCATGAAATATTAAATGAAGTATGGCAGCTAATATTGAGTATGGGGCTAATATTGCTGTTGCTAGAACAATATATGATAATTGGCCAATAGTTGAATATGCCAATCGTAATTTAATATTATCTTTACTAAGTGCAATTATGGATGACGCTATAATTGTAAATGATGCAAATAATATTATAATGATATTAGCACCACTTGCTGTTAGCACATCTATTCCAAATATAAACAGCATTACTTTTAGTAATATGAATACCCCTGATTTGACTACAGCTACTGCATGAAGTAGTGCGCTAACTGGTGTAGGCGCTACCATTGCTGACGGTAACCATTTATGAAATGGCATTATAGCTGATTTAGCAATACCGAATAGGAACAATATAACAAGTATATATATGGTGGTATTATTATAATTTGTAAAAACTCCACCAATTTTATAATCCAAGGTCCCAGCCGTTATGTGAGTTAATATTATTGCCGGTAAGAAAAATATAATCGATGTTCCAAGTAAATAATATAAGTATCTCTTTCCGTTGATGATTGATTTATGATCCCCTTTGAATGTTACTAGTGGATATGTAGCAATAGTAAGTAACTCATAGAATATGAAAGTAGTTAGTAGATTTGATGAATAAATAATTCCATTAGTTGCGAGCATTGATAATGTAAAAAAGATATAAAATTTTGATTTGTTCTCATATTTATTTAATTCTAAATATTTTTCAGAAAAAATAGAAACCATCAGCCATAAACTATTTGAAATAACTAGAAAAATTAAACTTAAATAATCTAAACTAAATGATAGTGGTATTCCTGGTATTATATTAATTAAATCAATTTTTTGATTAATCAAAGAATCTTGCATATTAACTATATATAGAACATATGTTAATGATACTAAACTTATAAGTATTGAAACTAAGCCAATAAATTTTTCTTTTCTAAGAAAATTTATAATAAATATACCGAGACTTAGAAATAATATATGTGATGCTAGAATATTCATTTATTTGTATTGTAAAAAAAGTTAGTTGATATTTGATCAGATATACCAAAAGTTAACGAGGTCTCAATACCTAGATATATTGTAATAGCAGCTAACAAATATATGCATAAAGACTGAGAAATTGTTGGTATAGATGAATCATGATTCACACTTACTGAGAAATAAATTTTTTCAATTAATAGCCAGACATAGAATAGTGTCATGAAAGAAGTTACGAGCACTATAGCACTAATATACCAATAATCAGACTGAAGAATTGCCGAGACTAAATACCATTTACTAATGAAGCCAGAGGTTAGAGGCAGCCCTATCAAGCCAAGTAGCAGTAGTAAAAAGGCAGACATTAGTACTGGATATTTGCTTCCTAATCCAGAGAAGTCATCTATGCTGACATCTTTATTGTTTATAAATAAGATAGTAACTACAAGAAACAGTCCAGTTTTGATAATTGAATGGTTAAAGACATGTACTAATGAGGCAGTTAATCCTTCCGGAGTTAATAATGCTATAGCCAGAATGATATAGCTTAATTGAGCAACACTAGAATATGCCAACATTTTCTTAACTTCAATTTGTTTAACCGCATACAAAGTAGATAGCAAGACTCCTATAAGAGATAGAAATAGAATTAGCTGAGCAAGCTCATAATGTTCTAAAGGATTTATTGAGTGGAATACATCTAAAAATATTCTAAGTAATATATAAACACCTATCTTTGTCGATGTTCCTGAGAAGTATGAAACAATTATTGAAGGAGCATATGTGTATGTCCTAACTAACCAACCATGTAGAGGGAATAGAGCAGTCTTGATACCCACACCTATAAGAAACATGGCTATAGAGAGCGACATAGAAAGAGAAATATTATTATTTATTATTTTATTTGATAAATCGGACATATTTAGAGTACCAGTATTTGCATACAAAATACCAATGGCAAATAATATAAAAACTGCCCCGATGCTCCCAATAAACAAGTATTGAATAGCTGCAAGACTAGAGGCTTTATAATTACCTTGCGATATAAGAAAGTAACTAGCAAGGGAAGAGATTTCTAAAAAAACAAACAAATTAAATATGTCATTCGTTAGAATAATCCCTGAAAATCCAACATTACAGAGCAACCAAGCAATATAAAATAAATATATATTGTCATCTTCAATTTGTGATTTTACATTTTTATGGCCTGCTATTAGACATATCAGAGACATGAAGTTCATAAGCAAAAGAAAATAACAAGATAATAAGTCAGCGTTTAATCTAATGCCGATGGGTGCTTCCCATGAGCCGAGTTCATATAGCATATTTCCATTTTCATACACATGTTGGAATAGAGATATTATTAACAATAAGTTTAAAAATGATACTCCTAGGCTCATATTATAGGCATATCTATTATCTCTAAAAAGCAATAATATAGGTGCAACTAATAAAGGTAAAACTAGTACTAGTACTGGTAATTGGTTCATTATTTATATCTTATCCAATTCATTTTCTTCTATTGAATTATATTTTTGTTTTATTTTTATAACTAAAGCAAGAGCAAGGCTTGTTGTGGCTATGCTCACAACTATTGCCGTAAGTATTAATACATGAGGTAAGGGATTTGAGTAAACCAATTGATAATCATTTAAAATAGGTGGAACACCACCTTCAACCTTACTTGCTATTAAATAAAAAATAAAAACTGAAGACTGAAATATATTTAAGCCAATTACCTTTTTAATCAGGTTTGATTCACGTACTATTATAAATAAACCAAGAAGGAATAAAATCATATTAAGAATAAAGATCATTGTTTTTCCACGCTAATATCATTGAATGAATAAAATACTAAAACCATTACATTGCTAACAGTTAAACCTACTCCCAGCTCAACTAGAAATACACCTAAAAGTTGACCACGAATCGGTGTACTTGACAAATCATTATATTCTAAAAAATTACCACCAAGCAAGATACCTAGGAAGCCAACAACTATGTATAGAATTACTCCTATAGCCATTAAAGATTTTGCAGTATTAGAACTGAGGATAGACCGGCCAACATCTAAACCAAAAACAATATTATATAAAATAAATCCTGCTGCAAATATCACGCCTGCTTGAAATCCCCCTCCTGCAGAGAAGTCTCCATGAAATTGCACATATAGCCCAAATAATAAAATCAAGGGAATTAGTAATTTGGTTACTATCCTAAGAATTATATGATGCTTCATGGATTACTCTTCTTTTTTCTTAATATTCCCAGTACCGATACACCTGCTATAAATATTACAACGACTTCTCCAAGTGTATCAAAGCCCCTATAGCCGGCTAAAATTGATGTCACAACATTAGGGATACCCATCTCTGATTTTGAATTATTGATATAGTACTCAGTAACTTGTGAATTGGATGTTTGATTAAACTTGCCAAACTCAGGCAGATCAGATACTGAGAAACTCAGTAAACCTAGTAATAAAAAAAATAATACTATTAAAGGAAAAGAGGGTATGCTCGATTTTTTTATTTCAACATCAGTATGTTTTAGGGTGCTTAAGAATAGAATTGTAGATATACCAGCACCAACAGCTGCCTCAGTTAAAGACACATCTATGCCGTCTAATAATAAAAAGATAAGGGCGGATATTAGACTAAAAATAGTTGTTGCCATGATTGCTGAGAATAAATTTCTAGCAAACATTACATACAGTGCAATAGCTATGAGGATTATTAATAGTAAATATAAAAATATAATAGTTATTTTATTTCTCCTTTATTTCCAGAGTGCTTTAAGAATGCTTGAGTTAAAGCATGAATTGCTGTGCTCCCAGTTATATATAAGAATACCAATATCAACAATAGTTTTAAACTTAATAACGATAAGCCATAGTGGAGTACTAGACCAAGTATTATGAGCAAGGTTGAAAATGTATCTACAATAGACACCGCATGTGTTCGTGCTAAAAAATTATCAAACCTGAAGCAGCCCATGGTACCTATCAACGCTGTTATAACTCCAACTATTAATAATACACTAGTAACTATACTCATTTTGTTGCCTCTTTATCTTCATAGTATTTTAATATAACTATTGTGGAGATAAAATTAATTAGGGCATATACCAATGCGATATCAGTAAAATCTTTTTCAATGGATACGGTGCCGACTAATAATATTAGGAGAACAATTTTAGTCCCAATTAAGTTTACCACCAGTATTTTTGTGTAAATCTCATTTGCTGTAATAAATCTAAAAATAGAAATAATGAGAGCAATGGATAATATAAATATTGCTAATATACTAATTTCAGACATTCTTGTTCTCGCCTGGCAGGTAACCTTTTTCTGTAGCTCTGATCTTTCTGCCCATCTCATCTGACTCTAATGATTCTCTAAACTGATGATCCAAAGTATGAACTGTGAACTCATCCCCATCAATATCTATCGTAACTGTGCCAGGTGTTAGGGTTATTGAATTAGCATACAACACATGAGCAAAATCGGACATTTGAGATGACTGAATTTTAACAATTTTTGGATTAATTTTTTTAGTTGGCATAATTATATACAAACAAACTTTGATATTTGAAATTATTATTTCTTTTAACAGCCAAATCATATACAGAAATAACGCTATTATATTAAACTTATGAAAACTAATTTCCTCATCAATTAAGTCCATTCTATTGATGATATATATTACAAAAGCTGATGAAACAAGGCCTAGGAATAGTATAAATGGTATTGTTAGACCTGATAACACGAACCAAAATGTAAAAATACTCACAAAAACAATGATGAGATGATTTTTTTGATTATATTTCTTTCTTGGGTCAGTCATACCCTATTATATATAGAATATTTGTGTTTAACCATAATCACTGTATGAGTAATGATATATCGATAACATCAATATTTTTTGTTATGGACCCTATGGATATAAAAGAAACCCCTTTGACAGCATATTTATTAATATTATTGAGATTGATATTTCCTGAAACCTCTACAGGAGTCTTTTTAATTTTAGTTAATGCTTTTTTTAGATTAGTCATGGAAAAATTATCCAAGAGTATGCGATCTATATCTAATTTTGCTAAAATACTTGCCTCATGAGGTGTTTTTGCCTCAGCAATAATAGGTTTTCTAAGCTTTTTAGCTCTTCTTACAAAATCTTCTAGGTCATCAATAATCTTAAGATGATTTTCTTTAATTAACACAGACTCAGAAAGATTCTTTCTATGAGCGAAGCAACCCATTATCTGACAAGCATAATTAATTGCATATCGCCATCCTGGCAAAACTTTTCTTGTATATAATAGTTTAATATTTTTATTTGAAATCTTAGCTTGATATTTATTAACTGAACTAGAAACGCCTGACAGTGTTTGTAGGAAATTCAAAGCTACTCTTTCGCCTATCAATATAGATTTAATACTCCCAGAAATACTTGCCGCAGCTTCACCTTTATTAACAGAATCTCCATCATTGAAATGCCACTTTATTCTAATCTTTGAATCTACTTTTTTGAATACTTCATTTACCCATTGTTTCCCACAGAGAATACCTCGTTCTTTGAAGATTAATTTTGCTGTACTTTTTTTTGTATTTAATAATAGTGATGAAGTAACGTCATTATTAAAGCAGTCTTCTGTTAGGGCAGAGCTAATATGTTTTTCTAGTAATTTTTTATCTACTTTATCGATCATCATTATTTCTCAAGTACTCTTTGGTTGTAGTAAAAATAATTGGACTCAGTAGTATAAGAGCAATCAGGTTTGGTAAAGCCATTAGACCATTCATGATATCTGCAATTAACCAAATTAAATTTAATTCGGTGGTAGCACCAATTGGTATGACTATAATCCATAAGATTCTATATAAGTTAGAAACTGATGATCCAAACAGAAACTCTGCACATTTTTCTCCATAATAACTCCATCCAATAATTGTACTAAATGCAAAAAGCACTAAGCCTAGAGCTACGATATATTTACCTATAACAGGAAGCCCTTGATTGAAGGCCATTGTAGTTAATGCGGCACCGTTTACTCCTGTTAACCATGTATCTCCAATTAGTATTACAAATGCTGTAATCGTGCAAACCAATAAGGTATCAATTAGTGGCTCAAGCATAGAAACAGAACCTTGTTTAACCGGATTATTTGTTTTTGCAGCTGCATGAGCAATAGGTGAACTACCCAATCCAGCCTCATTGGAAAAGACACCTCTCGATACTCCAAATCTAATTGCCATCCATATAGAAGCTCCTGCAAAACCACCAGTCGCAGCTGTAGATGTAAAGGCTGAATTTACAATCAGTAAAAAAATTTCAGGGATAAGTGAAATGTTTGTGAATATTATAAACAAGCCACCCAGAATATATATCAGTGCCATGGTGGGTACAAGTTTAGAGGCTGTCTTCCCTATGCTTTTAATGCCACCAAATATTACTAATGCAACCAAGACCGCTATTATTAGACCTACAATTATTTTTGACATTCCAAACTCAATAGAAAGCACTTGTGCAACAGAGTTAGATTGAACACTATTACCAATTCCGAATGCTGCTATCATTCCAAAAAATGAAAAAAAATAAGATAAGAAATGATATTTTTTTGCTAAACCATTTTTGATATAGTACATAGGTCCACCAACATAGTTTCCTAATATATTTCTCTCTCTATATTTAATTGCAAGAAATGCCTCTGCATATTTAGTTGCCATCCCAAAGAGTGCAGTAATCCACATCCAAAAAATAGCTCCAGGTCCACCTAAAAAAATAGCTGTTGCTACTCCTGCAATATTTCCTGTACCTACAGTTGCAGACAATGCCGTCATTAGGGAGTCAAAAGAGGATATTTCTCCATCATCTTCTTTCTTTGATTTTTTAAATAAGGATTTAAATCCATATCCTAGGTTAAAAAAAGGGAACCCTTTTAGACCGAAAGTCAAATAGATGCCTACCACTAATAACAAAATAAGAGTTATTGGTCCCCATATAATACCACTCATTATATTTAAGGTATTTTCGAGTGAAGAAATTTGGTTATTCATTTTTTTTGTAAAACATTTATTACGTTATCTCTTGTGCCATTTTCAGACCTTAGTTCATTAAAAATAATGTCAGAATAGTGGGCTATATTTACTTTCTCATTATGCTCGGTGGCAACTATTGATGAATACTGTTTATGCTCAGATTTATTAGGTAGGCTACTTAGCAAGTCTTGCATAAAATTTGCATCATTAAATGACTCATCTTTGATAATTAATACCCCATTATTATTCAGACCATTAAATGCTTTAATAATGAAATCTATTTTATCTTTATCTGAAGTTTCTCTGAAAATGTTTATCATACTAATCGCATCATAATGAACATTAAATTCTATTTGATTATCCTGATAAGAATTTATATTTAGTTTATTTTTTAAATTATTTGGCAAATATTTCTTAATGTCATTTATATCAACAACTTCACTAATAATCTCAGTTGATTGAGTTACATTAATATAATCGCTCATTAATATTTCAGAGGATAGTAAGCCATCTCCTCCCATATCACAAAAGGATACTGCTTTGGTTCGGCCAAAATAGTTTATTATAATCTGTTCAACTATCGCGCTTATAACTCCATTAGCATGATGTTTAATAACATCTCCTATCTTTGGATCACTGCTAGACATGTTTTCTAGAAAATAATTCAGCGAGCTATTTTTTTTAGGAGGTTGTTTTTTACCAATGCGCATTGACATGACCCCATCATTCTCAGCCCAAATATTACTCATACCCCACCATTTTTGTCTGCTCTGGAAAATTACTTCTAAAGAGCTTCTTGACCAGTAGTTTTTTTCAACCCCTTGGCGTTCAGCATAGACGGGCAGGATTACTCCTCCATCTGGTTCTATCAAATACATTAAATGTCTTAGAAAGGATGCACCCCAATTATTTGCGAATAGAGGAAAACTAATACCTATGTATATCCTATGAAAAGACCCTTTCTCGAATGGATAATAGATAGAGCAAATTTCATCATTTGTTGGGTTATGTTTAAATATTTTAGAATCACATGTAACACTAACCATATCATCGCTAGGCTGTATCATCCCATGCTTATCTCTTGTATCAGAGTAGTAATAGTCTCTGTCTTCTTCGATATAGTATTCTGATTTGTGAATTAAGATTTCTTTCATTTTTTTGTTTTATTAAAGTTTATGAGATGATAACATGCGCTTATAAGAGCAACAATACTAAGAGAATGTTCATGGTAGAAAGGACATAGTATTTTGATTGAAAATACTGAAACATATATTGAGTGGAAAGATATTACGATAGATAACAAGTCTCGTAGAACCTATTGTTGTAACAAAGAAATCAGCGTATCCCCAAAAGCTTATAAAATCCTAGAATTCCTTATAAAGCATCCAGATGTTGTCTTTTCACGAGAAGGTATAATCGATTCTGTTTGGGGCAATAATATTCAGATAGGTCATAGAGCTATAGATGTCCATATATGTGAATTAAGAAAAGCCCTTAAGTCTAATGGTTTATGTGGGATGAGAATAAGATCAGCCAGATCATTTGGTTATTCAATCGAGTATCAAAATAGTGAATGTTTATGAACATAACCTTAACAAAACCTTAATACGAAATAACTTTACAATATGTTGAAATAAATTATTATCCTAATTAAGGAAAAACAGACAATGATTAAATTATACACATTAGGAGTATCATGGAAATTACTATAATTTGGATGTATATCGGTTTTCTCTTGGCAGCATATTCAGTAATTGCCAATGATTCTATTCAAACTTTGGGTACTTTTTTAGCATCAAATAAAGAACATTTTTCATGGTATACATTGTGGATAGCAGCTTCTATTATGATGGTCTTTACAATATCTTATGGATGGGTAAATTATAATGGTGACATTGCCTATGGGAGGTTAACTAGAATTCCTTTCCAGGAAGTCCAATGGTATCATGCTGCGGCCCCAGCCGTTCTACTTCTTCTAACACGCAAAGGCGTCCCTGTGTCTACAACATTTTTAGTTCTCTCAGCATTCGCTTCGTTTACTGTACTCGAAAAAATGCTGATGAAATCTATTGTTGGTTATGGTGTAGCAGCGCTAGCAGCATATTTAATTTGGGTAGTATTAGAGAGATACATAAATGAAAAAAAGGATCACCCCGAGCATATAAAGTTTTGGAGAGTGGGGCAATGGGTAACAAGTGGTTGGCTCTGGTTCGCGTGGTTACAACATGATATGGCAAATATTGCAGTTTTTTTACCGAGACAATTAGCTCTAGGTGATTTAATGATGGTTCTATTTTCAACTGTAGCTATATTGGGATATGTATTTTATACAGGTGGAGGTAGAATCCAGGAAGTTGTCATAAATAAGCATGGAACACGATTTGCCAGATCATCAACAATTATCAATCTAGTATATGCGTTCATTTTATATTTTTTCAAAGAACTCAATGATTTGCCAATGTCTACTACATGGGTTTTTGTAGGATTATTAACTGGGCGAGAGTTAGCGATCTCGTCAGTGATTGAAGATTATCGTTTTAAATATGTCTTTCCAATTATCGCAAAAGATTTTGGTAAGATGATGTTTGGACTAGGAGCAAGTGTTGCAATTGTTTTAATAATTCATCAGGTGATATTGCCTAATGGTTTCTAACAAAATATCTAATGAATTGCATTTTTTTGCGATCTTTGTGTATTTAGTTTTAGGCATAAATTCAGCAAATGCAGACAAGAGGAGTTATCAGGAAAATTCATCGGATCATTCATTTTATGGTAGGCTTTGGGTTCAATATGATAATTCTGATGCCTCAACTAGCAATAATGATGACGTACAATCTATTCGTGATAATGAAGGAATGGGTAGATTTGGAGCTAAAGGAAAATCATCAATAGGCAATGGATATGCAGTTAATTATAAAATCGAATATGCCATTGATATAGCAGATGGAACATCTAGCTCAGATTCTTCAACTTCTTGTAGTGGCGCTAGGGACTGCCGTACTTTCAGTTTGAAACAAGGCTGGTTAGGATTACTAACACCATTCGGGCAATTCAAAATTGGATCGGTAGAATCACCTTATAAGTATATGGCCAAGCATGATATTTTGCATGACACTATTTCTCAAGCGCGTGATACAAGAATGATCTCACAAGGTTCCATGTCGCACAGCTCATACTGGCGAGAGTCCATACTATACGAGTTTAAATCGGGAGACCTAATATTTGCTGCTATTTATGGACTAGGAGAGCAAATAAACACTGTTACTAATAAAGACTTTGGATTTGGCGTTGAGTATAAAAACTTCTTCATCCCAGGATTTGATGTTGTCTATGCAAGAAACAAAGATAACAGTGTTACTGGTGTTGATAATCAAAACTATAATGAGAAATTTACTTTAACTAAAACTTTCAAGCTTGGGGATAAACGCAAAGTAAAATTTTGGTACATGCATGAAGATGTTGGTTTAGATAGTAAATTATTTACTGGTGGGAACTCAGACGGTGAAGTTGATTGGTATGGGATTCAGTACAAATCAGGGCCCATGTTGCTTCAATATTCTTATGGTGAAAGTAATGCATCTGAAGGCTCAACATATGATAGAGATGGTTATAATATTGGTATGCAATTTAAGTTATCAGAATCCTCGAGAGTATATATAGGACATTCGTCAAGTAATGCAGGATCTGGTGATGGAAATAATGCCAACATCAGTTCTACTATGATTGGACTACGGCACGATTTCTAAAATCATCTCTTATCAGATCATATATTTCTTGAGCTATTAATCGTTATCACTTAAATAAAATTTGGAATGTCATATTAATGGGTAGATAATATATGAATGGAAGCAGAAAATAAAAATAACGATAAACATATAACGCTTGATGACCTTGCAGAGGTATTAGATAGTGGAGCAATCATTAAAGCCAAAAATCTCTTAAATTCATTATATCCGTCTGAAATTGCTGATGTCATAGAAAGTTCTCCTCGAAATAGACGTGAGTTAATTTGGAAACTAGTTTCTAATGAGAATAAAGGTGAGACTTTAGCAGAACTTACTGAAGAGATTAGAACTTATTTGTTAGATGAATTAATTGATCAAGATGGCCCTGAGGCTTTAGCAGTGATTGCGCAAAATCTTGATACAGATGATTTGGCTGATATCATACAATCTCTCCCAAAAAACTTGATCAAGAAAACCATTAAAAGTCTAGATAAACAAAATCAAGATAGACTGTCAAAAGTTTTATCTTTCCCTGACGATACTGCGGGAGGCCTAATGAACACTGATACTATTAATATTAGATCAAGTGTGACAGTTGAGGTTTTACTCAAGTATCTAAGACGGCTTAAAAAGTTACCCGACCAAACAGATATTGTTTTTGTTACAGATATTATGAACAAGTATTACGGCTTTGTCTTGATTCAAGATTTATTAGTTGCGGATACAGGAACATTCATATCTGAGATAATGGTTAAGGACACAAATGTTATTGATCCTGATCTAAATCAACATGAAGTTGCAAGAATATTTGAAACTGCTGACTTAGTTTCAGCTGCTGTAGTTGATCGCGATGGAATTTTACTTGGAAGAATAACGATTGATGATGTGGTGGATGTTATTAGAGAAGAGGCAGATGATTCAGTTCTAAATATGGCAGGTCTAAATAAAGATGATGATATTTTTGCACCAATATTTCAAAGCACAAAAAGAAGATCTTTATGGTTAGGTGCTAATCTATTAACGGCAATTTTAGCTGCAGCAGCCATAGGTATATTTGAGGCAACTATTGAGAAAGTGGTGGCTCTTGCAATACTAATGCCAATTGTTGCAAGCATGGGAGGTATTGCTGGAATGCAGAGTTTAGCATTAGTTATAAGGTCACAAGCTCTTGACCAAATAGGTATTTCAAATTCAAGATTATTAATTATTAAAGAAGCATCTATCGGAGTTTTAAATGGTATCTTATGGTCTAGCGTAGTTGCTCTTGCTGTTTATCTCTGGTTTAACAGTATCTTTCTGGGCATTGTAATCGCTTCAGCCTTGATGATTAATTTGATTATAGGCGCTATAAGCGGAGTTAGTCTTCCTCTGATTTTATCTAAACTTAAAATTGACCCTGCTCTGGCAGGTGGTGTAATTTTAACAACCATAACAGACATTGTTGGTTTCATTTCCCTGCTAGGCATTGCTACGCTTATAATGTAGATCCTATATTAGAATATTGCTAAAAACTTATACAAACAATTAACATCTTATCCACAGCTTGTAAACAAAAAAAACACAACATATTGTGTTTCATTATAATTACAACCACAATAATTAGTGTTATAATTTTATCAACCTCACAAGAAAGATTTAAGGAAAATAATAAAAAATGAAAGAAGAATTACAGAACAATAGCCTCTCCGGAATTAATGAAAATAAAATAATGCCAGACGCATCAAGCTTATCTCCTATACCTGGTAAGTACAGGGTAATGAGAAGAAATGGAAAGGTCACGTCATTTGATTTAGATAAAATCTCTTTAGCTATGACAAAAGCATTCCTAAGTGTAGAGGGAAGTAGCGCAGCTGCATCGACCAGAATACATAATGAAGTTGAAACTTTAGCAACTAAGGTCAACTCTGCAATTAAAAGAAGATTTCCTGAAGGCGGAGTAATACATATAGAAGATATTCAGGATCAGGTTGAGCTTGCTATTATGCGAGCTGGCTATCAGGACGTTGCGCGTGCTTATGTGATATACAGAGAAGAGAGAAGCCAAGCTAGAAGCCAAAACAAAATTGAAAAAGCAGAAGATATGCCCATAACTAAAGGTGTATTAAATGAAGATGGCTCTACTCAGGCTTTGGATCTTGATAGGCTTAAATTAATTATTGAAGAAGCCTGTGCAGGAGTGGAAGATGTCTCTGCTCAAACAGTATTTGACCTTATAGATAAAAATATATATGACGGAATCAAGAGAGAAGACTTGTCAAGCTCAATACTAATTTCAATACGTCCATTAATTGAAAAAGATCCTAATTATTCTTATGTAGTTGCAAGATTACTTTTGAGTAACTTATATGAGGAAGCTTTATCATTTTTAAATATTGATGAAAATACGCCAACTATTAAAGAAATGTCTAATAACTATCCTACATATTTCAAATCATATATAGGAAGAGCAGTGGAACTTGAATTAGTAGATAAAGAGCTATTAAATTACGATATCGATTATATCGCAAAACATATAAACCCTTCTAATGATTTAGCTTTTACATACCTAGGACTTCAAACACTATATGATAGATACTTTATTCACCATAGAGAAAAGAGATTTGAGTTGCCTCAAGCTTTCTTTATGAGAGTAGCTATGGGTTTGGCTATTAATGAAGAGAATAGAGAAGAAAGAACAGTTGAGTTTTATAATTTAATTTCATCTTTTGATTTTATGTGTAGTACACCGACACTCTTTAATTCTGGAACTTTACGACCTCAACTGTCATCCTGTTATTTATCAACAATGCCAGATGATCTCAAGGGAATTTTTGAAGGAATTAGCGATGATGCGATGTTATCAAAATTTGCTGGTGGTTTAGGTAATGACTGGTCGCAAGTTAGATCATTAGGCTCTCATATTAAGGGAACTAATGGTCAAAGCCAGGGAGTAATACCTTTTCTTAAAGTAGCAAATGATACTGCTGTCGCTGTTAATCAGGGTGGAAAAAGAAAAGGAGCAATGTGCGCTTACCTTGAAACATGGCATTTAGATATTGAACAATTCTTGGAATTAAGAAAAAACACTGGTGATGACAGACGAAGAACCCATGATATGAATACTGCAAATTGGATACCAGATTTATTTATGAAAAGACTTCATAGTGATTTAGAGTGGACGTTATTTTCTCCGCATGACTGTCCTGAGCTTCATGATTTAACTGGTTTAGAATTTGAAAAGAAATATGAAGAGTATGAAAAACGTGTTGATGAAGGAAAGATAAGTAATTTTAAGAGGCTTAAAGCTGTTGATTTGTGGCGTAAAATACTAAGCATGTTGTTTGAAACTGGGCATCCATGGATTACATTTAAAGATCCATGTAATTTACGCTCACCTCAACAACATGTTGGGGTTGTTCATTCGTCTAATCTATGTACAGAGATAACTTTAAATACATCTAAAGATGAGATTGCTGTATGTAATTTGGGCTCTGTAAATCTTGCAGCTCATATTGATAAAAATAATAATCTTGATGTAAAGAAACTTGAGAAAACAATTCGTACTGCAATGAGAATGCTAGATAATGTGATTGACTATAACTACTATAGCGTGGAAAAAGCACAAACATCTAATGCTAGACATAGACCTGTTGGTTTGGGAATAATGGGTTTTCAAGATGCATTATATAAACTAAGAATCCCGTATGCATCAGAAGAAGCAGTAGAGTTTGCTGATAAAAGTATGGAGCAAATTAGTTATTTTGCATTACGCTCATCTATGGAGCTTTCAAAAGAAAGAGGTCCGTACCAGACATTTGATGGGTCATTGTGGAGCCAAGGGATATTACCTATAGATAGTTTAAGAAACTTCAAAGAAGTTCGCGGAAAATACCTTGATGTTAATATGGATCAAACACTTGACTGGGATACTTTGAGAGAAGAAATTAAAACTAACGGAATGAGAAATTCTAATAGTTTAGCTATTGCACCCACTGCAACAATTTCAAATATATGTGGTGTAGCTCAATCTATTGAGCCAACCTATCAGAACTTATATGTCAAATCGAACCTCTCAGGAGAGTTTACTGTAATCAATCCTTATTTAATTAAAGATTTTAAAGATGCAAATATCTGGGATGAAGTAATGATTAAAGATTTAAAGTATTTTGATGGGCAACTCAGTTCAATCAATAGAATACCTGATGAATTAAAGTCCATATATCAAACATGTTTTGAAATAGATACGAGATGGTTGGTTGAAGCTGCGGCTAGACGACAAAAATGGATAGATCAGTCTCAATCTTTAAATCTATATATTCCTGATACAGATGGGAAAAAACTTGATAGCGCATACAAGCTCGCATGGATTAGAGGATTGAAAACAACATATTATTTAAGATCTTTGGGCGCAACACATGTTGAGAAAAGTACATCAGATAATGCTGGTTCTAAACTGAATGCGGTCAGTAGTTCGGCTGAAGTTAAACAGTGTTTAATTGATGAGCCAGACTGCGAGGCATGCCAATGATATATTTAGCATCAACACTTATTATTATAGGCCTGCTTGCCGTATACAGTTTTATGGATATAAGACGCAATAATGAAGAGTTAAAATTTAAAAAAGATTCGATGCCCATGAAATCATGGGAGTATTCAATGAAAAATAAAGGTGATAATAATGTATAACTGGGAAGACCCAATAAAAGAAGCTTTAGAGAAACCTGATGTAGTGGTAGAAAAACCACCCGTCATAGAAAAATCCGTTGTAAATAATACTGATAAAGATGTAGCCCAGCAAGGAGCTACGGGCATAGAGGATTTAGAGATAGGGGCTGGAAGAATAGAAGTTGACGACAAAGCTATTATTAATTGTAGAGCAGACTTAAATCAGCTAGTGCCATTCAAATATGATTGGGCATGGCAAAAATATTTAGATGGCTCAGCAAACCATTGGATGCCAGAAGAGGTACCAATGCATGACGATATTAAGTTATGGCAAGATCCAAAAGGTCTTACTGAAGATGAAAGAAAAATAGTTGAAGTGAATTTAGGTTTTTTTTCAACAGCAGATTCTTTGGTGGCAAACAATCTTGTATTAGCTGTATATAAACATATCACTAACCCTGAATGCAGGCAGTATTTATTAAGACAAGCGTTTGAAGAGGCTATACATACACATGCATATACATACTGTGTACAGTCCCTTGGCTTAGATGAAAGTAAAATTTTTAATATGTATAGAGAGGTCCCAGCTGTAGCTACAAAAGCTGAATGGGCGCTACCATTTACACAAAGCCTTGGAGATCCATTATTTAAAACTGGTACTCAAGAGAATAACCAAAGACTTCTCCGAGATTTAATAGCATTTTATGTGGTGTTTGAAGGAATCTTTTTCTATGTAGGCTTTACACAAATATTGTCTATGGGTAGAAGAAATAAACTCACGGGAGTTGCACAGCAATTTCAGTATATTCTTAGAGATGAATCTATGCATATGAATTTTGGAATAGATGTTATTAACCAAATAAAATTAGAGAATCCAGAGTTATGGACAGAGTCATTTCAAGCTGAAATGATAGAGCTTGTTAAAACTGGAGTGGAGCTTGAAACAAGATATGCATATGATACGATGCCAAAACCTATACTTGGCATGAATGCTGTTTTGTGTGAAGAGTATATAAAATTTATCGCAAACAGAAGATTTGTACAGATTGGCTTGCCGGAACAGTATCCAGGTGCAAAAAATCCATTCGAGTGGATGTCTGAGATTATGGATCTTAAAAAAGAGAAAAATTTCTTTGAGACTAGAGTCACAGAATATAAAGTTGGCGGACAATTAAAATTCTAATCATTAAGCTAGAAGAGCTTATTTTTTAACTAAAACAAGCTCTTCTGGTTTCTTAACTATTAATTTCATCATCATAAAAATTGTAATTGAGAATAACAAAGTTGACCATAGAGACTCATCAAAAAAAGGTATACCCGCGACATAACATGCAATCAGACCTTTGGTATTTAATGCATACATAGAACCTGTTAGCCATACCCCAAAGTTACTTATCAAGAAGAACAGCGACGGTGAAATTAACGATGTTGCTAGAACTGATTTAATATTAAATTGACTCATAATTATAGGACTCAGTAACCCTATACCGACATATGCAGCATAAACAAAAACCATAGATGAATATATTCCTATGTAGAGATCACTAACAATTTGAGACAGCAGTATCACTAAAACACTTAATAACTTATTACGAATAAGATAACCAGTAAACATTACTAGAGCTATTGTTGCTGTGAAATTAGGAATATCAGCAATCATTCGCGACATCACAAGTAATGAAAACATTATGATGGGTATTATTAAATTTTTATTCATGATTAAAAGCTCCTAGATATACTAACATTGTAAGACCGTCCTTCACTGTTGTAATTATGCGCTTTTCTAAACTTTTTATCAAAGACATTATTGAGTTTAAATTGAAGGGCATACTTATCAATTTTTCTCAAAAAAGTTGCATTGATAGCAGTATAGCCACCCAACCTATTGGAATCATAAATAGAGTTATCACTATTCGTCTCAGATATTGTTGATAAGCTAAATGTATTATTTAAGTTATAATTATAGTTAATTCTACCAACTAATTTGTTGGAAGGCCGTCTCGATAATCTAACATTATTTGTTAAATCTCTAGAGTTTATAAAACTATAATCCAATGAATAACTAAATTTTGAATAAGAGTCATAAAAACTAAATTCCAATCCTTCAACCTTAGCTCGGTTTATATTTTGCATTATTGACCCATCAGACTCAATAAGGTTTGTTATATTATTATTGAACAGGGTAAAGACAAGACCAGAAGTATTGTTTATTTTATATTTCAAAGAAATTTCTCTAGAGACAGATTCTTCAGGCTCTAAATTCGGGTTTCCCCCATAACCATATAAGTCCGTACCGTCTGGTGATCTAAAGGATTTGCCTATACCAGCAATTATTTTAGATTTATTACTTAGGTTGTATCCAACATTAAAGTTACCAGTTAAAAAGCCACCATATAGACTATGATTTACATACCTTGATCCTATGTTGAATAATGTGTTACCAGTATAATATTCTGATTGAGAATAATATTCTATAATGGTATTACTTTTATTAAATTTTGTTCCATATGATAATTCATATAAAGCTTCACCCGTATACAATGCACCAAGTATTGTATTAGTTCCATTCAGATCATAGTAATTCTTTTCATAATTAATTTGATAATTTTCTGTGTGTGTATAGTCTGTCGCACCAAATGAACTTTGATTAATTTTATTTTGTTTCTGAATAAAAACTAGTTTAGATTCTGACGTATCATATTTTCTATTCCATGCTAATCTTAAATGCGCATCTTTATGATCTTGGTTTAAATTACTTCCAAAACTATCGTATTCAACATTACCATCACTTTGGTAAAAATTAAAATCAAAAATATTCTTTCCAGCACTAAAGTTATAAGAAATATCTATATTCTTATTTTCATAACCATGATTTTTAGTTGAGGCAACTTTAGCTTTATATCCATCAGTTTCAATGTTCATAAAATTAATTGATAAATTATGATTATTAAAATTAAAGCTCTTTTGAAATCCAATCTTATTAGTCTCATCTCTTCCGGTCCCAACATATATTTTTCCTTCATTTGAACCAGTATTTTTTTTTGTAATAATATTAATTACTCCACCAATTGTACTTTTCCCATAGAGTGTAGACATACTGCCTTTTGATATTTCTATTCTATCCAGCATCTCTACAGAAATATGTTGAATTGATGGTACGCCAAGTGTTCCAGGGTTTAATTCAACTCCGTTCACTAGAACTTTAGTATGATTACTTTCAGTTCCTCTCATAAATATTGATTTAGTCTGACCATGTCCACCATTACTTCCTATATTTATAGAGCTTGAATGACTTAAAATTTCATCAACAGTAGAATATCCTAAAGACTGTATATCATCAGCTGTTATAACCTCGACTGAACTAAGTGAGTCGAAAATAGTTACGCTTCTTTGTCCAGGGCTCACTAAGACCTGATCTAGATTTGATTCTGCATAAATTGAATTATTCAATAGCATTAATACAGTTATGGTGAATATTTTTTTAATCTTAGCCATTTCGTACTCCTTATACAATTAAGGACACAGCTACGAAGTAAATTACCAAGATGATGGCAAATATACCCAGTGTAAAAGCATCCACCGCTTTTTGGGTTGACCTTATCTAGTTGGCATTCGGACTATTATACCGTTGCGGGGGCAGCGTCAGAATTGATTTACTGACTTTCCCAACTTCATAAGTTGTTAGTTTTTTATTCCAGTTCCTCTAGATAATATCATTAAAGCTGAAAAAAATAATATAATAATAAGAACTACTATAATTGTCAATGATAAAAATAAACTCGTCTCTTCTATTCCTAAGAAAGCTAGTCTGTAAGTACTTATTATGTATGCGATAGGATTAAAAAGTGAAATATCCTGCCATACTTGGGGCAGAGCATCAATAGAATAAAATGTTCCGCCTAGATAGGTTAGAGGAGTAAGTATAAAAGTTGTTACAATATTTATATCATCAAAACTTTTTGCATATATTGCATTAATGAATCCTGCAATTGAAAACAAGAAAGCAGTTAGAAATGTTACCAAGATAACTAGTGGAATATTAGCTATTGGAATATTTGTAAATAATGTAGTAACTAAATAAACAGCAAGCCCAACTACAAAAGCTCTCATTACTCCACCTGTGACATAACCTAAAAGAATAATATAGTTCGGTACTGGGGACACAAGGAGCTCCTCATGACTTTTTTGAAATCTTGAGCTATAAAAAGAACCAACAACGTTCATGTATGAGTTAGAAATAATAGGCATTATTATTAGACCCGGAATAATATAGTCTACGTAGTTAAAGCTATCTATGTTTCCAATTCTGTCTCCAATAAAATTTCCGAATATAGTTATGTATAGGAAAATAGTAATAACAGATGGAAGTATTGTTTGTATCCATATGCGAGCAAATCTTACGAATTCTTTCCGAACAATGGTTTCATAGGCGATAAGCAGATTATGATTCATACTGATATCTCTTCTTTAGTGAGGTCCATAAATAATTCCTCAAGCCTATTTCTCTTGCTTATAATATTTATAACATTAAGATTATTATCTTTCATTTTTTCAATAATATGTGTAATAGAAACACTATCATCAACTATTATCTCGCAAGTATTCGAATCAATTTTTTTAAAGGACAAGCCTTCTGATTTAATATTAGACTGTATTTCTTCCAATGTTTTGATTATGTAGGTATGTTTCTTTTTCATATTGAATACTTCATCCATTGAAGAATTTTGTATAATATTTCCTTTATGTATGATCGCTAAGTTTTTACATAATCTTTCAGCTTCTTCAAGATAATGAGTTGTTAATATGATTGTAACTCCTTGATTATTAATTTCTTGAAAAAAATCCCACATTGTTAAACGTAATTCTGTATCTACACCTGCAGTCGGTTCATCTAAAATTAATATTTTAGGACTATGTATAAGCGCTCTTGCAATCATGAGCCTCCTTTTCATTCCTCCGGATAACTCTCTAGGTGTATTTTTTCTTTTATGCCAAATACCTAATTGATTGAAGAGGGTATATATTTTTTTTTCAGCATCTTTACGATTAATACCAAAGTAACCAGCTACATTTATCATTGTTTCTTCGATTGGAATAAACTGACATAAATTATATTCTTGAGGCACTAGACCAATATTTCTTTTTGCAAAATCAGGATTATTTTTAATATTTTCACCCAGAACATATACATCGCCAGATGTAATTCTAACTAATGATGAAATTATCCCGATAACTGTAGATTTACCAGCCCCATTTGGACCTAAGAAAGCAAATAGGTCGCCTTTCTCTATAGTTAAATTTATATTATCTAGAGCTTGTATATTATTTCTGTAAATTTTATTGAGCCCGATAATCTCTAATGCTTTTTCCATAATAACAACTTAAAAAAACCTGTTTTTTCCGTAAATTCATTGACAATATTATATACTTCCGTAAACTTATCGAGTTATAACAGATAAACAACATGCTTATCAAGTCTATAATGATAAATCGCATATGGAGATACAAATATGAGCCATACATCTTATGAAAACGCAAGAGCAAGAGTACAACGAAGCGAGTTAGCCGTTCCAGGATCTTCGCCAAAAATGTTTGAAAAAGCATTAAATTCACCAGCAGACTTTATTTTCTTAGATTTAGAAGATGCCGTCTCTCCAAATGACAAGGTTACAGCGCGTGAGAACGTCATAAAGGCCCTTAAAGAAATAGATTGGAGAGGAAATGGTAAAACTATATCCGTCAGGATAAACGGTCTTGATACTCATTATATGTATAGAGATGTTGTTGAAATAATGTGCCAAGCAGGGGAATTTGTTGATACTTTACTGATACCTAAGGTAGGTGTCTCAGGAGATGTATACATGGTTGATTGTATGGTTAATCAGATAGAACAAGAAAGAGGTTTAAAAAACAAAGTCGGTCTTGAATGTTTAATTGAGACTGCACTTGGTATGGTGAATATTGAAGAAATTGCACAATCATCAAAAAGATTGGAAGCCCTTCATTTTGGAGTGGCAGATTATGCGGCAAGCTTAAGAGCAAGGACTGTTGTAATTGGTGGATTGAACCCAGACTATCCTGGCGATCAATGGCATCATGGGCTAGCTAAACTTGTAGCTACATGCAGAGCATATGGCTTAAGGCCAATTGATGGACCATTTGGAGATTTTAATGATCCAGATGGTTATATTAATGCAGCAAAAAGAGGTG
>ERZ1049444.106-NODE-106-length-89918-cov-7.716858_pt1 | contig 89918 bp, 75 predicted proteins | sample MGYA00383101_ERZ1049444 | MGnify/ENA primary metagenome ERZ1049444 (study PRJEB29581, sample SAMEA5548371) | metagenome | biome: marine; feature: coastal; material: water | depth 50 m | study: Short-term variability in the microbial, nano- and picoplankton... | reverse complement strand
GAATGGGGCTGCGGCTAAACGGTTCTTCAAGAGGTTATTGCGCAGTCATGGCGGAGAACCCAGGAAGATCGTGACTTATAAATTGCGGAGTTATGGCGTAGCGCATCGTGAGCTGATTCCTGAATCGATCCATAGCACTAAGCAGTATGAGAATAATCGGGCAGAGCAATCGCACGAGGCGACTAGGGTGAGGGAGCGGGGGATGCGGCGGTTCAAATCCACAAGGCAGGCACAGCGGTTCCTGGGTGTGCATGCAGCAGTCAGTAATCTGTTCAACCTCGGTAGGCATCTCTTACGTGCTCAGCATTATCGCGATCTCAGGGTAAGTGCGTTTGGAGAATGGAGTAGGGCGATTGCTTGAGAATCAGGGTGGGATTAGGGCAGTCTCAAAAAGTTAATTTGCCGATACCTGTCAGTTGTCTCCCATTTTTATTTTTAGTAGATCTGACTGATAAATGGACTTTGAAGGAACTGGATAACCGCCTTTTTTTAAGTCAGCTTTGCTCAGCTGGCCCAATTCGTCGATCAAAAATGCATGTGCACGTGTCAGTTTTTCCATCTGTTTAAAATCTACGCCACCCCAGTCAACGTCGGCTGTGGAATGATAGAACTTCCCCGTTTGTATCCAACCGGAAGAGATTGCATCCAGTTCGTTGTAGGGCGGATGAAAAGCCGCCTCATCTGCTGCCGGATCGACATAGACCAGGTCGCCCATCGGTATCCCGTAGAGATTGGCTGCTTGCTTGAACAGGTCGATCAACTGCTGGTTCCGGTTGGTTACCAACAGCATCAAAGGGTCAGTGACGTTTGAGCGGGACTGTAAAATACCCTCATCCATTGGCCGTACCATTCCGAGATGCTCTGGCCGCAAAACAAGTAGCAGGTGATCCGTCATTAAGGTTCTGTGCTTCTCGATGAAGGGTACGGTTCCGCCTACCCCTGGCACCTCGTGATCGCCCTGGAATAGGAAAATGATACCGTGCTTACGCTTCTCCTCTGGCATTTGACTGTAGTGGCGCGCCAGTGCGAGGTTCAGTGCTACCGAAGAGCCGTTATCGTGTATGCCATAAAAATAACCGTCTACGTGAGTTGGAATAACGATATAGTCGCCTGAGTTTCCGGGCAGGATGGCGTAAGTATTGCCGCTCATCCTTTGCTCACCGGATTCCATATGGCCTTGTATATTCAAGCGCGCGGTAACTGGCTGGTCGACTGTTGCCCTATCGAGTAGTTTGCGCAGGTAAAGCCCCATGTCATTACCAATCGTTGTCCAGGGAAGGGCCTTGCCGATTCCGTCGCCACCGCCCGGCGCGCCCACTCTGCCAGCGACCTGGCGCGTATTGGGAACGTCCCACCAGACCACTACACCCGCAGGCGTGCCATAGGTGCCTGTAGCCAGGCGGGAGAATGCAGTGCGGGCACTGTTCAATAGTGCGCTGGGTTGCGTGCGCCCCCTGAGCAGCACGATCTTGTCCTGAAGATCTCTGCCTTGCAGTTCTGCTGCAGTGCCGTCTCCCACATAGATAACCTCTGCTTCCACGCCACCTATCTTTGTGTTGGCTGAGACGAAGGCTGTCATCGGAGAACCGAGGCTAAAAGTTTTGTCAGCGTCGAAGCCCGGAGCAGAGGTGATGGTGAGATCACATACCGTAGGACGCCATTGTGGAAACTGCGAGGGAAATGGATCGTGGAATACATCTTTTATCCCGAAAGACTCCAGTTTTTCGAATATCCACTGGTGGGCCTCGCGTTCATACTCTGTCCCTTGAATCCGTCCCCAAAGAATCTCGCCATCGTCCCTTGAGCGGATTGAAATTCGGGTTAGGATGTCGCCATACTCTTGCAACTCTTGCGCGCTTATATCGCTGCGAGGGTCTATCTCCTCGTCATAATACTGGGGAAGTGGCTGCAGCCCTATAGGGTATGCATGCTGACTGCGAGCCGCTTCAATGCGTTTTTCATATTCCCCGGGTGGTAAAAATGCAACATCGGATAGCATATCTACCAGTGTCGCCGGCGACGTGGCCAGAGCCTGCTTGTTCTCTTTTTCCACTTCATCGGCGTAGCTCTGCCCTATGGTAGTTGCTGCGACCAATATTAGCGTTAGGCGAAGTGAAGTAGGCATATGCGACCTCCTTGAAGTGGTGAAACGTGTAAAGACGAGAAAAGCACCGTATAGCGGTATTGCTGATTACGGTGGATCAAATGCATCGGTAAACTTTAGAGAATGCGGAGCCCACTTGTTTTTCCATGGCCTCGCTTCCTCAAGCTGATAGGCCAGTTCGTATAGCGTGCGGTCTTCGCCTGCCGCTGCCAGAAACTGGCTACCAACGGGCATGTTATTTTGATTCCAGTAAAGGGGAACGGACATCGCAGGAATGCCAGCAAAATTTGCCGGGCTGGTAAATTTAAGGCGCTCCATGGTGAAGGATGCAAGCTCTGCATTCCAGGTCTGATCGGGATCGATTTCATCCTGCTTCACACCGGAAACCGGTGAGACCGGCGTCACTATCAGGTCACAGCGAGTGAAAACCTTAGCAAAGGCTTCCTCTAAACTGTTCAGGTAGGCTATGGCTTGTGTAATCTTTTCGTCAGGATATCCCGCGCTACTTTCGATATTGGTTGCAAGCGCATGGGTTAACAACCCTGACTCAGAAACCCCCTTACCCGAGATCCGCTGCACGTAGGCTGCCAGTCCGGAGAGTTTGGCGGCGAAGAACCCCATATAAGATTCCTTCAGCTGCATGAAATCTACGGGATACTCTATTGGAAAAAGTGAGTGGCCCAGCGACTCCAGCAGCGCTTTAGTGCTTTCGTGAGCTTCCTTCACGTCGCTTGCAACAGCGAGCTCGCTGGGCATGTCGTCAATATAAGCGATGCGTAGCGATTTTTGCAGAGGTTTGGTAACGAAGCCTATCGGCGGAAACTTTTCTCCTGATTTATCCTCTGTCGCGTTCAATACAGCGGCGCTGTCTCTGACAGTACGTGTAATCACTTGATTGGTCTTGGCTAGGTCGTGCTCGCCATTACTTTCTCCGGATAGCATGCGATAACGACTGGGCTTCATGCCCAGCAGGCCGGTTGTGTTGGCTGGCAGGCGGTTGCTGCCGGCTCCATCGGTTCCGTGCGCGATTGGAACAACGCCCGCTGCAACAGCACAGGCAGAACCACCGCTTGATGCAAATGGCGAGTAATCTAAGTTCCAGGGATTTCGCGTTGGGCCAAAGAGGTCGTTGTCAGTAACAATTAGACTGGCGAGCTCCGGCACGTTGGTCATACCGATAATGTTCAAACCGGCTTCTTCTATTCCGTCGATATAGCGAACATTCCGTTCAATCATTCTCGAACTGAACAGTCGTGACCCATCGGTGCGTGGAACACCAGCAACGTCTATCATGTCTTTTATGAGAATGGGTACTCCGGCAAAGGTAGATGCAGAGCTTATCTTGGCAATATGGTCGATCGCTCTTTCATAGCAAGTGTTAGTCATGAAGTTGAGTAGGGGGTTGGTGGCTGCAATGCGTTTCTGCACGGTGATTGTGAGTTCCTGCGCAGAAATTTGCCTTTGTTTAATCAGGTGGGCAAGTCCAAGACCATCGTACTCGATGAGTTCGTCAAAGGGCGTTCGCCGTAACCGAGATGTTGCCGATGCCATAGGTACAGCAACCGACTCGCATATTGCGAAAGTGATCAAAGAAAAGACGCGTAATAAGTCCCGCCTGCTCATCTCCGACATGTTGCTTCTCCACTTTTCAAGTTTGTAAGTTAACCCAATCTGGTCTTTTCTGGCTAGAAAAGCGAGTCGCAACTCAATTGGAAGGTTTTAGTAGAGTCGCGCAATGAATATGGTATTGCCTAGTGATCTTCTCAATCGGTACGAATGTAATGAACCACTCACGTTGCTAGCCCTGCGTGACTGGGGATGGTTGATTACATTAGTACATTCCAGCAAGCCCCTTTTGTCCATGGAGTGTTAATCCTTGTAGGTGTCTTGGATGTAGTCGCGAATCTTTTCCCATGCAGCGATAGCCTCTGGTATTTCCGCGTTCACAAGGCCATGCCATCCTTGAATCATGCCGGGCCAGCTCTCCATGTTGACCTCCACACCTGAACGTAGGGCGTTGAAGGCAAGTAAGGCTGCCCCTTCGCGGACAGTATCGAACTGGCCTATTTGCAAATACATGGGAGGTAGACCGCTCAAATCAGCGAATGCTGGCGACACGCGTGGGTCATCGAGATTAATTTTTCCTGCCAGGTAATCCCGACCTCGATTACGAACCCACTCAGGAGTTAAGAATGGGTCTCGCCCATTCACCAGTTCGCCTGAGACAGCAAGGTCAAACCATCCCGTAAGTGATACGAAGCAAGCTGGCATCGGGAGGCTATTGTCTCGCAGCTGCAACAGTACACCTACCGCGAGACTTCCGCCGCAGGATTCACCAATCAGTATGACATCTTTTGAATTCACGCCGCTGTCGAGTAGGCCACAGTAGGCGTTGAAGCAGTCGTCAGGTGCGGCTGGGTAGGGGTGCTCTGGAGCTAATCGATAGTCAGGCATTACTACTCTGCAGTCAGTTCGACGTGCAATGATTTCGGCATAGAAGTGGTATTCGTCAAGTGGGGTAGAGACGAAAGCGCCTCCGTGACAATGGAATACTACCTGGTTGCTTTCGTGTTTTTCCAACTCATACTCGCCACAGCGGACGCCACCGTACTCCGTTATCGTAACCCGTAAATCATCACCGACAGGGTGGCCGTGGAATGGGGCGAACATTTCGCGTACGGCATGATAGTCAGCTGCTGGATCGGCAAAATCGGGAGGTGTGGCATCGACGATTGCTTGAAGTTCTTTACTGACAGCCATGACTGCCCCACTGTGCTTGCGTAGAGGCAGCATAGCAGTCGAGCTTTAAATATGCAGGGCGCATATTCTATCCACCGACTCCAGTTTATGGGTCAGTATTTATAGTCGGATGCTCTAACTACAAAGGCGGCAGGTGTAGTCTCTATAAGTCCATGAATCTATAGGAATTGGTCCGCCTGGGCCGATTCGAACGGCCGACCTGCCGCTTAGGAGGCGGCTGCTCTATCCAGCTGAGCTACAGGCGGGTAACAAGGGGCAGCATTATTCCGTTTGCCGGGGTGGATGGCAAGTGCTGGCATGGCTGCACCATAAACGCGAGTGTATGTCGGTTGATCAGCATGGTTAAAAATCATCCAACAGACAGCGCAAAGCGGTTTATATTTCGACATTCGCCGATAGCGACATTTCTAAAAATAGAAATTCGGTTATTTACGCTCGGTTGCTTATCCGGTGCGCTGGTTTCAGGCTCCATGGCAGTATGATTTTCGGGTTGGAGTGTTCCGGAGGGAATATTCCCCTTCAACTATTGCATTCCGGACATCCTCGTATCACTCTATTTGCCTATCCGGCGGTTCCACTTTGGTATTGCCTTTTTGCGACAGCGAATGCTGGAGGTGTGTTGTTTTGCGGTACCAGACCACGATTTCGGTCTACGCGTTATTGGCTTTTCTGGGAACTCCCGTTGCGGCGGTTCCCGCGGCTCCCGAAGAAATATCAGCTTATCGCGATGGCTATGCAGATGCTGTGAAAGCAATAGACCGCGGGAAGTGGACCGAGTATCAGCAGCTGCGCCCGGGGCTGGATGATTATTCGCTAGCGATTTATCTGGACTATCAGCAGCTCAACCGGCAAGTACACAAAGTGCGACCCGCAGACGCCCGTCGATTCATTAGCCTCAGCGAAGATACACCTTTGCCAAATCGTTTTCTGGGCAGTTATCTGCGACAGGCGGGGAAAGACCGACGCTGGCGGGATTTTCTCGCAGTGAAGCCGGACGAGCCCACCAGTGTCGATTTAAAGTGCTATTACTTTCGCGCCAAGTTAGCGGCTGGTGACGATCTTGTCGCTTGGGAGGGTGCGGAGCGCTTGTGGGTGTATGGCAAGTCGCGACCCAAGCAATGTGATCCTTTGTTTAGTGCGTGGCTTAAAGCTGATCAGCTCAGTGACGAAGTGGTCTGGGCGAGAATGCTGAAAGCGTTTGCAGAGAGGCAACGCTCGCTGATGACTTACGTGTCACGTAAAGGTAGCGCCGAATTAAAACCCTGGTCAGATAAGCTACTTGCGGTCTATAGAAAGCCTTCTGACCTTCGCAAGCACAAGCTGCCTGAGGCATCTGCCTATTCCGCCGATATCGCAACGCAAGGGCTGGCTTATCTGGCACGTTATAGCCCCGCCAAAGCCTTAAGCGATTGGCAGTATTTCCGAGGCAGGCTCAGCTTCAATGATGAGCAGGCGCATCAAGTGGAATACGCCATCGCGCTGAGGAGCCTGTTTGCAAAAACTGAATCCAATCTCGATTGGATGCCGGGTGCACTGGAACGACTCAGTGACGACAAGCTGGTTGAAATTCGTCTGCGCTGGGCCCTGACAGAGCAGGATTGGCCCGCGCTTGTCGCAACCTTGCCGTTGTTATCAGAAGGCGAGCAGGAAAAAGCTTCCTGGCGATATTGGAGAGCCCGCTCTTTGTCTTATTCAGGTGACGATGAAGGCTCTCGCCAGCTGTTAACAGCCCTGGCCAGCGAGCGAGATTACTATGGTTTTATGGCCGCCGATCGGCTGAGTAAATCCTATGCCTTTAACAATAAGCCTCTGGTATTGCAGTCAGCTGCCACCGAACCCCTGCGTCAACTGCCCGCAGTCCAGCGTATTGGCGAACTTAATTTTCACCAGAAAGAACGCGATGCCCACTCCGAGTGGTACAAGGTTTTGCAAGATACCGAAGAGCCCCTGCAGCAGCAGGCACTGGCCAAGTTAGCGACGGAACAGGGCTGGCACCGGATGGCAATTGATGCCGCGACTCGCGCCAAAACGTGGGACGCGCTGGATGTGCGGTTTCCTATGCCTTACCAGGACACGTTCCAGCACTATGCCGCGGTTCAAAAGGTTCCGTCTACCGAATTGATGGCGATCGCTCGTCGAGAAAGTGCTTTTTTCCCTGATGCGATGTCGCCAGTGGGAGCAAGAGGCCTGATGCAAATCATGCCGGCTACGGGCGAGCAGGTGGCAGCCAAAATCGGCAGGCAGCATAGTCGCGCAGAACTCTACGAGGTTGAGCACAACATCTTGCTGGGTAGTGCCTACTATCGCCAGCTTTTGGATCGTTTCGACGGTAACAGGGTTTTCGCACTTGCCTCCTATAATGCGGGGCCCCACAGGGTTGACCGGTGGCGTAATGGTAAGGGAGAGCAAGTTCCGGTGGATATCTGGATAGAAACTATTCCCTATCGGGAAACGCGTAACTATGTTCAGGCTGTGCTGTCCTATAATTTGGTCTTTCAGTATATGCTGGGAGACGCTCACAGTTTATTGACCGCGCAAGAGCGCAAAGCGCTTTATTAATGCCATAGCGGCCAGATTAAGGATCATTCAATGCAGGATACCCGCCCGCTACTTCTCGATAGCGACTTCCCGCCTGTTACTCGTCAGGGCGTCGATATATTACAGGTCAACCTCGGCTACCTTTGCAACTTGAGTTGTGTGCACTGCCACGTGAATGCGGGACCGACTCGTACGGAAATGATGACAGCAGACATGGTCGAATTGTTGCTTGAAGTGGCATCGAAGCTAGGGGTGCATACGCTCGATTTAACCGGCGGCGCGCCAGAGCTCAATCCTGAGTTTCGACGACTGGTTTGCCGGGCGACTGAGATGGGGTTGAAGGTTATTGACCGCTGCAACCTTACCGTTTTGTTTGAACCCGGGCAGGAAGACCTGGCTGCGTTTTTGGCAGAGCATGAAGTAGAAGTCACTGCATCGCTGCCTTGTTATCTTGAAGAAAACGTAGAGGAGCAACGCGGTAAAGGAGTATATAGCTCTAGCATCGAAGCCATTCGAACACTAAATTCACTGGGCTATGGTCAAAATTCTCGTTTACAGTTGAACCTTGTGTATAACCCTGTAGGGCCGGTATTGCCGCCGCCGCAGGCGGGCCTTGAGGCGGACTACAAGCGAGAGTTAGGGCAACGCTACGGCATTACTTTTGATCAATTATTTACCATCACCAACATGCCTATCAGTCGGTTCGGTGCTGTGCTGCTATCGCAAGGGCAATATACAGACTATATGGGATTGCTCCGCAATAACTTCAGTGAAGGCAATATGGCGGGTTTGATGTGTCGCTCTTTGCTGAGTGTAGATTGGCAGGGTTTTGTTTACGACTGCGATTTTAATCAGATGCTGGAATTGCCCGTATTGGCGAGTGATTCTCGGTTGCACCTGCGTGATTTGCTCGATTGCAATAGTTTGGCTGGCCGCGCGATCGTTACCGGTGAGCATTGCTATGGCTGTGCGGCAGGGCAGGGTAGTAGTTGCGCTGGTGCCCTTTAGGGGTGCACGACCTATCCTATAGTTTTGTTATTCCGACGCTGAATGAGGAAACCAGCGTTGAAAGACTACTGCAGCAATTACGCGCGCGCTTTCCCAATGCCCAGTTGGTAGTTGTAGACGGCGGCAGTCGAGACCATACCCGCGCTCTAGCACGTCCCCTTTGCGATAAGTTGATAGAGAGTGCTCCCGGCCGGGCCCGGCAGATGAACCTGGGAGCGCAGCAGGCATTTGGGGAATATTTGCTGTTTCTGCATGCAGATAGCTTTCCCGGTCTAGACGAGTGCCAACTGCAGCTATACCTGGCGTCAAAGCCACCCTGGGGCTTTTGTCGGGTCTCACTGGAAGGTAAGGAAATGGTATTTCGGATAATCAGCTATTTTATCAATGCGCGTTCGCGAGCGACTCGGGTGGCTACCGGTGACCAAATGTTGTTTATCCATAGAGACTTTATGCAGCGAGCAGGGGGCTTCGATGACATACCATTAATGGAAGATGTCGCCTTTAGCAAACGCCTGCGCAAGTTGGCACCTCCGCAGTGGATTAAAGAACCTGTGGCGACCTCCAGCAGGCGCTGGCGGGAGGCTGGGGTGTTGCGTACGGTAGTAAAGATGTGGGCCTTGCGATTTGCCTATTTCATCGGCGTATCACCCCAGCATCTCTGGCATTACTACTACGGGGACGATTAAGTTGGAGGACGTTTTGTTTATTCAGTTTGCCCGCGAACCCCTGCCGGGCTTGGTGAAGACTCGAATGTTGCCTGAATTGAGCCCAGAGCAGGCCTGCGACTTACACAGTGAGCTGGTTTATTGGACCAGTCAGGTCCTCACTGGCGCTAACCTGGGTCGCGTGGAGCTATCGGTGGCAGGCAACATGGCCTCGCCTTTGTTTCGACAGTGCGAGGACCTGGGAGTAAAAGCGTTGACGCGTCAGGTGGGGCAAGACCTTGGCGAGCGTATGTACAATGCACTGGCCGAGGGGCTTGAGCGTTTCTCCAAGGTTATTCTTGTGGGTAGTGATAGCCCGCAAATTGACAGGGACTACCTGCTGGGCGCTATTGCCGCGCTCGATGATTCAGAAGTAGTGCTGGGGCCCGCGCAAGACGGCGGTTATGTTTTGATCGGCGTTCGTAAGCTGGACAAACAGTGGTTTGAGGGAATTGAGTGGGGTTCCGCTACCGTCTATGCAAAAACACTGGAAGGTTTCGCGCTGACATCAGCACAATGGCAGCACCTGAAGGTATTGCGGGATATCGATAGGCCAGAAGACCTGCCCATTTGGCGGGCAATCGTGGCAAACAGGACGTAAACGCGAGGGCCGGAGCCTTCGAGTCAAGCCAGTGCCATTTCTCCGGTTTCTATTGCGGACGTTTCCGTTGCCAGGCCAGCGCGTTGGTAGAGCAACCAGGCAATTGCAGTGCAATAGCTCAGGTTGGTCTGTAACTCACCGTCTGGATCGCTCAGGAAGGCCCGTTGGCTTGCCAATCCCCTGACACGACTCGCCATGTCTGGATTGAAAGCTAAATAGCGATCCCACAAATCTCGATGTTGAGATGTCGTGATGTGGAATAGCCCGAGGCCATCGTTGCGTGCGGAGAAGAGTCCCAGGTCGGGGGCATCTACTGCGGCGTTGAGCAAGAAAGACTCGCTCGCCGGCGTCCATTTTCCTAAATATTTGAGAGTAGGCCTAATGACCTGGTCTCTCAGGTGTTCCGCGGTTACGTACATAACCCACTACCTCGCAAGGAAGCCAATTCCATCAGATACTGCCGTTTCACTTATGGTTATTGTGTGGCCCGGTTATTGTTGCGAGAAGTATCCCGTTTCTCCGCAGTTCCGTGCTCACAGGGTACTTTTTAACACAAGAAAAAATAAAATCCAATAAAAATAACGCCTTGCGTGATGTAATTAATAAATATTTCGGAAAGAGTGCGTAACTTGGACAAATCAGAGTTCAATTGAGGCAATACTGATCGACTCTGGCGATAAATCATCGATTAAATTGGTAGTAAAAGCACGCTAAATGTTCCTATTGTCCATAAAATTGTTCATCCTCCAGAAATTTTGACCTGAAAGCCACGTTTTTCGAGCTCTGCTTTTATCATTTCGCGCTGATCGCCCTGAATTTCGATGTTTTCATCTTTTAGAGCGCCGCCGACGCCGCATTTCTGTTTCAAAGCTTTGGCCAGTGCCTTTAATTCGGCGCCCGCCAGGGGTATACCCTTCACGACTGTCACTGCTTTGCCGCCTCGGCCCTTCGTCTCCCGGTGCAGTCGAACCACGCCATCGCCAATGGAGGCGGGTCTGTCATTTGCGCACACACATTCAGTGACCGATCGGTGGCATTGGGGGCACAACCTTCCGCCATCGGTTGAATAAACAAGCCGTTGCGGTGATTTTTTTGCTCTGCTCATAGGTCTGCCGTGTCAATGTGCGGTGCGGGGCAGTATATTAGCCCGCTTGATTATGGCAACAGGTGACGCAGTCGATGTCTGAAATAGAAGAGCTAGTGCAGCAAATGGTCGAGTTGCAAACCCAGGTTGCGTTTCAGGAAGACACCGTCAGCGTGCTGAACAACGCAGTCACAGCCCAGCAAAAGGAAATATTGGTCTTGCGTGAGCAGTTGGAACTGTTGAAACAGCGTCAGGACGAAACCATTGCCCAGGTGGATCAGGCTGGGCCGGTGGTGGATGAGAAGCCACCTCACTACTAAGTGAATAACGATTTGAATCAACAGGAGAGTATCAATGGCAGAAGTAGGACAGATGGACACGCCAGAACAGGCGGAGTTCAGGCAGAGCGCTCGCGCCTGGTTAGAGGACAACCGTCCGGCCGATCCGATAGTGAGGTTGCCGCTGACACCATTAGAAATAATGACCGAGGGTCAGCTTAGTTATCTACAGGCTTGGCAGAAAGCGGCTTACGATGCCGGTCTGGTTGGCTGCGATTACCCGGTAGAGATGGGTGGCGGCGGCAAGAACGATTGTCAGCGTATCGCCAATGAGGAAATGCTCGCGGCGCGCACGCCTTATATGCCCAATGTGATCGGTTTGGGAATGGCGGCCCCTACGGTTTTTTATCATGGCCAGGAAGCGGTCAAGCAGCAGTTGTTGCCGCGACTGTTTTCTGGTGAAGATATCTGGTGTCAAGGTTTTAGCGAGCCCGGTGCGGGGTCTGACCTTGCCAGCGTACAGACCTTTGCTGAGCGCAAAGGCGATAAGTGGGTAATTAACGGACACAAGGTGTGGACCTCTCTCGCTCACTTTGCCGATTGGATGATTCTGCTATTGCGCACGGATAAGTCGGTGAAGCACGACGGTTTGTCTTATTTTGTGGTGCCCATTCGTTCAGCATTGGGCAAAGGCGTGACCGTCCGGCCGCTAATCAAAATGACAGGCGAGACAGGTTTTAATGAAGTCATTTTTGAAGATCTGGAAGTCGATGACGGGTATCGCCTGGATGAGCTTGGCAAAGGTTGGCAGGTGGCCATGACTACCCTGCTGCATGAACGTGGGGCAGGGGATCTGGTGACACCGCGCTCCGGTGGTATGAAAAACAAGTCCAGTCACGTGAACAACGCATCTTCGCTGATAAGTTTGGCCAAACGCACCATTCGCAGCGGCTCAACGGCAGCTGATGACCCATTGCTGCGTGATCGAATGATGCAGCAACTTGTCAGAGAGACGGGGATGGCGGCAAGCCAACGGCGTACTCGGGTGACAGCATTGCAGGATCATCCGATGCGATTACCGCTGCAAAACAAGCTACTAATGAGTGAAATTGCCCAGGACACGGCGGGCATTGCCACGGAGGTCGAAGGTGCAGCAGCGTCATTGTATCTTGCCGATGATGCGGCGCCTGATGGCGGGCAGTGGCCAATGGCTTACATGAACTCGTTTGGTTTTACGATTGCAGCGGGTACCAGCGAGGTGCAAAAAAATATTCTTGGCGAGCGCGTGCTCGGCATGGCCAAGTCCAAGTAGGGGAACAAAAAAGATGTCACAACCTGATGATTTCGGATTTACCGAAGAGGCAGCGCTGTTGAAAGAGTCAGCGCGTAAATTTTTTAATGAAAAGTTCACTGCAGACGTGTTGCATAACATGGTGGCGGGTGATCCTTCACCAGACCGCGCACCGCAGGTGCAATGGGACGAAGACATATGGCAGCAAATGGTTGATCTGGGCTGGTCGCTTTTGGCCGTGCCCGAAGCTCAGGGCGGTGTTGGAATGCCGCTGGTAGGCGTTGCGGGTCTGGTAGAGGAGTTAGGGCGCGCGGCGTTCCCCTGTCCGCTGTTATCAACCCTGGCAGCCAGTTACATCCTCAGTGCCTGCGGTAGTGAGGGCGAACCTGCGCTTACCGAGATCGCCGAGGGAGCAACGGCCACTCTGGTGTTTGCTGATGAAAATGGTTCCCTGGAGCCAAAAGCTACCCCTATTGGCGTGAGCTCGGGCAATCTCGATGGGACTGGTTATTTTGTGCAGGATGCGGGTAAGGTCAGCCACCTTTTGGTTTGTGCGCGTTCAGATTCGGGACTGTCCCTGCACTGGCTGGGAACTGATGCTGCCGGCGTGGAGCGCACACAAGATAGTATTGTCGATTTAACCCGAGACCAGGCCCACATACATTTTAATAATGCGCAGGCACAGCAGGTCTCCGCCGATGCTTCCGCGGCACTTGAGCAGGCATTGCCTGCACTGTGGACGATCTATGCAGCAGACATGGTCGGCGCGGGAGAGTGGTTGCTGCAGACCACTGTCGACTACGTTAATGCCCGTCAGCAATTCGACAAGCCCCTGGGTTTCTTCCAGGCGGTGAAGCACCCGCTGGTGGACGTCATGGTTATGATTGATCAGGCCAAGTCCCTGGTTTACAACGCGGCCTGCGCGGTTGACTGTGAGCCTGAAATGGCGCGGCAATACGCTCACATGGCTCAGGCATCGGCCTCCGACATGGCTGACTATTCGGGTAGTCGGGCGGTGCAGTGCCATGGTGGTATTGGTTTTACCTGGGAGTGTTATGTGCATTTGTTTTTCAAACGACAGCGGCACAGTCAAATGCTTTGGGGAGATGGTCCTTGGCATCGCGCCCGCCTGGCGGAAATTGTTATCGATGCGGTTGCTTGATTGCTATTAGCGTAAAAGGAAAGAACGGATGAACTGGAAAACAACGGCCCTGGTGCTGGGCGTCCTCATTGTTGGTGTTGCCATTCTTGCAAAGATGGCCACCCGGCTGCCTGCGCCGCCCGATCATCAGGTGTTTATTAATGGTGATGTGCTCACCATGGACGCAAGCAGTCGGATTGTGGAGGCGGTATCGGTTCGCGGCGAACGGATTGAGGCTGTGGGTAGTACTGATGAAATCATGGCGCTGGTGAGTAACCAGACCGAGGTTGTTGATTTGCGTGGACGCACCTTGATGCCCGGTTTCATTGACGCCCATGGACATTTTCCGGGATCAGGAATGAGCGTGATTGCGGCAGACTTGACCAGTCCTCCGGTGGGTAACAAGCAAAGCATGGAAGAGGTGCTTGCAGCGCTCAAGGAGCGGGCGGCATCGATAGAGCCCGGCAAGTGGGTGTCTGGTTTTGGTTATGACGACACGCTGCTGGCAGAGCAGCGCCATCCTACCCGAGCTGAACTCGATGAGGTGTCTACTGAGCACCCGGTTGTGGCAATGCATGTTTCCGGTCACATGGTAGTAGTCAACAGCATGGCATTAGAGCTGGTCGGTATTTCGGCAGAAACAGAAAACCCGGTCGGTGGTGTTATTGCGCGTCGGGAAGGGAGCCGGGAACCTAATGGATTACTGGAAGAGAACGCGCGCCTCGGGGTCGTAGACGCCATGCAGGACACGGGCGTGCTCGCTGTTTATCAAATGATAAAAAAAGCAGTACGCGATTACGCCCAGGTGGGCGTCACTACCGCCCAGTCTGGTGGAACCTCGGTGATGCTTTCCGACGGCTTATCGCTGTTCAGTAAGCTGGGCGTTATCCCTCAGCGGCTGGTGCTTTTCGCTTTTGACACCGAATTTGCAGAGTTGATCGATGCTGGCGAGTTCGACCCGCAGAAGTACTACTCAGACAGAGTCAGGATGCCCGCGGTTAAATTGGTTGCCGATGGCAGTATTCAGGGGTACACCGGCTATTTGAGTCATCCCTATCACATGCCCTTCAAGGGGGATGAGTCCTACCGTGGTTATCCCTCTATTTCTAGAGAAGTCTTGTTTGACCGGGTGCAGCGATTGCACGGTCTGGGCTACCAGTTGGCCATCCATGGCAATGGTGATGAGTCTATTGAAGACATACTCGATGCCTTTGAAGCGGCTCAGCAGGCTCATCCGAGAGACGACGCCCGCATGATTCTAATTCACTCGCAGATGGCCCGTGAGGACCAGATTGCGAGGATGAAGGGTCTGGGGGTGACGCCGAGCTTCTTTTCTGCACACACCTATTATTGGGGTGACCGGCATCGGGATATCTTTATGGGGCCAGAGCGTGCCGCGGCCATGAGTCCCGCGCGTTGGGCCCAGCAATACAAGCTTCGGTTTAGCTCCCATATGGATACGCCGGTTACCCCAATGCTTCCGCTGCAGGCCGTGTGGAGTCAGGTGTACAGGCTTAGTTATGGTGGCGATGTGATAGGAGAAGATCAGCGCATTGATGTGATGTCTGCTCTGCGGGCAGTGACTATTGACGCAGCATGGCAGGTGTTTCAGGAAGATCGTGTTGGCTCGCTGGAAGCGGGAAAGTTGGCCGATATGATCATACTTTCAGCGAGCCCGCTGGCCGACCCCATGTCTATGCGAGACCTGAAAGTGGAGCGAACGCTCATAGGCGGCGCCACAATTTATCGTAGGCAGTAGCCCTGTTCTCATCCCTCTTTGGGGTAGGGCAGGCGGCTTTTCAGTCGCCGTCGTTGCCTCTGGGAGGGCATTGATATATAACTATGCAAACGGCCTGAGTACTCTGACAACTTGAGCTGTTTGCAACCAAAAAAGGGTCCCAAACAGCAATCTATGTACCGCTATAGTTTAGACAATGCCGTCACTTACACCTCCGAAGACTTCGTCCTATTCAGGGAGTCTCCTTTTGCCTGTTGGATGGAGCGTCTCACTCTCGAAAACCCCGATCACGGTATTTTACCCGATAGTCATAGCGTCCCCCCCAGTAATTACATGCAGCGGCAGGATGAATTGGCCGATACTCTGCGGGCAGAGGATAAGAACGTCAGGCTGGTCGACTGGGATGCAGCGGAAGTGGATCGACGCGCTGCCACGCTTCAAGCTATGCGCAAGGGCGTGGATTATATTGTTAACGGTCAACTGGCGCTGGGACCTCTCTCGGGCTCTGCCAACCTGTTGATGCGCACCAGCGGATTTTCCGAACTGGGAAATTATCTCTATATCCCTTGCGATACCCAGGCCAAGACCACGCTCAATTCCGCATTCAGGCTGTGCTTCCTGGCCGACTTGCTGCACAGCCTACAGGGGCAGCTTCCGCCTCAGATGCTGATAATTAGAGGTGGCTCCGACCTGGTGCCACTGCATACCGAAGACCATGTTTATCATTATCGGGCTGTTAAACAGCGCTTTATGCAGACCATGCGAGACTTTCGCAAGCACCGCATGCCCGATCCCGCTGAATCTGCCCAGTTCGGTCGATGGTCGGAATGTGCAAACGAGGTTTTGAAACAGCGAGCACTGCGCGGTGAAGAGCCAGTAAAGGATGCCGGGGAAGAGCAAGAACAAATGGTTCCACTGCCGTTGGTCGCTTCGGCTTCTGCTCAGGTGCCTGAGCAAACGGAGGTGCAATCTGTTGAGAGTGCCAGCGATGCAAAATATTCGGCTAAAGGAATTCAGGTAGGAGACACCCTGGCGATGCAAGCCAGGCAACTGTCGCCCAAGGCCTTGAAAGGAGACGACTCTGGTGCTGTTACGGCCATGCCCGCCTCGGTGGCCAATGTGATGGACGTGGCTTTGCAGAATCTCGAGTTTATTGGCAGTAGCGGCGGACCGCCTAACATTGGCGAGCCTCTCGCTCCAATCGCAAAAGACAAGGCTGATGCGTCTGCTGTTTCGCAGACCATGCCACCAGTATTACAAACGGCTGGTAATGAATATGAAGTCGATTGTGTCGATGATTCCGATTATGCCTTGCCTGTTGAGCCTCCGGAATTTACTGGGATTCGATCTTCAGTTGTGGGGACAGTGCCACCTGAGTCGACTGACACGCTCGAAGAGCCAGAGATACCCGCTACTCGGCCTTTTTCCAGCAGTCTTAACACTAGCGATTTTCAGGACAGTTGAGCACGACCTTCATCGCAGCTTGCGGAAACAGTCACTCACTTCTTTGATGAATATTTGAGGTTGCTCGAAAGCGGCAAAATGCCCGCCTTTTTCCAGCTCATTCCAGTGCACAATATTGCTAAAGCGCTTTTCTGCCCAGCGACGGCTGGAGCGGAAGATTTCACAGGGGAAAATAGAGCAGCCCACAGGCATGTCAATGGGCGCGAGGTTGGGTTGATTAAAGCTTTCCCAATAAAGCCGTGCGGAACTGCCAGCGCAATTGTTCAGCCAGTAAAGCATAACGTTGTCTAGCAGCTCGTCTTTACTCAAAACGTTTTCAGGGTGCTTTACGCCATTTTTTTCGCAATCTGTCCACGCATAAAACTTTTCAACTATCCAGGCCATCTGCCCAACGGGCGAATCTGCAAGGCCATAGCTAATCGTTTGAGGGCGGGTTGATTGTTGTTTGGAATAGCCTGAATCGTGATCATTATAAAAAGCCATTCCTTCAAGCGCAGACTGCTCAAGTGGAGTCAGGTCGTTCATGGTTTCGGGGTCGGGAGCGACAATGGGCATATTGATATGAATGCCGGCGCAGTGTTTTGTTTCAGTCTGCCCCATACTTTGGGTCACGATGGAGCCCCAGTCGCCGCCCTGGGCTACGTAGGAATCGTATCCAAGTTCAGCCATGAGCTTGCCCCACATCGCTCCGATTTTTTCAACCTTGGTTCCGGTGGTCGTTGGCTTGCTGGAAAAACCAAAGCCGGGGAGTGACGGCGCTACCACGTGAAATGCGTCAGCCGGGTCTCCGCCGTATTGCTCCGGCTGTGCCAGGGCGTCAATGATTTTATGAAACTCGATCACCGACCCTGGCCAGCCGTGGGAGATAATTAATGGAAGGGCATTAGCGTGCGTGCTGGTGCGATGTATAAAATGAATGTCCTGGCCGTCTATGCTGGCCATATAGTTTGGCCAGTTGTTCAGCATTGTTTCACAACGTCGCCAGTCGTAGTCTTTAACCCAATACTGTGCGAGCTCACGGGAGTATTCCAGGGGTATGCCCTGGTCCCACCCTTTGCAGGTCTCTGAATCTGGCCATCGGGTGCTGCTGATGCGTTTGTGCAGATCCTCAAGTGCTGTATCTTCAATGGCAATCTGGAAAGGGCGGATGCTTGCGGTCATGGCGATATCCCTAAGAATCATGGGGTGAGTGAAGCTACTAACCAAGTGAGGAACACGAGTGGAAATGTCGTGTTTTTCTACATAAGTTTGCAACAATTCGACAATAATGGTCTAAACTAGCATTATTACTATAACCTACTAGTATATTAAACAAAGACACGCTGGATGAACTCGTGACCCGCGAGAACATTGCCAGTCAAGGTTACAGGAGAAACCACGGCGTTATATGTCGGTGAAGGTGCGTTCATTAGCTATCCGCACGGTAGAATTACTCAGTTACAGCACTGGGTTAATTTTAACCGGCTTCTTTGCTATTCAGCTTGCTCAGGGCGAGGTGGAAAGGCAAGGGGCGATCAGTGCTTTTGAAGATCAGGCGATGCTTGCTAGTGTCGCGACGCAAGACCCTCTGGACCAACCCTCTTTTAAAGAACCAGCACAGCCGGATATGAGCTTGTGGGCCCCGGGTCGCGTTGTTGACTACCAAAGTAGCCTTGGCGTCGAACTACCGCCGATTATGGGAGTGTTGGAAGTCCCCTCGGTTGAATTAGAAGTCCCTATTTACCAGACTGCTTCCGACCAAGTGATGGATCGTGCTGCCGGCGTTATCGATGGAATGGCGTATCCCCATGAGGGCGGCAATATTGGCATTTCAGGCCACAGGGATGGTTACTTCAGGGTGCTTAAAGACGTGCAGGTGGGCGACACCATCACGCTGCAAACGCTGGAAGGAGAAAAGAGATTTAAAATTGATGCGACGACGATAGTCGATAAAGCCGACACCACGTTGCTCAAAGATACCCGTGATCAGACTGTTACCCTGGTCACTTGTTACCCGTTTTACTTTGTCGGGCATGCGCCTCAGCGATTCATCGTCACAGCGTCACTCGACACAACCTATGTCAGACACAACTAAGGAGGATTTGACATGAATAAGAAGATAGCAATCGCAGTAGGTATGGCCCTGTCAGTATCAGCGGGTTCGCTGATGGCTCAGGACGAAGCAGCAGCTAGCGCAGTAACCTGTGCAGACCTGAACTGGTCTGCAGAAGTTCTGGCGCTGAATCCCGATATCGCAGCAATGTGTCAGTCGGTTTATGAGAAGGATGGCAAAATGTTCGCGAAGGCGTCCATTGAAGTTGTTCGCGTACGCGGCAATCGCATGACATTCCGTTCGCTGCACACAGACGGCACTATGGGTGACAGCCGTTCTGTTCAGCTTGACAGTGCATGGCGCGCTGAAATCGGTGGCCGTAGCTACCGTGCCAGCGACCTGATGCGTGGTCAGCAGTTGAACGTTTACCTGCCTGAAGATCGTTTCGCGCTTGCCGTGACCGATGCAGATGGTCCTGATGAAGGTGATTTGGTAGTGATCGAGGAAGAAGTGGTAGAAATGCCTACTACTGCCTCACCACTGTTCCTGATCGGTGCGGTCGGCGGTGCTTTCCTGGCACTGGGCGGAATGCTTAGCGGTATTCGTCGTCGCTTCTCCTGAAGCTTGAACTGAAAAAAACCGAAGGGGCCTAAGGGCCCCTTTTCTTTACTACTCCTCTTCTACCCAGACCTTTCTTAAGGGTTCTCCAAAGTCATCATAAATAATCTTTCGGCGAGGACGCGGCAGTCTACTGCGCGTGCGAGTCGGCTTGCGTTTGAACCGCTCCTGCCGACGAGCCTCTATGGCCGCAACAACTTCGGGAACCAACGTACGCGTTGCTTTGGGTTCGACGAACAATGCCTGATTGAGAAAAACGGGGGGTTCTCCCGCTTCTTTACCGCTGATTCCGCGCGGGATGTCCTCCACAGTGCCTCCGCCATTGAGAAAGCGCTTGGTTTCTCGTTCCAGTTGGGCTCTGATCTCTGCTTTTGATACCGGCTTTTTCACTGTTCCCTTTGCGTTTGTTGCTGCAGCATGACCGTTAATCTTTCATTATACCCGGCGTTTGTCCAGATTACAGGGCGGTAGAGCTTAGGAACTCACGTCGCCGCCTGGCGTTTGCACCATCGGCTACCAGTGACACTTGTCCATTTTTTATTTCGATACCCAGCTGCGCGAATAGGGACGCGTAAGGGGGCATTTTGCGCGACTGATAAACCTTCTGGTAGAGCTCGCTGAACATTTTCTGATCCGTACTAGCGTCAAGGTGGGCGATAATTTCGGCGACGGATAGGGACTGTGCAGCACAGCAACTGTTGAGCTGCTTGAGTGCATTGTCCAGGCTGTATGCTCCATTGCTCTTTGCCCGTAGGCTGATATCGGCAGCAAAAAAATACCAGGCGCCGGACCAGTAAACGCGCATATAACCACCTTTCTCTCGCATTTGCTGATTGACTGACAATAGAGTTTGACCATCAAACCGGTCATCCGCTTTACCGCGGGCAAATCCATCGTATAGCTTCTGCCACATTTGCTCTTCGCTGAGCACGCCAACTCGGGCCTGCAACAGGTTTTGATAGTAGCTTGCCAGTCCTTCACTGAACCAGGTATCACCCCAGCCCCGGTAGGGTAATAGCAAGTGGGCAACCTCGTGATACCCCGTCCATTCATGCTTGAGGGTGTCAGCGCTGGCGCTGGACAGAACGTAAAATGCAACTCTGTCGATTTTCTCGCGATGAACCTGTGCCCAGGGTATGGGGTCGTCAATGCTGCCGGAGACCGGCTCGACATCGATGGCCCAACGTTCACGCGGCCAATGCCCATAGACAAGTGTGAGACTGTGAGCAAGGTGCTCGATCCATTGGCTAATTTGAGTGCGGCTCTGTTCAGGAAAAAGTTCGCTGATATCGACTTCCAGTTCGCGCTTGCCCTCATCGAAAAGCACCGTAGCGTTGGCAACAGGTGTCGTCCAACCAAAAGCCGGTGTCAGCACCAGGGCCGCTATCAGTGTGAGTGACCTAATCACTGGGCTGGGTAGGCTCTTCAAAGCCGGCCAAAGAGGCCATGCGCGCAAACAACTCGAAGATGTCAGTCCTTGTCTGCTCGCCCGAAAACTCCCGGTACAAGCTGTCGACATTCACCGCAATACGCTCCGGGTCCGACCAGGACGAGTATTCGCTTAATTCGATGTCGCGCGCAGCCTCAAAAGCGCCCATGCCCGAATCATAGCGTTGTCGCGCCTCATCGCGCACATACTCAAGGTAGTGGCGAACTTTGCTAACGCCGGCTTTGTCGGTCAATGGACCGTGCCCGGGTACGATATGCTCCACATCCATTGCTTCGATGAGCTGACAGGCCTTGATCCAGTTAGCCACTGGCCCTTGCCACATAACAGGGGTGCCTTCTATGAATAGAATATCGCCAGTGAAGACTGTGCGGTCCCTGGGGGAATACACCAGCACATCGCCGCGAGTGTGTGCCGGGCCAACTTCTATGAGCTGCACTGGTTTGTCGCCAACTTGCAGGGCAAGCTCGCCCTCAAACGTGCGATTCGGTGGCGTATGGCATATATCATCGAAGCGAAATTGCCCGAAACAGGCGAGAAAGTACTGACCAACAGCGCCCATGTCCGCCGCTGCCTCAACGATGGCAGCCATAGCCTCTGGCGGTAATTCCGCCATCTCGGCGGCCGAGGCTGTGGAGGCAATAATCTGGGCACCGCTCACTAACTCGTTACCATGACAATGATCGCCATTAGCGTGGGTATTGACCAGGGTGTCGATATTATTCGCCAGCGGCTCCGCGGCGCGCATGCGCTTGAGCATTTCGCTGGTTAGCCGAAGGTCGTAGAGCGTGTCTACCAGTAAGGACTCCTCGCCATCGGCAATAAGTCCAGCATTACTCCAGCCCCAGCTGTTGCTGTGAGCCAGCCAGGCCCAGGCACCGTTGCCCAAGTTGTTCAGCCCCTCTGCCATGCGCACTCCCCGTGTTTATCGTGGTCTCCACACATGGTAACGCGATGAGCAAGGAGACGGGAGGGTGAAAGTGTTGTTTTCAGCCACCTCCAGCTCTGGTTTAATGCACAGCTGTGAATTCGGGAATGTTAAATGAACGCCATACGCTCGCTGCTGGTTTTTACCTGGATCGTGCTTACCGTGATTCCAGTGGGCCTGGCATTGGTGCTGAGCTCATTGTTTCTCGACGATAAGAAGCTGTGGTGGTGGTTTGCAGTGCCTTGGCTCAGAGGGGTTATCGGAGCCGCACGATTGGTGGGCGGTGTTCAATATCGGTTGCATGGAGAAGAAAATCTTCCCGCAGCCGACGACATGCGCAGGGTGATCCTTTGCCCCAAGCACCAATCTACCTGGGAAACCTTCTTTTTTCCCAGCATGACGTCTCATCCGCTGTCATACGTATTCAAGAAAGAACTGTTGCGCATACCCGTATTCGGCTGGTGCATGGGTTGCCTGAATATGGTCCATATAGATCGTAGCAAGCGCTCTGAAGCCTGGGCCAAGGTGGCGGAGCAAGGGCTTGAATTAATGGATCAGGGGAAGTGGATCATTATGTTCCCTGAGGGAACACGCACTGAACGCGGAACCAAAGGTGCATACAAGGTGGGAGCATCGCGACTGGCAGTGGCTACGGGAGCCTGCGTTATTCCGATCGCCGTCACCTCTGCACGTTGCTGGCCGCGCCGGTCTTTTTCCTTTATTCCAGGGATTATCGATGTCTCTATTGGTCAGCCTGTGTATGCCGATGGCAGGGAGCCGGGCGAGCTAATGGAAGAGATCGAACGCTGGATTGAGGCGGAGATGCGGCGCCTCGATGCTGAGGCTTATCAATAGCGAAGGAGTGTAAGCCGGCTCAGGAAAGGGCTTTTTCCAGAGACTTACAAAGGGCTTTGAGAATCCTGATGCGAGCATAGTACTTGTTGTTCCCTGCCACCAGCACCCAAGGCGCTTCTTCGGTATCAGTTTGCTCGATCATCTGGTTAACCGCTTTTTCGTAGGCTGGCCATTTTTCACGATTACGCCAGTCCTCGTCAGTGATCTTGTGGCGCTTGTGTGCCTCTTCCTCGCGGTCTTTAAATCGCGCTAACTGTTCCTCTTTGCTGATATGAATCCAGAATTTGACGACGACGGAACCGTGTTCTGAGAGCTCCTGTTCAAAATCGTTGATTTCGCCATAGGCTCGTTTCCACTCTTCTTCTGCCGCAAACTGCTCCACACGCTCGACCATGACTCGACCGTACCAGGAACGATCGAACAAGGTAGCCCGGCCATCCCGTTGAAGTTGCCGCCAGAAGCGCCAGGAATATTGGCGGGCGTGTTCTTCATCACTAGGCGCCGCAATTTGTACCAGTTTGTAAAGGCGGGGATCTATTGCGCCTGTGACCCTGCGTATTGCCGACCCCTTGCCTGCGCCATCCCAGCCTTCAAACACTGCGACCAGTGACCTTTTCTGGTTGTAAGCTATCCAGGCCAGGTCTTGCAGCCGGCTCTGATATTTACGTAACTCTCGCTTGTACTCATTCTTTTGCAGGCTTTCGTCCAGGTTGATGCTGGCCAAAAAATCATGTGGCTCTGGTAGCCCAGGCACCTGTGTCAGCTGGGCTATGTTGTTCAAGCGGCTGTTGATGGCGTCACGAATGATTTCACCCGCGTTGATTTCTCGATGATAGCGATCCTCACCATTAACAATATGCCAGGGGCACTGCTCGGTTTGGGTGTTTTCAATAAGCTCTTCATAGATTGCGAGGGTTTGGTCGTACTTGCCTTGCAGTTCATAGGGGTGCTCGGTGACACGAGGAATTTGCTGTTTGCGGGGGGCCTTTTCCTCAAGTTGACGTTGTTGGGTAGCCTCAGATACGTGCAGCCAAATTTTTATGACCACCGCGCCGTCATCGCTAAGGTGGCGCTCAAAATTACGTATCTTGCGGCAAGTGTGCTCGAACTCCGCGTCGACAATATTGCCTAGCAGTCGTTTTTGAGTCGCCTGCGTGTACCAGGACCCAAGAAATATTCCTATCCGACCCCTGGGCGGCAACTTCTGCCAGTACCGCCAGAAGTAGGGTCTGCTCTCTTCTTCGTCGGAATGCTCCCAATAAGTGTTGGTATCTATGCCGCTGGGATCCATCCACTCATTCAAGCGGTGTACCAATACTCCTTTGCCTGAACCGTCCAGACCAGCGAGCACAATGATCACCGGGTGCCTCGAGCCTTGAAGGGAAAACTGACTTTGTAACAGTTGCTGACGCAGTGCCAGGGCGCGTTTCTCGAAACTGGACTTGTTCATTGGAGCGTGCACTTCAATCGTGTCGAACATTAAAAAAATAGCAATCCATCGTTGGCAGCAGATAGTGCTATTTTAGCGTATTTTTGCGAAGTTGATCTGACTATAATAAACGGAACGAAAGGAAACCCTTATATGAGCTTATACGAAAAACATATTCTTCCTCGTTTTATTAATTGCGCTTGCAGCGCCAAGCCAATGATGAAACAGCGTGAAAAAGTGGTGCCGAGGGCTAGGGGTACTGTGCTGGAAATAGGCATCGGTACTGGCCTGAACCTGCCGTACTACGATTCAGCGAAGGTACAAAAAGTAATTGGTCTGGATCCTTCAGAAGAATCTTGGGAACTCGCCGGAGAGCGGGCCGCTCATCTTGATTTCGATATCGAGTTCATTGGTTTACCCGGGGAACAGATTCCACTGGATGATGATTCAGTGGATACCGTGCTGGTGACTTACTCGCTCTGTACGATTCCGGACCCGGTAGCGGCACTCGCGGGTATGGCCAGGGTGCTGAAGCCCGATGGAGAGCTGATTTTTTGTGAACATGGCATCGCGCCGGACGCCTCGGTCGTTAAATGGCAAAACAGGGTGAACGCCCTATGGGGCAAGCTTGCCGGCGGCTGCCATTTGAATCGTGATATTCCTGGCTTGTTAGCACAGGGTGGCTTCTCAATAGAGGCGCTGGAGTCGCAATATCTGCCCGGTACGCCAAAAATCGCCGGCTATAATTATTGGGGTGGTGCAAGGGCAGTTTGATTAAACAGGCGCGTCAATTTCAATCAGCGCTGTTGCTTGCCTCGCTCGCCCTGTCGCCTTTTGCGGCGGCGCAGTTGCTCGATGTTCAATTAAACGGACTGGAAGGCGAGTCCCGCGATAATGCGCTCGCCTGGCTTGGTGTTTCTCCGGAAACTTCCCAGGCTCGCGCTAATTATCTGTATTCGGCACAGCGAAAAGTAGAAAAAAGCCTGCAAGCGCTAGGGTACTACCGCGCTCGCGTGGAACTTGAACTTACTCGCAGCAAAGAACCTTGGTCTCTAGTCATCAGCGTAGAGCCAGGGGAGCCCGTTCTGCTGAGGCAGGTGGATGTTCGGTTGCTGGGTGACGCAGTTAATGACCCCGCATTTGCAGAGTTACTTGAAACGTCGCCACTGCAGGGCGGTGATGTCCTCAATCATGGTGTCTATGACCGCTTTCGTCGCAGTCTGACATCACTAGCCCGTAGGCGAGGCTATTTTGAAGGCGCGTTTTCCCAGGCTCGCGTCGAAGTAGAGCCTGTGAGCGGTGTCGCTGACGTATCTTTGCTCTACGACAGTGGCAAACGGTCCAATTTTGGCGCGATTAGCTACGATCAGGATATTATTCACGAATCGCTGTTGTCTCCCTTACTGCTAATTGAGCAAGGCGAGCCTTTCGATCAGAAAAAATTGCGCGACACTCAGATTCAGCTGCAGCGCACCGGCTACTTTTCCACTGTCATTCTGCGACCCATAGTTGACATGGTAGACGATGGTCAGGTGCCTTTGGAACTGAATCTCTTTCCTGCCAAGCAACACAGTTTTGACCTTGGCGCGGGCTTTAGTACAGACACGCGTGAACGACTTTCGTTTACCTGGCGCACGCCCAAACTAAATGCCTATGGTCACCGACAGGAAACACGCATTCAATATTCCGACGTTAATCCCAGCGGGCGATTGACTTATAGCATACCCGTGTCTCACCCTCTGGATGATGTAGTGCAGTTCACCGCGAGGCTGGAAGATAACGAATTTGGTGACCTGGATAGTCGCCAGAAGGAACTTGGAATCCGTCGTGAGTTGCGCAAGAGCGACTGGATTTATAGTTATTCGCTTCGAGGGCTGGATGAGGCATGGAACTCTGAAGGCATTGATCGTCAAAATGATTATTTGTTGCCGGGCATTTCTCTGTCCCAGCGACTTCACGGCGGTTCGCTGGTCAATCCCGCGAGCGGGTTTAGTCATTGGTATCGTGCGGAAGCAGGCGGAGCCAATGTGGGCTCCGACATTGATTTGGTCAGGTTGACTGCAAATTTTGGCTTGATTCATAGCCTGGGAGAGAAGCATCGTTTTGTATTACGTTCTAATCTTGGTGCAGCTTTTGTTGAAGATGCAGATCGTGGCCAACTAGCGCCATCGCTCAATTTCTTTGCCGGTGGCGCCCAGAGTATTCGTGGCTATGGCTATCAATCAATCGGCAATGAGGTCACCGTCGAGAACGCCACTGGAAATCCGGTCAGTTTGATTGTTGGCGGCGACCGTCTTCTGACGGGAAGTGCTGAGTATCAATACAGCTTTACGCAGAACTGGCGGGGCGCAGTTTTTGTCGATGCCGGCGACGCTTTCGACGAAGGTGATTTTGAGGGGAATGTCGGTGCTGGTTTCGGGGTTCATTACGTCACCCAGGTTGGTGCCATCCGCCTGGATATTGCTAATCCGGTGACTGATGATGATCCCTCCTGGCGTATTCACCTGGCCATTGGTGCTGAGTTTTGAAGGCGCTCGCGTGGATAGCGGCGGTGTTGCTGTTGGCACTGACCATGGTGATTGCGCTGCCGTTCTCGGCGACAGGTACGCGGTTGCTCATAGCGTGGGTGAACGATAGCGGTTTGTTGCGCGTTGAGTATGCAGGGGGCAGCCTGTTTGGAGACCTTGATCTGGATCTATTGCAGATTGAGGTCGATGGAGTGGAGTTGCAACTGGACCGAGTCAAGACGCAGCTTGACCTGGACTGCTTTTGGATTAGTACTTTCTGTTTGAACACACTTGAAGTTGAGTCTTTGACGCTGGATATCTCGGCGAGTGACAGCGAACAGGCTTCTGCGAACCCGGTTTTTTTCCAGTCCCCCTTTGCTGTGCAGATAGACAAGCTGGTGCTGGGCGCTGCCGCTATTGACTGGCCTGGCGGTAGCTGGCGACAAGCATTGATGAACGCGGAGCTCAAGCTGTCTGCATCTAAGCTAGTCATTGCGTCGGTGGATATTTCTGCGCCTGTGCTGCAGGTAGACGCGAACGAAAGGGATGACTCCAAATACACGGGTTTTGATCCCAGCAAAATTTTCATCCCTCTGGATGTGTCTGTGTCGCAGTTGAACCTTATGCGACCACGATTAGAGATCGGCGATATTGAGCAGTCTCTTGACAACGTGGCTTTGAGCGGACGGTGGCAAGGCTATGACCTTACCCTCAATGAGTTGGCGGTTGCAGAAGCGGATTTAGGGCGATTTGCCACACGTGGCACTTTGACGTTTGACGACGCCTGGCCCATTAACCTGAGGGGCGAGTGGGCGATTCCGCAGCAAATAGAATCCGTCATAGTCGCGGGCCGCACGCTGGATGTGTCTTTGCGTGGCAACTTAGGCGAGTTATTGATTGCGGCGAATTCCGAAGGCTTACCCGACTTTAAGTTGTCGATGAACGCAGATCTGCTGAGCAATGGGTTGCCGCACAAAGGTGATGCTGAACTGAATTGGCCTGAGGGTTCAACCTTGGGCGAAATGCTGGCGCTGGAGGGAGCGCTAGCGTCGGCGCAAATTCTTGGTCCGGCGCAAATGCAGGTGCAGGGCACCTTGGATACTCAGGCTATCGAACTTTCAGCTCAGCTCGAGGGACTGGGCTATCAGTCGCTCGCTCTTTTGGCAAAGGGTCGTTGGGCCTCGCCCCGGTTACTGATCGAATCCCTTACGCTTAGGGATGAATCCACCGACAGTATGCTGACTGCCAGCGGCGTAGCAGAGATAGCTGAGACATGGTCGGTGCAAACAAGGGTTGAAAGCGAAGGCTTCAACCTGCCGTCGCCAGCAAACGAGGCGTTGGGCCGTTTGGACGGTGAGCTGGCGCTGTTGGCAAGCGGGAACAACTCTGGCTGGAGTGTCAGTTGGCAGGAGATGAATATCACGGGAGAGGTGAACGGTCTTGCGGCAAGCGCGCAGGGCTCTGCCGGGCTGGATTCGCGGCTTCGGCTGTTACCCGGAAAGACACGCATAGAACTCAATGGAGCACTGTTGGATATCAGCGCTCTGCAAAATGACGCGCGAGATGCCTATCTAAACCTGAAGGTAGACGATTTGGGGCGCTGGGTGACTGGTGCTCGCGGGCGGATATCGTTGCGCGGCACCGGCGGCTTTGATCGCGAGCGAATTCAATTGTCTGGAGAAGCAAGGGATTTCAAGCTTGGCGAGGTGGTGATGGACGCAGCCGAATTGTCACTGGACTACAACGGAGCCCTGGATAGCATTTCAGCTGATATTCGCTCATCGCAGATTGAAAGCCAGTCTTACCGTTTTAGTGATTTATCAGCCGAACTCAAAGGCACGCTGGCCAGTCACCGTTTGCGCCTGGCCACCCAGGGAGATATCGCAGGTCAGTTAATAGTCGCGGGCCGATGGAAAGAAGGGGAGTGGCAAGGCGAGTTGCAGCCCACAACATTGCAAACGGGTTCCGGGCCCTGGCGATTAAATGAGCCCGTTGCTCTGGCCTGGGCGGAGGAGGGTATCTTTAATGTGAATGCACATTGTTGGCGCCACAGCGAATTTGATCTGTGCAGTGAAGATGCTGAAATGGGCGCCAGCGGCGCGCTGCAGCTTAGTCTGCAAGGCGATATCAAAGCCTTCAACGGACTGTTGCCTAACGGTATGCAGCTTCAAGGCGATCTTTCATCGACCGTCGATATCGCTTGGGAACCCGAAGCCAGCTTCAGCCTCGAGGGTGTATTGAAAGCTCGGGAGCTTCGCACGACTCGTCGTTATGGAAAGGGCGAACGAGTTGATGTGACCTGGCAGGCAATCGATTTGGAATTGCAGCGTCAGGGTGCCGGACTGGCGCTTGACGCAAGAGTGTTACGAGAGGGCAGGCAGGTCTTGAGTGTCGCAGTGATGCTCCCGACCAGCAGTCAGGGCCCCCTGAGCGGAGATCTGATCTTTACTGAGCTGCAATTGGCGACGCTTGTGCCGTGGTTACCCGAGATATCCCAGCTCGCTGGCTCGCTGACTGGCAAACTGTCACTGGCAGGTAGTCCCGCAGAACCCAATGCGCAGGGTCGTTTGCGCCTTGAGCAAGCTGAGGTAGGACTGGTCAGCAACCCTACCCAATTGAAGGCACTGGCCCTGGATCTGACGTTGAATGGTCAGAGCGCTGTGATTTCTGGCTCTGGGTTGCTCGGTGGAGGAAAAGTCGAATTAAAGGGGCAAGTACTTGCCCATCCGCAGCTGCGCGTCGAGCTGGCAGTGAGTGGCGATCACCATCAAATCCTTGTGCCGCCGTCTTCCGAAATTCTGGTTTCGGAAGAGTTGACCCTGGTGCTCACCCAGGGGTTACTGGATGTACGTGGGGAAGTGCGTGTCCACGAGGGTGTTTTGCGTCATAAGGAGCTGCCTGTTGGCAGCGTTGGTCTGTCCAGAGAAGTGGTTATCGTAGACACGCTGGGCAATGTAATTGAAAACGAATCACCATTCGATGTCAGCGTCGATATCTGGCTGCGCATTCGCGATCGCTTTCGAGTTGAAGGAGAAGGGGTCAGGGCAACTCTGGGCGGCGAACTCCACGTGACGCAGGTTCCGGGAGAAGAGCCCCAGGTTTTTGGTAGCCTGAATGTGATCGCTGGCGAACTTGAGGCCTATCGCCAGCGGCTGCAGGTTCGGCGCGGCAGAATTGCCTTTACCGGCCCATCGGACAACCCGGAGCTGGATATCATGGCCGAACGGGAGATCAGGGCAGATGACGTCACGGTTGGTGCGCGCCTGCAGGGGCGTCTAGACGAGCCGGTGCTTGAGGTTTACTCCAATCCGCCCATGCCCCAGGGTGAGACCATGTCTTACCTGGTGCGAGGCAGAGGGCTGGATTCAGGGGCGGATGCTGACGGCACCGCGCTGGCGCTTTCTGTCGGCGCTGATGTTGTGAATCGCAGCGGCATTGTCGCTGAGCTGAATCGCCTGCCGCTCCTTAGCGATGTGTCGTTTGGTGCCAGTGGCGGGGAAGACGATACCGCCGCCACGGTCAGTGGCTACATCGGTAATCGCCTATACCTCGCCTATGGGCGTGGCCTTTACGAGCCGATTAACGAACTCACCGCGCGACTTTATTTACAGAGTCGTCTTTGGTTGGAGGTTGTCAGTCGGCTGGAAAACTCAGTGGACCTTTATTACTCCTTTGATATCGACTGAGAGATACCTCATCTCTGGTTGGGAAGAATATAAAGCTCCACGCGACGGTTCTGGGCCCTGCCGGCAGCACTGCCATTATCGGCAATCGGCTGGTCGAAGCCCATTCCCTGTACCAACATACGAGCACGATCGACTTCGCGTGTGGCCAGATAGTCGGCGACGCTGCCGGCGCGACGCTCAGACAGCGTTTGGTTGTACTGGCGGCTTCCGGTGTTGTCGGTGTGGCCGCTGACTCGCAGGGTTGTGTCCGCATATTTTGATAACACCTGGCCAACAGAGTTAAGGACGGAATAAAAACTGCTGCGCAGGTTGTAGGAGTCGGTTTCAAAGGTGATATTGCCAGGCATTATCAGGCGGATATTGTCGCCTTCCCGCACTACCTGAACACCGGTGCCCTGTAACTCCTCTTTGAGCTTGGCCTCCTGTACATCCATGTAGGCGCCTACACCCGCGCCAACAATGCCGCAGCCCAGAGCCGCATTGCGAGCGTGCTTGCCAGAGTCAATGGCGCCAACTAATCCGCAGACAGCGGCTGCGCCGGCGCCGTAGGTAGCTGCTTTGCTGGCCTGCTGCTCGCCGGTATAGGGATTGGTCGTACATGCGGTGAGTACCAGCGCTGCCGCAGCTGCGCCCAGTGGTTTTATTAAATGCATAAAATGGATCTCCTTTTGGTCTATGCTTTTCGACAACCATCCCAGGCAGCCGTTCTGTAAAATAATGTGAAAAATAATACTTTGAGACTGGTGGTACAGGGGAAGCTATTTCTGTAAGTTTGTGTGAGTTTTTTTGTGGACGTTGATAAATGGATCCTTTAACTCAAGGCACGCTGGGGGCAGTCTTGCCCCAATCTGCGAGCAATGCGCGCCTTACCGGCAGTGCTGGGCTGCTTGGCTTTCTGGCGGGCATGGCAGCCGATCTTGATGTGTTTATTCGCTCCAGTACTGACCCCTTACTGTTTCTTGAGTATCACCGGCAGTTCACCCACTCGTTGATATTCATACCGATAGGCGGTGCGATTTGTGCCCTGGTGCTGCACCTAATTATTGGCAAGCGCCGCGGGCTCAGCCTGGGGCAGAGTTGGTTATTCTGTACTCTGGGTTATGCGACCCACGCACTGCTAGACGCCTGCACGACCTACGGAACCATGCTGTTATGGCCGTTTAGTGATGAACGTTTTGCCTGGAACACAATTTCCATCATAGATCCGTTGTTTACCCTCCCGTTACTGCTGGCAGTGGTGCTCGCAGCAAGTTTACGCAAGCCTTTATTGGCGCGGATGGGTCTGGCTTGGGCGCTCTGCTATATGGGGCTGGGTCTGTTGCAGCGCGATGCAGCTATCGACATGGGGAAGGCTCTTGCGGCTGAACGCGGGCATCAACCTTTGCGCCTGGAAGCAAAACCCAGCTTTGCCAACATCCTGGTGTGGAAAACAGTTTATGAGACGGATGATCGGTATTACGTAGATGCTGTTCGGGCGTCACTCTGGCCCAAGGTTTTTTCCGGATCTTCGGTAGAGAAACTTGTGGTTGATCGGGATCTGCCCTGGCTTGACCCTGATTCACAGCAGGCCAGGGACATTGAGCGCTTTCGCTGGTTTAGTAATGGTTATATCGCAAGAGACCCCATTTACAGTGGCCGTATAATGGACATCCGCTACTCATTGCTGCCCAATGAAATAAGCCCGCTTTGGAGCATTGAGTTAACGCCTGAAGCAGGACGGCTGGACCATGCCCTGTATCGCACTCACCGGGAAGCCAGTGCAGACAGGGCGTCGGTACTGTGGGAGATGATTACTGGCCGCTGAAGTGCGCCTGAGCAGCCGGTAAGGCAGCGCTTGCGTTGATACTGGCGCCTTCACGCGTAAGCACCGCTTCCAGAGCGGTCAGGCAACCGAGCACGTTGTGTTCGCTGCTGGCAAAGCCCATCAGGCCAATACGCCAGGTTTTACCTGCCAATCCGCCGAGCCCGGCGCCAATTTCCAGGTTGAAGTCATTGAGCAGGGCGCTGCGAACATTAGCGTCGTCGACTCCGTCGGGGATATTGACGGCGTTGAGCTGCGGCAAACGGTGTTCTGCGGCGACGGCCATGGACAGGCCCATCGCTTCCAGTCCCGCTACCAGGGCATGATGATTGCGCTGATGTCTGACGAAAGCATTCTCCAGACCCTCTTCTTGCAGCATTACTAAGGATTCATGCAGAGCGTAAAGGTCATTGACCGGAGCGGTGTGATGATAAGCGCGTTTGGCGCTGCCTCCCCAGTAACCCATGACAAGCTGCATATCCAGGAACCAACTTTGCACTTTCTGCTCACGGGATTGAATACGCTCGACCGCGCGCTGACTAAAGGTCACTGGCGATATACCCGGGATGCACGAGAGGCACTTCTGGGTGCCTGAATAGACGGCGTCAGCGCCCCAATCGTCAACCTTCAGCTCGATGCCCGCCAGCGATGTCACGGTGTCGACGATGGAGAGGGCATTGTTGTCGCGGGCAAGGGCGCACAAGGCTTCGGCGTCGGAACGAACACCAGTGGAGGTTTCGGCGTGGACAAAAGCTAAAGTGCTCGCCTCGGGGTGATCGGCGAATGCAGCGGCGACCTTGTCCAGGCTCACGGGCTCGCCCCAGGCGTCTTCTACCATGACAGCGCGAGCGCCGCAGCGCTCCACGTTCTCCTTCATACGGCCGCCGAACACACCATTTTGACAGACGATCACGGTGTCGCCAGGGCTGACCAGGTTTACGAAGCATGCCTCCATGCCGGCCGAACCGGGGGCAGAAATGGGCAGGGTCAATTCGTTATTGGTTTGGAATGCGTATTGCAGCAGACCTTTGATTTCATCCATCAGCTGGACAAACAAAGGGTCCAGGTGGCCGATTGTGGGGCGAGAAAGGGCGCCCAAAACCCGAGGTGATACGTCCGAGGGGCCGGGTCCCATCAAGGTGCGCTGAGGGGGGAAGAAGCTTGTTGTCATGAGCGTAATAACCTGGATAGAAAATTTAAGGCGCAAAGGTAGCAGGTTTTGCCATCGATCTTAAGCCGCGGCTGGAAATACCCTCTATACACGCCAGCTATGAGTCTGACGCTTAAATTTTCGGTGTCAGTTGAGGAACGGATTGATCCGTGGTTCACTTCATCGCCCAAGACATGATTCAAAGAGGATAAAGCAAGTGAACCGACCTGAGATTGAGCCCAATTTTGCTGGCATTATGCTGCGCCGTGCCGAATTAAACCCCGAGCGCGCCGCGCTTATTTTTGAGGGAGAAACACTGCTCTATGGCGAGTTTGCCGATCGGGTGAAACGCCAGGCGACACTTCTGCGCGAGGCGGGAGTGTGTGTCGGTGACCGCGTGGGTTACTTGGGTTTCAATCATCCTGCCTTGCTGGAAACGATATTCGCCGCCCAGGCCCTGGGCGCTGTTTTTGTACCGCTGAATTTCCGTTTAACCGCCGAAGAACTGACTTTCATCATCAATGATGCGGGTGTTCATAGTTTATTCGTCGACGACGAGCTGCAACCGGTAATTGCGCCGGCCCGAGACAAGCTTTGTTGTCATCAATTCTTCAGCTCAGAGAGCGAGGCTGAAGGCTGGCGCCATTTGGCCACCGAGAGGGCTGCGGCATCGCCTATTGCGGGCGCTGTGTCTGTTGATGTGCACGATTTGGCCGTGATTATGTATACCTCAGGCACCACCGGTTTACCCAAGGGTGCGATGCTGACCCACGGTAATCTTCTTTGGAATAACATCAATGCCACTATGGCGTTTGGAGGCGGCAGGGAAGACGTGATTTTGACCGCAGCGCCGCTGTTTCATATCGGCGGTCTCAATGTGATGACCCTGCATTCGTTCCACGTGGGCTCCACCCTGGTGCTGTTGCGCAATTTCGATCCAGCACTGGTGCTTGAAAACTTTGAACGGCACCGAGTCACCCACATGTTTGGTGCCCCCGCTATGTTCCTGTTTATGTCGCAGCAGCCGCAGTTTGCCGACACTGACCTGAGTTCTATTAAAACTATCATTTGCGGTGCAGCCCCGGTGCCTGAATCTCTGATTGAGTTGTGGGGCGCGCGCGGTGTGTCTTTCTGCCAGGGTTATGGGCTAACAGAAACAGCGCCGTTTTCTGCCTTTTTGACGCCAGAATGGGCGGTGAGTAAGCTTGGTTCAGCTGGACAGCCGCCTATTTTTAGCGACACCCGCATAGTGAATACCGAAAACCAGCCGGTGGCCTGTGGTGAGCGCGGTGAAATTTGTTTGCGCGGCCCGAATATCATGAAAGGCTACTGGAATCGACCTGACGCGACCGCTGCTGCAATCGACAGTGAGGGTTGGTTCCACTCCGGGGACATCGGCTATGTTGATGAAGACGGTTTTTTGTTTATCTGCGATCGACTCAAGGACATGGTGATTTCAGGCGGAGAAAACGTCTACCCTGCCGAGGTTGAGGGCGCGCTTTATAAGCACGAGGCCATCGCTGAAGTGGCGGTTATTGGCATGCCCGATGAAAAATGGGGAGAAGCGGTCACTGCAATTGTTGCGCTCAACGAAGGTTGCACACTGACGATTGAGGAATTGCGTGAATTTGCTGGCGAGCACCTGGCTCGTTACAAATTGCCACTGCGGCTGGAACTGGTTGATGCGCTGCCGCGAAACCCTGCTGGCAAGGTACTCAAGTTCGTGCTTAAGGAGCAGATGGCAGACTAGTGGATGCACTGGCTGGCGCTCGCGTGTCGAGCGCCAGCTGACTAATCCTAGTCCTCCAGTGTGCTTTCCACGTTGGCCTGGGCGGCAGCAATGCGCGCGATCGGCACCCTGAACGGACTGCAGGAAACATAGTCCAGCCCTAGATTATGACAGAAGCGGATGGAGCGAGGGTCGCCTCCATGCTCGCCACAGATACCATACTTGATACCTTTTTTGGCCCTGCGGCTTTCCTTAACCGCTATTTCCATTAGCCTGCCGACGGCACGTTGATCCAGAGTCACGAAGGGGTCGGCATCTACCAACTTCTTTTCGATGTAGCGAGGGATGAACTTGCCGACATCATCGCGCGAGAAGCCATAGGTCATTTGGGTCAGATCATTGGTGCCAAAGCTCATAAACTCGACTTCCGGTGCCAGTCGATCTGCGCCCAGCGCTGCTCTGGGTGTTTCCATCATGGTGCCCACTTTGTAGGGAACCGAGACCAGTCTCTCCCGCAATACCTGCTGCACACCGCGGTCGACAATTTCATTGATCATGCGAATTTCCCGCACGTTCACCACCAGCGGAATCATAATTTCGGGCAGGGCTTTAATCCCTTGTTCCACAGCATCTGCTGCTGCGCTCATAATTGCCTTGACCTGCATTTCAGTAATTTCTGGATATACGATTGACAGGCGGCACCCGCGAAAGCCGAGCATTGGGTTAACCTCTGAGAGGCCCTCTGTGATTTCGCGGATCTTCTCCACGGGTTTGTTGACGACCTTGGCAAGGGCCTCCATGTCCCCGTCGTTATGGGGCAGGAATTCGTGCAGAGGTGGGTCTAACAGGCGAATCGTTACCGGCAATCCGTCCATTGCCCTGAACAGTTCCAACATGTCGGCGCGCTGGAACTCCAGTAATTCGTCGAGATACTGTTGACGCTCTTCGACAGACTCAGAGAGGATCATAGCGCGCATTTTCTCGATACGCTTTGCCTCGAAGAACATATGCTCTGTGCGACACAAGCCAATGCCCTCAGCGCCCAGTTCGCGCGCCTTGGCAGCGTCTTCAGGTGTTTCTGCATTAGCGCGAATCTTCAGGCGACGGTGCTCATCGGCCCAGCCCAGCAGGGTCTGGAAGTCGTCTGAAGAACTGGCTTCTGTTTTTGGTATATCGCCCAGCATAACCTCTCCGGAGGTACCATCGAGCGTAATGATGTCGCCGCGCTTAAGTTGCACCCCTTCCTTGGTCTGTACGGTACCTTCGGCGTGATTGATGCTCAGGGTGCCGCAGCCGGTAATGGCGCACACGCCCATGCCGCGAGCCACCACCGCCGCGTGAGAAGTCATTCCGCCCAACTCGGTCAGAATGCCAGCCGCCACTTTCATTCCGTGAATATCTTCCGGGGTCGTCTCGCGTCTTACCAAAATCACTGAACGACCTTTGGCGCTGACTTCCTCGGCCTCTTCGGCGGAGAACACAATTTCGCCAGTAGCGCCGCCGGGGCTGGCGGGCAGGCCGATGGCGACAATGTCTCGCTTTGCTTTGGGGTCCACGGTGGGGTGCAGGAAGGCTTCTACGTGTTCAGGAGAGACCCGCATTAATGCCTCGGCCTCCTCGATCAAACCCTCATCCACCATGTTCACCGCAATTTTTACTGCCGCGCGACCCGTGCGCTTACCACTGCGGGTCTGGAGCATGTAGAAACGCCCCTCCTGCACAGTAAACTCCAGGTCCTGCATGTCACGATAGTGTGACTCCAGCAACGCCTGGGTTTTGTAGAGCTCGTCATAGACCTCTGGTTGTTGCTCCTGCAGGGCTTCTACTGACAAAGGGGTGCGGGTGCCAGCTACCACGTCTTCGCCGGCGGCATTGAACAGGAACTCGCCGAAGAACATCTTTTCGCCAGTGGAGGGGTTGCGAGTAAACGCGACACCAGAGCCGGAATCGTCCCCAAAGTTGCCGAACACCATGGCTTGCACGCTCACCGCCGTGCCGAGGGTATCCGAAATGTTATTCATCTCGCGGTAAATGAGTGCCCTGGGCGTGTGCCAGGACTGGAATACGGCCTCCACCGCCATTTTTAGCTGTTCAAAAGGGTCTTCCGGGAAGTCGACGATGGTCTTGTATACGGCAATAATTGCTTGCCAGTCTGCAGCGGTCATTTCCACGTCGAGCGTTTTTCCCTGCTCAGCCTTGTACTTCTCAATCTCTGATTCAAATTTCTCGCCGGGGACACCCATGACCACATCGGCAAACATGGAAATAAAGCGACGGTAGCAATCGTAGGCAAACCGGGGGTTGTTGGTTTTTGCCGCAAGCCCTGCGGCGATATCATCGTTGAGCCCCAGGTTGAGAATAGTATTCATCATGCCGGGCATGGAGACAGGCGCTCCGGAACGCACCGAGAACAGCAGTGGGTTTTCGGGGTCGCCGAAGCGTGCACCCATTTTCTTTTCCACCATGTCCAGGGCGACTCTGTATTCCTGTTCCAGCAGCGACGGCATTTTATTACCGGTCTGGAAGTACTCACGGCAGGTGGCGGTGGTGATGACGAAGCCAAAGGGAACAGGCAGTCCCATGGCAGTCATTTCACACAGGTTGGCGCCTTTGCCACCCAGGAGTTCACGGTCGTCCTTGTTGCCCTCATTAAAGAGGTAGACTCGCTTGGCCATGCTGATGTCTCATGATAATGGTTTGATTGGGCAAGTCGAAACTCGCTTTGGGAGCGAAGTATACGTCAACTATTCAGTAGACAGACACCGCTTTAATGGCAAACCGTCAGGTCCTGCTCGCCAACAGCTCTACCAGACCCTCTATCTCCACGGGTTCGGCGGTGGCAGGCACCATAAATACTTCTTCACAGCCCGCGGCTTCCGCATTATCCAGTGCCTGCAGCACAGCGTCGGCAGAGTTGCGATGCACTGACTCGGCCATCATTTTTGCAATCTCCGGCCCGGCAATTGACAGGTATTCGTAAACATAGTCATAGAGCTTGCGTTGCCCGTCTTCAGCTAGCGTGTACCAAAACCCGCCCAGTCTGTAAGGTGCTTGTTCCCGGTTGGCGCGCTCCCAGGCCTGATCGGCCATACTGAATGTGCGCTCCAGTTCATTGGCTTCGCCATTGCCGGACCAGGCATAGAGGCCATCCGCCCATGGTGCGCAGCGCTCAATACTTTTGGGGCCCATGGCGCCAGCCAATAAACGTGGAGCGCTCTTCCAGATCGGCTCGGGTCCGATAAAACCACCGCCTTCAACGATTTCCTCGCCATTCCAGATTTTTTGCATCAGCTCAACCTGTCGATCCATCCGACCATAGCGGCCGACAAAGCTGGCATTGACCGCTTCATAGTCTTTCTCCCTGCCGCCGTAGCCCACGGCGACATTTTTGACTCGGCCGCCTGACAGCACATCCAGAGTGGCAATCTCCTTGGCCACCCTGGCGGCACTGTGCATTGGCAGCACATAAAGGGTGGGGGTTATCTCGACTCTCTGTGTGGCGATGGCGGCAGCAGAGAGCAGTACCCGCATGTCGTAGGTCGGTCCATGGACGCGCTCGCCGCAGGAAAGGGAGTGAAAGGGGCCTTGATCGATTGCACTAAACCAGGCCAGGTAATCCTCGCGGCTTAAACCTGCTTTCATGTACGGAATGCATATTCCTATTTTCATTGGTACCGGTTCCTTAATTCATGCGTATTCTTTATGGTAGCCGAGCTTGATGATGATGGGGACAACAAATGAAAATCGACGGACCTTTTTACGCCCAATTGGGAGATGCTGCAGCTGAAAGCCGCAGGCTGAAAACGATTGGTTACGATGGTATTTACACCCTGGAGGGCAGCTGGGATCCATTCTATCCATTAGTAATGGCAGCCGAGCATGCTCCGGGACTTGACCTTGCGACGGGCATTGCGGTGGCATTTCCACGCAATCCGATGCATTTGGCATACCAGGCGTGGGATTTGCAAAAGTTCTCCAATGGTCATTTTTACTTGGGCCTTGGTTCACAGATAAAGGCGCATATCGAGAAGCGGTTCGGTATCGCTTTTGATCCTCCCGCCAGTCGCATGCGGGAATATATTCAGGCGCTTAAGGCTATTTTCGACTGCTGGCAACATGGTTCACCAATGGATTTTGACGGACGATTCTACAAACACACCCTGATGACACCCATGTTTGACCCCGGCCCTAATCCGCATGGTATACCCCCGGTGCTGTTGGGCGCCCTGGGGCCGCGTATGACTGAAGTAGCCGGTGAGGTGGCCGACGGACTCATTGTGCACCCCTTTAACAGCATGCGCTTCCTTGAGAACAATGCCATGCCTGCGGTGCTCCGGGGTCTGGAAAAGTCTGGCCGACAACGCACTGATTTTATCCTCCAGATCAACGCAATCGTCATTACCGGCGAGACGGAAGAGGCAATTAGTGCCGCGACCGAGAGTGTGAAAGGGCTACTTGGCTTTTATGCGTCTACGCCGGCTTATCGTCCACCCATGGAAGCGGTGGGCTACGAGGATCTGCAACCCGAATTGAATGCATTGTCCAAACAAGGAAAGTGGGATGCCCTGGGCAGCTACATTGATGATGACTTTCTTGAGCACTTCACGACTCGCGGCGCTCCCAGTGAAATTGCTGCAAAGCTGAAAGATAAATACGGGCAGTACGCTGACCGACTGGCTATTTATGCGCCTTACGCAGCCCCCGATGACATGTGGCGAAAAATCATAGCTGAGCTGAAAAATTGACCATTAAAACCGGCTAAAGGGTATCGCAGGGATTCCATTGCTTGCGGTACACTAGGTCCTTCTATGTTTATCACCCAAACACTCCGACTTGCTTGCTGTCTGCTGCCAGTAATGGCACTGATCGCGTGCAGTACCACCGAGCCGCCGCTTCTGCGCGAGCGAACGTCAGCCGCTGTGGACTTTTCGGGTGCCTGGGAGGTTGATTTTAGCCAGAGCGAGAATATCCGGGATTCATTTGATGCACTACTGAGAGAGTTGCAGCGGCAAGTAGAACGCCAGAACAGGGGCATGAAGCAAGGGGGTGGTTCCTTGTCAGTAAACGCTAATAGCGGCGCCAGTCTTTATGCATTGGCGCGCATGGCAGAGGTTGTGACAGAGCCCCAGTTATTGAACATCAGCCAGAGCATGACAGATGTTACGGTCAAGCGAGAGGGGAGCTTTGCCTTGGACTGCGAGTTTCACCCGGGCCAGCTCGACAGGCGTGATTCACCACTGGGGAGAGAACTCTGCGGCTGGGACGATCACCAGCTGGTCTTTCAACTTTACTTGCCAGATGGACTCTCCGTTTACCATCGCATGACGCTTGATCCGGGCGGTGACCGGCTGCATATAGCGACAACACTCAGATCAGACCAGGTCTCCTGGCCTTTTAACGTCGATCGAGTGTATCGCCGCTATGATCCAAACAGCGGTGGGATAAGGTGCAAACAAACCTTGAGTAAAGGCAAGGTCTGTACCACAGAGAGGGCGCCTCGATGAGGGCGCTGTCGTTATTACTGCTGGTGCTCGCGCTGGTTGGAAATACGCAGGCTGATGAATCAGGCTATCTCGATGTTGGGGTTGTTGTTTTCGACCCCGGTATCCCCGAGGACGAGTCCACTCACAGTGCGTTGGAAATCTTTCCTCGAATTCGTGAGGCTGAGGCACAGTATCTGCCGGTCACCCTGCGCCGAGAATTGGTCGATAGTGGCGAGTGGGGTGTGGTCCGCGTGGTGCCCGAAGCCGGGCCGCTATCTGAATTGACCGTGGAAGCTCGTATGCTTGAGTCAAGCGGTATTCGGCAACGTATCCAATTCACTGTGCGGGATGCGACAGGGCGGCTTTGGTTGAGCAGCCAGTACGCACTGGAATTCAGTGACACAGCGATAACTGCCAGCGGCATCGAAGAGCCTTATCGCAATATGTATCAGCAGGTCGCGGCCGATCTTTTGTCCTTTCGACGAGGCCTGGATGCTCGCAGCCTGAGCGAAATAAGACAGGTTGCCCTGATGCGCTATGCCTATAGCCTGTCGCCAGAGGCATTTGCGGATTATCTGGCCACCGATGCAACGGGGCGCTATCAGCTCCAGCGATTGCCGGCTCAGGGAGACTCAATGATCGAAAGGGTAAAGCGCATCCGCAACCAGGAATATTTGTTTATCGACAATGTCGATGAGCAATACGGCGAGTTGCATGATGATATGGCCTCCACTTACAGGCTATGGCTGCAGTACGACCGGGAACAGAGCCTCTACAGTGAAGACTACGAAGTGCGAGCCGCTAGCCGCGACAAACAAGGCCCCCGTGGTAGTTTTTCCGCTATGCAGCAAAGTTATAACGCCTACAGAAACTTTCGTATTCAGGAGCAGGACCTGGACGAGTTGGCTCTTGGGTTTAACAACGAATTGGAGCCAACCATCGTTGAAACCAGCGGGAGGGTGTTTCGTCTGACGGGGACACTGGACAGTCAGTACACTGAATGGCGGGGAATTCTGCGGGAAATATTTGCCATTGAAACCGGCTTTCCAGTGAATTCTTCGGCCACTAAAAATTTTTCTGACCCCAACGAATAGGCTATGCTAAGGGCATGGCTAAAGACGATCACGACAACGCTTCCCTTCTGAACTCCCTGCGCCGGCTGAGTGGCCAGGTCGCTGGTGGCACTTTTGAACTCGCGCGCAACACCGCCACGATGACCGCAATGTTCGGAGAGAGCTGGCTTCGTTCGACAGTGCTGAATCAATTGGAGCCAGAGCGCCTTGAGGCAATGGCCGAGGCGGGGCACTTTTTACGCGACGCCAGAGAAACCGCTGGCATGTCGATTAAGGAAGTCTCTGAAAGCCTTGGGCTCTCCGACAATACAGTGCTGGAGAACATTGAAAGCGGTCAGACGATAATGCCACTGGAGGTGATGTTACGCGCCACCTCACTGCTGGCCAGGCATGACCCAATTCCGTTTCTCATCAAATTTATGCGAACTTATAACCCAGCGTTAGAAAAGACGCTGGAGCAGTTGGGGGTGCTCACTATTCCCAAGCATTACGAACGGGAGCGGCGCTTCGTTAATCTTTATCGCCAGCACGATGCGCTGCGCCAGTTCAGTGACGATGAGTACGATCGCTTTATTGAATATATGGAGAGTTCCAGCAACCTTGTGCTGAATGTGATGGAAAAGGAAAAAGCCGCAGCCAGCGCGACACCTCGTCGACGCTCTGCCGGCAACACGACGGCCAAAGCGTCTGCCAACAACAAATCCACTACCCGCAAGCAAGCAACTGCAAAGACACCCGTCAAAAAGAAGGCTGCACCCAAGCGCAAGCGAGCGCCGGCTGCCAAACGCAAGAAGGTTTGAATCCAATGGTAGAACAAGAGGCAGCAAGCCAGTGGTTTGCGGCATGCCCGCGAGGTCTGGAAAACTTGCTGGTGGCAGAGTTAGAAAGCCTTGGCGCGCTGTCGACACGAGAAACTGTCGCAGGTGTTTACTTTCAGGGCCCTCCAGCAATCGGTTACCGCGCTTGTCTTTGGTCTCGCCTCGCTAATCGAATACTGCGTCCGGTTGATACCATTGAGGCAAAGGATGGGGATGAGCTCTACAGCAATCTCAAGTTGATTGCTTGGTCCTCTTTGTTTGATGCTTCGCAGACTTTTTCTATCGATTTTTCTGGGCAGAGCGACAGTATTAGAAATACTCAATACGGTGCGCAGCGCAGTAAGGATGCCATAGTCGATTGGTTCGTGGACCAGTTCGGCAAGCGTCCCAGCGTGGAGCGCAAGAATCCGGATATCCGTTTGAATATCCGCTTGAGCAAGGGCAGGGCAATTGTCTCCGTAGACTTTTCTGGCGGTTCATTACACCAGCGAGGTTATCGGCAAAAAGCCGGTGCAGCGCCACTTAAAGAAAATCTGGCTGCGGCGATTTTACTGCGAGCGGACTGGCCGGGTATGGCCGCCAGAGGCGGCGCCCTGATTGACCCTATGTGCGGTTCGGCCACGCTGCTATTGGAAGGGGCGATGATGGCCGCAGATATTGCGCCAGGATTGGCTCGCAGGCAATTCGGGTTTGAACGGCTAAAGGATCACAATGTCACCCAGTGGAAGGCCCTGCTGGCGGATGCACGGGGCCGAGCGGAGCGCGGCAAGGAATGCCAGCTACCGCAGATGCGCGGCTACGATGCCGACCCCAGGGTTATCAGGCGAGCCGAGGAAAATATTGCCAGGGCTGGGTTACAACAACACGTGCGAGTGAGTTGCAAACCACTGGCTGAGTTAAAAAAACCAACGCACACGCCCATGCCGATGGGCTTGCTCGCTTGCAATCCACCCTATGGTGAGAGGCTGGGAGAAAAGGAGAGCCTCAAGTTTTTATACCGTGAGCTGGGTGAGATCATGGTGCGAGAGTTCCCCGAATGGGAAGCGGCGGTTTTTACCTCCGACCTGGATCTGGGACGGGCGACGGGCCTGCGCAGTCATAAACGCTATGGCTTTTACAACGGAGCGCTGGAAACTCACCTTCTGCTGTTCAACCTCGAGGGTAACAAGCTTAAGCAATTGCAAACTCAGCCCGCGGCAGGAAAGAGCGAAGTTCCCAATCCGGGTGAGCTGAGCGAAGGGGCAAAAATGTTTGCCAACCGGATCCGCAAGAATCGCAAGCGCCTGGCATCGTGGCGTAAACGCGAGGAAGTACATTGTTATCGTCTCTATGACGCTGATATGCCTGAGTACGCTGTAGCTGTTGATATTTATGGCGACGCGGTGCACGTTGCAGAATATCAGGCACCCAAGGGAATCGATCCGGACGCCGCTGATCGGCGAATGGGCGAGGTTAAGGCGGCTCTGCCGGAAGCCTTGGGTGTTGCTGCAGATGCTATTGCTTACAAACAGCGCAGACGTCAGCGCGGTGCAGCGCAGTATGAAAAACAGGCCAGCCGAGACGAGTACATCAGCGTGCTGGAAGGACACGCCAAGCTGTTGGTTAATCTTTGGGATTATCTCGATACTGGCCTTTTTCTGGACCATCGGCCGTTGCGTTTACGTATTGCTGAACAAGCAAAAGGTAAGGATTTTCTCAACCTGTTTTGTTACACCGGAAGCGCAACGGTGCACGCCGCGATTGGTGGCGCACGCTCGACAACAAGTGTCGACATGTCTAACACTTATCTCGGCTGGTTACGTAAAAATCTGGCTCACAACGGTCTGGGGGAAAGCCACCACGAAATAGTGCGAGCCAACTGCCTGCAGTGGTTGGAAAAAGACGAGGGTAGCTATGATCTTATTCTGCTAGACCCACCCTCATTCTCAAACTCCAAAAACATGGATGAAAGTTTTGATGTGCAGCGAGATCATGCTGAACTGGTGCGCGCGGCGATGTCGCATTTGCGGCCAGGCGGCGTGCTCTACTTCTCAAATAACCGCCGGGGCTTCAAGTTAGATGAAAGCCTGCAACAGGTGTTCAGTTGCAAGGATATTACCAACGCTACCTTGGACCAGGACTTTCAGCGTAATCGTAAAGTGCATTGTTGCTGGGAAATCGCCCACGGGTGAGAGGAATAGCTTTCGCTAAAAGGAGTGAAAGTGACCGTCGCAGCGACTTGATCATTATGAAACTGACGAGCGCGCGTGGCCTGAAGCGTTAGTGTTTGCAAACTTTTTAGATGGAAACAATATCCACAAATGAAAGCATAACCCTATTTTTGTAGGTTGATATCGTTAGGGTATTAACGAAACACTATAAAAAAAACGTAAGTCATTGATTCTTTGCTTAAAAAGGCCAGGATAATTCAATGCACCAAAATGGTGCGATCACCGAAATCACTTATCTGCTGCCCGTCACTCCAGCTTTGTCCCCATAGTTATCCACAGGGAGTTCTGTGGATAACTAGTCAGCTTCCGCCAGTTTCAGCAGTTGCTTGCCCTGGTTGCGGCCATCAAACAGTCTGGCTAGCGTTGCGGGGATATTCTCGAACCCTTCCTGAGTGTCCTCGCGCCAGGCTATTTTGCCATCCATTACCCAGGCAGCCAGTTCAACAAAAGCCTCATCGGCGCGATCCAGGTAATCCAGCACGATAAATCCCTGCATGCGGATTCGGCGCGCAACCAGGATCATCAGGTTCTTGGGGCCAGGAGCGGGTGTTTCGTTGTTGTATTGGCTGATAGCGCCGCAAAGGACGATGCGGCTAAAGTCCGCCATATGATCCAGGGCCACTTCCAGCGTATCGCCGCCCACGTTGTCGAAAAATACGTCGATATCGTCAGGGCATAGCTCACCAAGCCTGGTGTCAATGTCTTCACTTTTATAATCGATAACCTCGTCCAGCCCGCAGGTGTCCAGCAGCCACTGGCACTTCTCTTTGCCACCGGCAATGCCTATCACACGGCAGCCTTTTAGCTTGGCAATCTGCGCGACCACGGACCCTGTAGCACCGGCCGCGCCAGAGACCAATACGGTGTCACCTTGCTGGGGTTGGCCGATATCAAGTAGACCGAAATAGGCGGTGAGCGTGGTGGTCCCGAAAACGCTGAGCGCCATGCTGGGAGGTGTCCCATCAGGAAGCGGCCGTGGAGGCACCGGGCCAGCCGGGTCACCAATGGAATACTCCTGCCAGTCAAGTAGCCCCTGAACGAGAGTGCCAACAGGCAAGTCCTCGTTCTCTGAAGCAATAATCTGTCCGACGCCGCTGGCACGCATCGGCTCGCCAATCGCTACAGGCGGCAAATAGCTACGAACATCTTCAATCCAACCGCGCATGGCGGGGTCAAACCCCAGCATCAGGTTTTTAATGAGTACCTGGCCACTGGCGAAGTCAGGAGAGGGCAATGGCGTTGCTACCATTTCAAAATTGTCTACGGTGACCATCCCGGTGGGCCGGGTCTTTAGTAACCACTGTTTGTTGCTGTCCGACATGTCTGCTGATTCCTTACATTAGTGATCGGCATTACAGCATGAAAAAACATCGCGGGGCAGTGCCCCATGACAATTGACGTCTAGCTGTGTTCCAATCGCAGCGCAGACATCTCAGGAAAGCCTGTTAATGAGCTCGTTATTGATCGTATACCACACCCAGAGTGGCTCTTGTGCTGCGCTTGCGCGCGCTGCTCGAGAAGGAGCGAGTCTGGAAGCATCAGTCGAGGTTGTGGTGCGTCGAGCGTGTGATGCAGGCATTGAAGATCTGGCCACTGCGGACGGATTGCTGCTGGTTGCTGCCGAAAACAGCGGCAGCCTGAGCGGCGCGTGTAAAGACTTTTTAGACCGGGTGTTCTACCCGGCGATAGAGCGTGCGGTGGTCCTGCCCTATGTCTTACTCGTGAGTGCAGGTAATGATGGGCGAGGAGCCGTCAAGCAGGCCGAACGTATACTGCGAGGCATACCTTTGAAGCCTGTGGCAGAGGCTCAAATATTTCGAGGCGTGCCTGAGCAGAAGCACCTACAACTGTCACACGAGGCGGGGCAGGGTCTGGCAGCCGGTCTGGCCATGGGCATATTTTAGTAACAGCGTGATTAGGGATTAACATGCAAGACACACAGATTGACTCGGTACCAGAGGGTTATAAACCGCTGCCTGACGGATTGGGGTTTACCGATAATCTCAGTCCCTGTTATCGGCGTTTACAAGGAGAAGAACTGAATTTTGGTTTGCTGGTTGATAAGCAGCACGCCAACTCCATGGGCATTTGCCACGGCGGAGCACTAATGACATTGGCTGATATCGCGGCTGCTTCCTGGGCCAATATGGCACGTGGGATTGTTGCCGGCGCACCAACGGTGAATTTAAGCATGGATTTTATCTCTGCGGCCAAGCAGGGTCAGTGGATTGAAGCCCAACTGGAGGGGGTGAGTCTGAAGCGCTTGTTCGGCTTTTCTCGCGGGGTGATCGTCAATAGCAAAGGAGTGGTAGCGCGTTTCAATGCGACGTTTTATTTTCCGGATCATCCAGGAATGTCCCAGGACGGAGTGATCAACGCAGGGGTATTGAAAGACTTGCAGGGCTAGCTTCCAACATCCGCGCTGTCACCCAGCGCCTGGGTGGATTCAATAAAGGCTTTCGCGGCGCGCGAGAGGCTGCGACCTCGGTGGTATACCAGCCCCAGGGTGCGTTCTATGGCGACGCTTGCAACGTCGATTGTTGCCAGAGACTCGTCGCGCATGCTGCGTGGCAATATAGTCCAACCCAGCCCAACCGAAGCCATCATCCGAATTGTTTCCAGGTAATTGGTGGCCAGCGAGACTTCCAGCTGCAAGCCATGCCTGTCAAACAAGCGTTTAATGATTTGTCCGGTGTAAGTGTTAAGTCCGGGCAGTATAGCGGGGTGTCGACTCATAGCCTGCAGGTCTGGTGTGTTACCCGAGCGCAGTAATTCATGGTCTTTGGCGATCATGAAGTCCAGCGGATCTTGCCAGACCGGCAGGGAGATGACATTGGTTTGCTCTTTGGGCGCCAGCGTCACTACGGCGAGTTCAACCTTGCCCTGGCTGATTAACTCATAGGCTTGCTCTGAATCCATGAAATCGATGTCGATGTGTACCTCGGGAAAGGTCTGGCTGAAGCTGGAAAGTACCGGAGGTAGTCGATGCAACCCGATATGGTGGCTTGTTGCCAGGCGCAGTTGACCCGCAACATCGCCGGCAAGGTCGCGGACGGATTGTTCGGCGGCATCCAGCGCACGTTCGACAGACTTCGCCTGAGGCAGCAATGCCTTCCCCGCTTCGGTGAGGCTAATAATCCGGCCAATACGGTCAAACAGCTCAGTGCCCAACTGCTCTTCCAAAAGCGCGACCCGCTTGCTGACTGCGGGTTGAGTCAGGTGTAGCTTTTCAGCGGCCTGAGAAAAAGAGCCGGTCTCAGCCACCAGAACGAAGGCTTTGAGGTTTTGGGTGTCCATTTAGTATTCCTATTTGGAATTCAACAGATAAAAATAATAAATTTGAGTAATTTATTATGCAAGCCCATAATTCACCCATTGAAGTAACACCGCACGATGAGGTGCCTTATGGCCGGCAAAACCCTGTACGACAAATTATGGCAAAACCACCTGGTTGAGCAGCGCGATGATGGCAGCGCGCTGATCTACATAGATCGTCAGTTAATTCACGAGGTGACATCACCACAGGCTTTTGACGGCTTGCGTCTGGCTGGTCGTCAGCCCTGGCGTCGCGACGCTAATCTGGCGGTTCCTGACCACAACGTGCCCACTGAACAGGCCGAGCGTGCTGGTGGCGTCGCAGCTATTGCCGATCCGATATCTCGTTTGCAGGTCCAGACTCTGGATGATAACTGCGATGATTTTGACCTGGTGAAATATGATATCAATGATGTTCGCCAGGGTATCGTGCATGTCGTTGGGCCCGAGCAGGGGGCGACCCTGCCGGGAATGACCGTGGTTTGTGGTGACTCTCACACGTCCACCCATGGCGCGCTGGGTGCACTGGCCCACGGTATCGGCACCTCCGAGGTAGAACATGTGCTTGCCACTCAGACCCTGATCCAGCAGAAAATGAAAAACCTGCTGGTGCGTATCGATGGCAGCTTGCAGAACGGCGTGACCGCGAAAGACGTTGCGCTGGCGGTGATTGGCCAGATAGGCACTGCCGGCGGCACCGGCTATGCCATTGAATTTGGTGGTCAGGTGCTGCGTGACATGTCTATGGAAGGTCGCATGACTATCTGCAACATGTCGATTGAAGCGGGCGCTCGCATGGGTATGGTGGCGGTGGACAATACGACCCTGGATTACGTTGAAGGACGAACCTACGCGCCCAAGGGTGAGCTGTGGGAGATGGCAGTCGAGGCATGGCGTGATTTGCACTCTGATGAAGATGCGGTGTTTGACGCTGTTGTGGAACTGCGAGGTGAAGACATCAAACCGCAGGTGACCTGGGGCACGTCTCCAGAAATGGTCTTGCCGGTGGATGGCGTATTGCCAGATCCTGCGAACATTGACGACGCCACTCGAAAAACTGCGGTCACTCGCGCGCTGCAATACATGGGCCTGGAAGCTGGCTCTTCAATCGGCGACATCCGTCCGGATCGCGTTTTTATCGGATCCTGCACCAACTCACGGATCGAAGATTTGCGCTCTGCAGCTGAGGTGGTCAAGGGTAAGACAGTTGCCGACAGTGTGAAACAGGCGTTGGTAGTGCCAGGCTCCGGGGAAGTTAAAAAACAGGCTGAGGAAGAAGGTCTGGATAAGATTTTTATTGATGCCGGTATGGAGTGGCGCGAGCCTGGTTGTTCCATGTGCCTGGCGATGAATGCCGATAAGTTGGGCGCAGGGGAACATTGCGCGTCCACTTCAAATCGCAATTTTGAAGGACGTCAGGGCTTTGGTGGTCGCACTCACCTGGTGAGTCCCGCGATGGCCGCTGCAGCAGCCGTGGCTGGCCATTTTGTTGACGTACGTGATTGGCAGGAGGCAGGGCAATGAGAGCGTTTACAGTAGTAAGCGGGTTAGTAGCGCCCATGGATCGTGCCAATGTGGACACTGATCTGATTATTCCCAAGCAATTTTTGAAGTCGATCAAGCGCTCCGGGTTTGGTCCCAATTTGTTCGACGAAATACGCTATCTGGACGAGGGCCAGCCGGGGCAGGATTGCGCCGATCGCCCGATAAACGAGGAGTTTCCCCTGAACTTCCCGCGTTATAAAGGCGCCTCGATTTTGCTCGCCAGGGAAAACTTTGGCTGTGGATCCAGTAGAGAACACGCCCCATGGGCACTGGAAGATTATGGTTTTCGTTGTGTAATCGCCTCCAGTTTTGCCGATATTTTTTATAACAACTGCTTTAAAAACGGCGTGCTGCCCATTGCTCTTGAGGAATCAGTGGTGGCTCGCCTGTTTGACGAAATGTACGCCAGCGAGGGCTATGAGCTCACCGTTGATCTGCAGCGCCAACGAGTGATAACGCCCTCGGGGGAAGAGCTTTCCTTTGAAGTCGATGAGTTCAGGCGCCACTGCCTGCTCGAAGGACTCGACGATATTGGTCTGACCCTGCAAAGCGCAGAGGCGATTCGCAGCTACGAGCAGGGCTGGAGAGAGCAATCGCCCTGGTTGTTCGACGTGATCAAGTGACGCCTGATTTAATTCATAAGTTGTATTCCCGCCTGCGCGGGAATGCGAGCAACAAGGTTAAAAGACAGTGAGCAAAAAAGTATTGGTACTTCCCGGTGATTATATTGGGCCGGAAATTATGACTGAGGCAGTGAAAGTGTTGCAGGCGGTCAGTGAGAAGTTTGAGCTGGATATTGAGCTTGAGTATGGCCTGCTGGGCGGTGCTGCACTGGACGAGTGCGGGGTTCCGCTGCCTGATGAAACCTTGGCCAGGGCTCGAGCCGTCGATGCTATTTTATTGGGTGCCGTCGGCGGCCCTAAATGGGACAAGGTTGAGCGACACTTGCGACCGGAGCGAGGCTTGTTGGCAATACGCTCTGAGTTGCAACTGTTCGGCAACTTACGCCCAGCCATTTTATACCCGCAGCTGGCAGCGGCATCCAGTTTGAAGCCGGAGATTGTCTCCGGGCTCGATATTTTGATTGTTCGCGAGCTGACGGGAGGAATTTATTTCGGTGAGCCACGGGGTATCCGTACCTTGGAAAACGGCGAACGCGAGGGTTTTAACACTTACAAGTACAGTGAATCGGAAGTGCGTCGTATTGCACACCTCGCCTTTGAGTTGGCTCGCAAGCGCGACAAGCGCGTTTGCAGCGTTGATAAGTCTAACGTGTTGGAAGCGACCGTTTTATGGCGTGAAGTCATGGAAGAGGTGGGTAAAGACTATCCCGATATAGAATTGAGCCATATCTATGTGGACAACGCGGCAATGCAGCTAGTGATGCAGCCCAAGCAGTTCGATGTGATGGTGACGGGAAATATGTTCGGCGACATTCTGTCCGACGCAGCTGCCATGCTGACCGGGTCGATTGGGATGCTCCCCTCTGCTTCCCTGGACCAGGAGGGCCGTGGTATGTATGAGCCCTGTCACGGCAGTGCGCCTGATATTGCCGGGCAAGGCAAGGCTAACCCCCTGGCAACGATTCTGTCGGTTGCCATGATGTTGCGCTACACCCTGGGCAGTGCCGAGGCTGCCCAAACCATTGAGGATTCGGTGAGCGCGGTTTTAGATCAGGGGCTACGCACGCCAGACATCTTTAGCGATGGCACTACGTTGGTTAACACCACACAAATGGGCGAGGCAGTTTTGGCAGCCGTGCTAGCAGCCTGAGCTCGACGTGATTAAAGGAAAGCGAAAATGAGTGAGTTGTACGATATTGCGGTGGTCGGTGCCACCGGAGCAGTGGGTGAAACCATGATTTCCATTCTGGAAGAACGCGATTTTCCAGTCGGTAATTTATACCCTCTGGCCAGCAGTCGCTCGGCAGGCAAGACCATTATGTTCAATGGTAATACAGTGAAGGTCACCGACCTGGCTGAGTTCGATTTCAGCCAGGCGCAAATAGGTCTTTTTTCTGCAGGCGGCAGTATTTCAGAGAAGTACGCTCCGATAGCAGCGGAGGCGGGTTGCGTGGTGGTGGATAATACTTCTCACTTTCGTCGCGAAGAGGATATTCCACTTATTGTGCCGGAGGTAAACATTGAAGCTCTGGCCGGCTATATGACGCGCGGTATTATTGCTAATCCCAATTGTTCAACTATCCAAATGTTGGTGGCGCTCAAGCCGATCTACGACGCGGTGGGAATCGAACGCATTAATGTCTGTACCTATCAGGCTGTATCGGGAACGGGTAAGGAAGCGATTGAGGAGTTGGCGGGTCAAACTGCCAGGTTATTGAATGGCCAGGAAGCGCAGTGTGAGGTTTATCCCAAGCAAATAGCGTTCAATGTCTTGCCGCATATTGATAGCTTCCAGGAAAATGGCTACACCCGCGAAGAAATGAAAATGGTCTGGGAGACCCAGAAAATTTTTGGTGATCACAGCATTCAGGTTAATCCGACGTGTGTGCGGGTTCCCGTTTTCTTTGGTCATTCCGAGGCGCTACATATCGAAACGGTAGATAAGATCAGTGCTGAGCAAGCTCGGGAGTTGTTGCAAAATGCCCCTGGCGTGCAGGTTATGGATGAGCAGGCTGACGGTGGCTATCCCACAGCGGTTGGCGACAGCGCGGGTTCTGACCCTGTCTTTGTCGGCAGAATTCGCGAAGATATCTCTCATCCAAGGGGTCTGGATATGTGGGTAGTGTCCGATAATGTGCGTAAGGGTGCCGCCCTCAATAGTGTGCAAATTGCCGAGAGCCTCATTGCGACTTACCTTGATTAATGCGCATAATTCACTGATACTTTCGTGAGAAAACAGACTTATTGCTAGTGCACGGAAGCGTTTTGTAGAGACTTTAGAAAAGTACAGAAAGTCCTTTCAGGGTCAGAGCTTTTAGCGCACGATAAAGCGGTAACTAGTTCAGAGGTCGCGCCTGGGGAGGCAGACCTGGGGTTTAGCAAAACAATAAGGCGTCGGAGTATGGCTCGTAAGTTAGCTGCAGTTGTGTTTTCTCTGGGTTGTATTCATGCGAGTTCTTCTTTCGCGCTGGGTCTTGGCGATTTAAAGCTTGAATCATTTCTTAATGAGCCCCTACAGGCCAAGGTAGACCTACTCAACACGGATGGTCTGCATTCCGACGAGATCAGGATACGCTTGGCCACCCGCGAGGACTTCGAGCGTCTTGGTGTAGATCGCGCCTATTTTCTTACCAGCATTCAGTTTGACGTCAATGTTGATGCCCAGGGCCGGGGCAGTATTACTATCAGCTCAGATGACCCCGTACTTGAACCCTATCTAGATTTTATTGTTGAGGCGCGCTGGCCGTCGGGTCGCCTGTTGCGTGAATATACCGTTTTAGTGGATCCACCATTGTTTGACACCACATCTCCTGTAATTTCTGCCACTGAGCGCGTGGCAGAAGTGGAGGGGACGCCGCTGCCAGACGGCAGCGAAAAAAAGTCCCAGGGAGCGGCAGCGACTAGCGGCACCCGAGTAGATATCAAGAAGTCCGAACTTGCCGCCGGTGATATGCCTGATCGCGATTTCAACGCAGGAACCTCTGCTACTCCCCGGTCAGGCGTGAAGTACATGATTCACCGAGATGACACGCTTTGGCAGATCGCTGACGCGGCCAGGCCCGAAGGTGCCTCCGTACACCAGACCATGCTCGATATCCAGCGGCTAAACCCCAAGGCATTTATTAACGGGAATATTAATCGGATCAAAGCGGGCTATATCGTTTATTTGCCTGACGAGAATGACATCAGTTCACAAAACCTGGCTGCGGCTCTGGCTGAAGTGAAGCAGCAGAACGCAGACTGGGAGGCCGGGCGCGCTAGCAAGCCTATTGCTACAGGTCCCAAGCTGCGCATTTCGACTGATCCGGTAGAAGACAACACGACTGAGATCGCGGATGCCGATGACCGTAATGTCGGTGCTGCCATAGCGGCGGAAGAAACAGACAAGGCTCAGCTTGAGCGAGCGGAGATGGCAGAAGAACTGGCTTCCGTTCAGCAGCAAGTTAACACTCTGCAGAGAATAGTCAGTGTAAAAGATGATCAGATTGCGGCGTTGCAGGCCGCCCTCGAAGAAGCGGGAGGCTCGACTTCTGAGGTCGCTGCTGACAGCAGTGAGACTGACCTTATAGCCAGCGCTGATAATAATGGGGCTCAGGAAGGCCAGCCAGTCGTGGATACGGCAGAGCTAACGACTGCGACCGAGGTTATTGAGGAGGCTGCTACCCCCGCACAGGAGGTGAAGCCGGAGCCTGCCCCTACCAAGCCTGCGCCCGTTCCTGCCGCTCAAGAGAGCGGTATGATGAGCTATTTGTTGTACGGACTTGGTGCGCTGGTACTGGCCATACTGGCCTTCATGTTTGTGCGCCGCGGTAAGGATGAGGAAACAGTAGGTGGAGTTAGTGACGACGCCTTTGCTGATGTGCAGCTGAAAGAAGAGCACGTAGAGACAGTCCCGGAGCCTATTGCAGAACAGACTCCTGAACCTGCGGCGCCCCCTGCAAAGCCTCGAGCAGCCGAGCTCAGTGGCGATAATCGTGGCTATGGTGAGCGCAAGCACGATGAGTATGCCTCTGACGTGGAAACCGGTGACGCCCTGGCAGAAGCGGATATTTATATTGCTTACGGTCGTTACCCCCAGGCCAAGGATCTACTGCAAAATGCCATCAAGAATGAGCCGGCGAATGCATCATATCGCCTGAAGCTGCTCGAAGCCGAGCTGCAGATGGGCAACAGAGCAGACGCAGAAGAACAGTTGGTCGAGCTTCAGGCGATGGGTGATGCGTCCATTGTCGCTCGCGCTCAGCAATTGCTCAGTGGAGGAGGAGATAGCTTTTCTGAGCCACCGGCAGATTTGGTCGATGATTTGGGCGGCAGTGTGGATTCAGATTTTTCTGGCCTTGAAATTGAAGAGGGTCTGGGCGAGGGCGCTGCGCTGGAAGATGATCTGGATCTCTCTTCCGATTTCGGAGAAGACAGTCTGACGGAAGTGCCTGAAGACGAAGACCTGGTCATTGCTGCAGAAGCGAATGCTATGTCTACCAAGCTGGATTTGGCCCGGGCCTACATGGACATGGGCGATGAAGATGGCGCTCGCCAGATTCTTGAGGAGGTCGTCGCCGACGGCTCCGATGAGCAGAAGGCCGAGGCCAGCAACTTGTTGGAGCGCATTGGCTGACCCGTTTCCCCGGTTGAGTGCTGAGCCGCTTCCTGCGGGCAGTCGGATTGCTTGTCGAATCGAGTATAACGGCGCCCGCTACAACGGCTGGCAAAGTCAGCCTCATCTGAATGTTCTCACCGTACAGCAAGAGCTGGAGTCTGCGCTTTCAAGTGTGGCCGATCACCCCTTGCGCGTTCACTGTGCCGGTCGCACTGATACCGGTGTTCACGGGCATTGTCAGATCGTGCACTTTGATGCGCCTGCAGCGCGCGCTCCCAAAGCCTGGGTGCTGGGGGCTAATGCCAGCATGGCGAAAGATGTGCGCGTTCACTGGGCGACGGTGGTGCCAGAAAGCTTTCACGCGCGCTTTTGTGCGGTGGCCCGTCGTTATCGTTATGTTATTGCCAATACACTGGTGCGTCCGGCTGTGCTGGTCGGTCAAGTGAGTTGGTACCGCTACCCCCTGGATGCAGCAATCATGGATAAGGCTGCCCAATCATTACTGGGAGAGCAGGATTTTTCCGCGTTTCGAGCAGCTGCGTGCCAATCTAACTCGCCCATGCGTAACGTGCATTCAGTTGCTGTGCGTCGAATAGGTGACCTTGTGGTCGTGGATATACAGGCCAACGCTTTTTTGCATCATATGGTGCGTAATATTGTTGGTTCACTACTCGCTGTAGGCAGTGGACGCAAATCGGAAGCGTGGATAGGGCAACTGCTGGCCGCAAGAGACAGAACCCAGGCAGCAGATACCGCGGCGCCACATGGCCTGTATTTAGCCGATGTTCTTTACCCCGATGAATTTTCTCTCCCCGAGACACCCTATGGCCCGCTCATCATAGCTGCGGGCGTGGCTGCCTCTTAAAGACACACGCTGCGCTGTCTGCTATGATGCGCGGCTTGTTTTTTCTGTGTAATCAGGTCTGAAATTGTCCCCCACGCGTATCAAAATTTGCGGTATTACAAGGCCGGAAGACGCCCTTGCGGCTGCGAGCAGCGGTGCCGATGCAATAGGGCTCGTGTTCTACGCTGACAGTCCACGCGCCGTTACCGTTCAGGAGGCGAAGGACATTGCACAAGTGCTGCCGCCTTTTGTCACGCTTGTGTCGTTGTTTGTAAACGCGCCGGCAGAGACCATTAGCGATGTACTCAGCCAAGTGCCGGTAGGCCTGATTCAGTTTCATGGTGACGAAGACAGCCGCTTTTGCCGAAGTTTCGGGCGACCGTGGATAAAAGCGTTAAGAGTGCGAGATTCGATGAATGTCGCGAAGGAGGCGGCGGCTTTGTCCGGTGCGACGGGAGTGCTGCTGGACGCATGGCAAGAGGGCGTGCCGGGCGGAACAGGGCGAACGTTCGATTGGGCTCTGGCCAATGAGCAGCTACCTCTGCCCATGGTGCTGGCAGGTGGTTTGGATGAGGTGAACGTTGGCGACGCGATAGGCGGTCTGCGTCCCTGGGCCGTTGATGTGAGCGGTGGAGTCGAGTCGTCACCCGGCATTAAAGACGCTGAGAAAATACAACGATTTGTCGCGGCGGTGCGCGCTGCAGACCAAAAAACTCTGGATATGTAGATGAACAACAATGTGAAGAACAGCCAATACGACGCAGTACCTGATTTGGAGGGGCGCTTCGGTAGCTATGGAGGGCGCTTCGTTGCTGAGACCCTGATGGCCGCCCTGGACGAGCTAGAGGCGCTGTATAACAGGCTCAAGTCTGATGAGAGCTTTCAGCGGGAACTCGACGCAGACCTGGCCCATTATGTCGGTCGTCCGTCTCCGCTTTATGAGGCGGCTCGATGGTCTGACCGTATCGGTGGTGCACGCATTTTTCTTAAGCGGGAGGATCTCAACCACACCGGTGCGCACAAGGTAAACAATACGGTGGGTCAGGCTCTGTTAGCTAAACACATGGGCAAAAAGCGCGTCATTGCCGAAACTGGCGCCGGTCAACACGGGGTGGCTACAGCGACTATAGCCGCGCGCCTTGGGCTCGAGTGTCTGGTATTCATGGGAGAGGAAGATATTCGTCGTCAGACGTTGAACGTCTATCGAATGAAGTTGCTGGGGGCGGAAGTAGTTCCAGTGACCTCAGGGTCGCGTACGTTGAAAGACGCCATGAACGAAGCAATGCGCGACTGGGTGACCAATGTTGATGACACCTATTACATTATCGGAACGGTGGCAGGCCCTCATCCTTATCCGCTGTTAGTCCGTGACTTTCAATGTGTTATTGGCCGTGAGGCGCGTGCTCAATCCCTTGCGCAAACAGGCCGCTTGCCAGATGCTCTGGTGGCATGCGTAGGCGGAGGATCGAATGCTATCGGCCTATTTCATCCATTTCTTGAGGACGAGTCCGTGGCAATGTACGGCGTAGAAGCGGGCGGTCACGGTGTATCTACCCATCAGCATGCGGCGCCACTGACCGCCGGCACCCCGGGGGTGTTACACGGTAATCGCACGTACCTGATGCAGGATGAAAACGGCCAGATTATGCACACCCATTCAGTGTCTGCCGGCCTGGACTACCCGGGCGTAGGACCAGAACACAGCTGGCTGAAGGATGTAGGCCGGGTTAATTATGTAGTGGCCAACGATGACGAAGCACTGAAAGCATTCCACACACTGACGCGGGTTGAGGGCATTATGCCCGCGCTTGAAAGCAGTCACGCCCTGGCTTACGCCGAGAAACTGGCGGCCGAAATGAGCCCCGAGCAGACTATTGTGGTGAACCTTTCAGGCCGCGGCGACAAGGATATTCATACTGTCGCCGAGATTGATGGCATTCAGTTTTAGGGAGTAGTGAAGTGAGTCGTATAGCAGGGCGTTTCCAACAACTGGCCAGTGAAGGCCGTAAAGCGCTGATTCCATACATCGTAGTAGGTGACCCAACGTTGAAGGTCACCGTTCCGCTTATGCACTCGCTGGTCGAGAATGGGGCCGATATTATTGAACTGGGTGTGCCGTTTTCTGACCCCATGTCAGAAGGGCCGGTGATTCAGCTGGCGCATGAGCGCGCCCTGGCCCACGGCGCCAGCCTGCGCGACGCGCTTGAAGTGGTGCGTCAGTTTCGTGAACAAGACAATGAAACCCCGGTGTTACTGATGGGTTATGCCAATCCGGTCGAGCATATGGGGTATGCAGTTTTTGCCGACGCCGCAGCAGAAGTTGGCGTGGATGCGTTGCTGACCGTCGATATTCCGCCTGAAGAAGTTGCGCAGGTTAATGCCCAGTTGCACCGAGTGGGTATGGACAACATATTTTTGGTGGCGCCCACCACACCCGATGAGCGTATTGGTCGTATTGTCGGCCAGGCCAGCGGTTTTGTTTATTATGTTGCTGTGAAAGGGGTGACTGGCGCTGGGCATCTGGATGTTGCTGATGTGAAAAGCCATCTCTCCCGGATTCGCGAGCACAGTCAGCTGCCACTGGCAGTAGGGTTTGGCATTAAGGATGCGGCGTCAGCCGCAGCAGTAGCGAATGTTGCAGATGGCGTGGTGGTGGGCAGTGCTCTGATCCATGCCATGGCCGAAAAGCTGGAATCCGGCGCCAGCGAGGATGAAGCCGCCAATGCCGCGGTTCAATTGTTGGCCGAAATCCGTGCAGGAGTTGACAGCGCCGCTTCCTAGTGGGGCCAGCAAGCGTTTATAATGACCTCTGCGTTGGTGTGGGGGAAAACATGAGTTGGATTGACAAAATACTGCCTTCCGGGGTCAGTAAGGGCGAAGGCAAAAAGCGCTCAAATGTTCCTGAGGGGCTCTGGAAAAAGTGCGTCAAGTGCGACGCGGTACTTTATAGACCTGATCTTGAGCGTAACGACGACGTCTGTCCCAAGTGCGATCATCATATGCGTATCGGTGCCAGGCGCCGCTTGGATAGTTTCCTGGACGAAGGGACAGGGGACGAAATCCTGAGTGATATCGAGCCGGTAGACCGCCTCAAGTTCAAAGATAAAAAACGCTACCGCGACCGTTTGCAGGTGGCCCAGAAGTCCACCGGCGAAAAAGATGCTCTGATTGCCATGCAGGGTGAACTTAAGGCAATGCCCATCGTCGCTGTTGCCTTTGAGTTCAACTTCCATGGAGGCTCCATGGGCTATGCAGTGGGCGAGAAGTTCACTCGCGCCGCGCAGCTCGCTCTGGAAAGCAAAGTTCCACTGGTTTGTTTCGCAGCCTCTGGTGGGGCCCGCATGCAGGAAGCCCTCATATCGCTGATGCAGATGGCGAAGACCAGCGCGGTGTTAGAGCGCATGAAACTGGCTGGCGTGCCTTATGTGTCGGTCATGACCGATCCGATTTATGGTGGGGTATCTGCCTCCCTCGCACTGCTGGGCGATATTAACGTGGCAGAGCCAGACGCCCGGGCCGGCTTTGCCGGTCCCAATATCATCGAGCAAACAATTCGCCAAAAATTGCCCAAAGGCTTTCAGCGCAGTGAGTTTCTGTTGGAGCACGGTGCTATCGACATGATTATTCATCGCACCGAAATGCGCGATACATTAGGTCGCCTGCTTGCCAAGCTGGGTAATATCGACCTTGATGAAGCGCAAATGAAAGATCCCGAGCCTACCTTTGAATTAGTGGAGCCGGAGTCGGACGAGTTCGTGGAGCGTTCTGATTTGCTGGAAGGGGATGACTAGCAAAACACTTGCTCAGTGGTTGCAGCATCTAGAGACCCTGCATCCCAATGAAATGGAGTTGGGCCTGGATAGGGTTTCGCAGGTAGCGGACACACTAGGATTATTGCCCCTGTCATCGCCCGTGGTGACCGTCGCCGGCACCAATGGTAAGGGGTCTACGGTCGCGGTGCTGGAGTCCTTATTGAGGGAATGTGGCTTTCGCCCGGGCGCCTTTACTTCGCCGCACTTTCTTCGTTTTAACGAACGTATCCGTGTCGACGGCAACGAAGCGCAGGACGAGCAGCTCATTGCGGCGTTCGAGGCCATAGAGGGAGTCAGGGATGGGATTTCGCTGACTTACTTCGAATTTTCGACCCTTGCGGCACTAATGGTCTTCGAGCGGGAAGAGGTTGATTACGTGTTGCTGGAAGTGGGCCTGGGTGGACGCCTGGACTCGGCCAATATGGTAGACGCAGACATTGCTGTGATTACCAGCATCGACCTTGATCACCAGGACTGGCTGGGAGATACCAGAGGAGTGATTGCCAGGGAGAAGGCGGGCATTATGCGCGAGGGTAAGCCGGTGGTAATAGCGGACCCGGAGCCTCCGGGGGAGTTGCTGGAAGTAGCCAGAGATAGGGCAGCTGGTCCTTTGTATCGACTGGGGCAGGAGTTTGATTTTTCTGGACCCGCAGACCGATGGCAGGGCAGGGTGCAGGCCCTCAAAGGGGACAAGAAATTGCTGCAGCACCTATCGTCGGTTTCCTTACTGCCGGCGAACGTTTGCGCAGCCGCCCAGGCCGCTGTGTTGCTGGGTGTGGAGTTTGGTGAAGATCAACTACAGAGGGCCATTGACGGCAGTATTCGGCCGGGGCGCTTGCAACGCATGGAGCTGGGTGGGTTTCATTACCTGCTGGATGTAGCTCACAATCCGGCTGCAATTGATAAATTGCTGGAAAATATTGCTGCAAGTCCTTGTAATGGAAAGGTTATTGCTTTATTTTCCGCGATGAAAGACAAAGCAATTGATGAAATGTTGGAGGCCTGTAGCGGCCATTTTGACGCCTGGTTTCTTGGCGAGCAGCCGGATAACCCACGCGCGATGCCGACCGCACAAATCGCCGAACTGCTGCGAGAGCAGGGGCAGGAGGCGATTAGCATTAGTAAGAATCTGCGCCAGGCCTTCCGGCGGGCACAGACGGTAATGAACGGGGAGGATCTGCTGGTTGTTTTTGGCTCCTTCTTCACTGTTGCGGCCGTTTTGCCGCAACTGGAAAAGGACCGAGGGAAGTTCGGGACCGATGAATGAAGTCTTAAAACAACGCCTGATAGGCGCGCTGATCCTGGTAGCACTGGGTGTTGTATTCTGGCCCATTATTTTTGTCGAACCCGGCGCCAGTGGTGGCGCCGAAGAAGCGCAGATTCCCCCGCGCCCACTGGTTGAAACAACATCCATCGAACCTCCGGACATGGCGGGGTTGCGACCTTCACGCGAAATCATAAAAGAGCCCGAACCCAAAGAAAGAGAACTGTTATCACTGGCGCCAGAAGCGCCGCCGGTGGTATCGAGTTCGCCGACCTATAGCGGTGCTCAGCAGAGCAAGCCTGCGACACCAAAATCCACAGCTTCTCTACCCGCGCCCAAACCTGAGCCTGTGAGCGCCCCTAAACCAGCCGAGCAAAAAACACGGACTGAAGCCCCGGTTAAGCCCGCCTTGGATGCCGAGGGTATTCCCATTACCTGGATTTTACGCGTTGCCAGTGTCAGTAGTTCCAGCAGTGCAGATAAACTGCGCAAGGACCTGCTTGATATGGGTTACAAAGCCTATGCGAAGAAGATCACTAGTAACGGCAAGGCGCTTTACCGGGTTTACGTCGGCCCCAAAGCGGAGAAGGCTCGCTTGGAAAAAATTCAAGGATCGATTAATAGCCGGTTCGGGGTGAAAAGTATGATCACCCGGTACTACCCCTGATGAGTCATTCAGGGGCTGTGCGGCTGACTCTTGCGTTCGCAATATTTGACCCCATAGAGTCAGCTGATGATTGAGTTGTCTCAGTTGAACGGCGCCGATTGGGTTATCATTGTGGCGCTCACAGTATCGACTTTGCTGAGTTTGTGGCGTGGCTTTGTGCGTGAAGCCCTGTCCTTGTTGGGATGGATCACAGCCTTTGTCGTAGCGCATTTGTTGGTAGACCGACTGGCGATGGAACTGGCGGCTGTTATCGCCAACGTGACCGGCCGTTATGTTGCGGCCTATGCCATTTTGTTCGTTTCAACGTTGATAGTGTTTACCATCGTAGTGAAATTAGCGACCAGCCTGGTTAGGGTTGCCGGCCTGAGTGTGCTGGATAGGGTGCTGGGAACGATTTTCGGTTTTGCCAGGGGGGTAATCGTTATTTTGGTCGCAGTCTACGTGATCAAACAATTGATTCCGCCCCAGGATCAGCAATGGCTGCATCAGTCTGTATTGATGCCCCATTTGAATATGCTAGCTGACTGGGTACAGACGGTGTTTTCCAACAGCGTCCCCGGTGAGCAGATAACGACCTGATGCAAGAGGTATAGCAGGATGTGTGGCCTGGTAGGAATAGTGGCGGGCAAAAACGTTGCCCCCGATATATACGATGCCCTAACGGTGCTTCAGCATCGCGGTCAGGACGCGGCAGGTATCATGACCTGTGATCGTGGCCGTTTTAGCCTGCGTAAGAGCGAGGGCCTGGTGCGAGATGTGTTTCGACAGCAGCACATGCAGCGGCTGGAGGGCAACGTAGGCATTGGTCATGTGCGCTATCCTACCGCCGGCAGCTCAGGGCCTGCGCTGGCGCAACCCTTTTATGTTAATTCGCCCTACGGCATTGCTCTGGCTCACAACGGCAATCTCACTAACGCCGAGCAGCTGGGAAAAGAACTGTTTGAGGATGATCTGCGTCACCTCAACACAGACTCTGACTCCGAAGTATTGCTTAACGTATTCGCCCACGAATTACAGACACTTGGCAAGCTGAGCCCAGGACCCGAAGATATCTTCGCCGCTGTTGGTGCCGTGCACAAACGTTGCCGGGGCGGCTACGCCGCGGTCAGCCTTATCGTGGACCACGGCGTGGTCGGCTTTCGAGATCCCCTGGGGATACGCCCCCTGGTGGTCGGTGAGCGCACCGGCAAAGACGGTAAAAAGGTCCACATGATTGCATCTGAAAGCGTGGCCCTGGACGTTCTGGGTTTTAGTTTGCTCGGTGATGTGGCGCCGGGTGAGGCAGTGTTTATTGATATGGAGGGTCAGTTGCATCGCAGGCAGTGCGCGCAATATTCAAACTTGACGCCCTGTATTTTTGAGCACGTTTATTTTGCCAGACCCGATTCCATGATGGATGGCATTTCTGTTTACAAGACCAGAATGCGCCAGGGTGCAGCACTGGCCAAGAAGGTGCGCAGAGAGCGCCCGGACTTGCATATCGATGTGGTTATTCCTATCCCTGATACCAGCCGTATTGCGGGTCAGTCGATGGCTTATGAACTGGGAATCAAATTTCGTGAGGGGTTCATGAAGAACCGCTATATCGGCCGCACGTTCATCATGCCCGGGCAGAGTCAGCGTAAGAAATCTGTGCGTCAGAAACTTAACCCAGTGCGCCTGGAGTTCGAAGGCAAGAACGTAATGCTTGTCGACGATTCCATTGTAAGGGGTACTACCTGCCGGCAGATCATTGAGATGGCGCGCGATGCGGGTGCGGCCAACGTATACTTCGCTTCTGCAGCGCCTCCTGTTCGCTATCCCAATGTCTATGGCATTGATATGCCCTCTGCGTCGGAGTTAATCGCCCACAATCGATCAGTGGACGAGATCTGCGAACAGATTGGTGCCGACTGGCTGATATTCCAGGACCTTGATGACCTGATTCGTTGCTCCAGTGACGGCAATGATTTAATTGAGTCTTTTGACTGTTCGGTTTTCAGTGGTGAATACATTACAGGAGATGTCGATCAAAACTATTTGGACCACATTGAAACTCAGCGCAACGATGAAGCACAGAGTAAGAGTCGTGCGGGATTGGAAGAGGGGGCTGTTGTCGGAATTCATAACGACGACTAATCAAGATGACAGATCAATTTGACGATGACGCACTGGCGGGAGCGCAGCTAGACACCCTGGCGATCAGGGCGGGCATTTCACGCACTCATGAAGGCGAACACGCCGAACCTATTTTTGCCACTTCCAGCTTCGTTTTTGGCAGTGCGGAAGAGGCTGCTGCGCGTTTTGGCGGTGAGGAGTCGGGTAATGTCTATTCGCGTTACACCAACCCTACTGTCAGAACCTTTGAACAGCGCATAGCTGCGCTGGAAGGTGGTGAAGCTGCGGTGGGTACTGCTTCTGGCATGGCCGCAATTCTGGCGACTGCAATGGCGCTGCTGAAGTCGGGCGATCACGTGGTTTGCTCTCGCGACGTGTTCGGTACGACCACCAACCTTTTCAGCAAGTATCTTGTTAAGTTTGGTGTTGAAGTTGACTTTGTACCTTTGTTGGATGCCGTTGCGTGGCAGAGCGCTATTCGCCCTGAAACGGTCATGCTGTTCATGGAAACACCCAGCAATCCGCTTTGCGAGGTCGCGGATCTCGAGGCGATGTCTGCTCTGGCGCGGGCCAATGATTGTCTGCTGGTTGTGGATAACTGTTTTTGCACCCCGGCACTGCAAAGACCTTTGTCCCTGGGTGCTGATATCGTAGTGCACTCCGCTACCAAATACCTCGATGGCCAGGGGCGCTGTGTTGGCGGCGCTGTGGTCGGCAGCGCTAAACACATGACAGAGGTAGAAAACTTTCTGCGTACTTGTGGACCCACCATGAGCGCATTTAATGCCTGGGTATTTCTCAAAGGACTCGAGACCTTGCGCTTGCGTATGGACGCCCACAGTAAAGCAGCTCTCGAGCTGGCTCAGTGGCTCAGTGAGCAAAGCGCGGTGGAAAAAGTCTACTACTCGGGTCTGGAAAGCCATCCGGGCCACAGGCTTGCTAAAAAACAGCAGAGGGGCTTCGGAGGTGTATTGTCGTTTCAGGTTAAAGGCGGCCAGGAGCAGGCATGGCGAGTGATAGACGGTACGCAGATCATGTCGCTCACAGCCAACCTTGGTGATACCAAGACTACTATTGTTCACCCGGCAACTACGACCCACGGTCGTTTGACCGATGAACAACGCAGTCAGGCAGGTATTGAGCGCAACCTGATCCGCGTTTCAGTGGGACTTGAAGATATAGAAGATTTAAAGTCCGATTTGCAGCGAGGGTTTGCTGCGCTCGGTTAAAAAGAACACCCGGGGCACACAATGCAGTTACAGGAAGTTATCGATCAAGCTGTCGCCGAGGTTGGGACAGCACTGCTGGGCAAGGAGCCGCAAATACGTCTGGCGCTGTGTTGTCTTTTTGCGCGCGGGCATTTGCTGATCGAGGATTTGCCAGGAATGGGCAAAACCACTTTGTCACATGCCCTTGCAGACGTACTGGGTATCTCCTGGAAACGGGTTCAGTTCACCAGCGATCTATTGCCGGCAGATATTTTGGGTGTCTCTGTTTACAACCGCAACGATGCCAGCTTTAGCTTTCATCCCGGCCCCATATTTACCCAACTGCTATTGGCAGACGAAATAAACCGCACCACACCGCGTACCCAGAGTGCACTGCTCGAGGCGATGGCTGAGGGACAGGTAACGATAGAGGGGGAAACGCGTCAACTGTCGGATCCGTTTTTTGTCATTGCTACCCAGAACCCGGTGCATCAGTCCGGCACTTATCCGCTGCCAGAGTCGCAACTGGATCGGTTCCTGATGCGCCTTGAGCTAGGGTATCCCCACCCTGCAGCCGAGAGAGAAATGTTTCAGCTTCAGCGCGGTGATATGCGCGATCGTGTTGCCCTTAGGCAGCTAATCAGTGCCCAGCAGCTGCAGCATATACGTGAGGCAGTAAGCGAGGTTCATGCGTCAGATAACTTGCTGGATTATTTGCAGAGGTTAATAGCCTATACCCGCAACAGTCCCGAATTTGAAGTTGGTCTTTCTCCAAGGGGAGGCCTGGCCTTGTTGGATTGCGCTCGCACTTGGGCTGTTATGCATAGCCGTGGGCATGTGGTACCGGAAGATTTGCAAATGGTGCTGCCTGCAGTCGCAGGTCATCGCCTTGTTCCCAGCGGCGATTATGCCGGTGATGGCAAGGCGCTGGTGACCCTGCTGCAGCGAAATGTGGACGTCATCCGTCCCTGACGGACTATGGACATGGCGCCAGCAACGGGGATGAGCACGGTGGGTCGAATTCGAGCCCGCCTGCGCAGGCGGTTCCGTGCTTTTATCACCAGCAGAATTCCCCCATCGAGAGTGGTGACTCTCAATCAAAAACGAATCTTTATATTTCCTAATCGGGTAGGTCTGTTTTTTGGTATTTCTCTGTTAGTGATGTTGCTGGCAGCGATCAATTTTCAAAATAACCTGAGCTATGGCCTGACATTTCTATTAACGACCTTATTTATTGTTGCGGTGTTACACACCTATTCCAATCTGTCCGGGCTTACTTTACGTGCCGTGCACGCTCAGCCTGCATTTCCAGGGCAACAAACTGAATTTGAGCTGCAGCTGGAATGCAGCAGACGTAAAGAACATGTCGGCATTTATCTGAAGTGGCCCAGCAGTAATGCCAGTACAGTCAATTTGGTGGAGGTTAATCAGTTGCGCGTGCAGTTACATGCGCCGGTCGGTAAAGCACGCGGTTGGTATAGTCCTGGGCGCTTGCTGGTGGAGTCCACTTTTCCCCTGGGCTTGTTGCGATGCTGGAGTTGGATTGACCTGGACCTACACGCCCTGGTTTACCCGAAACCCATACCTTCGGGCGAATTGCCGGGTCTTGCCACGGAGCAGCCCGATGGCGCTGCTATCCCTATTGAAGGCAGTGACGACTTCTATGGCTTCAGGGACTATCGTCACGGCGACTCACTGCGGCAAATCTATTGGAAGGGACTTGCCAGGGGGCAGTCGGTGCAGGTGAAGCAATACGCCGCTTACGCTGACCGCAGTGTATGGCTGGACTGGGATATGTTCGCTGGTCTGGGCACCGAACAGCGGCTTTCGCATCTGTGTTACTGGGCGTTGGAGTTTGACAAGGCGGGCGACGAATACGGTTTGCGTTTACCTTCGATGAGCATCGCCCCTGATATTGGTGAGCGACATCTCGAGCAGGTGCTGCGCGCCTTGGCGCTATATGGCGACGAGGAACAATGAAAGCACTCCAGCAAATACCTCGCAACGCCCTGGTGTGGATTATCATCAGTATGTTCACTCTGGTATTACCGCACATTGAAAGAATTCCTCCCTGGGTATTGGCTGTTTATTGTGTTGCAGCCCTGTGGCGAATAATGGTTTATCGCGGACGTTGGTCCTTCCCTCGTTGGCCGGTCAAGTTAGGATTAATTTTCGCCGGTTTTGCCGGAATTTTATTGAGTTTCAGCACGCTGGTGGGATTGGAGCCGACGGTTGCATTGCTGCTCACGGCGTTTGCGTTGAAACTGCTCGAGTCAGCGGAACGCAAAGACGCATACGTGTTGTTGTTTTTGGGTTACTTCGTCATCCTGACCGAGTTTCTATTCAGTCAGGATTTATTCATTGTTTTGCTGAGTTTGTTGAATGTCGTGATTGTGACTACAGGCCTGGTGGCTTTGCACCGGCCCGGTGACAATCGATTTCGCATGCGACCGATGAAACAGGCAACATTGATGGTGGCGCAGGCAGCGCCGCTGATGCTGGTATTGTTTTTCCTGTTTCCCCGTATCGGGCCACTCTGGACCGTTCCTATCAAGAGTCAGCAGGCCAAGACCGGCATGAGCGAGTTTATGAGCCCTGGGGATGTGTCTCGCCTCAGTCGCTCAGGAGAGGTTGCTTTTCGGGTAGAGTTCAACGGGGACATTCCCGCCCGATCGCAGCTCTATTGGCGCGGCCTGGTGATGAGTCGTTTGCAACAGGGCACCTGGAGCGCCTTGAGCTTTTACGAGGCTCCCGCCAGTGAGCGTCGTCAGACAGAGCCAGAGCGAACAGGAGAACCTTTGCGCTATTCCGTGATTCTGGAGCCGACACAGCAGCGCTGGCTCTATGCCTTGCGCTATGCCAGGTCGACAGACTCCGGGATTATGAGTTCCTCAGACTTTCGCCTGTTCAGGCCGATAGTGATCGAAGACGATTATCTTTATCAGGTGCGCTCCTGGCCTGAGGCAGCGATTGAAACGAACCTGTCAGCATGGCGACGTAAGACTGAACTGTCGCTACCGGCCACAGACAATCCCAGGGCAAGGGCATTGGCAGCGCAGTTTGTCGAAGAATCCAGCACGCCAGCAGAAGTGGTAGAGCGGGTGTTACGGCACTTTAATGCACAGCCCTTTGTCTACACTCTGCAACCTCCATTGTTGCCTGAGCGGGATGCAATGGATGCTTTTTTGTTCGATACTCGCAGGGGTTTCTGCGAGCACTACGCTTCTTCATTTGTCATCATGATGCGTGCCGCTGGTATTCCTGCTCGCGTGGTTGCCGGTTACCAGGGCGGCGAGGTGAATCCGATTAATCGCACGGTTATTGTGCATCAGTTTGATGCTCACGCGTGGGCGGAAGTCTGGCTTGAGGGAGAAGGATGGGTAAGGGTTGATCCTACGGCGGCTGTTGCGCCTGAGCGTATCGAACTAGGTCTGGAGGAAGCATTAGCGGAGGAGGGCAGTTTCCTCGCAGACTCGCCGCTATCTCCCTTGCGATATCGTAATATCGATATCATCAATACTTTGCGCCTTCGTTATGATGCGCTGACTTATCGTTGGCAGGCCTGGGTCGTGGGTTTTGACCAGGACAGGCAGTTCAGTTTGTTACAGGACTTCTTTGGTGAGTTTACCGCCCGTAAGTTCGCTGCCGTGTTGTTGGGTAGCTGGGCTCTGGTGCTGATTCCAGTGGGGCTGGGATTGCTGCTCAGGCGCAGGACGCACGAGCTAAGTACGCTCGACAAACACTATCTCGCGTTTTGTCGGAAGCTGGGAAAAATGGGTATCGAGCGGGACTTTGGTGAAACGCCGCAGGAATTTGCAAGTCGTGCGCAGCAGGCGTTGCCGAGGTTGGCGGCCTCCATTGGCGACATCACCAAGCGTTACAACACTTTGGCCTATGCCCCGCCGGGCGCTAATGAAACTGAGCTGCGCGATTTTATCCGGACTGTGAGGACGATACATTGACGATCAGAACTGCTTCCACCGCTGATGGTAAGGCTCTGGCGGAAATCTATAACCACTACATTGTCAATTCGACGGCAACCTTTGAGGAGGTGGTTCTCAGCGCAGAGGATATGAAACAGAGGGTGCTCGCGGTAGCTGAACTGGGACTTCCCTGGCTGGTGGCGGAGCAGCAGGGGCAAGTTGTTGGCTACGCTTATGCTAATCGCTGGAAGGAGCGCAGTGCTTACCGATTTTCGGTAGAAAGTACGGTGTACCTGCTGCCGGATATAGGCTCTCGAGGCTGGGGTACCCGCCTTTATACGGCTCTGTTTGAAGAACTGCGCACGCTTGATGTTCACGCGGTCATTGGAAGTATTACCTTGCCTAATCCCGCCAGCGTTGCCCTGCATGAGAAAATGGGTATGGCCAAGGTCGCCGAATTCCCTGAGGTCGGGTTCAAACATAGTCAATGGTTAGCCGTGGGTTACTGGCAAATCAATTTATAAGCAAAAAAAACCCCGCATTAGCGGGGTTCTTCAGTAATGTTTTACAGTTAGTGCGTCAGGCGCTGATTTCCTGAATTTCTACCGCGGCAATACGCGCACCTTCTTCAGCACTTTTCTGGAACTCGGCGATTTCATCGAAGTTCAGGTAACGATAGATATCGTCACTCATGGAGTCCAGATTTTTGGCGTATTCGAGGTACTCTTCCGGTGTCGGCAGTTTGCCAAGTATGGCACCCACCGCGGCGAGCTCAGCCGACGTCAGATACACGTTGGCACCGTCGCCCAGACGGTTGGGGAAGTTTCGCGTGGACGTAGACAGCACGGTGCTGTTGGCCGCAACGCGTGCCTGATTACCCATGCACAGCGAGCAGCCTGGCATTTCGGTGCGGGCACCGGCGGCGCCGAAGATATTGTAGTAGCCCTCTTCCATCAACTGGTGCTCGTCCATCTTGGTGGGCGGGGCCAGCCACATGCGGGTAGAGATACCACCCTTGTGCTGGTCCAGCAGTTTGCCCGCCGCGCGGAAGTGGCCGATGTTGGTCATGCAGGAACCGATAAACACTTCGTCAACATTGTCTCCGGCGACAGAGGAGAGCAAGCGAGCATCGTCAGGGTCATTAGGAGCACAAACAATGGGCTCTTTCACATCAGCCAGATCGATCTCGATAATGGCGGCGTACTCGGCATCTTGGTCAGCCTTCATCAACTCGGGGTTGGCCAGCCAATCTTCCATTTTGCGACAGCGACGCTCCAGCGTGCGTGGGTCGCCGTAGCCGTCTGCAATCATGGAACGCATGAGTACGACGTTCGATTGCAGGTATTCAGTGATTGATTCCTTGCCTAGCTCGATAGTGCAACCGGCTGCAGAACGTTCGGCAGAGGCGTCGGACAGTTCAAATGCCTGCTCTACCTTGAGGTCGCCCAGGCCTTCAATTTCCAGAATGCGGCCCGAGAAGATGTTCTTCTTGCCCTTCTTTTCAACGGTCAACAGGCCTTCCTGAATCGCATAGTAGGGGATCGCGTGCACCAGGTCGCGCAGGGTGATGCCGGGCTGCATTTCACCCTTGAAGCGAACCAGCACTGACTCCGGCATGTCCAGCGGCATTACGCCGGTAGCAGCGGCGAAAGCGACCAGGCCAGAACCCGCGGGAAAAGAGATGCCCATCGGAAAACGGGTATGAGAATCACCACCGGTGCCAACGGTATCGGGCAATAGCATGCGGTTGAGCCAGGAGTGGATCACGCCGTCGCCAGGGCGCAATGAAACACCGCCACGGGTCATAATGAAGTCAGGCAGTGTGTGCTGGGTGTCGATGTCCACGGGCTTGGGGTAGGCCGCAGTGTGGCAGAAAGACTGCATCGTCAGGTCTGCAGAGAAGCCCAGGCATGCCAGGTCTTTCAACTCGTCGCGAGTCATAGGGCCTGTCGTGTCTTGAGAGCCTACGGTAGTCATTTTGGGTTCGCAGTAAGTGCCAGGGCGGATACCATCAGTGCCGCAGGCGCGACCGACCATTTTCTGACCCAGAGTAAAACCCTTGTCGCTTTCTTCTGGCTGTTCTGGAATGCGAAACAGTTCTGATGTTCCCAGACCCAGGGCATCACGGGCGCGTGAGGTCAGACCGCGGCCAATGATCAGGTTGATACGGCCGCCGGCGCGTACCTCGTCTAATAGTACGTCAGACTTTAGTTCAAACTCGGAGATTACATCGCCGGCTTCGTTCAGAATCTTCCCGTCATAGGGACGGATTTCGATGACGTCGCCCATGCCGAGGTCGTCAACAGGTGCTTCAAATACCAGTGCGCCCGCGTCCTCCATGGTGTTATAAAAAATCGGGGCTACTTTGCCGCCGATGCAGATACCGCCACCGCGTTTGTTGGGTACGCCGTCAATATCGTCGCCAAAAAACCACAGTACGGAGTTGGTGGCAGACTTACGTGAAGAACCGGTGCCCACTACGTCGCCGACGAAAGCGACTGGGAGGCCTTTGTTCTGGATATCTTCAACCTGCTTCATCGGGCCGGTAACGCCGTGCTCTTCTGGCTCCAGGCCGTCACGAGTCATTTTGTACATTGCCAGCGCATGCAGTGGGATATCGGGGCGAGACCAGGCATCTGGCGCGGGGGAGAGGTCATCGGTATTGGTTTCGCCGGTGACTTTAAATACAGCCACTTTGATGGACTCTGCTACGGCGTCCTGGCTGGTAAACCATTCGCCGTCAGCCCAGGATTGCATCGCTGCCTTGGCATTGTTATTACCTTTCTCTGCAAGTTCCGCCACATCATGGAAGGCATCGAACATCAACAATGTGTGTTTCAGCTCTTCAGCGGCCTGTGCGCCCAGGTCGGCGTCGGTCAACAGCTCAACCAGGGTTTCGATGTTGTAACCGCCGTGCATATTGCCCAGCAACGTGATCGCTGCCAGTCTATCGATCAGCGGGCACTCCACTTCCCCTTTGGCGATAGCAGAGAGAAATCCAGCCTTAACATAGGCGGCTTCGTCAACGCCGGGAGGGACGCGGGTTGTAATCAGGTCCAGCAGATAGTCGCCTTCGCCAGCAGGAGGGTTTTTCAGCAGCTCTACCAACCCGGCAACCTGATCAGCGCTTAGGGGTTTGGGAGGAATATTTTGAGCGGCCCGTTCGGCCACGTGTTCGCGATATGCTTCTAGCACGGTAGAGCTCCTTTGCTTGTGAGGACTGCCTCCGGCAGGGGGTAGCGCCGGTGGTTCCTATCGAGAAAAATCGGCGCAGAGTATAGCTCACAAGGAAAATAAGATAAACGAATTGGGTTCGATATCGTGCATTCACGGCGGTGATATTCTAAACTCGCTGCCTCATCGTAAGCCCCGACAAAAATGCTCGACCGCCCCGTAAAAACACCCTGTATTGGCGTATGCTCCACCGGCATAGGCGACACTGTGTGCCGCGGATGTAAGCGCTTTAGTCACGAGGTCATAGACTGGAACAGTTACACCTTGGTGCAAAAGCGGATCATCGACCAACGGCTTTGTGAATTTCTCTCCCAGTGTGTCAGCAACAAACTCCAGGTGCGGGATAAATCTCTGCTGCAGTGGCAGCTGCAAGTGCAAAATGTTCGCTACATGGAGCACCATGATGAATACTGCTGGGTGTTCAGTTTGCTCAAGGCCGGGGCGGGGCAGATCGACAATAGTCTTGAATTCGGCTTTGAGGTTGACCTGCGCTACCGCGAGATGCCACTGGGGGAGCTGCGAGAGCAAATAGATGCGGAATTTCTGATACTTTCGCAGGCTCACTATGACCGCTATATCGCAATGCCCGACTTTTTTAACGGAATCACTGAATGAGTCAATCTGTCGACATCAGCCCCATCCTCGATTTTCTGGACTGCCCAACGCCGCGAGCCTGGGTTGAATGGGCGCTTGAGCACCCACAAATCATGTTGATCGACCATGCCAACTGTGAAAAAAAGGCGGCCTCGACTGCGCTCAACTTGATGTATCGCTATGTGGACCAACACAAGTTGCTGACTAAACTATCGCGACTGGCTCGGGAAGAGTTGCGTCACTTCGAGCAGGTAATCGCCATCATGAAAAAGCGTTCGGTGGCCTACCCACAGCTGACGGCGGCCCGCTATGCAGGCGCCTTGCGTAAGGAGGTGCGTTCAGCCGAGCCGGGAAGGCTTGTCGATACCCTGTTAATAGGCGCTATTATCGAGGCCCGCTCCTGTGAGCGTTTTGCCTGCATCGCGCCAGAGTTGGATGATGAGTTGGCTGAGTTCTACACCTCATTACTGAAGTCGGAGTCGCGTCATTTTACCGATTACCTGAAGCTGGCAGAGGAGGTTGCTTCTGCTCAAGAGGTGAACAGTCGGCTGCCTGTATTGTTAGAACGGGAGCGGGAGCTTATCGAATCAACGGATACAGAATTTCGCTTCCACAGTGGAGTTCCGGGTTGAGCGGACTTTTCAATTAGCGGTGTTTCTGCCAAAAAAGTACTTTAATAAACGGCTTTAAGCTATTGATTTATAGCAAATTCAACAAGATTCAGATCTTTTGAAGTTGCTTCGATGTACCATCCTTTGGCGTCCCAATCACCCATCACAATGCGTTCGCCCTCCGCGACCTGGTGCCGCGCAGGCCGATGAGTATGACCGTGAATCAGGCGGGTGACTCTGGCCTCAGACATCAATCGGTCCACCTCCTCTGGCGTCACGTCCATGATGTCTTGTGCTTTGTTAGAGCCAGCATCCTTGCTAATGGTGCGCAGTTGGGCGGCCAACGCACGTCGATCATCTAACGAGCTTGCCATCATCTGGGCTTGCCACTGCGGACTGCGAGCCATGGCCCTGAACTTCATGTACTCCTCATCGCGGGTGCACAGGCTGTCGCCATGCATCAGTAAGGTGGGCGTGCCATAAAGATCGATCACAGTGGGGTCTTGCAAGAGTTGAGCGCCTACTGCTTCACAAAAAGCTGTTCCCAGCATGAAGTCGCGATTTCCCACCATCAGAAACAAGGGAGAACCGGCTGCGATGAAGGTGCGAAACAGGTTTGCAATGTCCAGGGCGAGAGGCGCATCGTCGTCATCGCCCACCCAAGCCTCGAAGAGATCGCCTAAGATGTAGAGAGCATCGCAGTTGCTGTTTTCTTGCAGAAACTCCGCCAGGGCCGCTATCACCGCGGGTCTGGCGGGGTCCAGGTGTAGATCAGAGATGAATAAAGTGCGAGACACTTACTCTGCGGCGACTTCCACCGACTCAATGATAACCGGGTCTACAGGGACATCCTGGTGGCCACCCGCAGAGCCTGTGGGCACAGCTCGGATCTTGTCCAGCACTTCTGAGCCTTCAGTGATCTTGCCAAATACCGTATAACCCCATCCCTGCATGTTTTTGCCTGAGTGATTGAGGAAATCGTTGTCCTTCACGTTAAGGAAAAACTGGGCTGTTGCTGAATGCGGGTCCATGGTTCGAGCCATGGCGATAGTGCCGAAATCGTTCTTGAGGCCATTGTCTGCCTCATTCTCGATTGGCTCACCTGGGCTTTTCTGACTCATGTCGGTGTCGAAACCACCGCCCTGAATCATGAAGTTGTCGATGACGCGGTGAAAAATGGTGCCATCGTAAAAGCCATCTCGAGCGTATTGTAGAAAGTTCTCTACAGTCTTGGGCGCTTTTTCTGCGTCCAGTTCTAATTTGATTTCACCAAAAGTAGTGCGAATAGTAACCATGCTTGTCGTCCCTGTTGGTCTGTGTCTTCCGGGCCGGCAATGATACGGGCTTTTCCCGCGCAGGAAAACAACATCAGCAGCAAAGTTGGAAGTAAATGTTGCCTGTATCGCAAAGTCGGTAGCAATTCGCTTAAAGCCTTCGTCGACAGCAGCTATAATACGCGCCTTTTTATGACCCAACCCTGTAGGATTTATGGAAAATACGCCCATCAGCAACTTTTTGCAGACCATTATTAGCGACGACCTGGCCGAGGGCCGGGTGGCGGAAGTGGTAACCCGGTTCCCACCGGAGCCCAATGGCTACCTGCATATAGGTCACGCCAAATCAATCAGCGTCAATTTCGGTCTGGCCCAGGCCAACGGCGGGCGCTGCAACCTGCGTTTTGATGACACCAATCCTGAAAAGGAGAGTCAGGAATTTATCGAGTCCATTCAGGCCGATGTAAAGTGGTTAGGGTATGAATGGAGTGGGGAGGTGCGCTATGCATCGACGTATTTTCAGCAGCTCTATGACTGGGCCGTGTTTCTGGTAGAGCAGGGCAAGGCCTATGTTTGTGATTTGAATGCTGAAGAGGCCCGACTATACCGCGGGACGCTCACCGAAGCTGGCAAAAACAGTCCTTCTCGCGATCGCAGCGTCGAAGAAAACCTCGACTTGCTGGAACGAATGAGGGCAGGCGAGTTTGACGAGGGCGCAAAAGTACTGCGGGCCAAAATTGATATGGCGTCGCCCAACATGAATATGCGCGATCCAATTCTTTACCGCATTCGCAAGGTGACTCACCACCAAACCGGCAATGACTGGGTAATTTACCCGACCTATGATTTTGCCCACGGCCAGGAAGACGCTATTGAAGGGGTGACTCACTCCATCTGTACTCTGGAGTTTGAGGATCACCGGCCACTTTATGACTGGTTTATCGAAAGCCTGCCTGTGAATAGTCGCCCTCATCAGTATGAGTTCGGCCGTCTCAATCCCAGTTATACCATTACCAGCAAGCGCAAATTAAAGCAGCTGGTGGACGAACACGTGGTAATTGGTTGGGACGACCCTCGTATGCCGACCGTGTCTGGCATGCGCCGCCGTGGTTATTCGCCGACTGCAATTCGTAAATTCTGCGACATGATAGGCACCACCCGTTCTGATGGCGTGGTAGATGTCGCCATGCTGGAGTTTGCCATTCGTGAAGACCTTAACGAGAATGCTCCGCGCGCCATGGCCGTGCTCAACCCGCTCAAGGTGGTGCTGACTGACTATCCTGTGGAACAAGTCGAAGAACTGGTAACCCCCTGTCACCCCTCACGCGAAGACCTGGGCGAGCGTATGTTGCCCTTTACCCGCGAGCTTTATATCGATGCCGATGACTTCCGCGAGGAAGCCAATAAAAAATACAAGCGCCTGGTGCTGGGCAAGCGTGTGCGCCTTCGCAACGCCTATGTGATTGAGGCCGATGAAGCGATTAAAGATGAAGCGGGTAATATTATCGAGATTCACGCTCATACTATTCCCAACACGTTGGGGGAGAACCCGGAAGATGGCATCAAGCCCAAGGGTGTTATTCAGTGGGTTTCTGCAGCGCATGGTGAACGGGCTGAATTGCGTATCTACGATCGACTGTTCAATCATGAATCCCCCGATAAGGGAGATAATGACTTCATGGATCACTTGAACCCAGAGTCCCTGTCGTTAGTAAAGGCAGCCTGGGTTGAGCCTTCACTGAAAAGTGCGGTCCCTGAGCAGCGTTTCCAGTTCGAGCGTGAAGGTTACTTTGTTGCCGACCGCTACGATCATTCTTCAGAACGCCTGGTGTTTAACAAGACCATCGGTTTGCGCGACACCTGGAACGGGTAAGGACTACCTCATGAGCCTCAAAATTTACAACACCATGAGTGGTGCCAAGGAAGAATTCGAGCCGCTGGTGGCAGATACTGTCACCATGTACGTATGCGGACCGACCGTTTATAACCTGGCGCATATTGGTAACGCCAGGCCAGTGGTGGTGTTCGATACTCTTTTTCGACTGCTGCAAACCCAATATGGCAGCGTGACTTATGCCCGCAATATTACCGATGTAGACGATAAAATTATTGCCGCTGCGAAAGAGGGCGACCGCAGTATTGAGTCGGTGACCGACGAATACACTGCAAAGTACCGGGAAGACATGGCTGAGCTCAATGCCTTGCCGCCAAGCCTGGAGCCTCACGCCACTCATAATATCGATGCCATGATCGAACTCACTAGTACCCTGATTGAAAAGGGACATGCTTATGAGTCTCAGGGACACGTGCTGTTTGCGGTAGAATCCATGGAGGATTATGGCAAGCTGTCTAATCGTTCGATAGACGATATGTTGGCAGGCGCCCGGGTTCAGGTGGCCGACTACAAGCGTCACCCGGGAGACTTTGTGCTGTGGAAGCCTGCCGATATAACTGACCCTGGCTGGGATAGTCCCTGGGGTCGTGGCCGCCCCGGCTGGCACCTTGAGTGTTCTGCCATGATCCGCGCCCACCTCGGTGAGACTATTGATATTCATGGCGGCGGCAGAGACCTGATTTTCCCGCATCACGAGAACGAGATCGCCCAGAGCCGATGTGCGCACGGCGGCGACTACGTTAAGTATTGGATGCACAACGCCTACCTGGATATCGATGGCGAAAAAATGTCCAAGTCCCTGGGTAATTTCCGCACTGTACGCGACCTGTTGCAGAGTTACCGCGGTGAAGTGCTGCGCTTTGCCTTACTTTCAGCGCACTATCGCTCGCCACTGAATTTTTCGGTGGAGTTGCTGGAACAAGCCCGGTCAAATCTAGATGGCTTTTACGGCACCTTACGGGAAGTGGCTGATATGGAGATTGATGTCGATGTGCCCCTAGCAGATGAGCCCTTTTACCAGGCCCTTAATGATGACCTCAATACACCGCTTGCTATTGCCGAGCTTCACGCTTTGGCCAAACAGCTGAACAAGGCTGCAGCTGAGGATAAGCCACAGTTGAAGGCGCGAATCATTGCCGCCGGCAACCTGTTAGGGATTTTAGGGCAAGACCCTGAGGAGTGGTTGCAGGGCGACGCCGCAGCTGATGCAATCTCCGCTGAGGCCATAGAGACATTGATTCAGGAACGGGTGGATGCCAAGGCTAATCGCAATTTCGCTCGCGCTGACGAAATACGCGATTCGCTGTTGGCCGAGGGTGTTGTGTTAGAGGATTCGCGAGAGGGAACTCAATGGAAGAGGGGCTAGTCAACGCCCCTTGATTTCGGCTTGAGCACTAAGGGCTATTTAGCCCAGGCTTTTTTCGGCTGATGCAACGCTCTGGTAGATCAGGGTGTTAATAGTCATAGGGCCAACTCCACCTGGCACAGGCGTATAAGCGGATGCCTTTTCAGTCAGTGCCGAAAGTTCGATATCGCCAACACCGCCTGGATGATATCCGGCATCCACAACGACCGCGCCTTCTTTCACCCAGTCTGCCTTGATGAATTCAGGTTTACCAACCGCTCCCACCAGAATGTCTGCCTGGGCTACCAGGGCCGGCAGGTTCTGAGTGCGCGAGTGGCAAATGGTAACCGTGGCGTTTTTCTCCAACAACATCATGGCCATGGGCTTGCCCAGAATTGGCGAGCGGCCTACCACTACGGCATGCTTTCCTTCTATTTCTACGCCATAGTGTGCCAACGTGCGCATGATTCCCTGAGGCGTGGCGCAGCCATAGGCATCCTCGCCCATGGCCATGCGGCCAAAGCCTAAACAGGTGACCCCGTCTACGTCTTTTGACAGAGCAATAGCATCGAAACAAGCACGTTCATCGATCTGCGAAGGTACCGGGTGTTGCAGCAGAATGCCGTGTACGTCGGCGTTGTGGTTCAGCTCGTCAATTTTGGCTAGTAATTCTTCAGTCGACGTGGAAGAGGGCATTTCAACTGCCATGGAGTCCATACCCACCCGACGACAGGCGTTACCCTTCATCTTTACGTATGTAGCGGAGGCCGGGTCATCGCCGACCAGAATAGTGGCGAGAATTGGAGTTTGGCCGCCGGATTGCGCCTTCAGCTTTTCCACTCGGGCCAATAGTTCAGCTTCTGTTTGGGCTGCCAGTGTTTTACCGTCTAGTATGTGTGCGGGCATCAAAAACCCTCCTTAAAAAAATGGGTGTCAAAAACGGGGGTATTCTCCCAGAAGGAGGCAGCGAGGGGAAGATATCCTTTTACGAAAAGGGGACGCGCTCACATCTTTACAAGCCGATAGAAACGGGTCGATAATCAGATAATTAGCGTTGACGCTAAGTCAGCAGCTGAGTATCATGCGCGCTCCTGAAAATCAGGAGCCTGCAAGGGCTTGTTTGGAATCATCGGGGTATAGCGCAGTCTGGTAGCGCGCCTGCTTTGGGAGCAGGATGTCGGGAGTTCGAATCTCTCTACCCCGACCAACTTTCCCGCCACTATTAGGCGAGTTGGTCGATTCATCAGGATTCACGATGGTGGCCGTAGCTCATCAGGTAGAGCACCGGATTGTGACTCCGGAGGTGGCGGGTTCGAGACCCGTCGGCCACCCCAACGACCATTCCCCCTAAAATCTGTTGCGTAAGAACAATAAGTCTTTCAACTGCGCGTCTCTTTTGCCAGTTCAGGTAAGAATTAACATCCAGAGCAGCAGAATATGGCACCGTTTTACGCTTACTGGTAGGATGCGCCCGTGCGCCAGTAGCTCAGCTGGATAGAGCAATGCCCTTCTAAGGCATCGGTCGAGGGTTCGAATCCTTCCTGGCGCGCCATTTACAGCAAAAGGCCATCCCTCGGGGTGGCCTTTTTTCGTTTAATAGGTGTGCTTGGTCGATCAAATTTGTCCGTTCAACACACGATAAGTGTCGAGTAACCAGGGAAGTGGGCTGATCTGTAACGCTATGACTTTCTGAGTTTGGATGAGTTAACTTGTCTGTCCCCTTGCTCGTGGCTTCAATGACCAATCGAATCAAGACATCAAGTGGTAAAGCCTCTGCTCAGTCGACCAGTGCCGCGCTTAGGGTCTGCTGCAGGACGATGATGTAACGCGCCTGCGTCCAGCCGCAGCGGTGACGCAGATGTTCCCAGTTCTCCACTGAGAGTTGGCCCCATAGCAGGTCCGTTGCCTCCGAGGTTGAGAGCGACCGCGTCAGTCTGCCATCACGCTCCAGTGCTGCCACCGCCGCCTCGCACCCATGACGCACAGCGCCCATGCGATCGGACCAGGCGGCGCCCGCTTCCTCGTCCGTCGCTTGCATCGCGATAAGTGCACTAGCTACACCATAGATCTCGGGGATGTAATTACCCCACGCCTCTACAAACGCCTCAAGCCGTTCCAACCCCGTTGACGCGCTGCGACTTTTGGCTAGTCGTTCATCGATCTCTTTGACCTCGTCGATATGGCGGGTTGTCGCAATCAATAATTCCGCGCGTGTTGGAAAGTGAAGGTAAACGGCCTGGCGGCTGATGCCGGTCTGCTTTGCGATATCGCTCATGCGTACCGCGCTTGCGTGGCTGCCAACCAGTAGCTTCCAGGCACTATTCAGAATTCGTATGCGTGTTTCGAGATTTTCTCTTGACATGGTGTCAATCTAACACTAATTTACGCGGCGTCAACTTGACACAGTGTCAAGTTATCACCGATACACTAAGGAGAGTGTAATGAGAGTAATCGTTTTTGGTGCTACGGGCAGCGTGGGCCGCCTCGCCGTTGAGAGCCTGCTCGCAGATGGACACGAGGTAACGGCTTTCGCGCGTCGGCCGGATGCGCTTGAGATATCGCACTATGGGCTCAGCCGTTTAGCGGGTGATGCCCTGGTACTTGAGGAGGTCTGCGACGCTGTCGCCGAGCAAGACGCGGTGGTGGTTACCCTTGGCTCTGGAACATCCCGCACGAGTGTCGTGCGGTCCAGGGGGACCGAGCACATTGTGAAGGCCATGCAACTTCACGGTGTCGACCGTTTGATTTGTCAATCAACTCTGGGCGCAGGCGATAGTTGGAGCAATCTGAACTTTTTCTGGAAACGCATCATGTTCGGACTGCTACTCCGTCCTGTTTTTCTGGATCATGAGCGTCAGGAACAGCTGGTTCGCGAAAGCGGACTAGATTGGACCATCGTGCGACCTAGTGCATTCACTGACGCTCCAGCCGACGGTCATTACAGGGTGGATATTCCAGCCGGCGAGCGTGATCTGAGGCTCAAGATATCGCGAGCAGATATCGCGGACTTCTTGGCAGGCTGTCTGCGCGACACCAGGTTTATGCATCGGGCTGTAGGCATTAGCCACTGACCTCGCCCAGATACAGGAGATAAACAACCCCTTAAAAAGTTGTAGGAGCTGCTGCGATCGCCGTAATTGCTTGGCTCGCCTTCTTTGGCTACTCGGCGTTTGGTGGACTCTTGATGAACCCAGTTGTAGCGGAAGGTGACTCCGAGGCTTTTTTCGATTGCGCCGTGTGGCTTTAGTTGCCGTTTTTGTTTCCTATTTCGGATTTGATCCGATTATAATTTGGGCGTCTTCTCCTTCAGGGTCTTAAATTGCAACTCATCGCCCCGCGCCTGCGCGTCATCCTTATCGCGACAATCTGGCTTATTGCACTCGCTGCTCTTGTTCTGTGGCTGGGGAGTTCTCGCTTGCAACGTGTGGCTATTGCGGGTGGACCCGCTGGTAGCGAAACTCTCGCTCTCACTGAGGCAATTGCCAGCGTACTCAATGAGAAAGATCTGGGTTTTCGCCTGATTGTATTTGAAACGGGAGGGAGCCAGCAGAATCTGCAGTTGCTCGAGAAGGGGCGCGTGGAAATGGCCGAGATCCAGGGTGACACTCCAGCTTCTGATACTGTTATGGGTGTCACAACACTCTATCAGGATAGTTATCACCTGATCGCTAGCGATGACAGTGGCGTTAGCAGTTTTGCCGATCTCGCAGGACGTCGCGTCGCGATTCCCTCGGCGAGTAGCGGTCAGTTTAATTCTTTCTGGTTTTTGGCAAGGCATTTTGGTGTTGCTGACGAACTACCCCGGGCATTGCCCATGTCTGAAGATGCAGCGAATTTCGCCATGGAGTTGGGGCAGGTGGATGCTGTGTTTCGGGTCCGTGCTCCGGGCAATGACGCCATTCGCGAACTGATCGGAGACCGCAACCTGCAATTGATACCAATCGAGCAGGCTCAAGCTCTTGCGCTGAAGCAACCGGCGATAGCGCCCGGGCTAATTCCTCGCGGTTCTTATCGCGGCAGTCCGGCGCTGCCGCAACAGAACCTCGATACCGCGGTAGTCGATAGGTTATTGGTTGCAAGAGCGGACCTTGATGAAGGGCTGGTCTATCGCATTACCCGCGCGATTTATGAGAACCGATCCGAGATTCTAGATCACTCGCTTTTAGCTGGCTTTATTGGACCTTTGCCTGATGATTCCGACAGCGTGATTACCGCTCATCCGGGTGCCCGTTCCTATTTTGATCGAGAGAAACCCGGAATCATGCAGCGCAATGCTCGTTCGGTGTCGGCAATGCTGTACATGATGGCCATTATATTTTCGGCATTGCTCGCTTTGAGAACTCATTGGGTGCGGTCTCGGCGAATGCGAATGCATGATTTTAATAGGCGTTTGATGGAATTATCATCTCTGGCCAGAACAGATAGTAGGGTCGACACGCTGCATAAGCACAAGCACGAATTGATGGATATTCTCGAGGAAGTGGTAGGGGACCTGGAAAGAGAGCGAGTGAGCCAGGACGAGTTTGAGCACTTCTCATTCACCTGGCAGGCGGTAGACGCGCTGGTGCGTGATCGCTTGTTGTTAGCCAGTGGTATTGTCACCGGCAGTGTGGAGGAAAAGTCATGAGGTTTTGGCTCCAATGGCTCCTTGGTTTGGCTTTGATGCTGGTGCTCCTTGTGTGGGGCTTTAGCCAGTGGAATTTGCGCTATTACAACCAGTATATCGGCGAACGTTTGGAATTGTTGGTGGAACTGCGCCAGGGCGCGTTGGCAGAGTACTTTGCGACGGCGGAAGCCGAAATGCGCTTCTGGAGCGGCAACCAAACGCTGATCAGCACCATGGTTGACATGAATCGGGTCTGGGCTGCACATGGCGATTCTGTGGCGGACGATATTTATAAACTCTATGTTACGAACAACCCGAGTCCTGCGGGCTATCTTCTGAATCTGGAAGACGCTGAAGACGGCAGCGACTACAGCGCCGTGCACAAGCGTTTACACGAGAGCGCGCGCCAGTTTGTCACCCGCAGGGGTTACTATGACTTTTTCCTGATTGGTACTGAGGGAGATATTTTTTATTCTGTAGAAAAAGAGCGCGATTTCACCACCAATATTGAGACAGGTGAGTGGAAAGAAAGCGGCCTGGCCAGTGCATTTAATGCGGCAAAGGGTGGTCACAAGGGAAAAATTATTGCGATGAGTGACATGGCTGCTTATGGACCAAGCGCCGGCGCCCCGGCGATGTTTGTGGCCACTGCGCTGCATGACGAAACAGATCAGTTTATCGGCGTGCTGGCGCTACAGCTTCCAACCGACACGATCCTTGGCATCATGGCCTACACCAGCGGTATGGGTGAGACCGGTGAAACTTACCTGGTGGGTCAGGACTTGATGATGCGCAGCGATTCGAGGTTTAGCTTTGAGTCTACGGTATTGCTACAACACGTTGACTCACCCACAGTGCAACTGGCGCTGTCAGGTGAGGAGGGCAGAGGTGTCATTGATGACTACCGCGGTGTCGAGGTGCTTTCGGCCTACATGCCTTTGGATATAGGCAAGTTCCGCTGGGCCGTCATGGCTGAAATGGATTCTGCCGAGGTGATCGACCTCGCCGCTAGTGAAAGGCCGGCACTTGCCGGCGCTCTAGCGCTAATTTATGGGCTGTCGCTGTGGTCGGTGTGGTATTGGCGAGGGCGGCGTTTACCAGAGGATGGCGCGCACGCGGACGTTGCAATGATGAACATGCCTGAGAGCGAAAGTTCTGGCTTGGCTGACTAGCGCAGCGATTGCTCCGTCAGTTGCTATGGCGCGGCGTAAACCCGTTTACCCGCAACCCAGGTTTCCAATACTTTGCTTTCCCAGATCGCTTTTTCGGGCATAGCAAAGTAATCCTGTTCCACCAATATAAAATCTGCGTAATAGCCTGGCGCCAAGCGGCCGATAACTGTTTCCTGGTGAGCCGCATAGGCCGCACCTTCGGTAAATAGCGATAATGCCTGCTCACGGCTTATCTTTTGCTCCGGCAGCCAGCCTCCGACAGGTTTATCATCCTGGCTTTGTCGAGTGACCGCCGCATGCAAACCATAAAACGGATTGGGGTGCTCCACGGGAAAGTCCGAACCACCCGCCATTTTTGTTCCAGCCTTCAGTAAACTTTTCCACGCGTAAGCACCCACAAGGCGCTGTTCACCCAGCCTGTTTCCGGCCATATTTTTATCGCTGGTAGCGTGAGTGGGTTGAATCGATGCGATAACGCCCATTTGTTTGAAACGTGGAATGTCTTCCACGCGCAGTATCTGCGAATGCTCTACCCTGTGGCGTAGAGCAGCGCTATCGTGCTCTTTAATCAGACTCTCATAGAAGTCCAGGACCCGGGTGTTGGCGAGGTCGCCAATCGCATGCGTGTTGACCTGGTATCCGGCAGCCATAGCTCTGCTGATGTGGTGTTTAAGCGTCTGGTCTGAAAGCAGCAATAAACCCTTTTGCCCAGGTTGATCACTGTAATCAGCGGCTAAAGCAGCTCCTCTGGAACCCAGTGCCCCATCGGCAGAAATTTTGACACTGCGGATATCCAGCATATGCCGAGAATCAATGATCGGGCCTTTCTGTAAGTAAGGGTCGTTTTTGGGGTCGAGCACATCGAGCATTCCATAGACCCGTATGGGCAGGTCCTGGTCAGTAGCAAGCAGTTGGTAGGCACGCACTGTTTGCGCGTCCACGCGGGCGTCGTGAGTGCTGGTGAGCCCGAAACTTGCCAGGCGGGAGAGGGCAGTGCGCAGGTACGCGGCTTTGCGTTCGTCCGTTACCTTGGGAAAGACGGCTTTGACGGCATTCATCGCATTATCGACCAGTACACCGGTTGGCTGGCCTGCGGAATCGCGGAGGATCTGCCCCCCTTCGGGATCTGGGGTTGATGCGTCGATACCTGCAAGTTCCAGTGCCTTGGAATTGACCCAAAGCGCATGACCGTCAATACGGTCAAGTGCAATAGGTCGCAGGGTTGAAACTTCATCGAGCGATTGTTTAGAGGGAAATTGCCTGTCGGGCCAAAGCACCTGATTCCAGCCGCGGCCAAAAATCCAGGGAGAATCGCTAGTTGCGGCAAACGCCGCAACCTTTTCTGCAGCACTGTTCTGACTTTCAGCACCAACAAGACGCGCGGCTGATAAAGCTTCACCGTAGCCACCTACATGACCATGGGCGTCAATAAGACCCGGCAGAAGAGTGGCTCCTTTTCCATCAATGCGTTTCGACGTGTTGTTTTTGGGAAGGGCTTGATCGTCAGCATAGAGAGCGTTGATTTTTTCGCCTTCAAATTCAATCGCAGTAAATCGTTGCAGATCACCGTCGCTGAGTGTGTAGCCATTGATGTTGTGGATGAGCGTTGCACCGGTTGCAGTAGCACTCAAGGTGGCGCATAGGCATGCGGCAATAAATCTTTTCATGATTGGCTTTCCAGTTTTTCAATAACTGTGGATCAACGTTAAATTGTCTCCAGATTAACCGACCTCGTGACGCTTCTCTACGCCATCTAAAAAATTATTAGTGCTGCTGTTCAACATTTCGTCGACATCGGCTGCAGGCAAAAACATGGCGATCTGGCCATTGATCTTGAGCACGGCTAAACCGTGGGCCATTGCCCAAAGCTTTACCGCAAGGTCAAGCGGGTCGCAGCCCGCTAGCGCCTGCTTTTGGCACCAATCCTGGACTACACCGACGAAGGAATAGAAGCCTGGCCTTTGGTCGCCTTCCGTACCGGGTTCTGCGAGAGAGTGCTTACCTTCGCACCACATTAGGTTGTAAAAGGCTGAATGCCTGGCCACATAATCCAGATAGACATTGCACAGTGCGATTATGCCTTCTCGTGAACCCTCCGGGTGATTTTTCCGTGTGGCCTCCGTAACTTCAGCCAGCCCGATGAAGCAGAGCTCGGAGACAGCATTCAGAAGATCACCTCTGTCCTTGAAGTGGCGGTAGGGTGCTGCGGCGCTCACTCCAGCTCGCTTGGCCGCGTCGGAAATAGCGAAATCGGGCGAACCTGACTCTTCTATTAACTGGGCAGCCGCAACAATCAACGCGTTGCGCAAATCACCGTGATGATAGCTCTTGCTCATGCAGTCTTCCTTTGTATCGCTCGCAGCAAGGTAACAGGGTCGCCCAGGCGATGGCACAGCAAAAACATGGGCGGTACTAGAAAGAATGAAATAATTGTCGACAGTAGCACCCCGCCAGCAATAGCCATGGCAAACGGTGGCCAGAATTGGCTTCCCTCTAGAATTAAGGGTAGAAAGCCGCCGAAGGTCGTAATAGTAGTGGATACAATGTGCCGACTTGAGTTCATCACTACGGTTCGCACTGCGTAGGTGCTGCCTTGCATAGCGCCTGGAGAATGCTGTAGCGCAGTGATAATGATGATTGCTGCATTGATGGATACACCGATAGATCCAATCACGCCGACCAGGGACATGATGCCGAATGGGTATTGAAACAGTGCTAGCGATAGCAGCGACAAGCCCAGCGAACAAATACACACTAAAAGGGCAACCGCTGACAGGCGCCAGGAGTTGAATGTCAGCACAATGGTAGCTAGCAGAGCGGAGAGAATAATGCCTAGCGGCGCCAGGATTTTGTCGACAACCCCGGCTCGCTCCTTCGTATCGCCCCCGTAAACCATGCGATAACCGGCAGGAAGCTCTATCGGGTTGGATTTTAGGTCTTCCATCAGCAGTTTCAACGCTTCTTCCGGAAGCACTCCGCGTCTGATGTAGCCACGGATATTGTTAAAACGCTCTCCATTGTAGCGGGCGATAGGGCTCTGGGAGGGTTCAAGTGAAGGCTCGCCTAGCGAATTGAGCGGAAGCCCCGCGGCCGCTGAACCTTTGACTAGCCCCACAGGCAGGCGAATGTCTGCGATTTGATCGGGCGACCCCCAGTCCACTTCATTGAAGCGAACGCGCACTGGCAAGCGCTCTGCGCCCTCCAGTATTTCACCACCAATCTGACCACGCAGTGAGTCGTTGAGTGCGGTGGCAACATCAGAAAGCTGCAGTTGGGCCAGTCGCAGGCGCTCTTCGTTGAGATGAAAAACCACTTTTGGCGCGCCACCGATCAGGCTTGCGCTGGTGTGAATCACATGGGGTATCAGGTCTATCCGCCGTCTGTACTGTTCGCCTAGTGCTTGCAGAACCTGCAAGTTGGGTCCATAGACCTCTAGTTCCAGTGGTGCAGTAACCGGCGGTCCCTGGCTAATGCCACGGACGATGATTCTGGCTTGTGGGTAGTCACGGTCCAATTCTATCTGCAGGGAACGAATGAGATCATCGGTTTTGCGTTTGTCACTGGTGAGGATGAGTGCTTCTGCCCAGGAGGGGATCCCCTCGTTAGAGCGATACATGTTGTAATAAAAGGCAGGGGCGCTTTCTCCGAGTGACCAGTCGACTCTTCGTATCATGGGGTCATCTCGCAACCTGCGATCGAGCTTTGTCACCAGACCCTTGGTGTCGTAAATGGATCGACCATCCGCTAGCTTGACCTGGATAAAAATCTGATCCCTATCGGTGCCCGGGAAGAACTGGGCGGTGAGCGTGCCGAAAGATAAAAAGCCGCTTATTGGTAAAGAGAGCGCAAGCGCAACAGCAGCCAAAGGGTGACGCAAACTCCAATCCATTGCCGACTCTAGCGCTTTACCCAGCCTGCCGCTTGACATGCCGCCTACATACCAGCGAACGCTTTCTTCTTTACTGCGAGGCAGCAGCCAGGCGGCGAGAACCGGCGTAACTGTAATGGCTAACACCGTTGAAGAGACCAGCATGATAATGACAGAGATCGCAATGGTGCCAATAAAGTCACCACCGGGTCCGGACATGATCGCCATCGGCATAAAGGCGAGAATCGTGGTGACGGCAGATGAAATCAGCGGAATTCGCAAGCGGCCGACCGAACCCGATATCGCTTCAAAAGGAGCTTGCCCTTGTAGCAGGCGTTTGCGAATTTCGTCGGTCATTACGATGGAACCATCGACCAATAAGCCCAGCGCGACGATTAAACCGCAAATCGACATTTGATGCAGAGCCATGCCGGTTCGCTCCATCACCACAATCGATATCAGGCCGCAAAGGGGCAAGATAATCGCCACAACTACCGCAGCCCTCCACCCCAAAGTGCAAAGCAGCACCAGAATAACAAGCGCTATACCGATAGCTAAATTTTTCGATACACCCTGCAATCGTTTTTTTGCATAAACGCTTTGATCAAAGGTTTTTTCGATATGCACGCTGGCGGGTGCGATAGCAATATATTCATCGAGCAGTTGCTGGAATTCTTCCGCCCATTTATCGACCTGATTGCCATCTTCCATTGCCACGCCAATCAATACGCCCGGACGGCCTTGTATTAACGCCATCGCCGAAGGAGGGCTGACAGCGGTTTTGTAAACACGCCCTAGGTCTGAGATTCGTGTCGCGCTTCCATTAGGAGAGGTGACAACGATGACATCGCGAATGCGGGTGAGGGAGTCAAAGTCGCCAGCCAGTTCAATCAACATGTCGGTGCCAGCACCAGAGGCCCGACCTGAAGAGATTTTGGCATCCGCTGCACGCAGCGCGGCGGTGACCTGACGAAGGCTTAAACCGCGAGAAACCAGTGCATCTTCGTCGACCTCGACGCGAATTTCTTCTACAGGCTCACCAAATATTTCGACAAACTTGGTGCCAGCCTGGTTGCGGGCGCGATCGGCAAAATTTTCAGCCAGGCGGCCAGTAAGCGAGAGGGGAACCGCTTGATCTGCGCCGGTAGAAATCGCGACTATCGTGGTGAAAGAGCGCAACCGGTCGTTGTCGAACTTTGGGCTGCCAACACCCAGGGGGAACTGCGCGGCAGCATCATTCATTGCGTCGCGAACCTCAGCCCAAACCCGCTCCAGTTCGTGGCTCTGCAAGTCGCTATTAATCCGAATGCTGAAAAAGGAGACCCCCGTGCCGCTGGTTGAGTGCAGGCTTTCCAGTTCCGAGATTTTGCGAAGTTCATCCTCCAGTGGTTTGGTCACTAAAGCTTCAACGCGATCGGGTGTAGCTCCTGGATAAAAAGTGGTTATGTTGCCCGCGAAATTGGAAATGCTGGGCTCTTCTTGTCGCGGAATATTACTCAGGCTGTTCAGCCCAACCGCAAATACACAGAGTATGATCAGCGCGAAGTAGCGAGGGTGCCGGTAGATGTACTGGGCAATCATGTTATTGCTTTGCCGCAATAGAAACGACGGTGCCGGGTGTTGTGCGATGTACACCGCTTGCTACAACCAGACTATGGTCGGCCAATGTGCCTCTGACGTAAGCCTGGTCGCCTTGAATTTCTAGTACCTCGACTGTTTCGCGTACGGTGCGAGTGCCGTCCGGGGTTGTCTCTAGTCTCAGTACATTCCAGAGGCCGCGGCTGCTCTCAAGAAGGGATGCTATGGGCAGCCAGCCGCCATTGCTTGATATTTTTTCCTGCAATGAGAGGGTGATGGGCTCACCATCCATCGCGTCAATATTTTCTGGTATTGAAAAAACTGCAGTAGTGACACGAGTGACCGGGTCAACATCGGGCCTTACAGATAGCAGGGAGCTTGAGAAACTTTTTCCATGCAGCTTGAGCGCATAGACGTTGCCTACGACCAGTGCTTTTGCCTTGGCGACAGCAACGCCAATGTTCGCTTCACGTCCTGCGGTTTCAATAAAGCGCACCACGGGTATTCCTGGGTTGACTACAGCACCTTCATGTAAAAAACGATCGGCAATGACGCCGGCGTAGGGCGCCCTGAGACTGGCTTTATCGATCAGAATCTGTAAAGAGCGGACTCGGGATGTGACGGCTTCTACCCTCGATGACAGTGCCTGAGCTCGCAGTCGCGTCTCGTCGAAAGCTTCGCGCGAGACCGCGCCAGACTCACGCAGATTCTGCTGGCGCGCTGCCTTGAGATTGGCCAGCTCCAATTCAGATCGAGCTTGCTCCAGATCAGCGTTGGTAGCGCTGTAAGAGGCCTGCAGAGAAGCATCATCAAGGCGAGCGATGAGTTGCCCCTCGGTGAGTGGGCTACCTTCACGCCAGGGTAACTCAGCGATAGTGCCCGCGATTTCAAAGCCGAGATTGGCTTTGCGTCCCGCTGTGACCAACCCTAGATACGAAACTGGTCGCGTATAAGTACTGGTGACCTTGTATTCGACCGCCTCAACTGTCAGGGGAATGCGCGGAGCTGGCTTCTCACCCATCGCAAAGCGGGTATGTAGGGCCAGGGTAAGCCCCGCCGTGATAAGAGCTGCGGCGCCAATGCCGAGCAGGCCACTCAAGCTCTTCTCGGGCTTTGAATTCATTGCATGCTTACCATGTTAATCGTAATTACATCAATGTTAATTGAATTCACATGCAAGTCAAGTTGATATTCGATGAACGGCTTGCAGCAGTGCGCCGATTGCAGCACAATACGCGCCCTCTGCAGCATGCTGCAGACGCTATGGTGGCTCAGGCGGTCCCCTCGCAACGATAGATAGCGAACCCGGCCAGGCCCGGAAGGGAGCAACCGTAGTTATCAAATCGTGTGCCGAGGTGTGGCTGTCTGGG
>ERZ1049444.98-NODE-98-length-92593-cov-38.326958_pt1 | contig 92593 bp, 73 predicted proteins | sample MGYA00383101_ERZ1049444 | MGnify/ENA primary metagenome ERZ1049444 (study PRJEB29581, sample SAMEA5548371) | metagenome | biome: marine; feature: coastal; material: water | depth 50 m | study: Short-term variability in the microbial, nano- and picoplankton dynamics... | reverse complement strand
AATGCGCCCATTGATAAGGTTTAGCATAACCCTGAGACAGGTAATAATCGCGGGTCCGGTCAATATACTTTACTGGTTCAGCCATGACAAAAGCCTCTTTTGATCTTAGTGTGAGTGCTTTCTAAAGACTACTCTCGACGCAGCTGCGTCGCAACATGCCGTCACTCAACTTTTTTGGCCTTGGTTTTATTCAGACTCATCACATCATACCGGGGGTGTTCAATTTACACTGCGCTAAGGAAAGTGGTTAACACGCAGGCGCTGCACCCAACCGAAACCATTCCCATTTGCCTAGAAAAATAGCGAGCACTCAAATTGACTCAGCACTATCGGTCAAAGGCTATTACCAAGCATAGGCTTCAGGCGCTTCACCGCAGGGTGGAAATATTTCATCGAGCTGTTTTAAGGTCGATACATCAAGTCTGATCTGCGGCACATGCAAGACTGATTTTAATTGATCAACATTCGCGGGCCCGACAATCGTCGCCGAAACGCAGGGTTGATGTAACAACCACGACAGAGCGATCGCACTCGGGGACTCGCCTAATTTTTGACATAGCACCCGATATTGTCTCAGCTGCTCTGATCGTTGGGTCATTGCTTTAATCATATCAACCGAATTGCGCCGGCCCACACCCTTTGCCTCTTGCTTTTCATCGCTATTGGCTAACAACCCACCGGCTAGCGGGCTCCAGGGAATCAGCCCGAGGCCATATTCCCGACATGCGGGCATCACCTCAAGTTCAACTCTACGTTCAATCAAATTAAACAGGCTTTGTTCAGATACCAAACCGAGCTGATGTCGAGCATTCGCCTTTTCATTCGCTCGCGCAATGGCCCATCCGGGAAAATTGCTAGAGCCAACATAGGTAATCTTACCCTGGGTCACTAGGCGCTCCATTGCCTGCCAGATTTCTTCAATTGGCGCGCTACGGTCTATGTGATGCATCTGATAAAGATCGATATGATCAACGCCCAGGCGCTTCAAACTGGCATCACAGGCCATCTGAATATGACGTGCTGACAACCCGCGATCATTCACCCTGCCGGACATCGGCTCATGAACTTTCGTTGCAAGTACCACCTGGTCTCGGCGAGATTTATCTTCTGCAAACCAGCGACCTAATATTTTTTCAGTCGCGCCTACGCCAAGCTCACCACCATACTGGTTCGCTGTATCAATAAAGTTAATACCTGCGCCAACTGCCTCGTTGAGTATTTCAAACGATTCACTGGCTGGTGTGCGGGGACCAAAATTCATCGTGCCCAGACAAAGTTCACTCACCTGCAGGGCAGATCTACCTAATTGTCGGTATTCCATCATTTTTTTCCGTTTCAGGGGGCTTTAAGCGTTGCGCCGGTGATGAGTGTTTCACTTGAATCTACAACAGAAAGTCGGGTCAGTCGTTGGGCGTTGGCAGAGAGCTTCTTGTAGTCCCGATAGGTAATACCGGGCACCACGGGCTCGCGAAACCAGGGAGCATAAAATTCAAGATTAGGTATCGATCTAGTTTTGTCCGAAACGTTCGGCGTACCGCCGTGCCAGGCACGAACATCTCTAATCATGATCGCACCCGCGGGCACAGGGCAAACCGTACTCAACTTCATCCACTCAGGTTCATCACGAAGGCCAGGAATTTGAATTCTGGATTTCTGCGTGCCAGGGATTTGCCGAGTGGCCCCATTGAGACGAGTCACTTCCTGAGGCAGAAAATTTACGCAAACATAAGGGCTGGGAAGATCCCTGATCGATACATCACCGGTGGGATCATGAAAAGCACTGAACGGCGTTTTGTCTTTTGCAACCCAATCGTGCACATCCGAATGAAGTCGCTGGTAGTCCACCGCGCCGGGCAAACAAAAGTCACCGCTTGCGGCTCGCAGAACGTAATCTTCTGAACCGAATATTGCGTTAAGAAGGTTAAGTACTTCGGGAATATCCAGCAACATTTGCCATTCAGGACGATGAAGTTGACTACGGGTCAGGCTCGAGCCGCCAAAGGAGTATCTGTGGGAACCCCGATTACCCTGGTTGCCCTTATCCAGCGCAACAATTTCGCTAACCACTTCATCGCAACCAGCAGCCAAACAATCAACCTGCTCTTCGTTTAAGATGCCTTCCACCGCAACAAAACCGTCGCGTCGAAAGAGGCGTACTGCTCGCTCGATATTATCGGGCGCGACAAGTTCTAGCCCCTTAATACCGTTGTTTTCATCAAGATAACGTCGAAGCGCAACAATCTCGGGGTCATCGTAGGCTGCATCAGCCCAACCAATTTCAGTTTCGATTTTTGTCATTTCGCGCTCGCGCCTTCATCAGTGTTTTCAATATTCCATCTCGATACAAAATTTTGTTAGGCTCTTTGCGCAAGCGTTCACTGATTAACTGCTGCAAGCCATCTGTGTATCGATCGGATAACAGGTACGAATAGCATGTCATCCTTGATGCCGGGCGACATATTACCACAACAGGAGAAAACCCAACATGCAATACAGACCACTTGGCCGTACAGGGATTCAGGTCAGTCAACTCTGCCTTGGTACGATGATGTTTGGAGGGAAAAGTAACGAAACAGACTCTTTTCGAATGATCGATCACGCGATTGATCGCGGCGTAAACTTCATTGACACAGCGGATGTCTATGCAGGCAACGAAAGTGAACGTATCGTCGGCAAGGCGCTGGCAAACGAAAACAGGCGAGAAAACGTCATCCTCGCAACGAAGTTTAACTTCGCTAACCCTGCAGACAGAAACGCAAAGGGCCTCAGTCGTAGACACGTCATCAATGCCTGTGACGCTTCGCTGAAAAGACTGAAAACAGAGTGGATCGACCTCTACCAAATGCATCGATGCAGCTCGGCTGTTCCCATCGATGAAACACTACGAGCACTCGATGATCTGGTTAAAGCTGGCAAGATAAGATACATCGGCGGCAGCATGTTTCCAGCCTGGCGAATCGTTGAATCTCTTTGGGTCGCAAAAGAGCTGGGGCTAAATCGTTTGATTTGCGAACAGCCAGCCTACCACTTGCTAGATAGAACCGCGGAACGGGAAGTCATTCCTGCGGCACAATCATTTGGGCTCGCAGTCATACCCTGGGGGCCCCTCTGCGGTGGATTGCTGTCAGGCAAATACACTAGAGACCAGCAGGTTGAAGGCGCGCGCTGGCAAAATGGCAAGGACAATGCCAATCGACAAGCAACAGAACAGACTTGGAACGTGCTCGAACTTTTGAAGGAAATGGCAAACGACAAAAGTTGCTCAATGTCACAACTGGCGCTGGCGTGGAACATGGCTCAGCCTGGCGTAACTGCACCCATCATTGGACCACGAACTTTCGAACAAATAGCAGACAACCTGCGCTCGGTGGAAGTAGAAATGACGGAGGAAGATTTCTCCCGAATTGATGAACTGGTTCCGCCCAAGGGTTATATCGTTCGTTACTACGACGAAGCCAATGCCATCGATTTCAGACCACACTCACACCGGAGCTTTGCATAATAACAATGTTCGTGTCATCAAACGGAGTAGGGTCCGATATGCAGGGCAAACCCGAACGTCTCGCAGCCAAACTATGACAATCTCCCGGTAACTAATCCGGGAGACCCAAAACGCGCTTGGCAATGATATTCGCCTGCACTTCATTTGTACCGCCATATATTGTCACTGCCTTGCTTGCCAGCCATGACCTAGTAGCGCCAATTTCATCCTTGCTGAAGGCAGCACCTTCCCAACCTGTACCGCTATTACCCATGAGCTTAACGATCAGCTCCTGTTTGTCTTGCGCGAGAGTCGAGCCAACAAGTTTAAATATAGAGGTTGCCTCTCCCGGCGCTTTCGCATTTTGCGACTCAGCCCCAGCACGACGCTGCGTCGCTTTAAACGCGGCATCCTGCATTTTCCATTGCACAACTTCATCGCGCAACGCTGGGTCACTGATCTTGCCATCGGTTACGCCAACATAAGACAAACCAACTTCGGCAACACCAAGATCTACAGACACACCCACAGGTCTTGATCTCGCAGCGGAGGGTCCTAGCCCCCCTTGCCCGGAGCGTTCGTGCTGCAATAAACGTTTACCGATAGACCAGCCTTCGTTTAACTGTCCAACCAGGTCTCGCCGCTCTGCAACTGCGTTATCTAAAAAAGTCTCGCAAAAGGGTGAGCTACCAGAGATAAGCGAAATCGGACGAACCGTGACACCGGGTTGATCCATTGGCAAAAGGACAAAACTGATACCCTGATGTTTCGGCACATCAGGATCTGTTCGAACCAGACAAAACATCCAATCTGCATTCTGTGCGCCCGAGGTCCAGATCTTCTGACCGTTGATGATGAACTCATCTCCACTGGCAACTGCTCGAGTATTCAGCCCAGCCAAATCCGATCCAGCACCGGGTTCACTATAACCCTGACACCAAGCCGCACCACCACGGGCGATGAGGTTAAGATGCCGTTTCTTCTGATCTTCAGTGCCAAATTCCAGCAAGGTTGGGCCCAACATTCTAGTACCCATATTCACTAACGGTGGTCTCGCGTCGATCGCTGACATCTCCTCAAAAAGCACTTGGGTTTGTGCGATGCTCAGCCCAGCACCACCATATTCTTTCTCCCACATAGGGACGGTCCAGCCTTTCTCGGCCATCATTTCCATCCACGCCTGAGTATCTGCACTGACGGTCACTTTGGTACTGCCGGTGTGAACTTCTCCAGGCCCACGCGCCCCCTTTGGGCAATTTTCTGCTAACCAGCTTTTTGTTTCTTCTCTGAAAGCCTGAAGGTCTGCCATCGATATTCTCCTAAATTTTTTGTCTTTTTACGTGTTCCGCTTTATATCTCTGAACGGTCCGGTATCTGATCGCTGCTCTTTGGGCATGCCGAGTACTCGCTCTGAAATGATGTTTCGCTGGATTTCGTCGGTACCGCCAGCAATAGAAATAGCCGGAACAGAAATCAGTACTTCTGCGACCATGCCTTCCTCAGCGGAAGTGGGGCCACTCAGCATTGCATCAGCGCCCGATATCATTGTGTGGACATGGGCTGACTGACGAGCAATCACACTTGCAGCCAATTTACCGATAGACCCGGCTGGGACAATTTCGTTAGATCCGGATTTCCGTTTCGCTTCAGCCGCCTGCGATGCAAGTACAGCCCCCTTTGACATACAAAACAATTTAGCCATTTCCTGACGTATCACTGGGTCCGAAATGGCGCCGGTCTCTTTTGCCCGCGACATGACGAGGTCTACTCGACCCTGCCGCTGCGGGTACCAGGTGTAAGGCTCATTTGCGATCTTCAATTCTTCCCGATATTCATCATAGACGAGCCCTTCCTGCGGATTCTCCGAGGTCGAAGCACCGGACAAAGTAGGCGCTGCTCCTCGCCGCTCGTAAGAAAGTGTGGTCGTAGCAACCGCCCAACCATTACCCTCGCCGCCAACAAGGTCTTCCGCGGGCACTATTGCATCAGTCATAAACACTTCATTAAATGACGCGTGCCCGTTCATCTGCTTCAAAGGCCGGACTTCAACGCCGGGCTGACGCATATCAATCAGAAAGTAACTGATACCCTGATGTTTGGGTATATCCCAATTAGTACGAGCAACAAGAATGCCGAAATCTGCATGGTGCGCACTGGTGTTCCATACTTTTTGACCATTGATAACCCACTTGCCATCAATCAACTCTGCTTTTGTTGAAAGACCTGCCAGATCAGAACCACTGCCTGGTTCACTAAACAATTGGCACCAGGCATGCTCACCTGTCAGGATAGGACGGAGATACCTGCGTTTCTGATCATCATTTCCCATCGCCAATATCGTTTCAGATGCCAGCCTTCGGGGCCCAACTGAAGCGGCACCCACTGCACCTTTCTCTCTGAAGATTTCATGCACCAGGGCAACCTGACCCCGATCAAAACCCCGACCATAATACTCTAAGGGCCAACCCGTCGCGGCCCAGCCTCCATCTACAAGTATGTCCCGCCACGCCAGCAAGGAGCGATCTGGAGACCAGTTTTCATCAAGCCATGATTCGAGCTCTGCCCGAATGGCCTCATTGGAAGTCAATGATTTTGTGTCTGCGCTCATGATTGTTGCTCCATCATTGATATCATTCGTTCTCGGTGAATCGCGGGTGTGCCCATCAGGACTTCCGAACTTTTTGCGCGCTTAAACCAGAGTTGGGTATCTTCTTCCCAGGTAAATCCAATACCACCTCTTAATTGAATCGCTTCTCTGGCGGCCTTCATGTAGGTATCGGCAGCAAGCGCTTTTGCCATACTGGCTGCATAGGCTTCACCTTCACCGGCATCCAGACAACGTGCCGCATGGTGCGTGGCTGCCTTGGCTATCTCAACTTCCATCAACAAATCGGCACAACGATGTTTTAACCCCTGAAAGGAACCAATGGGTCGACCAAACTGATAGCGCAACTTAGTGTAATCGATTGTTGTTTCCAGCAAATGCTGGGCACCGCCAATCATTTCATGGGCCAGCACCACACAAATATGATCCCAAGTCCGATCAAGAGATTCACTGTTCACATGACCGATCCGTTCAACCGTCGCATTCTTAAAACTGACCCGAGAGACCTTTCGTGTCTGATCAATCGTTTCAAGGAGATCAACTGAAACTCCCTCTGCACCAGCGTGGATTGTATACAAACCTAATCCGGTTTCGGCGCGAGCAACGATGACAAAAAAGTCAGCAACATGTGCATCTAGCACCATAGCCGCAGTACCACTCAGCGAATTATTCGCAACGACAAGTTGCCGACCTAAAGCTTCCGGCGAATTTAAACTGTCCAGCACAAGCGTCGCCAAAGTCGTGCCGACTGCAATATCCGGCAGCAACTTCACCTTGCTTGAATCGTTAGCAATGTTAAGTAGTGCATAAGCCGCCATCACAGACGATGAAAAGAAAGGGCCACAGTAAAGATGCTTACCCATCTCCTCCGCGACAACTCCTAGCTCAATCGAGCCAAACCCAAATCCACCAAATGCCTCGGGAATATGTGTGCCTGCAACTCCGACTTCTTCACATAGCTGACGCCAAACATCCTTATCGTAGCCGGCCTCCGAAGCCATCATCTCCCGCACACTTAAGGGTGTTGATTTGTCTTGCAGAAAACGCGCGACAACCTCCCGAAACTGTTCCTGATCTTCTGTAAATTCTGTCTGCATTAAAGGGTCCCTTGGCTAGACTCGTTCGATGATAATTGCGGGCGCCATACCACCCGCAGCACACATAGTGACAAGGCCCGTCGTCTTATCCCGACGCTCAAGCTCGTCAAGTACTGTGCCGATTAGCATCGAACCTGTCGCACCAATCGGATGGCCCAAAGCAATAGCACCACCATTCACGTTGAGCTTGTCATGGTCAACATTTAGATCGCGCATGAATTTCATCGGCACAACAGCAAAAGCTTCATTCACCTCGAAAAGATCAATGTCATCGAGGTTCATTCCGGCCTTCTTCAAAACCTTGTTGGCAGCATCAACGGGACCATTCAAAATGTATTCCGGTGAGTGTCCCATATTTGCCATCGCCCGCACCCGGGCTCGAGGTTTCAGTTCATTGCTACGGGCATATTCTGGCGACGCCAGAACCAGCGCAGCCGCTCCATCAACAATGCCTGAAGAACTGCCCGCGTGATGCCGATGATCAACCTCCAGATCTGGCCAGGTTCTGTTCACCCACTCTCTGAAAGTCATGCCTGAATCCGCGAACGCCATATCCATTTGAGCTTCGAAAGCGGGTTTAAGTTGGCCGAGTTGTTCAGCAGTCGTCGCGGGTCTAGGATATTGCTCTGTGTCCAGTGCCAAAGAGCCGTCCGGATTGTAGACTGGCACTAAACTTCTTGTGAAAGCCCCACTCTCCAACGCTGCCCCTGCGCGTCTTTGACTCTCAGCGGAAAAGGCATCCAGTGAATCCCTGCTAAAACCTTCTTCGCTGGCAATCACGTCCGCAGCGATGCCCACGGATAACTGCGGATGGGCTTCACGGAGATCGATATTTCCTGCATCTAGCGTATTTGGTGGCTCCACCTCGCGATAGTAGGACATGACTTCAACCCCACCAGCGACGATCAAATCCTCCATGCCGCTCATAATAGTCGCGGCACCCAAATTCACCGAGGTAATCCCGCCGCCACAAAATCGGTCCAGCGTTACCCCAGATGCATTGATTGAAAATCCCGCATCCAGTGCTGCCATCCTACCAATACAGTTGCCCTGTTTCATGAATTGATGGCTGCAACTGACAATGACATCATCTATGTCACTGGTGCTGATATTCGTCCTCTCAACCAGCGATCGAAACACTGTTGATAATATTTTTTGCGGGTGAATTTCCGCAAGCGCTCCCCTTCCCTTCTTGCCAATTCCCCTCGGAGTTCTCGCGGCATCAATAATCCACGCTTCGTTCATACATTTGTTCCCCGGTGCATGCACCAATGGCCTATTGGTTTCTTGAGAACTATAACCCATTGCGTGCAGAGCATGTTATGACATACTCGTGATTTGAACAGGCTAAGCTGCGAACTCTTATGACCACGCCATTGACCGGACTCCGTATACTCGACCTTAGCCGCGGACCAGCGGCTGGACTCGCCACAATGATCCTTGCAGATTTTGGGGCAGAAGTGTTATCGGTCTCACGGCCGGGCATGACCGACCCCCTATCACAATCGCCCTCCTACCCAATGTGGAACCGCGGCAAAAACGGCATTAGCCTAGACTTCGATAATAAAACAGATAGCGAACAATTTGAGTCTCTTTGCGCAGGCGCTGACGTGCTAATTTGCAACTGGCGAGCAGCTGCGCTCGAAAAAAGAGGACTGGACTACAGCTCGATTTCCCAACGGCATCCCCATCTCATTTTCTGCCACATCACAGGATTCGGCCGCAACGGACCGCTTGCTAATCTTCCCGGCTATGAGCATGTCGCCGCAGCACTAGCAGGTCGAATGAACACATTTGCGGGTATTGTCGATCGCAATGGTCCAGTATTTTCCGCTCTGCAGGTAGCGACTTACGCCTGCTCCCAGTTCGCGACCTCAGGTATTCTCGCCGCATTATTGCAAAAGGGTCAGACAGGATCGGGCACGCTGGTTGAGACCAGCCTATTGCAGGGACTGCTGCCTTACGAACAGGGCCCGATGATCGGCCGTCAATTTGAATCACAGCTCGGTAATGTGTACGGCTCAGGCCCGGGTAATGAACCACCCATGCCAAGCCTTTATTATCATCCAGCGCAAGCCGGAGATGGGAAATGGGTACAGTTCGGCAATTTATTACCTCATCTTTTTGATAACTTTCTCATGGTGACAGATCTCATTGATGTTGTGGCCGACCCTGACTGGAACCCTGCTCAAATGATGTTACCGAGGGAGAAACATGAAGCGTTTCGAGAGCGCATGCTCCTTCGAATTCAGGAGAAACCCGCCGCAGAGTGGATTAGCGATTGTATCGAAAACGGCGGTGTTGTCGCGACGGCGTATCAGACGACACAGGAAGCGCTGAAAGATCCCGATATCATAGCCAACGGACACGCGATCCGTGGACCTGACAACAGCACGCAATTAGGCCCTATCGCGAGACTCACAAAAACGCCTGCATCGTTACACAGACAAACCCCTGATGACGAAACACTCGCTGCAAGTTGGCGCGATCACCCGCGCGAGGCCCCAACGACATGCAGCGATAAGCATCCCCTTGCGGGGATCAAAATCATTGAAATCGCTACGATTATTGCCGCACCTCTGGGCGCCTGCTTTCTGAGTGACATGGGTGCAGAAGTGATTAAAGTGGAGCAAATCGGCGGCGATCCTTATCGAGGACTCGCAAAAGGTATTGGCTCTGCTCGTGTGAATGCCGGCAAGCAAAGCATCAGTCTTGATCTGAAATCTGAAGCCGGACGTGAAATTGTACTGAAACTTGTTAAAGATGCCGATGTGCTTATCCACAACTACAGGCCCGGCGTGCCGGAAAGACTAGGGTTTGGTTATGAGCAGGTAGCTGCGCTTAATCCTCAAATCATCTATTTGCAGAGCAACGGTTATGGCCCCGATGGACCAGGCTCACAACGTCCGAGCACTCACCCGATTCCTGGTGCCGCGATGGGAGGCGTCATGTATCAAATGGGCGACCGCGTGCCGGAAACACGCCAAGATATCGATAACCTGAAGCTCTGGACTCGCCGCATCATGCGCGCAAATGAGGTTAACCCGGATCCTAACACCGCAATGGCGGTGCAGACTTCTGTCATGCTCGGACTGGTTGCGCGGCAACGCACTGGGCTGGGCCAAAGAATTCTGATGGATATGTTTGGCGCTAATGCCTGGGCAAATTTCGACGATTTTGTCGACTATCCAGGCAAGCCCGCACGACCCATGCTAGATGAACTCGGCTTTGGATTGTCTCCAACTTACAGACTGTACGCTTGTGCAGATGACCAATGGGTATTCCTTGCCCTCGTCCATGATCATGAAAAGTTACGCTTTAGCAAACTGCTTGAACAGAGGGGTATTGCCGTACCTGCGCTCATCGAGCACACAGCGCAAACCGACGAACTTGAAGTTACCTCGTTTTTAGAGAGGCTTTTCCTTACCGATACCGCAGAGCACTGGCAGCAGAAATTTGTAGATCAAGGGATCGCTTGCGTCAGGTCAGATAACGCATCACCTGCGGATTTCTGGCTAAACAACGAACAGGTCAAAGAGACCGAAATTACCCAGCGCGTCACTCATCCACAATGGGGAGCGTACCTACGACACGGTGCGGGTGTCACATTTGGCAGCGCTCAACCAGCGCTGACACCACCACCCTATGCAGGACAGCACAACAAGGACATACTTCTCTCACTGGGGTATTCGGAGGTAGATATTATGCAGTTTGAGCAACAACGCGTTATCTGGAGAGAGGCTGAATAGCTGCAAGCTATCCAGCCGTTTTATTACGCCTCGCCTCTACGTCGAGAAACTGCAAGCAAGATTAAACCCAATCCCAACAGAGTGAAAAACCGGCAACACGCATACCAACTATGTGTTTTCAATTGTTCAGCAAGATAGAAATACATCTCAAATGAGATGTAAGATCAGTCAGGAAAAGCGAGGAGCTATATGCCAAATCTTCGAATCGGCGTAAGTTACGACTTTCGCAATCCGCCAGACTCAGGCGTCAGCGACGCATCTCTTTACGCCGAGATCTTGGAGCAGGTGCAATGGCTGGATCAAATCGGCGCTGACTTGGTATGGTTCACCGAGCATCATTTCGTCGAAGACGGGTATCTGCCAAGCTGGGTCCCGGTTGCCGGTGCTATGGCATCGGTAACCAACCATGTGTGCTTCGGCACTGACATTTGTCTGATGCCTTTCAACCACCCGGTTCGACTAGCCGAGGACCTTGCGGTGCTTGACAACATTAGCAATGGCCGGGTCGAGTTGGGATTAGGGATGGGGTATGCGCCCCACGAATTTCGGGGTTTTGGTTTTCCCGCCTCAAGACGTGTGTCATTGATGAATGAGGGGATTGAAGTTTTACAACATTGCTTTACTGGAGAAAAATTTAGTTATACAGGCAAACGATACCAGTTTGAAGATATCAAAATAACACCGGGTTACGTTCAACCCGGCGGTCCACCGCTTTGGATTGCGGCAATGTCTGAAGCAGGAGCGCACCGAGCAGCACACTACGATACAAACTTCTTACCGCAGGGGTTACGCAAAAAATCATTCGACCCATGGGTTGACTCACTGAAGAAAAGTGGGCGTAGGACCACAGACAAGCGCGTGGGTATTATTCGAAGCATTCTTGTTACGGATGACAAGTCTGCAGATTGGCCAGTTGTCCGCGCAGCGGAAAAATACCGAATGGAATTGTATAACCGCTTTTTCAAGGAAAGTGGTGAAGGATTTGGAGAAAGCGGAGAACCTGTGCCCCAGACCTGGATTGTCGGTGACGTGGACCATTGTGTCGACGAGCTCAAGGCATTTATCCAGGAATTTGGCATCACCGATATTGTTACCATGGCCGTACCGCCTGGACTCAGGGCAGACCAGATGGGAGACAGTCTCGAACGGCTTTTTACTCAAGTTGTACCGCGACTCAAGGCTGAGCTGGCATGAAAGATGCCCAAGTCAGTTCAGATGGTGGATGCTTGAAAAAAGTTAGTTTCACGAAAACGATCTACCCAGTTATGATTCATCTCAATCAACCAAAGCCCGAGCCACGATGAATATCGATCTGGACACCGGACGCCTGATCGTTTTCCTTTCAGGTTTTTTCATTTTTTTGACAGTTGAACAGTTGTTCTCGGTCAGAGCAGGCACACTGCCGCTGTACCGCAGAGCCACACTTCATGCAGGCATCGCCATCGTAAATACGGTTTGCGTCAGACTGCTTGTCTATGTACCTCTGCTTATGTGGATCGTCTATGTCGAACAAATGGGCTGGGGCGTAGCACGATGGCTTGGGCTAGTTGGCTGGCAGGAGTTCATTCTCTCGGTCATTGTCCTTGACGCGTTCGATTACTTTTGGCATCGCGCAAACCACCGGATACCGTTTCTCTGGCGATTTCATAAAGCCCACCACTCCGATAATGATCTTGATGTGTTTACTGCGCTTCGCTTTCACCCCGGTGAACTACTCATTTCCTCGCTGGCAAAAGCAATCTGGATCGTAATCTGGGGACCTTCTGCCTTCGCATGGTTTTTGTTTGAAATCAGCGTGAGTATTTGCGCCCAATTTCACCATAGTAATATCGACATGCCAGAAAGCATTGAGCAACAGCTTTCAAAAATCATTGTCACTCCACGCTTCCACGCACTGCATCATCTCGTCGAAAGGGAGTATGGCGACCGGAATTACTCCACCATATTCAGCGTCTGGGATCGATTTTTTGGCACCAAAGCGATACACCTCAGCGCAACCGAGTTACAGGGTAGAGAAATAGGACTGCCGGAGGGGCGTGATGTCGTGCTGTCTGCTTCGGAATTGTTGCTAGAACCCATTAAAAGGCGTAACTTACTCCTACCCAAACCGGAGGAATCATGAAGAAATTAGCCCTAATCCTAATCTTTATACCATGGATGGCAATCGCAGCGGAGCACGCTGGAGATGCTGCCAAGCCCAAAGAACACGCTGGTGACAAAGCAATGTCAAAAGAACATGCGGGTGACAAGGCAATGTCGAAAGAACATGCTGGTGACAAGGCAAAGTCAAAAGAGCACGCTGGCGACAAGGCAAAGTCAAAAGAACACGCAGGTGACAAGGCCAAGTCGAAAGAACACGCAGGTAAAGCTGCAAAGAATAAAAAGTAGTCGCACTCAGGAACTATCCCTGTGATCTCTCGACCTTGTAACCTCAGTTGCTGGCAACTGGGGTTTACCCTATTCATGATCAGCGCATTGATCTCAAATGTTGATGCAGATTCAATCGAACTGAATAGTTCACCTACCCAGTATTACGTGGAAGACATCAAGGCCGCCATGAATGAACACGTGGCTGCCGTTGTCGACGATTCAGACATCTTTCATATCCGGGACGATGTCACCAACGAAGATCTCACCCTGAAATTCATTCAGGTACATGATCCGGTCCGCGAGATTGATGGTGAAATTTACTTTGCTTGTACTGACTTCCACGCCGTCGGCGATTCAAAAAAAATCTATGATGTTGATTTTTGGCTCCGGGAAACGGATGGGGAACTGAAAGTTTTTCGGACCAAAATTCACAAAGAACCGCGAAAATCAATTCTCTATGGCTGGTATAAACATCCCAGATACACCTTTGTGAACGACAAAATTGAGTATCTGTATTCAGAATAATTATCACACCTGCAGCGATGGATATCGCAGGGTCTGCCTGTCACACTAGCCGCCGGATTTTTCAATCAATTTGACTACGGGACGCCTCTATGAGTGTTTCAGTTGGTATCAATGGTTTCGGCCGGATGGGCAGGTTAGTCACGCGCGCAGCCTGGGAGAGCAAACAGGTAAATTTTTGTCATGTCAACGATCATGCCTGCGATGGAACAACATCAGCACATCTTCTGAAGTTTGATTCCATTCACGGTACCTGGCCCATTGCCTGTGAAGGCAGCGCTAGCAAAATGCAAATTGCGGATACGGCGATTAGCCACAGCAGCGACAGTGTCATCGCACAGACCAATTGGCAAAACTGCGACATCGTGATTGAGGCGACGGGTAAACATCACAAACATCCCGACCAACTTCAACAATATTTTGATCAGGGCGTTAAAAAGGTGCTCGTAGCGGCACCCACCGAAGGCGCATTAAATATCGTCTACGGCATCAACCACCAAGACTACGATTCAATAAAAAACAATCTTGTGACCGCCGCTTCATGCACCACCAATTGCCTCGCACCAATTATTAAAGTCATGCACGAACAAATTGGTATCAAACACGGCTCGATGACCACTATCCACGATCTCACCAATACCCAGCGCATCGTCGACACGGCTCACCCGGACTTGCGCAGGGCGCGTGCCGCAGGTCATTCCCTCATACCCACAACGACTGGCTCCGCCAAAGCCATCACAAAAATATTTCCCGAGCTTGAGGGCAAGTTGAACGGACATGCCGTCCGCGTGCCGTTGCTCAATGCCTCGCTAACAGACTTTGTCTTCGAGGCAGAGCGCCCTGTCACCGTTGAAGAAGTTAATCGTTACTTTCACGCTGCAGCCTCCAATGAACTCGCAGGCATTCTGGGTTACGAAGAAAGACCTCTGGTTTCGGTTGACTATGTCAATGACTCGAGATCAACCATTATCGATGCGCTTTCGACGATGGTTGTGAATGAGACTCAGGTGAAAATCTTCGCCTGGTATGACAATGAGTGGGGTTATGTATGCCGCATGGCGGACATCCTCGAGATGCTGGCTAAAGATCTGTAGCTGCCATGACAACTGAACTGCGTCACTATGCCATTGTTACCAGCGGCTATTGGGCATTTACCGTGACTGACGGCGCCATTCGAATGTTGGTTGTACTCTACTTTCATCTGTTGGGTTATTCGCCACTCGAAGTGGCCATGTTGTTCCTGTTTTATGAGTTCTTTGGGATTGTCACGAACCTTGTTGGAGGCTGGCTGGGTGCCCGTATTGGTCTCAACAAAACAATGCATATAGGCATGGGCTTGCAAATAGTTGCACTTCTTATGCTGACTATTTCCGAGGTTTGGCTTTCCGTACCCTATGTTATGGCGGCGCAGGCACTGTCCGGTATCGCAAAAGACTTAAACAAGATGTCGGCAAAAGCCAGCGTCAAACTGTTAGCAAGTAGCGGTGATGGTTCCCGGTTATTCAAAATGGTTTCCGCGCTCACCGGGTCAAAAAACGCGCTCAAGGGCGCGGGATTTTTTGTTGGCGCGGGATTACTCGAGTGGTTGGGGTTTCGTGGCGCGCTGCTTTGCCTTGCCGGTTTATTATCTGTGGTACTCACTGCCACAATGATTAGCTTACCCGCCGGGGTTGGCAAGCTGAGTAACAAACCAAAGTTCAGTCAGGTATTTTCAAACACGCCAGCGATTAATTGGCTCGCTGCAGCACGATTCTTCCTGTTTGCATCACGGGATGTCTGGTTCGTCGTTGCATTACCCGTTTTTCTATACGCTGAGCTGGGCTTCTCATTCACGGCTGTCGGCAGCGTAATCGCCATCTGGGTCATTGGCTATGGTGTGATTCAGTCCCTTTCTCCACAACTTCTCGGCTATAGCAGCGCCCAATCAAGCCCAACGGGATTGGCTGCCTTCTTTTGGGTCACGTGCCTGACAGGCATGCCGGCACTCATAGCGATTGGTCTTGGTCTCGATTGGCAAAAAGAGACCGTACTTCTCGGCGGGCTGTTTCTCTTCGGCGTGATTTTTGCCATTAATTCAGCGATTCACTCTTACCTGATTCTGGCCTATTCAGATCATGACCGGGTTTCAATGGACGTTGGCTTTTACTACATGTCCAATGCTGCCGGGCGATTGCTTGGTACTATACTCTCCGGCTTGATGTATCAGTCGCAAGGCATCACAGGCTGCCTCTGGATGTCCTCCGGGTTATTGGTCATAGCGATGGCGATTTCATTCTTTTTACCTCGCTATCAAGTGCAACAGGTCCCGAGTGAGTGACAGAGACGGCAAAAAGTCGATAGACCAACATCCATCGGCATCAGCAATGAAATAGTGATCGGCTGTCGATATGATAGTGCGTTATTTTTAATCGACAATGAGACAAAACGACCCGTGCAAAACCGCACAACCCGTTTTCATTTACAAACCTGAATATAAAACTAATTAATGAGGCAACAATATGGCTGGAAGATTGGAAAACAAAGTAGCTGTCATTACAGGCGGAACAAGTGGTATCGGGGAGGTCACTGCTGAGCTATTTGTAGCGGAGGGTGCACAGGTGGTGATATGCGGCAGATCAGAAGAAAAAGGCAGCGCGATCGCCGAGCGCCTTGGCAGTGCCTGTCAATTTGTCGTAGCGAACATCATGAATGAATCAGACATTAAACAGACAATCGACTTTGCCGTGTCTGAGTTTGGTGGCATAGACGTGCTTTTTAACAATGCTGGTGGACCCACCGCCGGGGATATCACCAACGTCGATGAAGACACCATTCATTACGCGATGCAATTGTTATTTAGTAGTGCAGTACTCGGCATTAAACATGTTGTGCCCCATCTGCAGGCACGAGGCGGTGGCAGCATTATTAATAATTCAAGTATCGCCGCCATTCGCGACAATCAGGGCGCGCTACTTTACTCTGCAGCTAAATCGGCCCTGACGCACTACTCCAGACTCGCAGGCGTTCGTCTCGGTGGCGACGGGATACGCGTGAACTGTATCTCTCCCGGTGCTATCGCGACACCCATTTTCTATGGCGGCTCGGCTCGGGCCAACACGCTAAGTGATGAGCAAAATGCAGCAAAAATGCAAAAGCTCGAGGGAAACCTTGCCAGAGCCACGCCGATGCAAAAATCAGGTTTGCCGAGAGACATCGCCGAGGGTGCGCTCTACCTTGCCAGCGACGAGGGACGGTTTGTGAACAGTCACGATCTGGTCATCGATGGCGGCAGGACATCGATGTTTCATGAAGCTTAAAAGCCGATAAACAAGTGCGTGGCAAAGAGGCAATCGCTGAATTGCCTCTCTGCCAAGTGCTTTATAATCGCCTGCGGGTAAATCTAACCAAACCCAGCATTCCCGCACAAAACATGAGCAGCGTACCCGGCTCCGGAACTGCGAACGTAGCACTACCGTTGAATGCTAGCTCCCGGATCTCAATTTGTACCCTTGAACTCAATACATTAAGTTCGACTGTTTTGACGCCAACAAAGGCCTGTCCAAAATCATATACTTGGGCGTCAAACTGCGACACTGCGTTCAATACACCTGTGGTACCCAAACTAAACCCTTCTGAGTCAATAAAATTAAGTGAGAAGGTGCGTACGCCCTCGTTATTTACATTAATGTCATTCCACAACGAAAAGCTCGTTAAATCATACGCCTGATCAAGTGACAAGGTAATCAATCCAGAGGTATCGGCGAATCCGCTGGCATACCCATTATAAGGGGGGCTATCACTGATAATGCCATCGTTCAGTTTATCGATAGTCAGGTAAGGGGCCTGTGCGAACTGTCCCAGGGTCGTGCTGGCCGTGATTGCGGTTGTTTCTATTAATGTCGCACGGCTACTGGTGGTGTAAAACATTCCTAGCACGATCAGAGCGGTCAATAACATTGCGTTTCGCATGATTTGTTCCTGTTGTTTACGTTGCAAATTGCGAAGCAATTTCTAAGCCAACAGCGCAGTTGCCGAATTTTAGTCATAATTTTCATGCAGTTGCAGCAATCGAGAAACATTTGGGAATTACCATCCTGCCAAACTGTAAAAATAACCGACATTTAGAGGAGACATAAGCGTCAGCCTGGTCAGCTATTTTGATGACACGCCTGGTTGCAAATTTTTCAATCAGCCAGCATAATTCAAACAAACGTTTGATTGACACACTGATGCCAACTCCAGAATCGTCCAATGCAGCCTCCGCCGGCACGCGGGAGAAAATCCTTGATGCAGCGGAGCAGTTACTCATTGAGAAAGGTTGTGGTGGCACCTCTCTCAGGGCAATCGCTTCCAACGCCAACGTAAACCTGGCTGCAACCAATTATCACTTTGGCGGCAAAGAAGGTTTATTCGCAGCCGTGATCCATCGGTGCGCCAGACCCATCAATGAACAGCGCCTGGCATCGCTAGATATGCTTGAAGCGCAACAAAGTCATATTTCGACCCGGGAAATATTGAAAGCACTCCTCGATCCTTTAGCGAGCAACAACTTGCCAGAACGTTTGCCTGCGGTAATGAATCGAGTGACCAGCGAACCTGATGAGAATCTTAGAGCGATTGTTCAAGCGGAATTCAGCGAGGTCTCATCTCGTTTTATCGCCGCTCTAACACGCGCCATACCCCAAGTGGAAGAGGAAGAAATCTCTCTTCGCTTTTATTTTGTCATCGGTAGCATGTTGCATCTGGTCGGGCTGTTTGGTCCATTAACCACCGCAGAGGATGACAATACAAGATCACAGAAAATCAACGCGTTAGTTAATTTCGGCGTTGCTGGTTTAGAAACGGAATCCCCAACCAATATACACAGTCAAGGAACATCAGAGTGAAGCGAGTTGTTTTACCCCTAATCATCATCATCGCAGGGTTCGGTCTGGCCGTGGCCCTAATCGCAACCGGGCCTAAATTAGAACCTAAAGCTGTTGTGTCGCTAGCACCGCTAGTACGTGTCACAACGGCCGAGCCAATAAGACTGCAAATGACAACGGCAACTCACGGCACAGTAGAGCCAAGGACGGAAAGCGAATTAATTCCGGAAGTTTCCGGTCGTATCACTTCTATCTCTGAGGCGATGGTGTCCGGTGGCTTTTTTAATCAAAACGACGTGCTTTTGTCTATCGACCCATTGGACTACGCTGAAGCACTTGAACAAGCGAAAGCCTCGCTAGCCAGATCCGAGAGCGAACTGGACAACGCGCAAAAGGCACACAAACGGCAACTCGATCTCGCCAAAAGAGACCTCACCAGTGATGCACAAAAAGATGACGCTGCCAACCGGTTGTCAATTGCCAAGGCCAGCGTCAGGGAAGTTAAAGCCAGACTGTCACGGGCAGAACGTGACCTGCTAAGAACTGAAATCCGCGCGCCCTACGATGGCAGAGTAAGATCCGAGAAGGTAGATGTGGGGCAATTTGTTAATCGTGGTTCAGCCATCGCGATGATTTATGCAACCGATCTGTCGGAAGTCCGACTGCCCATTAACGACGAAGAACTGGCATTTATTGACCTTTCGCTTTCCGCCGACGGCATCACTGAAAACACGCCTGTCACGGTGACGCTGAAGGCAGATTTCGCGGGAGCAGAACATGCCTGGCAGGGAGAAATCACAAGAACAGAGGGCGAACTGGATCCAAACACCCGCATGCTGAACGTGATCGCCCAGGTCGAAAACCCATACGAACAAATGGGCGACAGACCGCCCTTAGCGGTCGGTTTGTTTGTCGATGCAGAAATACACGGAGCGATGTTTGATAATATTGTGGTCTTGCCAAGAGTAGCCTTACGTTCAGAGAATCAGGTTTATATCGTTGATAGCGCGGGAAAACTCAGATTTCGGGAGGTTGATGTACTAAGAATTGTTGAAGAGGAAGTTTTTATTCAGGCAGGATTGGCACCTGGCGAATTAGTTTGCATCTCTCCTCTTGATGCTGCGATTGATGGTATGCCTGTCAGAATCCCCGACACCACAGATGTTGCAAAACGATGAAAAGTGCAATCGCGTGGTTTGCCAACAATCATATCGCAGCGAACCTGCTGTTGGTGCTCATTGTTCTGAGCGGACTCGTTGCCATTCCCAATATGCCGCAAAAGTCCTTTCCCGACATTGACGTCCCAATCATTAATGTCACAGTCGCTTACCTAGGTGCTGCGCCGGAAGAAGTGGAACAGGGCGTCTGTATCAGGATCGAGGAGGAACTCGAAGGCATAGATGGCATCGAGAAAATTTCCTCAGGAGCGTATGAAGGTGCTTGCAGAGTCACCATAGAATTGTTTGAAGATGCCGACAGTTCTCTCGCACTAGACGAAGTCAAGAGCCGCATTGACGCGATTATTACATTTCCGGTGGAAACAGAAAAACCCGTGATAAGCCTTTTATCACCGGTCAGACCCGTCATGGAATTATCAATCACCGGCCCCAACGACGAAAAAATGCTCAAAGTATTAGGCCAGCAGGTCAGAGATGAAATTGCCGCCCTACCCGGCGTCACCCAGGTTTCTTTGCAAAACACGCGCCCCTATGAAATTTCTATCGAAGTGTCTGAAGCATCCCTGCAACGAAATGGCTTGTCCTTTCAGCAAGTTGCACAAATCGTTCGCGCGCGTTCTCTTGATTTACCCGGAGGATCAATTAAAACTGAAGGCGGTGAGATTTTGCTCCGCACCCAGGGTCAGGTCTACTGGGGGACTGATTTTGAGCGGTTAGTGCTGCTAACTCGCGCAGACGGCACTCGCGTTTATTTAAGCGACGTTGCAACGGTCATTGATGGCTTCGAAGACACGGATCAGTCGCTAAGGTTCGACGGCAAACCGGCAGCCCTTGTTCGGGTTTCTCGCGTGGGTAATCAGGATATTCTCGACATCACCGCTGCGGTGACCGCCTATCTCAAAGCGGCACCCGCGAGACTGCCCGAAGGCGTCAAACTCACGGTCTGGAATGATGGTTCACAGCTGCTTCGAGGGCGCTTGGACACCCTACTTAACAGCGCTCGCCAGGGCTTCCTTATGGTCCTGATTCTGCTGGCATTGTTCCTTCGACCCCGGCTCGCATTTTGGGTCAGCGTCGGTGTTCCCGTTGCATTTCTCGGCGCGTTGTTCCTGATATCCGTGTTAGGCCTATCAATTGACGGGATATCGCTTTTTGGCTTCATACTGGTGCTGGGTATTCTTGTCGATGACGCCATTGTCGTGGGGGAAAATGTCTATTCGGAACAAAAGAAGTCAGGCAAGTTGCTAGAGGGCGCAGTGACCGGCACTCAACAGGTTTCCGTTCCTGTCATCTTTGGTGTTTTAACCACAATGACCGCTTTCATGCCATTATTATTAGGGCCTGGCACAATGGGTCAGATATTTGGCGTGGTCGCCACGGTGGTCATGTCCTGTCTGACTTTCTCATTAATTGAATCCCAACTCGTTTTACCCGCTCACCTTGGTCACCGAAGCATCCAATCTGCCGCTGGGGAAATCGTAATGTTAATGATCCCTATCGTGGCAATTGTTGCTCTCGGGTTCTCCGATGATTTTCGAAGTTACGTCGGTTTTGTAATTGCGGCATTTACGCTCATCTATGCGCTATATGCTGCGGGCATCTGGGGTCGACTCTCCCAGCGACTCATTGAAGCCCAGAGTAGATTTTCAGAACGTATCGAGCATCTTATTTACAAACAATTTCGATTAGTTGTCATCCGGGTTGTCGCAGCAAGATATCTCACTGTCGCCATTGCCTTCGTAGCACTTATGTCGAGCATAGGTATTGTCGCAAGCGGGCGCCTGCCCTTCTCATTCTTTCCACCCCTTGAGTCAGATCAGGCCATCGCAAAACTCACAATGCCACTGGGTACACCTGCCGAAGTGACCCAAGAAGTCGTTCTAAAGCTTGAACGCGCCGCACAGCTGCTTGAAAGGGAGCTCATCGCGGAATATCCAGACGCACCCCCGGTCACCCACATACTCGCTGCTGTCGGGAACCAGCCAAGTAGCGCTGGTGGCGGGGGTCCTCCGAACACTCAATCAGGGTCAAATAGCGGTGGGCACCTTGGAGAAGTCACTTTGCAATTGGTAGCCAGCGAAAAACGTGCAGTAAAAACTCGCGAAGTTGCTAACCGCTGGCGCAACTTAACCGGTGCTATTCCCGACGCGGTTGAACTTAAATTCAATACTTCCCTGTTTACTGTCGGGAACGCAATCGACATTCAACTGGCAGGAGACGATGTCGACGACCTGAGAACAGTGGCGGAAAAAATCAGATTTAGGCTAGCGCAATACCCAGGTGTTATTGATATCACCGATAGCTTCAGAGCGGGGAAGCAGGAGGTGAAACTTGACATCTCTCCTTCCGGCGAAGCGCTGGGGCTTTCTTTGGCAGACTTAGCCAGACAGGTTCGTCAGGCTTTTTATGGAGAAGAAATTCAACGCATCCAGCGAGGCAGAGATGACGTTCGCGTCATGGTGCGATACACCGAAGCCGAGCGTAAGACACTCAGTTCATTAAACCAGATGCGAATCAGAACGCCCGAGGGCTCGGAAGTACCCTTTGCCAAGGTTGCTTCGGCTGAGCTAGGACGAGGGTTTTCTTCAATTAATCGCTCGGAGCGTCAAAGAGTCGTCAATGTCATCGCAGATGTTGATCGCACACAGATAACAGCAAACGAAGTCATCGCTGATTTCGGCGCGGGCAAGATACAGAAAATCCTCAGGGACTATCCCCGTGTCACCTACAGCCTCGAAGGTGAACAGCGGGAGCAAACAGAAGCCGCTGACAGTCTTTTACCCATGTTTGGTATCGCCCTGTTTATCATATATGCACTCTTGGCAATCCCGCTACGCTCCTATGCTCAACCCCTGATCATTATGAGCGTGATCCCTTTCGCGTTTGTGGGCGCTATCTGGGGTCACCAAATCATGAAAACCTTTGACCTGGTTGCCGGTCTCGCCATGATGTCGGTGATGGGTTTCATTGCCGCATCAGGCGTTGTTGTTAATTCGAGCCTTATCCTAGTACACAACGTCAATCGAAGAATAGAATCGGGCATGGATATGCGTCACGCAGTCGCAGAAGCCGCGGTTTCCCGTTGCCGCCCGATTGTGCTTACGTCTATGACAACCTTTGTCGGACTAACCCCCTTGATGTTCAACAAGAGCGTCCAAGCCCAGTTTTTAGTCCCGATGGCAACCTCGCTCGCCTTTGGTGTGTTGTTTGCAACGTTTGTCACACTGTTAGTTGTGCCTTCAGGTTACATGATACTTGAAGACCTAAAGTCATTTGCCGGGCGCTTGCTCGGGTCAAGTGAATCGACGGAGCAGGATAAAACCCCAGCCTTGAACCAGGCATTACCTGAGATTGAAAAGGTTGATGTTTGAAACTCATCCTCGAAAACGATAAGGGGAATTCGCCACCCGTTAACAAACGCGATTTCACGACCGGTCTCGTACCTGTTCACTTAATGCGTCTAACGGGCTTCATGATGGTAGGGCTCATCTCGGTCATGGGTGCAAACCTCATTGAAGCGATATACATCGGTCGCGTTGGAACTCAAGCGCTTGCTGCCCTGAGCTTCACCTTTCCCCTCATCATGCTTTTTCAAGGCATATCAATGGGTTTGGCCGTGGGCGCTTCATCAGTGGTTGCCCGCACCCTTGGCGCCGGCAATAGAGAACAGGGCAAGTTGTTAATTACGCACTGTATCTTACTCGTTAGCGGATTAGTGCTCATCGCTTGTATTGCCGCTTACCACTATGTCGATGTGTTTTTTAGGTTGTTGGGGGCGGACAATACCGTTTTGCCTCTGGCGGTTGAATACATTCATATCTGGATTTACGGCTTACCTTTTTTCACCATTGCCATGGTAGGCTCCACCCTGATGAGGGCAGCGGGCGATGCTGTCACCCCCGGGTATCTCATGACCGTCGGCTCACTCTTACACGTTGTGATAAGTCCGATCTTCATTTTCGGATATTTTGGTGCACCGCAAATGGGGCTTTCAGGTGCTGCAGTTGGATTCGTGCTGGCACGTTCAGTAAGCTTTTTGATGTACAGCTACGTTATCTGGATAAAAGACAAACTGCTGGTGTTTAAATTGACCGGGTTCTTTTCATCCTGCCGGGCAATTCTGCATGTCGGGTTACCCGCCATGGCTAGCAACATGATTCAACCGCTGTCCATGAGTATCATCACACGACTGTTAGCCGGCCATGGCTCTGTCGTAGTCGCAGGTTTTGGTGTCGCTTCAAGAATAGAGTCAGTGGCCGTAATCGTCATTGTTTCCCAGTCGATGAGTATTGCACCGTTTATCGGTCAAAACTGGGGCGCAGGACTCTACGAACGCGTCACAAAAGGCATGAAAATCGCCAACAGTGCCGCAGTCATCTGGGGAATTGTTGCGTACACGGCGTTGTTTTTCCTCGCAAGACCGATTATCTCAATGATAAATGAAGATCAGGATGTCATTGACGCCGCCGTCACCTATCTCCGTATCGTGCCCCTATGCATTGGCTTTATGGGGATACTGATGAACTCATCTTCCTGCTTCAATGCACTCGGCCAACCCATACCGCCACTGGTACTGACCATTTTACAAATGATCGTGATACAAATACCGCTAGCGATACTCGGCAATTATCTTTGGGGATATACCGGTATATTTCTTGCCGCAGCCGGCACAATTTCACTACTCGGCGTCATTGCTTGGTTCTGGCTAAAACATGCACTTAACGCAGCGATGGACAAAGCCGGTCACCTCAAATAGAAACGGGTACCACATATCAGGACCTCGTCATCAGACACGTAGCAATTACGTTGTTTAGCTTTCGCAAGGATGTGATCCCGATTTTTCACCCGGATATCAAGTCCACCAAGTCCGGGTCCACGATCGTCGTTGATCGAGACGAACCGCAATCGGGCATTGTTAAGCTCAATAAAGATTTCGCCCTGACGAGTGACAACGGGTAACCCGGCAACCTTTGCCCACAATGATGCAAGTTCCAAAGGGTCCTCTGCCTGAAGTTCAGCGCCCAGAAAGTCCACCGTAATATCCTGCCTGACCTGCTTTTCCCACCCGGTACCACCGACGGGCTCCCAATGGCCCTGAAAATCATTGTGCGCATCGGATTCAATCTCGAAGAAGGCTGCTTTCAGATCACCCGGGTGTAACTGACATAAATTCCAATCTCCTCGAATAGTCTCGTGGGCAATGCGAACACCGTTATCCAAGGCGTTTTGACGAACGGCCGTCTGGGTTTTCTTGCTATCGGCCTGGGTAATCACCATGTAACCCCCGTCACCACCCCGGCGTTTGAGATAACGACCACCCGCAGTACCTTCCCGAATCGGTGCAACCACCTCCAGAAAGTTTTTGCCTACAGCCATCAGCGTATTTTCCAGCCCAAATACCCCCACCCCCGGATCAATGTAACAGGGATTAATGCCTAGAATATCTGTCAAATCCTCTACGACAGGCTGCAGCTTCTCTGCAACCAGGCAGATCTGCCTCAATTGTATTGCCACTTTGTTGTACTCCTTTCGAATTGGGATTAACGAGTAAACTTTGAAACTTATACTTCAGGCATTCTTTGCGCACAAGATCATTGACAGAATTATTAGCTGATAAATGGCACTCAGAGCCGTCGCGCCGGCGTTTTAGCTTCGTGATAGGATTGTCTGGTTGGCAGGACTCGACGGTTAAGTCACCTGCCTGAAAATTAGGCGCGTAAGGCTTTCAATTAAGCAACGCACCATTAACCGCAATCTATTTTTTGCCTCAAGGAGGCGATTCAATGATACAAAAACTCCTCATCGCGAACCGCGGCGAAATAGCCATTCGAATCATGCGAACCGCCGTAAACATGGGGGTAAAAACCGTCGCGGTATATCCGGCAGATGATCAGAAGTCACTGCATGTTTATCGTGCTGATGAAGCCGTTGAGCTCACCGGTCGCGGTGCTGCCGCTTATCTAGATGCGGAGCAGCTTATTCAGGTCGCGTTAGACACAGGTTGCAACGCGATTCATCCGGGATATGGCTTTCTAAGTGAAGTCGCAGGGTTTGCAAATGCGTGCGAAGCCGCGAATCTAACATATGTCGGCCCTGACGGCGAAACACTTGCGCTGTTTGGAGACAAGTCCGAAGCCCGGCGTTTTGCTATTGATCACAAAGTTCCCGTGATTCCCGGCACCCAAACAGCCACGACACTTGCTATGGCGTCAGATTTTCTGGCCTCACTTGATGGTCAATCCATGATCATCAAAGCCGTTGCAGGCGGCGGTGGACGAGGCGTTCGTGTTGTCGATTCTGTCGATGAACTCGAACAGGCTTTCAACCAAAGTGGCAGGGAAGCAATGGCGGCCTTCGGTGACGATGCGCTTTATGTAGAAGCATATTTGCCAAAGGTCCGTCATATCGAGATTCAGGTGTTAGGAGACGGCAGCGGGAATGTCGTCTGTCTTGGCGAACGCGATTGTTCGCTGCAAAGAAGACATCAGAAGATCATTGAAATTGCGCCTGCACCGGATCTGCAAAACAACATCAGAAGCGAATTAATTGCGGCCGCGGAGAAGTTGGCAAAGGCAACCCACTACCGAGGCGCGGGCACCTTTGAGTTTCTGGTTGATGCCGACCAAAAGGCATGGGCGTTTATTGAGGCGAATGCAAGGTTACAGGTAGAACACACTATCACCGAAGAGATTTACGACATTGATCTCGTTGAAATCCAACTACGGATTGCCGGAGGTGAATCTTTAGATAAAATCGACGTCGGCAAACCAAGACAACACGGATACGCTATTCAGCTTCGGATCAATATGGAGACGATGGAAGCTGACGGCTCAGTGCGCCCTTCCGGCGGGACAATTACAGCATTCAATCCACCCTCAGGTCCCGGTATCCGTTTGGATACATACGCCTATGCTGGATATGATACCAACCCGGGCTTTGACTCGATGCTTGCGAAACTCATCGTTCATCATCGCAGCGCTCACAAACGCGGCGCGCAGCAGATCACCAATGATTTCAATGCTGCACTCAAAAATGTCTATCGCTCACTGTGCGAGTTTCAACTGGAAGGGGTCGCTACCAACATATCGTTTCTGCAAAGTTTGTTGCAATCCGCGGACGTTGCCGCTGTTAACTACCACACGAGATATATTGACGAGAACATTAAACAACTCACTGAAACCGGGATCCATCATGCCCACTATGCAAGTAAACAGGCAGAGAACACTGCCCTGCGCGCTGGTGCGGTTCTAGAATCAAACGACCCTCTCGCGGTGCTTGCATTCGGCCAACAGGAACAACACAACCAAACCGATGCGGCAACCATGGATGATTCATGGCTCAAGTCCCCTATGCAGGGCACGATTATTGAGATCATGGTCTCTCCCGGCGATCAGGTGCTTGCAGCGCAACCGCTGATGATTATGGATTCCATGAAAATGGAACATGAGATACTCGCCCAGTATAGCGGTGTTGTTAGTCAACTAGGCATCGTCATTGGAGATACCATTTATGAGCGACAGCCCCTGCTTCAGATTGATGAGCAAGAGATTGAAAGTACCCTGATCACGGAAGAAGAGGATGTAGATCTTGATGAAATTCGACCGGATCTAGCCGAAGTTGTCGAGCGCCGGAAAACAACACTTGATGCTTATCGTCCGACTGCTGTTGCCCGCCGCCGCAAAACCAATCAGCGGACGGCCAGGGAAAACATCGAGGATATGTGCGATGCCGAGACCTTTATTGAATATGGGCAACTGGTGCTAGCAGCACAACGTCGTCGTCGATCGATGGAAGACTTGATTGAGAAGAGCCCCGCCGATGGCATGATTACAGGCGTTGGTGCGGTGAACAGCGATCTTTTTGGCGAACCAGATAACCGTTGCGTTTTGATGTCCTATGACTACACCGTGTTCGCCGGTACTCAGGGCGGGCAAAATCACCGAAAGACCGACCGCATGATTCGGGTCGCGGAAGAAGGCCGCATGCCCATGGTTATATTTGCCGAGGGCGGCGGCGGCAGACCTGGTGACACAGACGGTATTGGTGGCGAAGGCACAACAACCTTTGCGCGATTTGCGCAACTCAGCGGGCTCGTGCCAATGGTCGGCATCACATCAGGCAGATGCTTCGCCGGCAACGCATCTCTGCTGGGTTGTTGTGATCTTATTATCGCAACCGAAGGCGCCAATATTGGCATGGGTGGACCCGCAATGATCGAAGGTGGTGGGCTCGGCATATATTCTCCAGAGGAGATAGGCCCGATGTCAGTACAGGTACCCAATGGTGTTGTCGACATTTTGGTGAAAGATGAAGAAGAAGCCGTCACCGTGGCAAAAAAATATCTTAGCTACTTTCAGGGGAAGACAACCGAATGGACTGAACCGGACCAACGCTTAATGCGCCGGATCATTCCTGAGAATCGCTTGCGGGCTTACAATGTGAGAAGCATTATTGAAACACTGGCAGATACAGATTCAGTGCTTGAGATTCGGGAAAAATTTGGTGTTGGCTGCATCACCTCATTTATTCGAGTGGAGGGGATGCCGATGGGGGTTATCGCCAACAACCCTAGCCATCTGGGCGGAGCAATTGATGCGGACGGCGCCGATAAGGGCGCTCGGTTTATGCAGCTCTGCGATGGGTTTGATATTCCCTTGCTCTATCTCTGTGATACCCCGGGTATCATGGTGGGTCCGGAAATTGAAAAAACTGCGCTGGTGCGCCATTCCAGTCGCATGTTTTTGACCGGGGCGAACCTTTCCGTACCCTTCTTCACTATCGTGCTTCGAAAAGCCTATGGCCTGGGCGCGATAGCAATGGCCGGCGGTTCCTACAAAACCCCATTCTTTACAGTCTCCTGGCCGACCGGCGAGTACGGTGGCATGGGGCTGGAGGGCAGCGTAAAACTTGGGTACCGCGCTGAGTTGGCGGCGATTGAAGACCCCGAAGAGCGACTGGAAACCTACGAGAAAATGGTCGCCAAAGCATACCAGACGGGCAAAGCGCTCAACTATGCATCCCTATTTAGTGTTGACGATACAATTGACCCAGCGGATTCACGTCACTGGGTGAGCAACATCATGAAGTCAATTCGAAGGGAGCCCAAAGGACCTGGCAAACGTCGAGCTTCGATTGACGCCTGGTAGCTTTGTCTTTTCGTCTGAGGTTTCTATTGCAATTGATCCGCTGGTTGCAGTAGATACCGAATCAGACCCGCGGCTATTGCCAACACAAGAAATGCGAGAGGTAATCCAACAATAATAGAGGCCGCCTGTAATGCGGAAATTCCACCGACGACCAGCAAAATGCAGGTGACAGCACCAAGCATAAAGCCCCAGAACACCTTCATCCATTGCAAATGTTCGACACGCAGGAGATGACAAAGCACTAACGTCGCCGAATCCAGAGAGGTGATAAGCCACGTGAAAAGCAGAAATGCGGCTGTGCCTACCAATGCAATTTGTAGCCCTTCAGAGCCTAGATTACCAAAGACCGTCACAATACCCTGACTATAATCAGCGACCACAATCTCACTCACTGAACCTGAAAGTTGTAGTTCCTGATAAACCGCAGTACCGCCAAAAATCGACATCCACAATAGAATAATCAGCGCCGGCACGAACAATACGGCGATGATAAACTCTCGCATCGTGCGTCCTTTTGATATACGCGCGACAAACAAGCCCACAAATGGCGCCCAAGCTAACCACCAACCCCAGTAGAAGACTGTCCAAGCAGATTGCCATGCTTTTTCAGCCGCTTCTTCCGCTGTCCAAAGCCCCATAGGAATGACATTGACAATATAGTCAAGCGTGCTGCCGACAAAAACCTCGAGTATCCAAAGCGTCGGACCAACAACCACAAGCACAAGTGCTAGACCGACACTAATCCACACATTGATTTCGCTCAACAACCTAATGCCGTTGGCAACGCCAGATACAGCGGAAAAGATGCCTAGAAAACACACCAGCGTCACAATCGCAATCTGCGCAGTGATACTCATGTCAAAATCAATAAGCGCGCCCAGCGTGGCATTCATACCTCCGACCGCAAGCCCAATCGACGTCGCGACACCAAATACTGTGCCCAGAACAGCAATCACATCGATCGCCTGCGACAGGCGTCCGTGCAGCGGCTTGAAGCGGGTTAAAGGAGAGAAAGCGGTGCCAAATGTCAGAGGTAGATCATAACGATAAGCGCCAAGCGCAATACATAGCCCAACCAGCACATACAACCCCCAACCATGAAAACCCCAGTGGAAAGCCGTCAGTGTGACAGCCGTAACCGCGGCCTCTGGCGAGCCTGGCACCTGCCCTCGCATATCAAGAAAAGGATTGCCCAACATATGCGTGACCGGTTCAGCGGTTCCCCAGTACAACAGCCCTGTGGCAAGTCCCGCGCTGAAAAGCATCGCAAACCAGGCGAGATAACTGAACTCGGGCAGCTCGTCATCCTTTCCTAGGCGCACTTTTGCCCTAGGATGCAGGCAGGTGGCAATGACCAAAAGCAGCACAAAACTCACAGTCCAGTTAAATAACAGGTCGAAACGCGCGACCACATCATCTCTCATCGCCAAAAACACGACGGCGGCCTGCTCCGTATCAAAGGCTGCGAAGCCGACGAAAATGAAGAGAATGAGAATGACAAGAATAGAAAGAGGTTGGTAAGGGTGTTGCTTTGATTCGAGGTAAGACAAACAGTTGACTCTGCAATTTGTTATTTGAAGATCACCATAACAATTTTGGCGCCTTCCCGCTAATTTGCGACCATTTATCAGGCAATTAAGATAGCATAAAGGAGCTGACAAGCTGGCAGGCACTAAACTTATGAGACACCCCTACCCCCTATTCTTGATCCTGCTGTTCAGCTGCGGCTATATCGAGTCATCGCCGATCGACTCAGGGAGACAAAGCACAATGACAGATACAATTCATACAGCCTCGGGTCAACTGCGCGGCACCAACGCGGACATTGCCGTTGCCGAAGCCAATCAAATTCAGGTCTTCAGAGGCATACCCTACGCACAACCACCGGTAGGTTCATTAAGATGGAAAGCTCCTGTTGCACCGGCACCCTGGGCAGGCATTCGGGATGCCACCGAGTTTAGTCGGTCTTGTATTCAGCCAACTAATATCGACATCTTCGTCTGGACCCGCGGTGATTTCGATACCAGCGAAGACTGTTTGTATCTTAATGTGTGGTCTAACACGGCTGCGTCAAAACAACCGGTCATGGTCTGGTTTCATGGTGGCGCACATACTAGTGGACAGGGGCATTCCGAGATCTTCGATGGTACGAGGCTGGCTGAACAGGGAATTGTTCTTGTTACCATTAATTACCGACTGGGTGCGCTTGGATTTCTGGCCCACCCCTGGCTAGCGGAGGAGTCCGATCATTCAAGCGCCGGTAACTATGGACTGTTGGATAAAATTGCAGCACTTCAATGGGTAAAAGCTAACATCGAGCAGTTTGGCGGAGATGCAGAAAACGTCACCATTTTTGGCCAATCTGCCGGCTCTCAAAGTGTTTGTTCTCTCATGGCATCGCCGCTTGCCCAAGGGCTTTTTCACAAGGCAATCGGTCAGTCTGCTGGGAGCGTTGGACCAGCGCCACAAAAAGACCTCAAGGGGTTCCAGCGAGGGGAAGCGCTGGTGAACGAACTGAGCGTTAACAACCTCAATTTACTCCGTGAGAAAACCCCGGCTCAGATTCTTGCGGCTTCTCAGAAAACCGGCTGGGCAAATGAAAGTAGCATTGTTATCGATGGCTGGGTTCTACCCGAACCCCAGGTTGAAACCTTCAGAGCTGGGCGACAAGCGCAGATACCCCTACTGCTTGGTTCGCTCGCAGATGAGGGAAACCACTTATTTCCTGTGAATGAAGCACTCACTGACCAAGAACTGGAAGATTATTTAACGAAACTGGTGGGACCCGCATCAAAATCTTTAGCCGCCGAGTATGCTCAAGAATTTGACACACCGGGTAAAATTCAGCATGCAGTTGCAACGGATTTGTTTATGGCCTTTGGCATGCGTCGCTGGGCTGAATACAGCGAACATTTCGGCAATGATACGTGGCTTTATTTTATGGATCACGTGCCTCCTGCTTTCCACCTTTACTGGCCAGACAATCCATCCTTACACCTCCCTAATGGTTCTCGAAGTGGCGGTGCGTACCACTCAGGAGATTTGGCTTTCGTTTTTGGCAATACGCATCGCGTGGGCCTTGACTGGCATGAAGACGACCACAAGCTTTCTCAATACATGGTGAAATACTGGACTAATTTTGCCCGAACAGGCAACCCCAACGGGTCTGATCTACCTGTTTGGCAAAAATTCAATACTGATACCTACGCGACACAACGACTGACAAAAACACCAATCAATGTAGATGGTATTCGTCAATCAAAAATTGATATCCTGTCCATCGCTCAACCAATGTTTGAAAATAAACCATGACGAATAAGCATCAACTGCTCATCGATAGCGCCAGCGCCTTACAGCAGGAATTGACTGAACGTGGCGGCGAAATAGACGCGCTAAGACAACTGCCGCAAGATCTTGCGGAGAAAATGGCAGCTAAGGGGTTCTACAGCCTGTGTACGCCTGAAGAGATTGGCGGGCTGGCGCAGGACCCGGCGACCCTCTACAGGGTTTGCGAAACGCTGGCTGCGGCCAACGGCTCTGCCGCCTGGTGTGTATTTATTGGTTCAACATCGCAATACCTGCTGGGTGCCCTGCCCTCAGAGCAGCAACAGACAATTATGGAAAATACCAACGTCATCACCAGTGGCGTGTTTGCGGACAGCGGCACAGCGCGATATGAAGTCCGTGACGGAAAGCCAGGATATCTGATCAATGGCCATTGGCGCTGGGGTTCCAGTTGTCACAATGCGACTTGGATATCTGGTGGCATCCACGAAGTCGACGAAAATGGCGATTCCGTTCAAAGTACAAACGCCATTCTCACTCGAGTATTTTTCAAACCCGAAGAAATCGAGATACTAGACAACTGGCATGTCTCGGGTCTTCGCGGTTCAGGATCTAGCGACTATCGCGCAAACAACGTCTGGGTACCATCTGTTCGCATGGCATCCTCGATAGAACAAACAATTTACAAAGATTTTCCAATATTTCGCTACCCCAAGTTCGCCTTACTTTCTCTGCCGATTGGCGCGATAACACTGGGCATGGCTCGTGCATCTATTGATGAAGTCATAAAAATCGCCGCTGAAAAAACACCTCAAGGTAGTCGGCGAACACTGGCACATAGACCCGCATTGCACCGCGAGATTGGCGTTGCCGACACAAAACTGGCTGCGGCACGCAGTCTGCTCTACTCGCTCAATGATGAAATATGGCAGCATTGCCAGAACAACTCTCCCACAGTCCAGCATCGACAGAAACTTCGCGCGGCTAACGTCCACATGGTAAACACCGCGGTCGAGGTGATCGATAAAATGTACACGATTGTCGGCGGGAGCTCAGTGTTTGAATCTTCATGCCTGCAGCAACATTTCCGGGATGTTCACGTCGCGACTCAACATATGATGGTTGGGGAACCCGTCATGGAACTGGCTGGCAGGGTTCTCTTGGGCATTGATGAAACTGCCCCCGGACTTTAAGCGCCAAGATTTAACGTATTATGCTTCTGACAACAATTGTTGCTCGCGGCTCAAGGTTCGCCTGTTCCAAACTACAGCAACGATTCCCACCAAAACATTGGTGATTGCCGTCGCTGCGAAAACACCGATGTAACCGAAGAAATGACTGCCTAGCAGGGCCAGAGGAATATAGACAATCAGTAACCTTGCTACAGAAAGAAACAACGCTGGCATAGGGCGACGCAGGGCGTTGAAAGCGTGGGTTGAGACGACAATAAGCCCCATAAAACCGATGCTGAGCGGAATGATGTGCAGAAAGTTGACCGCAACATCCACAAGTCCCGGGTCATCATTCACAAAATTCACAAAATAGCCTGCACCAAACCACATGATAGTCGCAGCCAACAACCCCCAGATCAGGCACGCGGCATAACAGGTGTTGAGCGCTTCGTGGACCCGCTCAAATTTTCTCGCACCCCAATTCTGTCCGACTAAAGGCACGACACTGGTTGATATGCCTATAACCACCATACCGACAACGGACTCGATTCTACTCGCTACGCCAAAAGCCGCGACAACGGTTGTGCCAAAGCCAGCCAGCAACCAAGTTACCACGCCCATGGAAAGGGGCTGAATCATGTTCGACGCCGAAGCAGGAATGCCTACCTGAAGAATGCCGACCGCGGATTTGTTGAAACTCGCGAGAAAACGACCGCTGGATAAGCGAAACAACCTCTCACGTAGAAAGTACCAGTAAGCGGCCAGAAGCACCTGTGCGATAGCGCCGAGAACAAATGCCCAGGCTGCTCCCTCCAGCCCTAGCATCGGCAACCCTGCCCAGCCAAAAATCAGAAACGGACCCACAATTACCTGCACAACAGGTGCGATGGTCATAATAAATCCTGGAAACGTCGGATTTCCAAAAGATCTGATTAAGCCGTTTGACACCATGGCTAGCCCCATCATGGGGAAACCGATTAACCAGATCTTCGCATAGTGAGTGGCAAGTACCAGTACCTGATCGGATGCTCCAAGTAATATGAAAAGATAACTCGCGCCAAATTGACCGACCAAAGCAACAGCAATCGTAAAAATCAAAACAAGAATGTAACAGTGCGTCACTGTCATTGCTGTCTGTTCTCTATCCCCCGCACCCATTGATTGGGCGATCAACGTTGCGGCACCAATGCCAATACCGCGGGTCAAGGCATTCAAGGACATCGATATGGGAAACATAAAAGTGACTGCGGCTAGCTCTGCTTTACCTACCTTACCGATATAGAAAATTTCGATAAGTTGACCAACCGTCATTGCAAGAAAACCTAGGATCATTACGCTAGACAGCTTCGCCACATGGTCTCTGATAGCGCCTTCGGTGTAGGTTGCAGGAGAACTCGAACCAGAACGACTCACGTGATTGCAGCGCCTACAACGGCTTTAGCACGTGCCTCTTGCGCCACCGTCTGAACGTGGGGTGCTCGGAAATGGATATATAAAAGCACAGCAACACTATATCCCAACAGCAGAAACCAGCCCGTGTTGCCGACAAAATCCCAGGAAGAATAGATACCATAGCCATAGATAAACACCGCGAGTAACGGAAACAATTTGGTCGCCCAATAGGGGAGCCTAAAGGGTGCACGTTGATAAGCCTCGGGATTTCGTTTTGCCAGGTTAAACAAAGCAAACACGGGAAATAAACCGAAGATGGCACCAACGGCGTTACCTAAAATCGCAACATAACCGAGACTCATGCCTGTCATAATCGGCGTCATACCAACCAGAAAAAATACGGTCAGGTAAATAAAAGGCACACCATATCGGTTTAACACAGCGAGTTGTGGCGGTAGCCAACCATCTTCGGTCGCCATGTAGAGTCCCCGGGTGCACCAAGCAAAAATCGCATTCAGCGAGGTCACTAGAGAAATCATGATACCGCCAGCGATAAACAAGATATAAACACCGGGTGAAAAAATGATCTTTGCAGTCGCGGCAAGATTCTCTCCCGCAATTTCTTCAAGCGGCAACACACCCGTCGCAACCACCGCAATAAGCGTATAAAGCAGTGTAACAATGGCTAAAGACAGCCCCATCACAACAGGAATCATCTTACCAGGATTCTCCATTTCATCCCCAAACTCAGAGATAAACTCAGAACCGATCAAACTAAGGCGCAGGAGAAATGCCGCGGCGAAAAAACCGGCAAAGCCGTTTGGCATAATGTCTGGTAGCGATTTATAGGGCGTGAAATCATTCACATGGCTCAAGCCAAAGATAATGTAAAGCACAAGCGAGATGAGCAAACCGAACACCATAACAGCTTGAAATCGGGCCGCTGCTTTTATGCCAAAGAGGTTTGCCACAAAACATAGCACCATGACACCAGCTGCTACGAAGGTAAGGTTCAAGTTCGGAATCAGCGCTTCGGTATATTCCGCAAATCCAATGGCGAAACTGGACAGGATTAACTGCCCCACCACCAGTAACGATAGGTAGAAAAACGAGGTCTTTTGCCCGAGCAGATCCCGGACATATGTGTAATTACCACCTGTGCTTGGTACCGCAGACCCAAGCGCAGCAATACAAATAGTCGGAATGGCAACAATAGCGAGCGCCAGCAAGAATGCCCATGGCGCACCGTAGCCCGTCATACTAATACTCACGCCGGTTAGAACGACAACACCTGTGCCGATAATCTGTCCCAATGAAATGCTCATCAGATCCCAGAAACCTAACAATTTTTTACCGGTCGCGTGATGCATGGGCATGCGGCGAGTTTCCTTTATAACAATATTGGTGGCGTGCATTCTTCGTCATTGGTCGAGCGCAGCACATCAAGCATAAGATTAATCATATTCTTCCGCACTTCATCGATATTGTCTTCTACCAGCGTAATCTTATCTTCAAGGCCAGCGGCGAGATTGATTGGCAGCGCTACCGCAGCAAAGTTCATTCCCAGTTCTCCAGCCAGATAAACTTCCGGACAACAGGTCATGCCAACAACGTGACCACCTAGCATCTGAAACATTTTAATTTCCGCCGGCGACTCAAATCTTGGACCATTCGTTGCCACATAAGTCGCACCGTCATGACACTGAATGTTGTATTTAGGCCCAAGACTCATCAACTTGTCGCTCATGACAGGACAAAATGGCGCACTCATTTCAACATGGCCAACAGCGCTTTGCAGGTCATCAAAGAAACTGAAATCTCTACCGTGGGTAAAATCAAGAAAGTCGCGCAGTACAGCGAGATCCAGCACTGGATAGTCGGTAGTAATCGAACCCACCGCATAGGTGGACATTATTCTTCGGACACCCAAATCTTTCAGAGCCCGAAGGTTTGCCCGATAGTTAACCTTATGCGGGGGTGTAGAGTGATCCTTGCCATGCCGGGTCAAGAACACGATATCTTCGTGCTCACCCTGACCTAAATAAACCTGCGCCGATCCATACTCGTTAGTTATCTCGCGGGCCTCAACTTCGATGCCTGAAAGATTATAGATACCGGTGCCACCCATAATAGCTGCGGGCATAATCATTCCTCTGTCACTAATCTGTGTTGTTTACTATTGGCCTTAGGCTACCAAGTCGGGTAGCTTTCTAGGGTATACGGACTAAGCACACCGTGAATTGTCACGACACCCGCGACATATTTCGGAGGCGTGATATCAAACGTCGGGTACCTGGCGTTGATACTGTCAATTGTTGTTGGCGCCCCTAACGCCAAACGAACCTCTGCAGGGTCACGCTCTTCTATCTTAATATCAGCCCTGACTAACTTGCTGCTGTCTCTTCCCCAAGCAAATGCGTAGAACGGTATATCGTGCGCATGGGCAGCAATGGCATTCTGAAATGTGCCAATTTTATTCACCACATGGCCATCGGCAGTTATCATGTCAGCCGCTGTAATATACTTTTGAATCTTACCCTCTGACATGATGTGTGCTGGCATATTGTCTGTAATCAGGTTCACCTCAACACCAATCTCCCGGATGGAGGGTGCAGTAAGTTTTGCTCCCTGAAAATACGGGCGTGTTTCTGGCGTATAAACACTTATCTTTTTTCCATCTCTTGCAGCAAACGCCAGCGCAAGGATGAAAGCGGCCTCGGCAAAACAATGGGTTAATATACCATCGCCGTCATTGATCAAATTAGCCATCGCTCTGGCTCGCACCGCATAGTCATCGTAGATGTTCAATAATGTCTGACTGATTGAAGCCTCAATCGCCTGATCAACTGACCGCTTTTCATTAACTGCTAGACTTGCAGTTGCTAACACCTCGTCCAAGCGAAGCTGAATTGCGGTATTCGTTGGGCGTGTTGCAACGAGCACATCTCTTGCTCTCTTCAACTCAGATAGCAGCTTTTTGCCATCACCAGCATCACTAAAGGTGGTGGAAATAATTCTCATTGCATTCACGGCAGACAGCCACGGACCACCACCCTGAGTCACCATGTCTTTTATGGCGGTCGCCACTTCATCGACGGACTCGCAGGTCACATATGATTGTTGAAGTGGGTAAGCGCGGCGATCACCAATGATCACTTTACCATCATCAAAGCGCGCAATATTTGGTGGGTTCAGTAGAAATGGTAGAAGCTCAAAAACGCCTTCCTGAGCTGCCGGGGACATGGTGTCGATTTTAGGCTCACATATATAAATCAAGGATCGCAGATTCTACCATATGTCGGTTGCGGATGAGGTGAACGCCCTCAGCGCTCACTCTGTCTGTGATAGTTTCGAGCGAACAACAGCATCAACACCAATACCGACATCGTGGCAAGCAAGATCAATATCTGGGTGCCAAATCTATCTCTCAATCCATTCTCGGCTACTTGTATGAGTTGTTGGTAACCTTCAGGGACAGGTAGCACTTGATTCACCCGAGCATAACGCTCATAGGCTGAAATCATACTTTGTCGTTTATCCGGCATTGATATAGCAAGATCGCTGGTTTCGCCCGGATCGACAACAATATTAAACAGATGCCAATTATCGTCGCCGAGCGGGCCCCGATTAAGCACCAGTTTATAATCACCTTGAAAAAGTGCTGCATTACCAGCCAACTCATAACCAACAGTGTCATATGCTGAATAAACCTGTTCGGTCTTATTATCCAAAATTGAAACTAAACTACGACCTATGATGGGTTCGACCAGTCTTCCGCCGTAACGCTCACCTGGCTGATTGACTTGACACAACTCAAGTATCGTTGGCGTTAAGTCAGTTACGAAACTAAAAGCATTTGTTTTGGATTGCTCAGGTGAAATTGATTCGCCAGCGATTATGAGCGGCACACGCATGCCCCCTTCGCCGGAGTAGAACTTGTAGTAAGCAAGCGGCGACGCAGCCGCGCTCGCAAAGCTTGGCCCGATGCTATTAAAACTTCCTTTCAGCCCTAACGTTTCATAATCAGTTGAATAACCTTGCAACGCTTGAGCCATTTTTGCTAGCGAGCCGGCATTAGCCCTCGATCCGGATGCTTCGCTGCCATTGTCTGAAGTAAAGATGAAAATGGTATTCTCGTATTCTCCGATCTCCCTCAGGTGCAGTATCAGACGTCCGAGGTGATAGTCCATCGCCTCGATCATTGCTGCGTAGACGGCCATTCTCTTAGACTGAAACTTTTTTTCCTCAGCGCTTAGTGAATCCCAATCTTCGGTCGACGACATAGAGACCATACTCGTGTCGTCAGGAATAATGCCAAGCGCTATTGCCTTCTCAAGCCGTTGTTTCCTGAGCACGCGCCATCCTTCATCGTAAACACCCTCATACTTTTCAATAAATTCCTGCGGCGCCTGAACAGGAGTGTGGACAGCTTGGAAAGGCACATAGGCGAAAAAGGGAGACCCGCTGTCCGAATTGGAGTCAATAAATTCGATGGTTTTGTCCACTAAAAATCGGGAAGAATAAAAATCATCCGGCAACGTCATTACTTCGCCATCGGCAAACCAGTTCGCTTTCTCGTAAATTGGTATATAGGGTTTTTGTTCCCAGTTATCTGCGCCGGTGTCGGCTAGCGCAACTGTGCGCTCAAAACCTCGACGACTGGGCAGTTGATCAACCTCTTTTCCAAGGTGCCACTTCCCGGCAAGATAAGTGTGATACCCCTCATCCTGTAACAAGGTCGCCACTGTAACAACATTCCGGTTCAACGTGCCTGCGTAGTGAGCATGGATACCCTGTTCCGGCGGAATTGCCTCGGGAATGTTAGGCACACCGTTGCGATGACTATCAACGCCTGTCAACAACATCGCCCGGGAAGGCGCGCAACTTGCTGCGGTATGATAATTCGTGAATTTGATCCCGGCTTCAGCTAACGCAGTCAAATTCGGTGTGCTGACTTCTCCGCCATAAGGCGCGATATCACTGAAACCCAAATCGTCTGCCAGAACCAAGACAATATTTGGCCTGTCTGCGAATACGGACGCTGAATACGCCGTTATCAGCGAAGTTATTAAGAAAGCACAGAGGCGGCTCATGGTGTTATTGAACGAGAAATCTGGAAGCACAGTCATGCACTAATCGCTCTGAGAGATTCGAGCAGAAACGAAAAATAGCAACGTGGCAATCACCAGCTCGGATACAATCAATTGCATTGCCAATGCTGCGTCGTGCACCAGCCAGGCCACAACACGGGACAATGCTGCTAAACCCAACAGCATAACAGGAGGATAGAACCAGACTCGCCTGCCTGTAATTAGCCCTGCAAATATCATAAAACCGAGTGATAGAAAAAAGGACGCGAGGTCACCGATTTGCGTACTGCGTCCAATGCCATCTAAAAGCGGCATACCCAGCGACTGGGCTGCAGTGCCGGGATCTAAAAGCCATCGTATGCCAGTGAAAAGGAATAGCACACCGACTAGACCAATCAAAATCTGTAGCGTTATTTTCATCATCGACTCCGTCGTCCAAACAAAAAGATATCTATCATCGCGGTTATAAATCCCAATATCAGGAATAGTAAAAATCGGGGATCAGCGGGATACAATACAACCTCAACCGGATAGGCTATCGTCTTTGTCATCGCTGCTAGTTTGAATTCATGGCGAGGACCTATTTCCGGATTGGTGATTATTTCCACTAGACTTCTGCGGCTTCGATAACGAAGCAATGCCGCTGTATCCCAGCCTTCAGCACCCTCGATACCGGTGACGTCCACGTTCAGCCCTAGCCCTTTGCCAAAAAACACCGGATGGCACGCCCGGGCAAAAAGTTCCGCATACATGTGCTCCATGTAGTGATCAATGTAATCTTCGGCGGTAGCATCCTGCCTGAATCCTTCGATTCTTGGCGGATTGTCATTAATGTCGATGTTATTCACCATCAGGAATTGTCGACCCGTATCCTCTTCGAAAAATGTGCGAAATTGATCCAGACGCTCTTTCTCCATCCCACTTGACTCGAAGTAGGCGACCGCTCTGGCAACTTCATCGTCGCTCAACGGGCCGCCAAAGTCAGTGTACCAATAGGTAAAAGTAACCCAGATCAGAGCAGGGACAAACCACAGTGCGCTTCTAGTATTCATTCTATGTGCGTGCAAAAAGCTGCAGTACACCTGTACCTTCCAGCAATTTGTTTACGCGATGACGATCCACTTCTTCAAGTGCGGCATAGGCTTCTCTTAGCCACTGCAGACACTTCGCTTGATAGGTGAAGGGATTCTGTTGCCACTGTCTATTATCGAGCGACATTTCCAACAAATTGGCTTTTCCGGTAACGGCTGCTGCATTGCCAAGAAGATAAGGGGCATAAATTCGACCGACTTCATTTAGTATGTTTTTGAGTGTTTCGGGCGCATTATCAATATCTATCCAATCTGAATCGGCAACCAGATAACCAGAGAGTTCTTCCAGCACTTCTACCCAAGCATAAACGCGCGGACATGCCTCAAGAATAATCGCGGAAGGCGTCGGGTCAAAGAGCGCAAGGCAGGTTAACTGTCCATATATTGCGAAATCGCATGAACCGGGTCTCTCCCCCATCAGGAATGGTAAGTCGGTCAAGTGTGCGTCGAGCAAGTGAATAAACCGCTTAAAACTCTCTTCGATTACCGGCGTGGTCACATCATTTGAACCGACATAAGACAAGCGGTCTATTTGTCGCTCCCTGACAAACTGACCCATTTTTTGTGCCTGCTCCTCTGGCTGAGAGATGCCCCGCCAGCGGGGTAGGATATCCCCCGCTTTTTTGATATCAGCATCATAGTGCCAGCGATAATGAAACATGGCTTTTGTTAACCATTCATCGCCGTAGTCTTCAAGCAGCATATTCACGAATGCCAGAGCAGGATCAGAAGGAATGGCCTCACGACCCGCGTATTCACCTTCGAATCGCTGAATCAATGGGGTTGAATCAGTCACCGCCTCCTCGTTACCTTTTTCATCTTTAAAAAAGAAAGTCGGTAATAATGAAACCTTTGGCTGTACTCTCTGCTTGGTGTGGCTACCGTTGTCAGCACCGGCCATCCGGGACTGAATTTCAAACTGATAAGGAATCCGTCTGTACCGCATATATGCGAGCATCTTTCGAGTATATGGAGAGCCTGGTGCTCCCATTAGCTCCTGAACTTTTCGTTCATTGGACATTATTTAGCCCCCCTAAGGCTTTTTTCGCATTGGTTGTGGAGCAACAGAATAAATCCAGCTTTCCCGCGCTCATCAAGTGTGGTCACGTTTGGCTGGAATCAAATTTCGGTTACACGCCGATAACGACTATCGTCTGTCTTTACCTCTTTCACCTTTGTGCCAGTTATTGTCGCTGTATTTTTTTAGGTTTTTGGTTTCGCTAACAAAAGCTCACAACCAGTACCATCCAGCATCGCATCAACCCTTACTCTGTCATCAACATCGAGTTTGGCATATTCAATACGTAGCCACTGAAGACATTTCGCCTGATATGGAAACGGCTCCTGCACCCACGATTTGCCTTCCACAGTTGTTTCAACTTTTTCTAGCCCTTTCTCAAAGGCTTCATAATTTGCCAGCATAACGGGTACATAAGTCCGGCCAACTTCTTTTAGCAAGTCAATCAAGGTGGCTGGCACCTCGTCTGAAGAATAGAACCCATCATCGCGACACTCAAGCCCAGAAAGGTCTTCCATTTTGCTAACCCACGCGTGCACCCTGGGAACTTGCTGCGCAGCAAGTTTCGCTGGTGTTGGATCAAACTGAACCAACTGCGTTAATTGACCTAAACAACCGAAGTCTGCGGCCCCCGGGCGCCTACCCATCAGAAAGGGTGAGCGTTTCAGATGGTTATTCAGACAAGTCAAAAACCGTTGATAGCTTTCTTCAATAACAACCGCTGTCGTGTCGTTAGATCCGACAACATATAAACGAGATATTTGGCGTTCCGAAAATATCTGTTTCATTTGCACCACAGTCTCTTCGGATTGCGTTACATCTGCATAGTGGGGAAGAACAGATCCAGCCATCTCGATATCATCTTGATAATACCAACGATAATGAAACATGGCTTTTGTTAGCCATTCGTCGCCATAATCCTCGAGGAGATAATCAATAAAGGCCAACGCTGGGTCTGCCGGAATCACGGACCGCCCCGGATATTCAATTTCAAGTCTGCGAATGATAGGCGTGCTATCAACCTCAGCCACCAGCCCATCGTTAGCATCGTCAAAATAAAACACCGGAATCAAACCAACCTTGGGTGCGGGCAATTCATCAGCGCCATCGATCTGTCCCTGAATGTAACGGTACGGAATGCGTCTGTAACGCAGCAGCGCCAACATTTTTCGTGTGTAGGGTGATCCGGGTGAACCCCTTACGGGCAGGAGGGAATCTCCCATTTTTAGTCTCCAGCATTATGTTTATGTGAGAGAAGCCATATTGCATTTCAAGTAAGTATGCCGCATCATTTAATGCTCTTCATTAATAATTATGCACACTCGGTAAACGGAAGTATATGAAAAAAATTGCCCTTTTTTGCATATCAATCGCCCTCGGATCCGGCGCACTATTTTCCCAGTACTGGTACTACCTGCCGGGCATCATCTCGGACATCGTTGCGCCAATAGGCGATAATCGCCGGGTCTCCTGGAAGCAGGGTCCTGAGAGACCATCTCATGGGGTCCAGGACTCGCCCCCTAATGTTGTACTGATCGTCGCCGACGACCTTGGTTTTAATGACATTACGTTTTATGGCGGCGGCATAGCCGACGGCACTGTACCCACCCCTCATATTGATTCGATAGCACAAAAGGGTATCCACTTTACTAATGGTTACTCAGGGAATGGGACATGCGCGCCATCGAGAGCAGCACTACTCACTGGACGATATCCATCAAGGGTTGGTTTTGAATTTACCCCTGCTTCTCCCACATTCTCAAAGTTAACCGCTGGTGATGCATTTATCGAGGAAAACACTGAGCATTACCCTACGGCTGAAGACATCGGCTTGCCGACGGACGAACTCACGTTACCTGAGTTACTAAAGCAACGAGGTTATTACTCAATCGGATTAGGCAAATGGCATCTCGGTGGAGGTGAGGGATCACGGCCTCTAGATCAGGGATTTGATGAGTTCCTCGGGTTCAGATCCGGTGCCGGATTATTTATGAACGAGGACGACGAACAGGTCGTCAACTCAAAGCAGGATTTTGATCCAATCGATAAATTTCTTTGGGCAAACCTGAAATATGCCGTGCGGTTTAATGGCGGCGAAAGGTTTGCGCCCGACTCACACATGACCGACTACATCAGTCGTCAGGCAGTCGAAGCAATCAAAGCCAATCGCAATCGTCCGTTTTTCATGTACCTAGCATACAACGCGCCACACACACCCCTGCAAGCAGAGAAGGATGACTACGACGCTCTATCCCACATACCCAATCATACTGAGCGAGTATATGCTGGCATGATACGAGGCTTAGATCGCGGCATTGGGCAGGTTATCAACGCCCTGAAAGACAACGGGATAGATGACAACACAATCGTCATTTTTACCAGCGACAATGGTGGTGCCGGATATGTTGGCCTCCCCGACCTAAACAAGCCATACCGGGGTTGGAAAATCACATTTTTTGAGGGCGGCATACATACTCCCTACTTTATCAAATGGCCTAAGAAAATTTCTCCAGGAAGCGCGTACGATTCTGCGGTTGCGCACATCGACATTTTCTCAACGACGTTGGCCGCGGCAGGTATCGAACTGCCCCGAGACAGAACGATTGACGGCAAAAACATTCTTGAATATGCGCTTCAAACGGACCAACCCCGGATAGAGCGGTCATTATTTTGGCGGACAGGGGGTTACAAGGTTGTCCAGCGAGATGGCTGGAAACTTCAGATTCAGGAGCAAAATGGCAACACTTGGCTATTTAATTTGAATGAAGATCCAACCGAACAAAATAATCTAAGCAGCTCCCACCCACAACAATTGAACGATCTTAAAACAGCACTTTATAAAATAGACCAGCAAATGATTGAGCCTTTGTGGCCAAACCTTGTTGAGATACCGATCGCGGTGGACTATACCGTCAACGCTCGACCACAAGAGGACCACGAAACAATTATCTGGGCGAACTAGGTGTCATCACTTGTCCGGCAGGCCCTTGGAAATAACGCTCGTCAAATGCAGGAGCACTGTTGATAACCGGCCCGACGGGGAAAAAAATATTAACGAAAACACGCCTGAATTGCCTGCAATATGCGCCTATCGTTACCGTATACCAGAAGTTGGCAGCGACTCAGGCTACACAGTCTATTTTTATCCCTACACCACCCATGACAATTACTGAGAACACACATGAAAACGATCACTCTCTATAGCTCCTCCCTGTCATTGTATGCAGGGCGAGCACGAAGCTATCTCATTAATGCAAACCTTGATTTCCGTGAAACAATACCGAACACACAATATTTTAAAGAGACCGTTCTGCCAAAAGCGGGTCACCGCCAAAGCCTGCCAACGATAGAGCTACCAGACGGTGAAGTAATACGTGATGGTGCAGCGATTATTGATCATTTTGAGTCAGCAAATGGGCACCGGTTTTCACCAACAACACCAAAACACCGAGTGCTGAGTCGATTATTCGATGTGATTGGCGCTGAAGGTCTGCTACGCCCGGCAATGCACTATCGTTGGAACTTTGATGACATCAATAAAGAATTCTTGCAGTATCACTTCTCTGAGCTGATGCCTTCCGGACCCAACCGCATCGCCCAAGCAGAAAAGTCAATGAACCAGATGCGCAATGCCTGCATGGCTTTTGGCGCTGTCCCCGATACCTTTGAAGTTGTCGAAGCACTTTATACTGAGCTTCTTGCTGCCCTTAATGCCCACTTTTCTGAAGTACCTTATCTGCTTGGTAACAAGCCCTGCATTGGCGATTTTGGCATGATTGCACCTCTATTTGCTCATCTAGGGCGAGACCCAAAACCACTATCGATGATGCAATCAGATGCCGTTCGCCTGTTTCGCTGGGTAGAAAGAATGAACAGACCAGAGCCTGACATTGGCGAATTCGCGGAGCAGACCGACGTATACCTTGCCAACGATGAAGTGCCTCAAACATTGATCAATTTACTACGCCAAATCGCCATTGATTTTGTACCCGAAACCAAGGCTGCTGCAGAAACGATTAACCACTGGCTGGCGCAACAACCAAACCTGGCTGCTGGCACGCAGGTACAGCGTGGCGTCGGCATGGGTTCTTTTGAGGTGCGCGGGGTAACCGTCAATGCACTAGCACAACCCTATCGATTTTATCTCTTAAGTCGGGTGCAGCAAGAGTTCCAAAGTTTGACAGAAGCCGAGCAGCACAGCGTTACCGCATTATTGAAGACCTGCCATATGGAAGCGATTCTCGACTGTAAAATAAGCCGCGATATCGGCCGGAAAGACAACCTGGAGGTTTGGCTCTAACTGACTTTCTCGGCGACAAAAAACGTATAACCATACCCATGGGGAAGGCCGCACCTTCAGGGCGATGGGGCTTGCCAAAGAGAACGCACGCTCAGTGCTGGAACGATCACCCGCCCTACTCTTGGCTGATCGCGATGCACTTCAAAATACAGATCGCGTGCGGGGATAGGTGAAGTCCAGTGGTAATTCAACCAGTTTCGTAAGGTTACGCCGCAGGCGCGTCACTCACCTGGACAAGCGTCTTGCCAAAATTTCCGCCCTTTAACATCGCATCAAACGCCTCTGGCGCGCGTTCAAGGCCATGCCAAATATCCTCTTTATAGTGAACCAAGCCATCTCTAACCCACGCACTCATTTCTTCGAGAAACTGAGATTGGTAGTCTTCGACGAAGTTCCCGACAAAAAGGCCATTTACCTGCACTTGCCGCTCTTCGAAAACACTTGCACCGGTCTTCTGCCAGCGCGCGTGATTGGATGCGGCGTCATCGTTACCGTATTGAGAGATTAACCCGCAGAGACTGATTCGAGCACGCGAATTCAGCAACGGTAGAACCGCTTCAAACACTTCACCACCAACATTCTCAAAATAGATATCGATGCCATCAGGACAAGCTTCTCGTAACTGTTCAATAAAATCGGGGGCCTTTCGATTAATACAGGCCTGTGCTCCCAGACTATCGACGACGAAGTCGCATTTATCATCAGAGCCAACAATCCCGACGACGCGGCAACCTTTCAGCTTGGCTATCTGAACAACATTTTGACCAACGCCGCCGCTTGCAGCGGAAACAACCACGGTTTCGCCGGGTTTCGGCTGACATTGAACATACAGACCTGAATATGCCGTGAGACCTAGCATGCCCAATACACCCAACGCGGTAGATGCTGGGGCCTGTGAAGTATCAAGCACCCGCGGATGCATATAACCAAACTCGCTGATGTCTTCCCCCACAAGGCCGTATGCCTGCCAGCCATTGGTATTGAAGATGACGTCGCCTTCCTTGTACCCGGCGTGTCGACTCTTCACTACCTGCGAGACAGTTCTACCGTGGCAAACATCACCAATTTCTTCAACACCACTACGACGTCTTCCCCATTGATAAGGGTCGAGAGAAAGATAGGTTGTCTTGGTGAGCGCTTGATTTTCAGCTGGCTCGGACAGTTCAGTACGACCAAGTACAAAGTCTCCGTCGGTAGGCCACCCCTCAACCGGCAGGCGAGCTAATCGCCATTGTTGGTTCATTGTCATATTTTGATACCAAACTTTATAAAGAAGTCATCCCGTTAGAATGCATTGTTCTTTTTTATGTATAACGGCCGCTCCAAGCGTACAGACAAATACCCACACCCGCCAGCGCGCTATGCTAGTCGAGCATTTGATAAGCCGCTGCTCTCATGTCATCGGCGAGTGGCAGTATTGAGCCGAGATATTGGGTCATAATAACACCGACCATTTCTTCGTTCGGGTCTACCCAAAAGTACGTGCTCGCAGCACCGGCCCAGCCGAATTCGCCCTTTCCTGTCAGGCTCCGCGCCTGCCCCGGATCCAACATAATTCTCACACCCAGACCCCAGCCATAGCCTTGCAGCGCATTCATACCAATTCGCAGTGGCAACTGCTCTGGCGGAATTCGGTTGAACAGCATCATCTCAAGCATTTTTCTGGAAATAACGGTATCTCCCGAGGGACTCTTTCCATCGAGCAACATTTTACCAAACTTAAAGTAATCATCCGTGGTGGAGAACAGCCCATGGCCACCACGGCTATAGGCAGGATTGGACGACGGATACATCTCTTCAACATCGGAGACGATCAACTCCTGCACCAGCGGTGGATTCAGGAAAGACATCTCGGCAACATCGGAAATGCCAAACATGGGCATGAGTCGACTTTGCTTTTCTTCAGGCACGTAGTAGTCGGTGTCTACCATATTGAGAGGCTGCAGAATATGTTCCTGAAGCAAACTTTGCATTGTTCTACCCGATGCCTTTTCACACACATGCGCGAGCACGTCGGTGCAGACACTGTATCGGAATTGCGTCCCTGGCTGAAAGGCGAGCGGCTGAGCCGCTAACTTTGCCATCATTTCGTCTAACGAACATTGCCCGTCAGCCGCGATATCCATTGCGTCATACCCGGGGGCAATATGGCAACCTGCAATGAACTCGTATGTAAAGCCTGCGCGATGAGTCAACAGGTCCTCGACAAGTATGGGTCGCTGTGCCGGGGCCAGCTCCCCGCTTGGCAGGAGCACCCTCATATTGCGAAATGCCGGATTATATTGAGCAAGCATGTCATAGAGACGTAACTTCCCTTGCTCAATGAGTATCAAGGCCATCACAGAGACGATCGGTTTCGTCATTGAATAGATACGATAGATCGCATCTTCGGGAATTGGACCGCTTACGTTAGCCCCGGGGCTGCCAACCTGACCTGCTGTCAGAGCTGAACCTTTGGCTTCGACGCGCCACTCGATGCCACTAAATTGTTTTCTATCGACGTAGCCCTGAGCAGCGTCGTTGATACGGTTTTCTCTTGCCATAAAGATGTTCCTAGTGCTTGTCTCGACGCTTTTCGGCGCCGGTTTGAAAAGATTTGATGTGGCCTTAACCTGTCACAAGTGGTTTTAAGAGTCAATTTGAGGTGCTCGACCTTTACAACTTCATACATCTCTGAGAGAGTCAGAGTTCCCTAGTTTTAAAGCCCCCACTTACAACTTAAGGAGAACAAGTTGAGAGGTGAACATCCAGAAGTGATGAATAACTTTCCACCTGAAAGAAACAGCCAGGTAACATTCTCAAACTACACAAGCTCACCTTTCAATACTTGGAGTTTTCGGAATATGGATGCCGTCACTCACGCCGCTATGCTGGCACGGGGCGGTCCTCTACCGATAATGAAAGAAGCACCGGACGCTGATTTACCAACAACCCGGATTCTCGACGCAAATGGTGACAGCCTACCCTTAGATGACTTGTTGGATAAGCATGATGCTGACGGATTTCTGATGATGCGCCATGGACGCATTGTCTATGAGAGATATTGGAATGGGCTGACAGCACACGATCGGCATATTTGGTTTTCAATGACCAAGTCTCTAGTCAGCACCGCGTTCGGCATTCTCATGGAACAGGTCGAGATAGATCTGACTAAATCGCCTGCTTACTATATTGAAGAACTGAAGGGCTCCGGGTTTGAGCGCACAACCATTCAGGATGTGCTCAACCACGCTTCAGCTATCGCATTTAAGGAAAATTACCTTGATCCCGAATCAGAGTTTCGGCGTTTCTATGGTCCAGCGCTAAACATGAGCTACGTCACTGGTGCTCAGGACGCCCAACCATCAGACACTGAAATCTACGGTATCTACGATTTTCTCGCAAAGTTTGTGAAACCCGAGCATTCAGAAGAACCCGGCACAGCATTTGAGTACAACTCAGCAAATGCTGATCTAATTGGCTGGATGATTTCGCGGTTGTCCGGCATGTCATTACAACAATTTTTAACCAGTCACCTGTGGTCGAGGCTCGGCACTAATCATGATGCGGCGATCGTCGTCGACAGAGCTTACCAGCCAGTCGCCACCGGTGGCATGACGAGTACACTCAGGGATGCCGCACTATTTGGTGAACTGATACGCAACGATGGCGTCGCAAATGGTGTGCAAATTGTTCCCGCGCATTGGGTCACTGAAACGCTGAACCTGACAGAAGCTGACCATCAACGCTACGCGAATAATCAACTCTACAAGGACGAATACTGGCAATATTACAAGAACATGTGGTGGATACTTGACCCAGATAAAGGCGAGTACGCTGCCGTTGGCATTCACGGCCAGGTGATTTATATCAACAAATCCACCCAGACAGTCATTGCTCAATTTTCGAGCCAGCCAACACCAAGCCAAGTTGGCTCTATTGAGTTTCGCTCAAAGTTACTTGCGATCAGGGAACTTGCAAACAGTTAGCGATAACAGATGCTAAACCAGATGCGGTTGCCTAATTTACGATTGGGTAGCCATCTGCGGCACACCATCCTGAAGGTCAACCCAATCCTGTTTGGTGTCACACCAGACATGGAACTGCGGTTTGAATTCACTTGTATCATCGAGCGTGCCCGTTTTAACGTACTTCATATCGGGACTTCCGGGCACGACAGAGTAAATAGGTGAGCCACAGTTTCCACAGAAATAACGTTCTACGGTATTACCGCTTTGAGTTTCGCCATCCTGATATAGTTTTGGCTCACCCCCTGTCATATTGAAATCAGCATTAGCGACACCCGCAATCGTAGAAAATGCTGAACCCGCTTGTCGCTGACAGTTTTTGCAGTGGCAGACGCCGCTCATCGCGGGCGCAGCCGCGAGTTCATACTTGATGTGACCACAAAGACATTGACCGGTTAATGACATAGTACGACTCTCTCATTGACAAATTTGTTACCTGAGTATGGTAAGTTTATTAGGCAAAAACAAGGTGGGTGACAATAGATAACCTCTCGCTGGCTGATGTTACGCCGAGAAACTGGCGGTGGAATCCGAATAGGTTTTGTTCGTACAACAGGACGAACACAAACTCGACAGAATTTGGTTTGATATTGCGCAATCGACACTGCTCGCTATACTTCTCGACAAAGGAATGAGCTCAAGGTGATAACGTGAGTGGTATAACAAAAACGATACCTGCAAAGGGTGGCCAGAAAACAGTCGACGCCTTGTATGATGGCTCACTCAAAGCCTACGAGTTTCACATGGCGGGCAAACCTTCAAAACTTGTCCCCGGAGACTACGTCTACACGATATTTAATGACCAGCTTGTGGGTCGAATGAAAATTAGTAGTATTGAGGGAGGTGCGACACATCCCAAATCCGGGCGACCAAGGTCACTCATCTTTGTCGAGGCACCTGGCACGAAACGAAACAAACCGATATCAAAAAAAGGACATCGCGGCACACGATATTACGATGGGGCGGACTGGTAATGAGTGATAGACCGAACATTCTGATTTTTATGCCCGATCAACTCCGCGCGGACTGTGTCGGTTGTTTTGGTAACCCGTTGGTACAAACACCTCACATTGATGCTTTGGCGAATCGTGGCACGCGCTTCGACAATGCGTGGGCCAATCATCCCGTTTGTGGCCCTTCAAGGGTAAACCTTATGACCGGCTGGTATCCGCACACCCGCGGACATCGTACGCTGACTCACCTACTCTCTCCGCAAGACCCTAACCTATTAAAGTACCTCAAAGAGGGTGGATACCAAGTCGCTTGGGCGGGGGCCAGAGGAGATGTCTTTGCACCAGGGGTCACAGAGCAATCTACTCACTTCTGTGGCTGGACAACAAAACCCGAACGCAAACAAATGGGCATGGGGCCACAGTTCAATGAGGGTTCTGCACTTTACGATGCGTTTTATCATGGTATTCGACCCTCACAGTCAAACTGGATAGACTTTGATGAGGCCGCAACCCAGACCGCGATTGATTGGCTCGAGAGCGCTCCTGAAGGACCCTGGTGTCTGTGGGTGCCGCTCATATTTCCACACTTACCCTTTGAAGTAGAGCAACCTTGGTACGATCTCTACGCAAACGTAGATTTACCGCCAAGAATTGCCAGACACGGGACAAACAAGCCCGGTTTCCACGATGCCATACGCAGTAAACTCGGCACGGAGCGGGTTACCGAAGAACAATGGCTGGAGATAACGCGAATTTACTACGCCATGATCTCAAGAGTAGATGATCAGCTTGGCAGGATTACAGCGAAACTCGACCAGCAAAATCTTAACAACAACACCTTGACCTATTTTTTTACCGACCACGGGGAATATCTTGGTGACTTTGGCCTTGTTGAAAAATGGCCATCGGGGCTTGATCGTTGTTTGTTACAAAACCCGCTAATTGTCGCTGGGCCAGGCGTAAAAGAGGCCGCCACAGCTTCGTCGTTTGTCGAAATGGTCGATATTTTACCAACAATTTTGGAGCAAGCTTCAATTCCTGCCACGCATACGCATTTCGGCAAATCACTGGTTCCAGCGTTGAAAGACCACCGCGCCGTAATCAGAGATGCCGCATTTTCAGAAGGCGGATTTACAACGAGCGAGATATCCCTGTTTGAAGCGGCCAATGGCGAATATGCAAAAAAAGGACAACTACAGCACGAAAAGCCCGAACTGGTGGGCAAAGCAATCTCTCTTAGGAATCAAGATCACACCTACGTTTATCGGTTATATGAAAGTGATGAGTTATACAATCGCATCACCGATCCCGACGAGACCAACAACATCATCGATCTACCCGAAACCGCTGCTACCGTTGCAGCACTGAAAGAAGAAGTTTTGGATTGGCTCGTTGCAACAACGGATAACATTCCGTGGGATCCAGATCCAAGATTTCCAAAAATAGAACACGGACAACATGAAAAGTTTGATCCCGAAGACTAGAAAGCCTCATCCATTCCATAGGCTTGCATCTGCGAAGCAAAGCCCTCGACGTCGTGGCTCATGATCAGAAGATCATGCTTATCACCGAGATTGTCTTTTACGTGATTACGAAACAATGCTTCACTCTTGAAGCCCATTTCTTCAAATACAGCAATCGCACTTTCCTGATCTAAGGTCATTCTGACAGTAAGTTTTTCAAGGCCCAAGGATAGACCAATCAAGAAACTCTCCTGAATCATCTCTCGACCAAGCCCGGTGTCCCGCGCTTCAGGCAAGATCAGTATTCGCATTTCGCCGACGTGAGCGGACCAGGACAAACGATCCTGCACAACCGCTGTCGTCCCCAACACTTTTGAACCACGTTTGGCTACAATGCTGACGATATCGCCCTCGGCAATACTCTCTCGCCAAGCATCAAGTACTTTCGGTACTTGAATATTTCGATTGAGAAACAGCAGGTCGGCGCTCGGCAAAGCCGCGGCGAAATCCATGATTTCCTGCGCGGAGGGGTCGACCAGTAAATCTAGGCTCGCATCGCCGTCTTTTAAGCTGATTTGTCTGGGGTATCTCTCGTAAAGCTCATTCATACGGAACGCTCCGACAACCAGACATCTATTTGCGGCCAGAGCCTGCGTACTGCGTTTGGACCTGCAATGAGACTCACATGCCCGCCTTTCAGCACCACCTCATGGGTATCCTCGGAACCTATTTTTTCCAACAGCGGCTTGGTTGCCTTGTAGGGAGCAATGTGATCGTGTTCAGCTATCGCATTCATCACTGGGATCTTTATATTTGCTAGATTTGCGATGATACCGTCCACAACTAACTCACCCTCATACAACTTGTTACCCCACATCAGTTCACGTGTGGTTTCCCGATAATACTCGCCGGCCAGAGGGAGCGTTTCACTGCCCCAGCGCTCAAATGCTCGATAGGAGCGCACAAAATCATCATTCCACATTTCACTCCAGACTCGCAGGCGACCCGCTGTCTTCTGTGCCGGTCTCAACATTTCAAAGGACTGTTCAATAAATTCTGCCGGGACAATACCCAGCGTGTCTACAAGCTTATCAACATCCAGGTATCGCTCGTCTGACCAAAGACTAAACAGTCCCATTTCATGCCAGTTGACCGGCGTCGTCATACACACCAGATTCTTTAATGGACCATTCAAATGCGTCGCTGCGTAAATGAGAGACAAGACCCCTCCCATGCAGTAACTCACCATATTAACTTCTTCTTCGCCTGTGATTTCCTGAACCTTTGTAATACTGGTGGGGATAAAGTCCTGAGTATAGTCAGCTAGGCTCAGACCTCTTTCTGACGACATTGGTGCATCCCAATCGATCATAAACACGTCGAAGCCGTGGTCCAGCAAATACTCAACCAGACTCTGACCCGGCAAAAGATCGAACACATAACCTCGGTTGGTCGTCGCCATCACCAGAATGATGGGGATTCTATAAATCTCTTCCGATCTTGGGTGATAGTGATACAAGCGAAGTGTCCCACGCTCATAAATCACATCTTTTGGCGTCAAACCGACAGGGGCTTTACCTGAACTCACAAACTGAACACCTTTGATGCTGCGCTGAATGGTCCTGTCAACCATTCCGCGCATTTGGTCGATAAGCTTGTTGTCTACTGCTGGTTCGGCCACGGCCAACTACTCCTTGTTTTGAGAACCTGATTGAAGAGAGGCAGGCTTCTTCGTTCTTGGTGGTGTCTTTCTTCGCTGTTGATCACCTACTCCATCTATCGGAGCCAGTTTTCTGATCGATGTTTCTATCCGGCCCAAACGCCGATTGATATCGCGAACATCCTCACTAAGCTGCAAGACATCTTCCCGCGAGGGCAGATTAAAATTTGCCAGCTGTTTCGCCATCAGTTCGCCAAACCCTTTCTGAAACTCCAACTGTAAATTCTGCATTTGATTCATTGACTTACTGAACTCATCAGTGCCCATAAACTGATTCGAGAATTGGTCAGCCGCTCTTTCCCATTGAGTGACCCAATCCTGAAAAACCGCAGCCGGGTCTTTTGTATTGTCCTTCGCCATAGCGTTCTCTTACCTATAATGGTTATGTTTGCATCGTTAGCAATTGCCGCGACTATTTTCCCGCAATAGCATTCGCCTTACAAACTTATTCCCGAAATGGTGGTTCAAAGGCAAACTGGACCGCGCTTGCCCTATTCGGATCATGGAAATTATGTGCTAGTCAAATTATAGTGCTACTGAAACGCCAACTGATGACCAAAGACGATATTGAGGAAAATACTGCATGAACAGAGTTGATAACAAAGTTGCGATTATTACAGGCGGCGGCAGCGGCATCGGAGCAAGAACGTCACAATTGATGGCTGAAGCAGGTGCGACAGTGGTCGTGACGGACATCAATTTCGAAAGCGCAGAATCCACATCCCAATCAATCATCGCCGCTGGCGGCAAAGCGATGGCACTCAGGCATGACGTGACCATGAATGATGACTGGGAGTCAGTGATTGAAGAGACAATGTTGGCATATCATCATCTTGACATCCTTGTTAACAACGCAGGGATTAGTGGCGCAGGTTTACCACCGCTGGAGGAAGCGACTCTGGAGAGCTGGCAAACCGTCATGTCCATTAATCTGGACTCGGTCTTTCTCGGCACCCAAAAAGCCGTGCTGTGTATGAAAGAAAGCGGAGGATCAATTGTTAATATCTCTTCGATTATGGGGCTCGTCGGTGGTGCTGGACCTGCTTACAATGCATCCAAAGGCGGCGTTCGCCTGCTCAGCAAGTCAGTTGCAGTCAAGTGCGGAGAAATGGGTTACCCGATTAGAGTAAATTCAGTGCATCCGGGCTATGTCTGGACCCCGCTTGTCCGGAACATTGTTGAGCACATGGAAGATGACAACATTACTGAGGAGGGACTGCGGGAAATGCTGACGGAGAAACATCCGATCGGCCGATTAGGAACACCGGATGATATCGCCAGAGGTATCCTATTCCTTGCCTCCGATGACTCATCTTTCATCACGGGTAGTGAACTCGTCATCGACGGAGGCTATACCGCTATCTAACTGCCAGAAGTTAGTTGCCGAACCGATACCGTAATTTCGCCACAATCGTACTGATCGTCGGATCATCCAGCGTGTCGCTAAATAGGTCTTCAAACCCAGATTGGGTTTGGTTCGGCAGTGAATTCCCTAGGTTATATACAAGAAAAAAGTCCGACAACGGAGCAATTTCCCACCGATAGCGTAACTGGGTTGTAAGTCTACTGACGGTAAAGTCGTGACTTGCTTTGGTTCTGGTACCTGATACCAGATCGCCATCACCGATAGGCACTTCAAAGAAGCCATTTTCCTGCGCGGTAACACCTACCCACTGCATGGTTAAGCGAAACTGATGACGCGGTGTTAAAAACCAATTTACCTTGAGGCCAGGCTGCCATTCAATCGCGTCATATGAGCCAAAGTTTCGGCCACCTTGATAAACTAACCAACCACGCCTTTTCTTGTACCTGATATCCAGATCAATAGACACGCTATCTATCGGTCTAATAGTCGCCCCAAATGTATAGCTGCTTGACCAGGCACCTGTATCTTCCGTTGTCGCGCCGATGCTGGTAGACAAACTCACCATCTTGGCTGCATCGGTTGCTAGATTAAAATTCCACCATCCACCTTCTTTCACACGATATGAGCCATTGCCGCGACTATCGATGTCTTCCCAACGCTTTGGCAAATAGCCAAAGCTTCCTCGAAGAGAATTTCTTCCTGGCATCACCATGGAGGTACGCAGATAAACACCACCGCCAACCCGACGCTGCTCACTGGTATTACGCTGCTCTTCAATAAGGAGCGTACTTCTGAAGTTCGATATAGATTGGGTGAACTTTTGTTTGTTGTAGAGCGCGATATATCGAGCACTGGCGTAATCATTTCGTCTTAGAAAGCCAAAGTCACTCACATCGATAGCATCATCCAAGTATTCGATTTCCAGTTTGTGGCGCCAGTTGGAATTTACGCTATACAACAAATCGAACAATGCACCATCACCGGTGAGATTGTCGACATCACTGCGGATTAACTGACCGTCTAACCTTAATTTACCATCGCCTCGCGTGTAGTGCGCGTCAACACTATGCACCGCAGCATCATAAAGTGGCCCAGAGACAAGTGTACCCAGATATCCGACGGATCTTCGCGCGGCACCTACATCCTCGTAAAGGAAACGTGCAACGGCGAACTCACGGCCCTCAGCCTCAATATTTGCCGTGTTGCCCAAGGCATCAGTGCCATACCAGAGCACATCATCTTCCAGTGCGCCCAGCACGCCGTAACGAAAATCACCTACCTGACCTACGACCTTACTGGCTGCAAGCAGTTGAGTTGGGCGATCAGTTTCTCCACGGTTGGCCGTAACCCCTGCAGGAAGCGTCACCTGCGTCGCAGCGCCACCGATACGTTTTGTATTCATTAACGATATTGGCGTTGGTACAAAATCACTCAAGAACACTTTTCGTGATGTCGTACTAAAATCATCGTTAGTGACGATACGATAAATATTACCGGTATTGGCTCTCGGAGAGCTATCAAACACCTCGTTTCCCTCGAGAAAGAAAAGACGCTTTTCAGGAAAAAATGTTTCGGCTGCTTTGAGATTCAATACAACATCATCTGCCTCTACAGCACCAAAATCAGGGTTCAGGCTGGCCGTTAACTCAAGCTTGGGCGACGGTTTCCAAGAGAGGTCAACACCGATTCTTGTTTCTTTTTCCTCGAGAGCGAAGTCGCTAGTTCCCGAGACATAAGGTATGGCAGACAACTGCTGTCTCGGATTCACCCCCGAAACATCAGCCTGATTTAGTGCAGAGACAAAACGTGCAGATGAATAAGGATAGCCCGGCCACTGATATCGCTCGTTGGCATGAGATACTTGACGACTTAAAGCAAACCCGATGGTACGCGCTGGGCCTGATTCAGGCATATTCATCATAGACCATGGCAAGAACATTTCCACGCTCCAGCCATCGTCTCGTTGTGCTGACTTACCTATCCACGGGCCATCCCAATCGCGTTGATAATTGCGCTCTGGCAGGACCTTGCCATCCATGATGCTGTCACCAAAGGCGATGATAAACCAATAACCCACCAACCCCTCACCAGACATGTCCAGTGTAAAACCAAATGTGTCCCTGTCGATAAAATCATCACGAACAGAATAACGCTTCACCAACGAATCGACGGGTTGATATAACACGCCACTCACATACAAGCCTTTCTCGGTCGCAAGGAGCCGGGTTTCTGTGGGAAAAGCACCGGGCTCTCCTGTACCGGGTACTGCAACAATCATGTTATCGAAGTGATTTACCGACGCCCAGACAGGCTCATCAACCTTGCCATCCAGCAAAATTCCAGCAGCCTCATGGGATCGGTTGGGGATCGTAATGCGGTGAAATGGGATGCTATCCTGAGTTCCCAAAAGCGTCTGTTTTGCACTCTCCGGTTGCATGTGATCCAGCATTGGACTGCTGACTTCTGACTCAATCCTGACGGCTTCTTCTGGCACCTCAATAGATTTAGGCTTTCTTTGAACCTCTGTTGTCGGTCTCAATGGGTTTGCTGTTGCAACGCGGGTCGTAGATTTACTCGTGTCGACTGGGTTTCCAAAATTTCCTGCTAAAAACCAGGCGTCAGGATATCCATGGGTTTTAAAATACGATACCAGGCTTCTGGCGTCTGGCGTTTTACTGCTCGGCACGACGAGCACACGTTTGCTATTACGGCCGCTAGCCGTCGTAAAATCTCGCAAGATGACCGAAGCAGCAGGCCGCGGCGCTGATTTCGACAATTCAGTTTGTATCTTTGTCTTGAATTTCTCAGCTCGATCCAGAGATGTAAAGCTCCCTAAAGCCACAACACCAGAGTCACTTTCAGATCGGGTCTCACCAGCGGCGATCGGGAACTGACATGACAACAAACACACCCACAATAAGCAATAATGCAAAAATCCGTGTTTGCAACCGATTGTCCAGTGTCGATGCGTGAGTCCCAATGGCCCGCCTTTTGTCGAGTACAGCTGCGACCAAGAATAACGCAATCGTCAATGAAATTGTCATTAATCAACCACAATTCATGGGGTTTATCATGGCACCAACTTGCAGACCGAAGTCTTTGTCGATACCGTGCGAGTGAGTTTTAGCCTGCTAAAACCCAGTAAAATTGACGCTCAAAACGGAGATTGCCAGATGCGGTTAACGCCATTAGATCGAAACAACCTTGCCGAGAAACAGCAAGAGGTGCTTGATGCAATTGAGCAGGGTCCAAGAGGCGGCTGGCGTAAAAATTTTGGCACAACCGGTCCTTTCGGCGCTTGGGTCAGCGCTCCCAGTGTGGGTCATGCAATACAACAAGCCGGAGAAGCCATTCGGTTCGGCACATCACTATCGCCTAATGTTCAAGAGGTTGCCATCTGTACCGTTGGGGTCTTTTACCATTCAAAGTTCGAATTTGCAGCCCACCGAGAACTTGCTATTAAGGCCGGTGTTAACCCAGCGAATTTGGATCAGCTAAAAAGCGAGGAAATTCCTGAGTTTAAGGGAGACGAGTTGCTCGCTTGGCAAATCGCCACGCAAATGTTGACCGAACATGGCATCAAAGATGAAACCTACAGTAAAGCTGTAAGTCGTTTAACCCAAACCGGTGTCATTGAGTTGATCGCAACAGTTGGCTATTACAGCCTGATATCACTCACACTTAACAGCCTAACAATTCCCTTGGAAGCGGATATGGAAGACCCATTCCCTGAAATAGGAGACTGAATTTCCGTATCTCAGCGCTCGACAGGGCGAGATATTGGCAAATTATTCAACACGATACCGCCACACACCATTGCCAGCGCTATCAAGAACCCAAAAGACAACACATCATCAAAAATTAGCCAGCCAAAGAACACACCAAACAATGGCGTAAGCAGACCAAATGAAGCCATTTCTCCTGCGGGATAAGTCGATAAAGCCCAAAACCAAATGAGGAAACCTATTGAAACGACAAATATGACCTGAAATGCAAAAATTAATGAGATGGACAGTGTCATAACTCGGAAAGTTTCACCACTGACAAAGGCGACGCCCAACAACAAAATGCCCGAGACTGACAATTGATAAAGCAGTTGCATTTCAGGCGTACTATCCGCCAATCGACTTTTTCTCGCGACCAATACAATCAACGCCCACGCAATTGCCGCAAAAATGCACATTAGATCGCCCCTTATTGTCTCGGCACCCGCACCATCGTCAGCGCGCACCAGCAACATCACCACACCTGCGAGCGCCAATATCAGCCCTGCCGATTTCGTCCGAGTAAGACGTTCTCCTGGCAGCAAAAAATGCGCACCCAGCGCCACCCAAAATGGTTGGGTGTAAAACAACATCGACACCCGAGACACGGTGGTGTACTCCAGCGCACTGAATAGCAGATAAAACTCAAGAGAAAAAAGCAGTCCGGAGAAAATACCCGGCAGCAGTGTGCCATCAGAGACACTCAATTTTTTTCGCATGATCAAGGCAACAGAGACGACAATCAGAAATGCACAGGCAGACCGAAGCCCAACCTGAAAAACCGGCGCCATACCCGCGTTTACTAACTTAACAAGCGCCTGGTTCAGTCCGAGTAGCACACTGAACAAAATTAAAGCAGTAGCGCCTAGCGCATCAACTCGCAATTTCCTCAAAATCATTGTCCTCCAGCATTTTTGGTGCAAACACCATTCATTGCACCGATGATCAAACTATTCCTCTATACTCCACTGTCGGAACCCGGTGGGTCCCGCAGATGACGATAACAGGATTAATCTGTTCAAAAATCCAGTTTTAGAAAACCCGCTATCTTGATTTGCTAAAAGTAAATCAGAGGTTATCTCCTGAAGTGCATAAATCTACACTAAAAGAGCTGCTGACACTCGCCTATCCCATGGTGATATCCCAGGGTGCTTTTGCTGTCATGATTTTTACCGACCGCTATTTCATGTCGATGGTCAGCCCATCACATATGGCGGCTTCTCTAGGTGGTGGTGTTGCTTCGTTCTTCTGCATGTCTTTATTCATTGGCGTGCTGTCCTACACAAATGCGTTGGTCGCGCAGTATTTTGGCAGGGACGAATGGGACAAGTGCTCTAAAGTTCTGACTCAGGGGCTGATTCTTACCTTAAGCTTCGTTCCTCTGTTACTCCTCATCGGTTATGTCGTCAGTAACTTGTTCGAGTTTATGGGCCATTCTCCGCAACAGGCCGCGCTTGAGAAACAGTATTTCCTGATACTTATCTGGGGTGCCAGCATTAGTCTGTGCAAAACCTGTATCGCTTCCTACTTCTCAGGGATCGGAGAAACCCGCGTGGTCATGATTGCAGATACGATAGGAGTCGCTTTCAATATACCGCTTTCATATGCCCTAATTTTTGGTGCCTGGGGTTTCCCGGAGCTTGGCATTGCAGGGGCGGCATACGGCACAATTATTTCAACTCTTTTCAGTCTGCTGATCTTCGCGCACTTCTATCTTAAGCCTCAACATATGGAGCTTTTTCAGGTTCGTCGTTCATTTCGATTCGATCGCGGGATTATTAATCGTTTTGTCAGATTGGGCTTTCCTTCCGGCATTGAAATGTTCTTGAACGTCGCCGCATTCAATCTGTTTTTGTTGATGTTCCAATCGTATGGCATTGCTGAAGCCGCATCCGCAGCAATCGTGTTCAACTGGGACATTATTTCATTCGTGCCGATGCTTGGTTTGAATGTTGCCATTATTAGTCTCATCGGTCGCTACCTTGGCGCAGGTGATACAGAACGCATGCGGGAGGTAATGAGCGCCGGATTTATGCTTGGAATAGGCTACTCCTTCCTATTGGCTATTGCCTTCTTTGTATGGAGAGAGCCCCTTGTGAGCGTTTTTCTTGATGACGCCGCACAGCACACCGAGATACTTACACTTTCCAAATTTATGATGATAGGTCTAGCGACCTACGTCATGGCAGATGCCCTGCTAATCATATCCGGCGGGGTGTTGAGAGGTGCGGGGGATACAAAATGGTTGATGTGGACAAGTGTTTTGATTCACTGGTTCATGTTGCTTGTTCAGTATTTTGTCATCAAGGTCTGGGACATGGGTTCCCGGGCATCCTGGATCGTTTTCGTATTTATGGTCTTGGCAACCGCCGTCATCTATATGATACGGCTGTACGGCGGCAAGTGGCGAACGGAGGAAGCACTTGCCAGAGTAATGGCTGAACAATAAAGATGAGACTCTCGCTAGAGAACCGGAAGCAGCTTCGCGGCGGCTAGCAGATAACAAACAACCAACAGTAGACCATATCCTATAACTAGATAAATCAGGGCTGAACCACCCCATACCCGATACGCTGGACTACCGAATTGCACGCGACTCGCTCTGGCTGCCATCGCTGGAACGATAGTTCCCCACATACAAGCGCACAATCCTGCGAGACCGATCGCATAAAGAAAACCGTTAGGAAAAAATAGACCGCCAATGGCCGGTGGAATAAAAGTGATCATTGCCGTTTTAAAACGTCCGAATTTGTCATCTCCGAACTTAAACTTGTCCGCAATAAAGTCAAAAAGTCCCAGAGTGACGCCAAGAAACGAGGAAACAACAGCGAAGTTGGCAAACAAACCCAACAGACTACTCAGCTGACTGGCATCTGCAACGTTTTCAAGCGCCTGAACCATATCACCGACATTCCCACCCGCTGATTTAATCGCGACAAAATCTGCCCTTGGAATATTGCCAAGCGTTGCTACATGCCAAATTGTGTAAACCACTAATGAAATCAGGGAGCCAACCAGCAGACAAATTTGAATTCTCTGGGGATCCTGATGGTAAAGTTTTACCAGGCTCGGAACGCATCCATGGTAACCAAAAGCCGTGAGATAGGTCGGTATTGCCGCAAGCGTAAAAAATAAATACTCAGGTTCTAGTTGAAAAAGTAATGAGGTTTCCACTGATAGTGTGAGCCCGCCCACGGACATCATAAAAGTCACTATCATGCCGCCGACAAAAACAGAGGTGAGTCGACCGACCAGCGCAGCGCTATACCAAACAAATGCGGCCAGCCCTGTGGCAAAAATCAGTCCAGCCAGCGTTCTTGGCAGCGCCACACCAGCGACTTCTTCCAGCGTATGACTAACAATCGAACCGCCGCCACTAACATATGCGTAAGTCAGGATGTAAAGCACAAATAATAGTGTCAGGCTGTTCAGTGCATTCCAGCGAGGCCCCAGTAGTTTGCTGACGAACGTATCAAAACTCGCACCTGGTTCAAAATTTAGGTTCGCCTCCATGATCATCAGGCTTGAGTGATACATAAAAAACCAGGTCGTAAATAATAAAACCAAAGACCAGCTGAACCACATACCGGATGACACTATTGGCAGCGAAAACATGCCTGCACCAACCGCCGTTCCAGCCACAATAGCGATGCCACTTAACAATGATGGTGGGGACTTTTTCACAGACTTTCCCAGTTAGATTGTTACGTTTCTGATCGAGCAAACTCGATGTTTGCCCCATACTAACTCATTGTTTTCAAATAAGGGGATTTAACCCGAATTCGACCGTGGCCCAGTTGTTGCCGTTCAGCCCTGAATACTGCTAGGCTCACAACAAGACAATTTCAAAGGTACACAAACATGGCAGACTATATTCCCCCTTCCCTTGGCTGGGTCAAAAAGCAGGTTGAACTCTATGAAAGCAGTGGTGGGACAAAAGGCACAACGCTGCTCGAAACTGGCATGCCCTGCATCATTGTGACTCACATAGGCAACCAAACCGGCGGCATTAGGAAGATTCCCCTGATGCGGGTAAAGGTTGAAGAAAGTTATGTGCTGGTAGGCTCAATGGGTGGCCAACCTAAAAACCCGGTTTGGGTTTATAACCTGCGGGCTAATCCTGAAGTCGAGATTCGGGACGAAACGGAAGTGACAAATATGCGGGTGAGAGAAGTCACTGAAGATTCCGAACGAGACGCCCTGTGGAAGGCCAGTGCTGAAGCTTACCCTCCGTATATCGACTATCAGGCAAAAACAAGCCGAAAAATTCCAGTGTTTTTAGCAGAGCCCGTATAGACCAAGCCGGGTGGTGTTGCTTACTAGATTCACCACCCGCACAACTGAAAAAGATCAGCTAATATTTTCCAGAATACTGGCGATCTGAACCAGCGCACCCATTTTACTTTGCTTAATAAACGGCTCATTAACTTCTGGGATAACGGTGGTTTCCCACACAAGTTCACATCCCTTTGCGTTGGGTCTAACTTCTATTGACGCAAGATGTGATTCCAAGGGCACTGGAGAGTCGAAGCAGGAATATGACATAGTCCGCGATTCTGCATTTCTATCCAGTATTCGTTCCTTGATTTTTCCTGCGCCAGGCAGAAAAAGCGTGCGTACTTCTCCATCATAAACGCAATCCTTAACGCCAGGCACCCAGTCAACACGATCCGGCGTGCCGACTATCGCCCAGAGTTGATCTGCGTCACATTCGAATTGTTTTGTAATGAGAATTGTCATAAGTAAACCTTACCGCTCTTTCGATTACCAAAGATCTGCATTATTCCATAAATGCGCGAGTGCTGCTTACACATGTCCTCACAGCCGCTCCCACTCAAGCCGCCGAAACTGTTATCATGCCGGATCGCATAAATACCCTGTTTGACAACTGAACCCATGAAGAGAATAAGTAATGGTTAACGATCTATCCAGAAGAGGATACGAAGCACTAAACTATCAATTTGCCGATCAGATTCCGGCACCGGGAGAATTTACCGAGATTGCAGATGGCGTACTCTGGGTGCGAATGCCAATGCCTGGACGTCTGAATCACATTAACGTGTGGCTGCTTCGCGACAACGATGGCTGGACGATTGTAGATACGGGCCTCAATCGCAAAGATGTGCAGAATCACTGGCAACACATTTTCGATAATCATCTTGATGGCATGCCAATCACCCGGGTAATCGCCACCCACCTACACGGCGACCACACAGGGAATGCTGGCTGGATTACGCGAAAATGGGATTGTGAACTGTGGATGAGTCGCAGCGATTTCTATATGTGTAAGGCGATGGCAGCCGACGGCCCCTCTGACGTGCCTGAAGATGCCATCCGTTTTTATCGAAGGGCTGGTTTTGACGAAGCAAGGCTAGATAGATACCGCGAAAGATTTGGCCAGTTCGGTGCAAACATTAGTCAATTACCTGCTGGTTATCGTCGCATTGAAGACGGTCAGTATATCGGAATCGGCGGTCGCGAGTGGCGAGCGGTCATAGGTCGTGGACACTCTCCTGAACATGTCTGCCTCTACTGTCCCGAACTAAAATTGATTATCGCGGGAGATCAAATACTCCCCACGATTACACCTAACGTAAGTGTCAATCCTGCAGAGCCCATGGCGAACCCTCTACGAGATTGGTTGACCTCGTGCGATAGCTTGCGTCAACAGCTCCCACCGAACCTGTTGGTATTACCCTCCCACGAAAATCTCTTTAAAGGGCTCCATGAGAGACTAACGGCGCTGGTAGACTGGCATGAGGTGGCTCTCGAAAAGCTATACGACCTTTGTGAAACACCTAAACGGGCAGTCGATGTGTTTCCTGCGATTTTCAAAAGTGAAATTACCGATATGAGCTTCTTCCCTGCAACGGGTGAGTCGATTGCTCATTTACATTGCGCACTAGACAGAAGGATGCTTACCGTCGAGGAAGATGAAAACGGCGTCGCATGGTGGACTCAGGCGTAGATTTTGCTTTCTTATTGATGATCTCGGGCAATGACTACCCAGCAAGTGGTTCCTTGTGCTCTCTGTCCATAGAAACGCGCACCGTGCTGTCAATTGTCCTGAGTGTTCGGCTTAGCCCAACAAACGCCACCGTGATAATCATAAGCGCCACACAAGCACCAAGAATAGCATTCGCTGCACCGATATGATCGGCAGCAACCGCCATGGGGAACACCCCCAGCGGGGTTAACCCAAACGACATCATCATAAAGCTGCTCATACGGCCCCTGACACTGTCATCGACCAATATCTGGATCGTCGCGTTGTTTACCGTCTGGAAAGCACTGGCACACAGATTCGCCAGAACCAGTGGCAGAAGCGCGAGGTAAAAAACACTGGTCTGAGTAAACACAGCCAGAAAAAGGGCAAACCCTATCACCGTCACAACCATCAGTCGGAGCCGTTCTGAACGATCTCCTCGCCGGGCGATCCAGATAGAACCCAGCACGCCACCGACTCCCCCTGCGCCCATGAGAATACCCAGGCCACTTTCTCCGACCTGCCAGGTCTGTTCAACCAGCATCACTAATAAATTCTGAAACGGCATCGCCAGAAACATCGGCACCAAACCAAACATCAAACATACCAATACAGGCTTGTTAAGACTGACATACTGGAACCCGTAGATAATATCCGCGAGCAGCGGCTTTTTACCGCCATCGGGTTGGACCGCCTTGTTGCGTTTGACAAAAAACATACAAAACACCGCAGAAGCATAGAGTATGGTCGAGACAACATAAGCGGCAATAACAGAAAATTCTGAAATGATAACGCCCATCATCGCTGGGCCAACCACTCGGCTTAAGTTCATCGCGCCACCGGAAACAGCCATGGCGCTCTGAATACGATCTGGCCCCACCACATTCACGGTAATCGCCATACGGGCGGGCATAATAAATGGAAAAGCGCAGCCAGCAACAAATGCAGTACAAAGCAGATGCCAAAACTCCAACTGCCCCAGCAACAACATGGTCAAAATAAATATTTCGTTACAAGTAATCAGACATTGACCGACAATGATCAGCTGCCTTCGCTCCACTCGATCCGTAACAGCACCACCTATCATGGATGCAAATATCATCGGTAAAGCAACCACCAAATTAATATAAGCCAGCGACTGCGCCAAACCCGTCAGGTCCCACGCCAGAATAGTTCGCGTTAGCATTTGCCCCTGCATCGCGAAAAAAAATGCCACATTACCGACAAACAGCCATCGAAACTGGGGAATGGATAGCACATCAAATCCACTCGGTTTTCGGCCAGCTGCTTTCATTTCAGAGGACTTGATGATCGTGTTTCCTTGGGAAAACCGGTTGCACTAACCTGCTGGAGCCAAACAGATTGAAAGGCACACGTTAGAAAGGAGAAAACACCAGTATAACCCAAAATAGCGATTAATTTTCTTCGTCACTTCTGAGGCGTTTGGTTCTTGGCGTTCTGCTGAAGAACGTGCATCCAAGAGTAAGCACCAGGGAAATTAATGCCTAGCAAGCCCCCCGCAGCAACCTAACTTATGCTCAGCTTTCCTATTTTCAGCAAATATCATCGATTTGTGGACGGGAACTAACTAGTTTATTGTCATTTAGCGGACACGAAGAGTAACGAAAACACATGGCAAGCCCATTGACTAGCGAAGCGCTTATGCATTCCCTGCTTGATTTCGCAGACCTGCAGGCCCTCGCAATCGCGCAACTAGCCGATATCGATAACGATCAGTACTTGCTGATCAATCTTGATGGCCCCTGTCCTGCTGGGACTGAACTGAAAAAGGTCGGTCATTGGCTGACAAGACAGACAAAAGTCGTTGTAGGGTTCTCAACTCATCAGACTAACGGTTTAGGCGTATTTGTCGATGTGATCGCCTCCAACCCGGCCGAACTGAATCGAATCCTAAGTCAAATTAGCGCCAACCCTGTTAGCGCAACCGTACTGGTTCAGGTGTTGAGAACCACCAAAAACATGCCTGTTCAGGACGCTTTGACCGTCGAATCTCTGGCCTTCTCGACACTTCAATCCGGAACTGAGTTTGCATCTTGGCTGCAGCAATACCGCAAAGAACATCCAGAACAGACCAGCGGCAATCCGTTAGATGAGTCACCGGCCGTATTGCTCTCGCGAGACCATGATGATCTGAAGATAGTCCTGAACCGGCCAGACAATCAAAACGCGTTCTCTGCTGAAATGCGAGATGCGCTCTTTGAGGCATTCCAACTTGTAGCGCTAGATAAAACGATCTCACGCGCTCAGGTCAGTGCCCTCGGGCCCTGCTTCTGTACCGGGGGTGACTTGAAAGAATTTGGTCAATATAACAATGCCGCAGAGGCGCACCTGATACGAACGATACGATTACCAAGCCGATTGATTGCCGATGCACCTGATAAATTTGAGTTCCACCTGCATCGTGCATGCGTTGGTTCGGGCATAGAAATCCCTGCCTTCGCAAACAGCGTTTCCGCAACCAGTAAAACTTATTTCCAGCTTCCCGAGATATCAATGGGACTCATTCCCGGTGCTGGCGGCTGTATCAGTATTCCGAGACGTATTGGCAGTCAACGAACCGCGTATCTCGCCCTGTCAGGAAAAAGAATCAACGCTAGCACAGCGCTTGAATGGGGCTTAATCGACTCGATTGTAGATTAGCTTTCCGCCACACCAAGTTGCTCTGACCCGATTACTGGTTAACGCTGTTCGGGCCGTTTCCCAGCGACAGTCAAGCAAGCATAAATCTGCCGGTTCACCAACAGCAATTACTCTAGGCTCCCCTGGTGACTCGATGTCTCCCATAAATAGTTCAACAGCCTGTTCCGGCGAAAGCGCCTCGGCACTATTCACTATCTGTCCCTTAAATGTTTTACGATTTACCGCAGCACTAATAGCTAACCACGGATCGGGCTGACCAAACGGAGCATCGGTACCGCCGGCCAGCCTTATGCCAGACTTAAAGAATGACTCGCATCGATAAAGAGAAGAAAGATCACGCGCATCAACATCCTCAAGATATTGATCGCCACGTTCAAGAATAAAGTTGGGTTGAGTAACGACAAGGACGCCCAGTGCCTTCATCTGCTGCAACAACTGCGGAGGCGCCACGGAAGCATGTTCAATGCGATCCCCTGCTAGTGTGCCTGTCTCTTGCAGTGCCGCGAGCGTAAAAACCAGTTCGATTTCGGTGACACAATGGACTGCGATTGGTCTCTGAGCGAGATGGCTCTTGTGTATCATATCGCACAACACATCAAACTCAGGTAGTCGAGCTTCGTGCAAGTGTATTTTAAAAGGACCGACCCTCAGCGAGCTGCTAGGTTTATCGCTTATCGGCAACGCGGATTCTGGATAAAGCGTGCCAGCCATCAGCACGTCTTGGCGTAAACCACCTTCTATCTGTTGCTGTATCAGCAGTTCCGCGACCCGAATATCATTTTGCGGCGTCATATCGGTAACAGCGCTCACGCCATAACTGGCCAAACGTTGGCTAACGTTGCTGAGATCTGGAGGCCGTTTGCCCGTGACAGTTCTAAGCCATGCATCCTCGTCAAACAGGTGACCTGAATCTTCATTCATCCCGACCGGAAAGTTTCCATCACAGTGCTGGCCGAGATAATCAATACCACGGGTATTCAGTACCCAAAGTCTTCCACCTCTGTGTTGAATCCTGATTGGTCTTTCGGGCCCATAACTATCGAGCCAACGCCGATCAATAAGCCCGGCTACAGATTCATGATAGCCCACGCCGCGCAGCCACCCCGCTTGAGGAGACTCGGCGTTCAAGGCCTCAATCAATTCGGGTTGATTATTTATTTCAGGAGGCCCGCAGTTAATCGACGCCATTCTAGCCGCAAGGGCAAACAAGTGAATGTGATGATCGGCTAACGATGGCAGAAGCGCGCTACCATTTGCATCGATCAGCGGTTCACCACTTTCAGCGCGCAGTGTGCCTATATTTTCGATTCGCCCCTCTCGAATTCTCACATCGATATTGCGAATAAAATCACGCGCGGCAACACCGGGTTGATAGATCTCTACATTCTTTAGGAGGATAGTGCGCGCGCCTCTTTTAGTATCATGGTTGTGTCTTCGCCGAAAGCGGCCACTCTTCCCTCACAAATTCTTGTTCTATCAGAAACGTATGATGGCTGTTCCTCGCTACTCAGGGCACAAGCAGCATCAAAGTCACTGTTCAGACTTGTCGCTAGTTGTTGCCATGCGCCCAAGTGGTGCTCAAATTGAAACCGGTGCTCAGCAAGCTCTCTTTGGATGCAGAAAGAAGTGACCTGACGAAGCGAGAGTCCAATCATCTCTCCTCCACCATTGACCCAACTACGCCACGCGGACAATGCGGCATAAAGTCCAGTGAGCGGGTCAGCAATGGCATCACCTACAAACCCATATTGCCCTGTTATCCGGTGGAGTTGCGCACACAGTCCAGCGGCAGCAGCGGCATCATCGCCATAGCCAATCCGATGACTTTCCGGCATATCGGAACCATGCGCCGTCAGTTGGATCCAAGTCACACCGCGCCGGTTCTTCACAACTTTGCGCGGATCAATACCAAGTTGAAGCAACGCTCTGGGGCGTGAGGACTCGATGATGATATCTGCCGACGATAAAAGCATCTTCAGGTCTTGTAGACCTTGCTGCGTACCGAAATCGATAGCTACTGAGCGTTTTGATTGGTTCAATAGTTCATAAAATGCAACATCACCAGATCGCGCACCGTCCGGTCTGGTCGTACTCTCAACTTTGATGACTTCTGCGCCCAGCAACTGCAACAGATGGGAGCACAGAGGACCTGCCCAGAGTGCCGACAAATCTACGACCCGCGGTTTTCGATTTCTACGGAGAATATCGGGGCTCGCTGTCAATAATGTCTGACAGTAATCCAAATGCGCCTCGGGGATTTTGTCTGCTGGTGATACAGCCAAACCCAGATCATGCGCACGTGCGATCAGGCGAGATGATTTGTGTTTCGAGAGCGTCTTGGTGAGCGTGGACCAGGCAGCTTCAGTGCCAAAGTCTTCGTCTTGTGTTGATTCAACCCACGCTGGCACCAGTTGCCAGTCTTCTTCCCTTGGCAAATTTATCGCAAGCAACCCATCACTCGCACTTAGCAATCGGCAGGTGCCTGCGGCAGTTCGATCGGTACCAAATTGGTATCGGTTGAGTAGCGCCCGTTCGAGCAACAGATCAGCACCGCAAAACTTCGATAGTTTTTCTGATCCGCCGACTCCTCGGAGAGCCTCGAGCGCTCGGTCGGCGCTGATTGAGAGCGGTACCATAGCTGTAAAGGTCATAAGGCTTTAGTCGGATGCAGAATCGCTACAGGAATAGTGCCTTGATCTGGCGTCGAATAAGCTTTCCCATTTCATTGTAGGGCAGCTCTTTCTCAAACAGAATTTGTTCTGGCACTCTTGACGAGCGCAATTTGTCGCGCACCATCGCTTGTAAGTCGGCAATATGTACATCAACACCTGGCGCTAACACTACGACAGCAACCACCGACTCACCCCATTCATCTGAGGGAATCCCCAACACCATTGCGTCAGTCACGTCGTCATGAGCCAGCAAGACCTCTTCGATTTCACCCGGTGAAATATTTTCTCCACCCCGCACAATCACATCATCGGCTCTACCCGAGAGAAAAAGATAACCATCCTCATCTATAAACCCGGCATCGCGCGTGGGAAACCAACCATCTCCGTCTTTCGCATCTCTTTCAAGATACTCACCTGAGACCTGCGGGCCACGAACGTAAATCTCTCCCGCATGATTGTGCCCCATGACATTGCCTTCATCATCACGAATTTCGATTTCTACGCTTGGCAACGGCTTACCTACAGAACCCAGCCGGCGATGTATTTCAGGATCATCGCTGCTATTTGCCTCGCGATGATCGTCTGGATCGAGTACAGCGATAGTAGAACTTGTTTCGGTTAACCCGTAGGCATTCGTGAAGTTCACATGCGGAAAGGCAATCAAAGCGAGTTTAATAATGTTTATTGGCATTTTACCGCCACCGTAAGCCACCGCTTTCAGACTCGTCAAAGCAGGTTTAACTTCCAGACCTTCAATATGTTCCATCACTCTGGAAAGCATCGTTGGCACTACAAACGCATTGCTCACTGATTGGCTCTCACATAGTTCGACCCATTGCTCCGGTGAAAAATTGGGTAATTGGACAATTCTTCTTCCTGCATAAAAGGAACTCAGGACCGCGGATATCCCTGCAATATGATATGGCGGCACAGTCACAAGGTTAGCCTGTTCTTCATCAGCCGCCATAAACTCGACGCTACCCAGAATATATGAGACCAGATTTTCATGTCTCAGAATCGCTGCTTTCGGTTTGCCCGTTGTACCACTGGTAAACAACTGGACGGCTACTGACTCTCCACCCTCGGCCGCTTCGATTTCTATATTTTCTCCGGAAAGCACAAAGTCTAAAAAGCGATCCGTAGACGACAGTTTTTTGATATCTGCGCCTTCAACCAATTGTTTCTGGTCATCATTGGTGATCAGATAAACCGGTGAAATCCTTTCCAGCAAATCTTTTAACTCATCTGCCGCAAGACGATAGTTCAGCGGCACATAAGGCACACCGGCAATACCGGCACCAAACAAAGCAATCGGCACTGCTGCACTGCTGACATCGAGCACAGAGACATACTCACAGCCGCTTTCGGAGAAATCTTGTGCGGCTTTCTGTGCAGCGCTATAAATCTCGCCGTAAGTGTAGTGTGTCCCCGAAGACGTCAGCGCAACCCTTTCTGGAAAGGTCTCTGCCGCCATCTGTAATAACATTGCAATATTCATAGACTAATCTGACGAAGGGAGTGATTTGGCTGACTTTTCAACAAGCAAAGTGTCGCCCACAGACATCGAGCCTGTACCCGGCTTCACGCAAAGCAACTCCATCGTATCATCTGCATCGACATATCGCTTGCCGACCAGACTACCGTCGCTAAAACCATCGCTGGCAGTTCCTTTTTCTGGCGCTTCTGCTTTGGCATCTATCATCGGTGCTCCGCCGCATGATATGCCTTCATCACCGCTATATTTAATCACCATCGCCTCGGTATCGCATACGACACTCTTTAGTCGCAAACCCGGTTTTATGTCGCTCATTCTTTTACTCCCAATCAATATTTATAAGGTTTTTATTAGCCTCGACCATACCAAGATTGCCTGAAATATCAATTCCCACATTTCAAACGGATCTCTGAATGCACAATAAAATCATCGAATGGAAACGCCATCATGCAAAAATCAAAAAACTGAAAAATACTTCTGGAAGAAACGGGAGGGATCAATATCAGTCGCCACGCGAATCTGACTGCCTTTTGATTGCTCAAAGTAGGTGACGCCCAGAAATTCACGATTTTCCAGCTCCACTTCGATCTTGCCTGCTTTGTAACTGCATACCGCAGGATCAAACAGCGCTACGGCAGCAAGAGGGTCATGAAAATGCAGCAAATCTCTTTCACTAAACCAAACCTCTGACCAATCGAGTACGATCCGAAGTAATGGAGAGTTTTCAAATCGAGAAGATACTTCTTCAGGTGTCATGCTGATACGCCATGTAATGTCGAGACCAAAAGCACGGATATTCAATCCTTTTTGGCGAAAAACGATACCCGCAGCATGGGGATCCACAATAGCATTCCACTCCGTCGGACCCCATGGGGTTGGATAGTCTGAGTACTTCCCTCCCATAATCACCAGCTCCTTAAGCAGCGCAGGAATCTCAGGGTCACTCATAAACAGCAGCGCGATATTTGTCAGCGGGCCGACAGCGAGCAATGTAACCTCACCCGGGTTCGCGCGGATGACCGATCGCATAAATGCAATGGCGCCGTCCTTTGGAAAATTTTTTTGATGTTCCCACGCATTGAGTCGAGCGGCCTGTGGCACCTTGGGTTGCATCTGAGGAATGACTAGTGGCTGCGCCGCACCTGGGTAAACAGGTATCTCTTTCCCCGCGGCAATACACAAGGCACTCGCCAGTTTTGCTCGCTCATGAGGCTGACCCGACACTGTCGTGATCCCTAACAATCGACACTTAGGTTCCGAGAGAAGATATGCGAGCCCTACCGCATCGTCGATATCACTGCCTATATCGGTATCAAACAGCACCTTTAATTGCGCACTACCTGAAGCAGCTTTCAGTAACATTGGGCTCAAGGCAGAGGCTGCTAGAAATTCCCTTCTTCGCATCAACAGATCCATTATCGGTTTTTTTCTTGGACCCATATTATCATTGGCATGCCCAAATGTGGTTTCTCAACGAGCAACCAACGCGCGATAAAGCGCTGGATCAGTTGCCCCCTCTGTACCTATCAACAGCACCCGACTACCGGAACCGATGCCCAATCGTTGAGACTGAATCGCCGATTGTCGGGACAAAATCAGTGCGGCCATACCGGCTACAGCAGACTCCCCCGCCTCTACTGTTTGATCATCATCGACACCTCGCGCCAGCAACTTCATTGTTGGAACAACCGCCGATTCACTGACTGTGACAAAATCTGATGCACCCTCATCTAGGATTTGCCACGCATTGAACGAGACTTCGCCGCAGGCCAATCCGGCCATCAGTGTTGACAGCTCACCCTCGACGACGACCGGTTCTCCCTTGCGCGCACTTTCCTGCAGACAATTAGCGGCTTCAGGTTCGACAACAATAATTCTTGGGCGCGCAGCACGCCAAACATGCCAGAAGTAACCGCATACCATTGCCGCCAGTCCACCCACGCCCGCTTGTATAAATACATGCGTGGGTTTTTCACCCGCAAGCTGCTCGACAATTTCAGCGAGCATGACCGTATAACCCATGGTCACGTCCCTGGGAATATCGACATAACCCGGATAACTTGTGTCTGAAATAACCGTTCGTTCAAATGTAATTGCGTCCTCCGCTGCGCGGCGAACCGAGTCATCGTAGTTGCCATTAATGCGTACTACCTCAGCGCCAAGTGCTTCCATCGCGCTAGCCCGCGCCGCAGAAACATCACGATGGATATAAATGACGCAGCGGCAACCGAATAGTTTGCATCCCCAAGCGACAGAGCGCCCATGATTACCATCCGTGGCGCAGGTCATCACCAGATCACCGGTCAAGCTGTCGTATCTGCCACCCAGCAGGTCGTGTATCGATATCACTTTATTTGTTTCGCGTGAAACGAATTTCTGTAATTGCCTCGCGGTGGCGTAAGCGCCTCCCAACGCTTTAAAACTTTTTAGATCAAAGCGCTGGGACTCATCCTTGTACCAGATTTTTTCGATATCAAGCGCTTTGGCAATACTGCCGAGGTCGACCAATGGGGTTTCCGCATATCCTGGCCAACGTCTTATTTCGGCTCGAATGGATTCGGTCTCTTCTGTATCGACAAATTTTTTTAAATGCTCGGGGTAGCCAGCGCTGAGATTTAATCTCGGATTATGAAAGCTCTGAATTTCACCAACAACTGACAACATGTGCCTAAGGCATCCTAAAACGTGAAAGCTGAAGATTACACCCACGGAGTCATGACTAAAAGGGAGCTGACGTTGACAATGAACGGCGAGACAACGCAAATTCGAACCGGCGAGTGGTATCATGAGCCCGCAAATATCAGGCACGCTGCCCATTTTAAGATCGAAACTGACCAAATCGAATTCTGATTGAAAACCTAGCATTGTGGCGCGCTATAAAATTCAGGCACCCAACCCGTATGAAGCTAAGATGACGCTATATCTCGCTATCCTGTTGTTCGCTTTCGCCGCGACTATCACCCCAGGACCCAATAACATTATGATTATGGCATCAGGTCTAAACTACGGTTTCAGACGCAGCCTCCCACACCTATTGGGTATTTGCCTTGGCTTTCCAGCCATGGTGATAATGGTCGGCATGGGTATGGGGCTCATATTTGACCAATACCCTATCACTCACCAGGTCATTAAAATCCTTGGAATCCTGTATCTCATTTATCTTTCCTGGCTCATCGCTACCGCACCGGTTTCGTCTCTCGAAGCCAAGGCCGGCCAGCCACTCACCTTTTTTAGCGCGGTGCTCTTCCAATGGGTAAATCCCAAAGCTTGGGTCATGATAACTGGCGCAATGGCAGCCTACACGACCGCTGATGAGAACCTCACTCTACAGATTCTTACGATTACATCGGCATTTCTGTTAGTGACTTTTCCATGCGTAGCGGTGTGGCTCTTTTTTGGCGTCTCCTTGAAACGATTTCTCAGCAATGACCTTTATCACAAGGTGTTTAATATTGTCATGGCGCTCTTGTTGTTGATATCGATCGCGCCAATCGTTTTGGAATTAATACAGCACTTGACCCAATACTAATCATTCAGTGCTTTCTTATAAGGAGACCAGCATTACGCCGTGAAAAAAATCGTTACAACCGGTCTAGGTAGGCTCAAGGTCAGCGACAGATTTGACATCAGATACTTCATGACGAAATGTGAATAATTGCTGCACCGCCCGACAGAAATTCGGTTGCCACAATCGCATAGTTTTAAATCTACGATTGAAATTCTCTTGAATCGGTCACTGATTGTTTCAGAGACATTCGGTGATTACCGCAGGTGCTCAATCCAGAATTTGGTACCACCGGCAACCCCTGCCGGGATCAGCACCAAATTGATCAGTGGTATGGCTAACAGAAAATATGCGGGCATCCCAAACGATAAGGCCTGAAATGTGTTCGAATTTAGTCTGCTTCTCAGTTCGGAAAAACTGATTTCATTGTTATCCGCAGCATAATCGGTGTATTGAACAGCCATCATCCACGCACCAAATGCGATCCAAAGGAACGGAGCGAGAGCATTCAAACCCGGAATCAGCGAAATCACTACCAGACCTATCAAACGGGGAAGGTAATATACTAACTTGCTGATCTCACGCGTAACTGACCTAATGAGAATCAGGTGCAGCGACGTATTGCTAGTCAATATCTGACCGGTAATCTTTTCCTCTACTTTGACCGACAATATTGCATTAAATGGCGCAGCAATGATGTTAGCAACAATCGTGAACGTGTAAAGCAACACCGCCAGCCCGATAACCATACCTAAAACGGTCACGACGCCTCCCAAAAAAGACAGAAATTCTGGCAGGGAGTCATCCACATACGCCATCCATGCTTCATATTGGTTGACGCCATAAAGAATGGCGGCAGAAAGTACCAGCACATTAATCACGAGGGGAATCACAACGTAGCGTCGCAAACCAGGTTGCCGGATAAGCTGCAGGCCCTCCAGAAAACAGCCGATGCCATTCATCTTTTGATCATTTCCTCTTTTTCAAACTATCTTTCACTAACAAATTGAGTGGCTCAGACCGCTAATTCATATTCGAATATCCAGCTTACGCGGACCACTGTTCACGTTAATTTTACCATTTGTCTGCTTTTGAGATGCTTGGATACTCGAACCTGAGCAACATCACTATCGAATACCTTCCCATACGGATCGAATGGCTGTGTCGGGATCGGTCACTGCTTCAGATTCTGTATCAAACCTCATGTTGATACGATCATCTGTCGTGTATCTAGGCCAACCAGGGTCACCGTCGACAATAAAATCGATCCAGCACTGGTGCATTTTGTCAGCGACATTTTGCGGAATATCTCCAGGCCCAAGAAAGATGCCCACGCCACTCTTTCCGAGGTTGTCGAACGCAAAAGGGATTTCAAGGGCGTGCGTAGCCTTCAAAGAACCATTCCTTGATTCCCAGTCGAAACGATACATCCAATCGCTGCAATTCATCTCAGATCTTGCCTCGCAAACGCGAATACTTGGAATCCTAAAGGTGAAGTCTGTGCCAAGCTGAACAGCTCGCTCTGTGGCCGAAGCATTTGGATGATTGCGATTGTATGTTTCAACCAAAGCTGGACCTGCGCCAAACCGGGCCGCATCGCTTTGATATTTTTCATCCGATACTGTATTCATAATAAACAGCGTGCTTTCATCCTTGTTGGTACCAATCAGCAAATCAACATTGGCACCCTGCCCGTTGCGGATAAGCTCAATAGGCAGGTCTGGCAATACGGAATTACCTGCGGCCGGATAAAATGGAGAGACTAGATTCAGATCATCTGAGCTCAGAAACTCGGTATCGAGGGTTCTTTGATGTTGCAGGATTTCCTCAACCGGAAGCTGTTGAAGCTCCTCTGGGTTGACGCAACCGGTTACTTTCAAAAAGGCATCGGTTACCAATCCAGCAGCGTCTTTTGTCAATGCATGCTGCGCACTGCCACTCTGGGAGATCGCTCGCTTAAACAAACCGGTAGATCTTGGAGAAGCAATTAAACTGCACACACTGAAAGCGCCTGCTGACTCTCCAGCTATCGTCACATTTTCCGGGTCTCCACCAAAACTCCGAATATTGTCTTTCACCCATTCAAGCGCGAACACCTGGTCAAGGATACCGTTTGCGCCCGATGTCTCGTATTCGGAGCCAAATCTAGAAAGATCTGCAAAGCCAAGCGCCCCCATACGGTAGTTAATGCTAACAACGACGATATTACCGTTTCGCACGAACTGAGCGCCATCGTACCAAGGTATCGCGCCTTGTCCCGTCCGGAACCCGCCACCATGGATCCAAACCAATACGGGTCTGTTGCCGTCATCCAATGCCGGCGTCTGCACGTTCAAGAAAAGACAATCTTCGTCCCAATCAACCGGTACAGCACTGGTCATGCCGCCTGTGGCAAGCTGAGGCGCAGGTTTACCGAACTTTATCGTGCTTCGAACATCTGCCCAAGGCGCATGTGCAACGGGGGCTTTGAACCTCAGTTCGCCAACCGGCGGAGCGGCATAAGGAATACCGGCAAACAACAACACATCGTTTTTTAATTTACCCTGCACCTTGCCTTGTCTGGTTTCTGCGATTTCGTTCATTAATATCCCCCGAGTCATTCCTTGTATTAGATGCGCTCAATAATGGTTGCTGTACCCATACCGCCGCCAGTACACATTGCGATCAAGGCCGTTGTCTTATCTCTTCGCTCAAGCTCACCCAGTACTGTTTCGATCAACATCGCACCCGTTGCACCGATTGGATGACCTAGGGCAATCGCCCCGCCAGCAACGTTAATAATGTCATCTTCGACGCCCAAATCTTTTTGAAACTTAAGCACAACGGCGGCAAACGCTTCGTTAATCTCAAACAGATCAATATCATCTTTTGTCATGCCCGCTTTTTTAAGACATATTTCCGCGGCCGGCCCTGGCGCTGTCAGCATAATGACAGGCTCTGTACCGGCAGTGGCCGTCATCACTATTTTTGCTCTCGGTTTCAAACCATTTGCTTTTGCGTATCCGGGAGATGACAACAATATTGCCCCTGCGCCATCGACCACACCGGATGAATTTCCCGCATGGTGGACGTGGGTCACGCCGTCAATTTCAGGATAGACATCTTTACAAATTTGATCAAAAGTCCGGTCATGACCATCATAAAGTGTCGTACCCATTTTTTCGAAAGAAGGGTTTAAACCTTGCATATTTTCAAGCGTCGTACCCGGTCTAGGATGCTCATCTTTATCCAGCGCCAACTGTCCATCATTGTGATAGATAGGAACAATAGAGTCAGTAAAGTGCCCCGCTTTTATTGATGCAGCAGCACGCTCCTGACTCCGGACGGCATAGGCATCACACTGCTCACGTGAAAATCCTTCGCGCGTCGCGATAAGATCCGCAGACACACCCTGAGGAATCAGCGGATACTGTTCGAACAGATGCTTATTGTTAGCTGTAAAACCATCGGTGTGGTTAGGTGAATACCTTGACATTGATTCAACACCACCGCCAATCACCAAATCCTGTTGACCAGCCATAATGCCCATAGCCGCCATTGTTACAGCTTGTTGGCCAGAACCACAGAATCTATGGAGCGTCACACCGGGGACATTGATTGGCCAGCCAGCATCAAGTACAGAAGATCGGGCAATGTCATGAGCATGATCGCCGGTACCGGAACCATTACCAGCAACTACGTCTTCGACATCACCGACTTCAAAACCCACCTTGTCTTTAAGTCCATTCAGCACCTGTGCCATGACACGCTGCGGGTGCACGTCTGCCAAACCACCTGCACCTTTTTTACCACGACCCCGGGGAGACCTAACCCCATCAATAATCCAAGCTTCACCCATTTTCACGTCCTCATCAGTTAATTCAAAAAAGTATTTGGTTCTATTATTAAGATTGCTTTATCTACAAGGCGCACAGATTTGCGTATTTGCGGAGCGCTCACTTTTCCAGCGACATTTATACGCCTGCACCAATAAAGCCCTCACAATACGCCATTGCTCTATCCGCTGTCATCACTTCGATAATCCTGATTAATGAATCTTTAATCTGATTGGTCGGGCAAGTCGTGGAAGATACCCGATCAATTTCCTCAGCGCTGACAGTCCTATACCGAGTTAAGAGCGTCCCTCAGGGCGATAGTTCTAATGCCTTTCCGTCTAGATTTGAAGGCAGAGGTATACCAAGAACCTCCATCAGCGTGGGTGCGATATCGATACTGTTTACCGGTGTTGTATCAACCCCAGGGGACACCCATTGACCATAAAAAATCAGTGGGATAGATCTGTCATAGTCGTACAGCGATCCATGGGTCGTACCGGTACTCGAAATAATACAATCCTGTTCCATCTGCAGGAATAGATCTCCACTAGCACCCTCGACGATTGAATTACGCAGCAATCGTGCTTCACTGGACTGGGTGTTCTCAATTTCGTATCTGGTCCACAATTTTTTTACGCCAGGCTCACTTTCCAAAATACGCTTTAAGCCTGAAACAACCTGATCAAATTCAAGCTGATTTTGTGCCAGATAGGGTCGATTGATGTAGAGCTGACTGCCGCTGAACATCACAAGATCTGTCGGCAAGTCCCAGGGCGCAGTATATTCGGCGTATATATCGAACAACAAACCACCAATGAAACCGTACAAGCCGATACGCCCGCCCTCAATGGGACAGCGATTTTTACCCAATTCAGACTGCCACTCCGGGAGATTCGCCACACCATGATCACTCGTCAAGGCAACGATATAACGATCCTCACCAACGGTTTGATCAAGCAACTCGAGGAGCATCGCCAACTCAGCATCGATGATATTCAAGCTGTGTTCAGACTCCGCGCTGTACGGACCGAATTGATGTCCGACCGTATCGTAGGCAGACAAGGATATCGTCAGAACGTCGGTCACTCCTTTTTGTCCCAACGCCTCCTCAGTGACGAGTCTACGAGCCAGTTCAAAGGTAAGTTTATCGAGATAAGGCGAATCATAAATTCGCTCACCTAACTCATCTGTATCTCCTTCTCGAATCGCGTGACCACTCACTCGACTATTATCATCTGACTCGCCGACATAATCATCGGCTCTAAATCGTCCTGCGTCGTGCTCCCACAGAAGCGGTAATGAATCAACAAACAGTTTGTTAAACGTGTTCACATAATCTGGAAGTGACTGCTCGTAATACTTACTTGTGGTGAAGCGCACTTGATCCTTGTCAAACCAATACACGCCATCAGCTTCATGCCCGGCCATCATAATCGCGGCGCGATCTTTGCCACTAAGCGAAAAAGAGCGACCATTAAAAAGCGCTTTCACCCGTTGACCGAGCGTCGGTTCCGTTAGCATCCAGGGCGACCGCCCTTCCTCGCCTCCGAGGACAAGGTGCTCAGCCGCGTCGTCTTCAACGCAGTATCTAAGGGCCCATGCTGCAGTGTCGATATAGTAATTTCCGGGGATCCCTGCCTTACTCGGATTCACTCCGGTCATCATCACAGCATGCCCCGGGCAGGTGCTCGTCAAACCATGATCTAAGCTGGCATCGGTATACCTTTTGCCTTCCCGGGCTAACTTGCCAAGGCCTCCCGGCAAAGATACATCGATTCGATTATTTCGAAGCTGATCGATGGCTATGAGCAAAACGAGCGCAGGTTTGCTGTCCATGCTTGACTCCTGTTGACGCTCCTGTTGACGCTCCTGTTGATGCTTTTGGGACTGCTCACCCGGGTCAGTATGATCACTCCCGGACACCACTGGATTATCAATCTCGTCAAACGGAATTTTCTCCATACCCTTGATCATTATCGGCAACACTGGCACATCGTAAAAGTCACCCTCGTCTTTGGTCTCCACCAATTCGATCTGGCGCACGACGTCCATACCGCGAACTACTCGCCCGAAAACGGTATAACCGAAGCTTTTACAAGTAACCGGGCGAACCAACCCACGCTCTGCCGCAGCCTCCGTCGCTTTTTCATCCTCTCTAGTACAACTTTCGGCGGAATGGTCCAAACGGGTATTGTCATTTGTATTGATAAAAAACTGCCGCGAGGCACTATCAATAATATCGGTACGCGCCATGGCAATCGTGCCCGTTAAATTGGACAAACCGTTGTCAGCTTCGTTAGTTATCTCTTCTTTCCCCTCAAGCTCAGTCATATCGGCCAGATGCCCACCTGCCTGAATCATGAAATCAGGAATTACCCGATGAAAGACCGTATCGGTGTAACTATCATCACTCACGTAGCTTAAAAAGTTTGTGACGGTGATAGGGGCTTTATCGGGATATAGCTCCAACACGATGTCTCCCGATGTGGTCGAAATTCTGACCAGCGGATTGTTTGATGCTATCTCTTCAGCTTGGGCGCCATGAAACCAGCCTAAACCCAACAAAAAAAGTAACCATAGACCAAGAAAGTGCTTCACAACTAATCCCTGTAGTTCACGGGTGCAACCAAACCAGATATTTCCCGAGAAACTTGGTCTGCAAATTCAATCGTAAAAAGATCTCCCATTTCCCTGCCCACAATCTGAATACCGATGGGCAATCCCTGACCATCGAGTCCCGTCGGTATCACTGTTGAGGGCAAGTAACTAACACCTGTCAAGCCGGCCCAGAACACCTGCTCAAAATAGTTGCGGGGTTCATTATTCACGGAAATCATGCGCTCAGAGTTCTTCGGGTTGTGGTCGTGGGGAAACGCAGAGGTAAAGCACATCGGTGTTAGCAGAACGTCAAATTTTTTGAAATACTCATGCCAGGCCCAACGCATATGCGTTCGCTTTTCATTCAGGTCATACCAATCTCTGAAATGCATCGTGGAAGCCCTTGTGATATCCGCCACCGAACTACGATCATCGTCTGCGAGCGTTTCCTTTCTTTTCAGATTCGCTTCAAAAGCTTCTTCTGGCTGACGAGCAGACATGGCTGCGTGCAGCAGAAATTGATATTGATGCAAGCAGTCGGCAATATCGAAATCAGGGCGTGCATTATAATCGACTGTTCCACCAGCATCTTCCACCAGTTTTGCAACGTTCATGACCCGCTCGTAAACGCTATGATCAACCGGAGCAATCTCATCATCGGCCCAAACGGCAACCTTAAAATCTTTCAGACTTTTCTGCGATGCTTCTGGCAAAGCCAGTTGCCAACCGGGCAAATGGATCTCATCTGCCCCACCAACGATGTCCATGACAAGCTTCAAATCCCGGGCACTACGCGCTAGAGGCCCAATCACTGAAATATCGGATGGTGTGAGCGTACCGGGCAGTGCATGACCTCGCATCGGCAGCACACCCCAAGTTGGTTTGTGACCATAAACACCGCAGTAGTGCGCAGGATTACGTATCGAGCCGCCAATATCGGAGCCCATTTCCAGCCCTGTGAGTCCTGCTGCAAGCGCAGCGGCTGAACCACCGGAGGAACCACCCGGCGTGCGACTCAAATCATGGGGATTACCGGTGGTACCATAGACCTCGTTATAACTCTGAAAGTCGGCGAGGAAAATTGGCACATTGGTCTTGCCAAATATCACCGCCCCCGCATTTTGTAAACGCTCACAAGCAACAGCATCTGCGCTTGCAATATTATCCCTAAGCAAGGGGTTGCCCCGAGTCGTTGGCAGGCCTTCAATATCGTAGGATTCTTTTACCGTCATCGGCAGGCCATGCAGCGGACCCCAGTCCTCGCCCCGAGCTAAAGCCTCATCCGCTTGCCTTGCTCTGGCACGTGCCTTTTCCAACTGGGTCACAATAATCGCATTAATCTCTGGATTATATTTCTCCATTCTCGCGATAAAATGTTCAAGAAGATCCGCGCTACTGATTTGCTTAGACTTTATTTTTTGCACTAGCGCCGTTGCATCTGAATAAGCTAATTCATCCATTTTCATCCTCACCTTTGATCAGTTGATCTTGTGTCTGTTATCGCAAAGCGCCTCAGGGTAAGGCAGTTGACGGTTCGCTGCAACTCGATTGGCTCAGTCCTATAACGCGTGAGTAAAACGGCCTGTTGCTAAAGCTGCCCGAGTGCTCAGTACCCGAGCACGCTTAACCGGACCATCGTGACGCCAGCCGGGGGCTAGCAGCAGGTAAGTGAGCTTATCTCGCCAATTGTCAGCCCTTTTGAAGTCTTGCCAAAGCGCAGCATACTCATGAGACAGCACAATGCATGAGGTCTGATAACACCCCCGTGATGGCAATCAAGTTAGCGGACGTTCGGGGCGTGATAAACCCACTCGCCCAGTCCACCATTGGCGATCAACAATATCTTTTAAAAGGCTAAGTTCGTGTAACTAGAAAAAACAAGAAACGCGGATTTTCCGGAAAGAGTCCAACTATCGCCGATAAAACGATAGATAACGACGTGTCAGTATCGCAAAGATTTTAGAAATTTAGTTGCTTCCTGTGCGATATGCCTGCCTCAACTAGCATGGCTGCGATGGTTTAAGCTGTGACTGGCGTGTCAGTGTCTGACCCGGAGAAAAATTTGAGCAACTTGCGCCATAAATCGCGCACGGCGTAAGGCGCCATCAACATCGCCGGTGTCACTATTAGCGTCAATAAGGTGGCAAAAGACAAGCCTGAAACGATCGCAGATGCCAGTTGTACCCAGAACGATGCCACTGGCCCACCCATCTCGATTTGCCGACCGATCAAATCAATCGAAACACCACTGGCCATGGGTAGCAAGCCAAACCCCGTCGTAAATGTTGTCAGAAACACGGGTCTGAGCCTCTGACACCCGGTTTGAATAATCACCCTTGCCATGTCCCAATCTCGATGCTTGTTACGCAAATAATTGAATGTATCGATTAACACGATATTGTTATTCACAATAATGCCTGCGAGCGCAACAATACCCACCCCTGTCATGATTGAACTAAACGGCTGCTCTAGTAATATCAAACCTAACAGCACGCCTACAGTGGACATTATTACGGCTGAAAGTATTAAAAACGCTTGATAAAAACTATTAAATTGCGTCACCAAAAGTATCGCCATCAAAGCCAGAGCAAGGGAGAATGCAGTCGCTAGAAACGCTTGCGACTTATCCTGCTCTTCATTCGCTCCTCTAAAAACAATATCGAGGGATGGATCAAGGTCTGCGGTGCTCATCCATTGTTCGATCTCTGCCACCTTGTCTGTTGCAAGAACACCAGCAGCTGTGTCCGCTCGAACAAACATATTACGCTTGCCGTTTTGGCGAAAAATCGTACTGACCTTAGGTTTGGCATCCCGGGTAACAAAACTACTAATGGGTACCTGACCTTCGTTAGTGGAGACGCGTAGCTGATCCAACTGCATAATCGAGCGACTGCTTTCTGGGTAGCGCACGCGGATATCGACTTCGTCATCAACATCATCAGGTCTGTACTTGCTCACCAGTACACCATTCGTCACCAATTGGATAGCAGCGCCAACACTTGCCACGTCCGCGCCCAACATAGCCGCTTTCGCGCGATCGACATTAACTTCCCACTCAATGCCCGGCACCGGAGACGTATCATCGATACTCACCAGACCTTCCATCGTTTCCAGAAAAGCCCTGATTCTCTTAGTTTCTCTGGCGATGATATCCAGATCGACACCGGTAACCTGGATCTGAATAGCCTTACCAACAGGTGGACCATTTTCCATTTTTTGTATTTCAGCCGTCACGCCTGGTATACCTTCTATTGCCGAACGATAGAGGTCTTCTACCTCCCAGCCGGTAATGTCGCGTTCATGTCTGTCTGCAATTTCAATAAACATACCACCAACGCGATCACCGGTCGTTCCGCCTCCGCCAAAACTGAGTCCACCTTCACCGGAGCGAGTATAGATCGTGTGGTAATTACCCTCCCCCATCACGCGCTGCTCAACATCGGAAACAATCTCGCGAAGCTCCAAGGCAGAGAAATTCCCCTTCGTCGAAACGTTAACACCGGTAAACGTCGGATCAACATTGGTAAAAAACTGTGAACCATGGCCAGCTTCGCCATACCACCTAACGATACCGAACAAGGAAATAAAGCAAATAGCGATAACAATAAGTGGATGACTGGTCGTAAAACGGAGCACCGCTGCGTAATAGCGAAGCACTCCTGTTACCTCACCAAATCGCCCTGCGTCGATAAGCTGACTATTCGTTAACTTTTCAGAAGGTGCCTTTGCTTTGCTAATCAACGCGCCGAGTACTGGTGCGAATAGCAATGCATACGTCACCGACCCGACAAGCACGGCAAATACTGTGACAGGCAGATAGCGCATGAATCCTCCAGCGACACCAGGCCAGAACATTAACGGAAGAAAAGCGGCAAGTGTCGTTCCTGTGGAGGCAATAACAGGCCAAAACATTCTTTTGATGGCGTAGACATAGGCATCTTTCGGGCTCATGCCATTGCCCATCTCCCGGTCCGCCATTTCAACGATGACTATCGCACCATCAATCAGCATGCCCAGTCCAAGCAACATACCGAACATCACCATGAAGTTGTAGGTAAAGCCAATCAGGTTGACGATAATAAACGCAAATAGAAATGAGAAAGGTATGCCAAGTGCGACGAGAATGCCTGATCGGAGCCCAACCGCAGCGACAACCACCGTTAGGACTAGGAACATCGCTGTAGATATATTGCCCTGAAGCGTATTAATTTGCTCAATGGTTGACGGCGCTTGATCCGCCATGTATCCAACTTCGACGGTTGAGGGATAGTCTTTCCTCAGCGTCTCGACGACAACTTTCGCTTTGTTGATCGCATCAACAAGACTCACCCCCTTACGCTTTGATAATTCGACCGCGACAGCGTGGGCGCCGTTTGCCTTGGTATAGCTTTGCGCATCCTTGAAAGTGCGACGCAGTTCCGTCACGTCACCCAGTGTAACGACACCGCTACTGGTAGCGATCAACGGAATTGACGTGAGATCTTGTGTGCTTTCAATGACACTGGGAATTTTAACGGAAAAGCTGCCTTTTCCCGTATCTACCGCCCCGGCAGCGATCAGTCGATTATTTCTCGCGACCGCTTGTATCAACTGCTCATTGCTTACGCCGTAAGCTTCGAGCTGGGCCGGATTTACCACCGCCTCAAGCAGCTCTTCACGATCTCCATTAATGTTAGCTTCGAGAATCTCAGGCAGCCCTTCAAGTTCCTCTTTGAGTTCTCTCGCCAACCTGTACAGTGTTCGGTCAGGCACATTATCGCCACCCAGCGTGATGGTGATCATCGGGAAATCAGAAACTGAAACTTCACGAACAATGGGTTCTTCAGCGGTAGTCGGAATCTTACCCTTGGCGGTGTCTACTGCTTCACGGACATCAATGACAGCCTGATCAGGATCAAAACTATAGTCGAACTCGATGACGATCGTCGCCGACCCCTCGCCCGAATAGGAGCTCAATTCTTCTATCCCTTCGATCGTCTTTAATTCAAGCTCCATCGGTCTTGCAAGCAACCGCTCTGCATCCTCGGGAGAGATACCTTCGTGAGGTATCGTGACGACGATCACCGGCACTGTAACATCGGGTTCGGATTCGATTGGAATCGCGATATACGACGCAACACCTGTCAGCATAATGACGATTAACAGTGAAATGACTGTACGCGAACGGCCAATGCAAGTGGCGATATAGCTCGACATGGTGTTTTTCCTGATTCAGATAGGAACGCCAAAACGCTTCATATTTGTAAGAAGCGTCATTGACGAGGGCAACAGAACTGGGATCTACCTATTTAACCCAACGAGAGAGGTAATTGGCGACAAACTGATCCTCACCATTTGCCCCTCAAAAACATCTTCTTGTCCCACCGTAATGATCTGCGCGCGCTCTGGTGCACCACCCACCCATACACCGCCAGGATCTTCACCGACGATATTGACGGGGACAAAGCGCACAAAATCGTTTTCAACAATCCTAATGCCGACGACGCCTTCATCGTTTAAAACCAGTGATGCCGGGCTGATGAGATGCGCAAACTCCGAACCTGTGGGCACCCGCATTTGAGCCGTCATTCCGGCACGTATCTTTTGATCAGGATCAGCAACCGTGACTTCCACTGGGTATGCCCTAGTAGTCGAGTCAGGCGCTCGAGCAATGAAACTTACCTCTCCTTCGTAAGTGTCTCCCGTAATCAACTCAACCTCGACCCGATCGCCTAACGCTAGACTGTTAATATTTTTTTCCGCCACCTGCCCTACCGCCAACATAGGATCAATTTCTATCAGCGTCACGCAGACTTGTCCCGTTGCCAAAAAATCGCCTATTTCTACCTGTTGCATTTCCACAACCCCTGCGAAGGGCGCGCGAATCTCCGTTTTGGTCAGTGCAAGTTCTGCCCGCTTGGTTCGAGACTTATTCGCTTCAAGTTTTGCGTTGGCCTGTGACACGTTGATCTTGGACTGTAGACCGCGCTTCTTAAGATCAACAATACCGTTGTATTCGAGTTGCATACTTTTCAAAGAAGCCCGGGCTTCGTCTAATTCGCTCTGCCGTGTATCTACTGCGATTTTGCAGAGCAGATCACCCTGCTTGACGTGCGTCCCTTTAAGACCGGGCAGCGCTTCGACGACACCCGCAACCTCCGACCTGACCTGAACTATTCGGTTCGCTTCCGTTTGCGCGCGAACTTCGAGGTAGAGGTTTCTTGTGGTGGCCACGCTCTCAATACCGCGCACGAAGGGTGTTTGCTCACCCGCCGATTGGATTTGATCATCCTCCGCAGCGTTCGCGAGATTTGACCCCATATCGCCGGATAAAAGCCACACGCCCATGGCGATCGCGATGAAGATGGCAACAATATTTTTGGTGCTCAAGATGTACTCCTATAAACCCACGGCATATCATGCCGAGAAGATAGTGATAAACTGTCAATAAGTGTTTTGTTGTTATCTTCTCACTCGATCCGGAAGTCTGGTTTAGACAATTGAGGAGGCTTCCTCGGTTCCGCTCGTGTGATGATTTATTGGTCGTATTTTTAGGTCGCGAACAATACAGATTCTACGAAACTTCTTCAAGATTAGATCAGCTGTACAACTGATTATTCGCTCATCTCGCCTTAAATCGTCGAAACGGCTCAATGAACTCATCAATATTTCCTTCTAAAGGAAAACATAGCCGCCATTTGACTCTCTTGTCAGCCCAACAGGAAGCCATTAGCGATGGATCGGTATATGGCGAGATGAAACTGTGTTGGTGCTAATAATTGTACAGATTACGGAAAAAGTGCTCTTATAACCCAATCGACACGCGGTGTATCTCCACCGCTGCGAATTGATGGTAACGGTCAGATTGAAACGTTCCTTGGAAAAATTGCCGACAAAGCCAGTGGATGAGCATCTTCCTTTAAAGCTTATCTGGATCTATACCCTGCCAAGGGTTGCGATGGGCATCATGGCAACGCTCTTCGGCGTTTACTTGATGAAATTTTCAACCGATGTACTTTTGATCGCTCCCGCTGCCATGGGAACATTGATTGCTGCGTCAAGAATATGGGATGGATTTTCTGATCCCATGGTGGGCTACCTGTCGGACAGAACTCGGTCTCCCATGGGGCGCAGGCGGTCATGGTTGTTCTATTCTGCGATACCAATGGGCATCGGCCTATTAATGATCTGGTCACCACCGTCGATGCTCACCGGCGCGATGGTCATTCTGTGGATGGCACTGGCCCTGCTGGTTTACGAAACAGCTAGCACTGCGTTCTACATACCCCATGGCGCGCTAGGAGTGGAACTAACACCCAATTATCACGAACGAACTAGGCTCTTCGGCTACTCACATATGTTCACTGCAATAGGCGCTGTTTTCGGTCTAGCAGCGTTGTATTTCATGGGTGAAGCACAGGATAAACGCACTTTTGCTTTTTATCTTTCCGCTTTTGCGGGCACCCTCGTTGCGGCAATGATTCTGTGGTCAACATACAACCTGCCCGAGCGTCAGGATTACCAGGGCCGAGGCCCGGATAACGTCTTTAAATCGATCATCGATGTATTCAAAAACCCCCATGCCCTACTGCTATTGATTGTCTATGGCATTGAAACATTCGGTGGCGCGGTCATTGGTGTATTGGTCCCCTATCTCGTGGAATATGTCATACCGGAAGATCAGCTGCCTATGTCTGGATCGGCATTTATGGTGTCAATCTTGCTGGTTTACACCGTGCCGCAATTCGTATTCACACCACTTTGGATTCGCCTAGCAAAGCGCTTTGGCAAAAAGCAGATATGGGCGGCCTCGATGTTTCTCGCTTCGGCCACTTTTTTTGGCTATTTCTTCGCCCTTGAAAACTTTAATTTGTTGTGGTTTCTTGCATTTTGTCATGGTCTGTCCTCAGGCTGCGGACTGGTCGTGGCGCCAGCCATCAAAGCCGACATTATCGACTATGATGAATTTTTGACCGGTGAGCGTAAAGAAGGCGCCTACCTTGCTGTCTGGAATTTGGTGCGTAAGTCTTCTGCCGCGATTACTGCACTGATCGTAGGTTGGGTGTTACAGTTCTCAGGCTTTGAGCCTAATGTGGCACAAACAGAAGAGGTCAAGTTTGCGCTTCGCGCACTGTTTTCGCTTCTACCATTTTCCTGTTATCTGATCGGCGCAATATTATTTCTCAGATTCCAATTCAACGAAGCTGAGCACAGCGAAGTGAGACGCGAACTGGACAACAGAAAATCTGACGCACAGGAGCAACCCGCAGCATGAACCTGCCTGACATGTGGCTTGAGATAATCTCGACGACGCTAGTTTTCTTTTTAATCATGGATCCGCTGGGTAATGTGCCCTTATTTATGAGCGTACTGAAAAGCGTGCCTCCGGAACGTCATCTTAGGGTGATTGGTCGTGAGTTGCTTATCGCTTACTTTATCCTGCTTATCTATTTATTTGCCGGGCGCTATATATTGGACTTTTTAGGTCTGTCGCAGGAGGCGATATCCATTTCCGGAGGAATCATTTTGTTCCTTATTGCGCTACGCATGATATTCCCAACCCCTCAAGGCGTGTTCGGTGACCCAATGGAAGGTGAACCATTGATTGTACCGCTCGCCATCCCCGCAATCGCTGGCCCATCAAGTCTGGCCGTACTGATGCTAATGACAACCACGCAGGCAATGCTGCCGCTGTTCATCGCAATATCCGCAGCATGGTTAGGTACCGCAATCATCTTGCTCACTTCAGCACCGCTTCACAGAGTGTTGGGACGCCGCGGACTCACCGCAGTTGAACGACTGATGGGCATGTTGCTTGTCATGATGGCGGTTCAAATGATGATTAACGCCATTCGAGGCATTGATTGGGTTTGAGCCCATTCACTGGCTAGGGTTCGCACCCAAGGATGGAGCAAAGTCGGCCATCCGACACGACAGCCTAACAGCGCAGACCATCAACTGGCAGCGTCAAGATCAACTAATACAGCGTTCACCAACAAATGGGCCGTGTTAGCACTATTGAAGAAAGAGATGTAGTCATTGCCATCGCCAATTGGGTCTGTCTTGACCTCGAAATCTGAAGTCACGCCACTTGGCAAGCTACCGACTATATTCGACAAATCCTGACCATTGAGCGTGATTTTATCGGTGCTGTCCCCGGTGATCACCAATTTAGATTTACCGTCGGCCACGCTACCAATTTCAAGTGCATCATCTGCAACCCAGTCCAGAATGTCATCAATATCAAGTGTTAAGTTGTTGGCAGTACTATTCACCAGACTTAGCACTTCGATACCATCAAGCTTATCGATCCCCGTCAAATCCACTGTCGTATCTATTAAGAGTGTATCAAGCCCTAGCCCGCCATTGATGACGGTGTCAGCGCTGTCGTAGGTCAGAGTATCATTACCTTTGTTTCCGCGCAGCTCATCAGCACCGGCATCACCCTTTAAAGTATCGCTTCCCATTCCGCCTTTCAGAATGTCGTTTCCAGTTCCGCCTGACAGCACGTCATTACCCGCATCGCCATAAACTGTGTCGTTGCCTGCACCACCATTCACCGTATCGTCACCAAGACGACCATCTAGATGGTCATCCTTCTCGCCACCGGTTAAGGTTTCATTGCCGCTGCCTCCATATTGAATCAGGGAGCCATCCGAATTAGTCACCTCCAGCCTGACAGCCTCGTCTACGAATAAAGCGACTTTTGCATCCGTCGATTCCACCAGCGAAAAGGCTTCATCAGAACCCTTGCTCTGAGGGTCAAGCGAACGATCAGTACCAATCTTAAAATCACCGCTTAGCTTAACAAGATCGCCTTGGTCACCTACGACAAACAATTCGTTACTCGCACTGGTGTAGTTTTTATAGCCATCTACAATCTGAGTAATCGCCGCAGCATTCAACTGGATTGTCTGGGCACCGTTGCCCTCGAGCGAGAGTATTTCGATATGATCAATCAGGTTACCCGGAATAAAGCTGCTCGTATAATCCAACGACTCGGCAAGCAACAACTCATCAACACCATCTCCCCCATCAACCCGTTTGAAGGTCGAAAAATCTGCTATTATGACATCGTCTCCGCTCTGTCCGTAAACGATATCGTTTAAACCCACGAAGGAAACTATATCGTTGCCAGCTCCACCTGTAATTATTTCTGCCGCAGACGTTCCGGAAAGTGTGTCGTTAGCAGAGGTGCCCTGAACGTCAACAGCGACTGCTACGAGATTTATCTGATCTTCGCTGGCACCTGAGCTTTCCTGATAATCC
>ERZ1049444.97-NODE-97-length-92933-cov-8.979295_pt1 | contig 92933 bp, 88 predicted proteins | sample MGYA00383101_ERZ1049444 | MGnify/ENA primary metagenome ERZ1049444 (study PRJEB29581, sample SAMEA5548371) | metagenome | biome: marine; feature: coastal; material: water | depth 50 m | study: Short-term variability in the microbial, nano- and picoplankton dynamics... | reverse complement strand
TCACCTGCATTCTGTTCATCAACCACAACCGCCATTCGCTCCAGCGTTTCGCGAACCTGCTCTTCTGAACAAACGCCATGCCGTAGCCAGTTGGCCAGGTGCTGGCTGGAAATGCGCAGCGTTGCCCGATCCTCCATCAATCCTACATGGTTGATATCGGGAACCTTGGAGCAGCCCACACCCTGGTCAATCCAGCGAACCACATAGCCGAGGATGCCCTGAGCATTGTTGTCTAATTCGCGTTGTATGTCTTCGGCTGAGAGGCCTTCGGCGCCCTTCAGTGGAATGTTGATGATGTCGTCAACGGAGGCAGGTGCTCGGCCTTTCAGTTCTTCCTGTCGCTCGGCTACATTAACTTCGTGATAATGCATTGCGTGCAGGGTGGCTGCGGTGGGCGAGGGAACCCAGGCGGTGCTGGCGCCGGCCATGGGGTGGCCTATCTTGGTTTTGATCATTTCACCCATCAGGTCAGGCATGGCCCACATGCCCTTACCAATCTGTGCTTTGCCGATCAAGCCACAGGCCAGTCCTTTGTCGACGTTCCAGTCTTCGTAGGCATTAATCCAGGGCTCCTGCTTCATGGCGCCCTTGGGCGTCATCGCGCCGGCTTCCATGCTGGTGTGAATTTCGTCTCCGGTGCGGTCCAGGAATCCGGTGTTGATGAATACCAGGCGATCTTTGGCGACGCGTATGCACTGCTTTAAATTAATCGTGGTGCGGCGCTCTTCATCCATGATACCGACCTTGAGGGTGTTGCGGGCCATGCCCAGACCATCCTCGATGCGATCGAACAGCTTGCAGGTAAAGGCGACTTCATCGGGGCCGTGCATCTTGGGCTTTACGATGTACACACTGCCTTTGCGGGAGTTGCGCGGCGCGCTGTCGTCTTTATTCAGGTCGTGCAGGGCGATCATGGCGGTGAACATGCCGTCCATAATGCCTTCGGGGATTTCATTGCCTTGTGCATCCAGAATGGCTTCGTTGGTCATCAGGTGACCCACGTTACGCACGAACAGCAGGCTTCGGCCAGGCAAGGTCAAGGTGGAGCCATCAGTGGCGGTGAATTCACGGTCAGGGTTCAGAGTTCGCGTGAGGCGCTTGCCGCCTTTCTGAAACGCTTCTGCGAGGTCACCGCGCATCAGGCCAAGCCAGTTGCTGTAAACGACCACTTTGTCTTCGGCGTCAACGGCAGCGACAGAGTCTTCGCAATCCTGGATCGTGGTCAGAGCGGATTCCAGACACACATCTTTAACGCCGGCTTTGTCGGTGGCGCCAATCGGAGTGCTCGGATCGATCTGGATTTCGATGTGCAAGCCGTTGTGGCGCAGCAACACGCCGGAAGGGGCATCGGCATTGCCGGTAAACGCAACGAGTTGCTCCGGGTTTGCAAGGGCGCTGATCACCCCATCATTTAGCTCTACCTGCAGCTTGCCATCGGCTATGGTGTAAGCCACGGCCTGCGTGTGGTCGCTGCTAGTGAGGGGGCAGTGTTCGTTAAGAAAGTCACGAGCATAGGCAATGACCTTATCGCCTCTGACCGGGTTGTATGCGCCCGCGCGTTCAGCGCCACCTTCCTCTGAGATCACATCGGTGCCGTACAGCGCATCATAGAGGCTGCCCCAGCGGGCGTTGGCGGCATTGAGCGCAAAGCGTGCGTTCATTACCGGCACGACCAACTGCGGACCTGCGAGAGTGGCGACTTCAGGGTCCACGTTTTCCGTGGTAATCGAAAAGTCGTCTCCCTCAGGCAATAGGTAGCCAATTTCCTGCAGAAATGCCTTGTAGGCCGCCTTGTCATAGTCTGCGCCGGAGTTGGCGCGATGCCATTGGTCAATCTTCGCCTGGAGATCCTCGCGAACCTGCAGTAATGCACGATTCTCTGGCGCCAACTCGGTGATCACCGATTCCAGGGCCTGCCAAAAATCGGCTGCGGCAATACCGGTGCCCGGGGCGATGTCGCTCTCCAGCAAGTGGTGGAGAACGGAGGCGACCTGCAGGCCACCCTGCTGGATACGATCTGTCATGATGTTGTCCTTGTGATTTTGCCGGAGTAAGGGGTATCTCCAATGTTGGCTGCGATTTTAGGAGGCAGAGTTAAATTTAGCTAATTTATCGTTTCTATCGCGGGCATTCCCGATGTGAATTTCACAGAGTGGGTTCCTGGCCATCAAGCTCTCGCGCCGTATCGGCAATTAATTTTCGGAGCCAGCGATTGGCCGGGTTGTGCTGGAGCAAAGGGCTCCAGGCCATTTTCAGCTCCAGCGGGGGTATGTCCAGGGGCGGATCGCGCAAGACAACTCGTGGGTTGTCGCGTTTGAGGAGCGCCGCGCGAGTGGGCAAGGTGACGATCAGGTCGTTCTGTTCGGCCAGCGTCATTGCCGCCTGGTAGTGACGGGTAAAAACGCGAATTTGGCGTTTTTTCCCCAGCTTGTTGATGGCTAGATCTACCCAACCCAAGCGCTGGACATCATCCGGGTTAACGCCAACGCCCACACCCATGCCGGTTTTACTCACCCAAACGTGATCGCCTGCGAGGTAGTTATCCAGGGTGAAATTTTCCAGCATCGGGTGATCAACGTTGAGGATGCAGGAAAAAGTATCGTCCCACAGGTGAATTTGGTGAAAGGACTGGGGCATGGAGTCAAAGCGGTTAATGACCATGTCTACTTTGCCGCGTTCCACGTCCAGGAAGCTCACGTCTGACGGGGTCATAATGTCCAGAGTGATACCCGGCGCGAGATCGCGAAGCTTTGCGAGCACCGCCGGAAACAGGGTGGCTTCGCCGTAGTCACTGGCCATGATTCGAAATACGCGCTGTGCCTGATCGGGCTCAAAATCACTACGCGGCTGCACAGCCTTGTCGATTTTGCTGAGTACTTCCCGTACAACAGGTTCCAGCTCAAGCGCGCGTTCAGTGGGGGTCATGCCGTCACTGGTGCGAACCAGCAGGGGGTCGTCAAACAGCTCACGTAAACGCCTCAGTCCGTTGCTCATGGCAGGCTGGCTGAGGCTGAGTTGGTTGGCCGCCTGGGTGACGTTGCGTTCGCGTAATAGAGCATCCAGGTAAACCAGCAGGTTCAGGTCGATTCGATTGACGTTCACGTCTTCTCCGTATTCACTTTGTGAATGATGAAAATACTGTCTATAGCTTTGGGGAATTATACCTATAGGGATAAAATTGCCAACGGTTTTGAGACAGCCGTTTCCTTATCGCCTCACCTGTACTACCTTCGCCACCGACATTTAGATCATTTCAGGAGTTACCATGGGCACATATCGCGCACCCGTAGAGGATATGAACTTTCTTATTGACGAGGTTCTGGATGCCGAAAACGCACTTGGGACTCTCCCGGATTTTGCCGACTACGGAGTGGGCTCAGAACTGACCACGGCTTTACTGGATGAGGCTGCAAAGCTGGCGGGTGATGAACTGGCGCCGCTGCGCCGGGTGGGTGACGAGCAGCCTGCGATTTGCACCGATGGCGCAGTGACTGCTCCGCCCGGGTATGATGCGGCCCTGCGGCAATTGGCAGAGGGCGGTTGGATCGGTATTTCATCGGACCCCAGATATGGCGGCCAGGGTTTACCGGAGATTTACAACACGGTCGGTCACGAAATGTGGAACGGTGCCAATATGGCTCTCGGGCTGGCCCCCATGTTGAGCAGTGGTGCGGCGCTGGCCATTCATGCCCATGGCACAGAAGCGCAAAAGCAGACTTACCTGGAGAAAATGAACACCGGACAGTGGATGGGCACCATGAACCTGACTGAGTCAGGTGCAGGGTCTGACCTGGGTGTGATGAAGGCCAAAGCAGTGCCAGAAGGCGACCACTACCGCATCAGCGGCCAAAAAATCTACATCACCTGGGGAGATCACCAGTCCACAGAGAATATTATCCACCTGGTGCTGGCCAAATTGCCCGATGCCCCGGAGGGCAGTCGCGGCATTTCATTGTTTATTGTCCCCAAGTTCCTGGTCAATGACGACGGCAGCCTGGGTGAGCGCAACGATGTTTATCCGGTATCTTGCGAGCATAAGCTGGGCATTCACGGCAGTCCGACCTGTGTCATGGCCTTTGGTGATGACGAGGGCGCTATCGGCTATTTACTGGGTGAAGAAAATCGAGGCCTGGCCTGCATGTTCACTATGATGAACGAGGCGCGTCACAAGGTGGGTGTGCAGGCGCTTGGTGCGTCCGAGGGCTCCCTGCAGAAAGCGGCTGCCTATGCTCGCGACCGAGTACAAGGCGGTGTCCCTATTATCGAGCACCCCGATGTAAAGCGCATGCTATTGACTATGAAATCCATGTGCGAAGCCATGCGCGGGTTGGCTTACACCGAAGCCGTTACTATGGATTTGGCCCATCGCGGCCCCCAGGAAGATCGCCCGCTTCAGCAGTCCCGTATCGACCTGATGATTCCCGTCATCAAGGGTTGGCTTTCCGAAGTGGCGCAGGAAGTAACCTCACTGGGCTTGCAGGTTCACGGTGGTATGGGTTTTGTGGAAGAAACTGGCGCAGCGCAGTATTTGCGCGATGTGCGGATTACTCCGATTTATGAAGGCACTAACGGCATTCAGGCGGCGGACCTTGTGTCTCGCAAGTTGGGTCGAGATGGCGGCGCTACAATGGAAGCGATGATGACCGAGGTGAACGCTACGATCACCCGCCTGCAGGCAGCCGGTGATGCCCGCCTGACGGGAATCGCCGAGTCCCTTACCCGAGCCATGGCAGATCAGGAAAACGCCACCCGGATTGTGTTGGCAGAGCTCAAGGAGGACCCCAATGTTGCCCTGGGCGCTTCCTTCGAATATATGATGCAAACAGGCTACTTGTTTGGAGGCTGGCATTTAGGTCGATCAGCCCTTGTTGCTTTTGAGCGCCTGAAAAGCGGCAGTGATAACCCCTTTTACGAAGCTAAAATTGCTACTGCCCAGTATTACGGTGAGCAAATTCTTCCTCGCTGTGCGGCTCATGCTGGCGCGGTTGCCGGTGCTCGCGGGGCGCTGCAGTCGTTCCAGCATGAGTGGATCTGATCATGGTGCGTATCAGTACCCCTGATCTCACTGACGAGTGTCCCGCGGCGCGGGCCGTTGAACTACAGTTCAACAACTACGGTGCGGTCAGGCAGTTCGCTGGCCCAGCGGTGACGATTAAATGTCACGAGGATAATTCACTGGTGAAAGCGCTGGTCGAAGAGGCAGGAAAAGGGCGAGTCATCGTTGTTGATGGAGGCGGTTCACTGCGCCGGGCCTTACTGGGTGACATGCTTGCTGAAAAGGCAGCAAAAAATGGCTGGGCTGGGCTGGTGATCAATGGTGTGATTCGCGACGTGGACGAGATTGGCAGAACAGAACTGGGCGTGCAGGCGTTGGGTACTACACCTCTCAAAACAGAGAAATTAGGCGTGGGACAGCGCGATGTCCCTGTTTCTATTGGCGGTGTGACAGTAAACCCCGGAGAGTATATATACGCCGACAACAACGGCGTCATTGTCAGCGAAACGGCGCTGCTATAGCAGCCTCATTGAAAGATCCAGTGCCTTGCAGTTTTTCGTGAGAGCGCCGATAGAAATGTAGTCGACTCCGGTTTCTGCAATAGGACGCAAGGTTTCGTCGGTCACGTTGCCAGATGCCTCAAGCTCGGCCCGTGCCCCGGTTGCGGCAACGGCGGCGCGCATATCTTCAAGTGAAAAATTATCGAGCATGATTCTATCTGCACCGGCGGCGAGCCCTTGCTCTAGTTCATCCAGGCTTTCCACTTCCACTTCTACGGGTTTACCGGGAGCATTCTCCCGTGCGGCCAGAACAGCATGAACGATCCCGCCACAAGCGTTGATATGGTTTTCCTTGATCAGGAATGCATCGTAAAGGCCCACGCGATGGTTGTGGCACCCTCCGCAGTGAACCGCGTATTTCTGGGCGATGCGCAGGCCGGGTATGGTCTTGCGGGTGTCCAGTAACTTGACTCCGGTGCCTTCAACGAGCGAGGCATAGTAGTTGCAAATACTTGCCGTTCCCGACAGTAGCTGGAGAAAGTTCAAGGCTGCCCGTTCTGCTGTCAACAGCCCGCGTGAGGGCCCGGAAACAGTGAATAAGCTGTCGTTTGCCGACAAGCGATCGCCATCATGCGCCAGCCATTCCAGCGAGATCGCCGAGTCCACTTCGGCGAAAACTGCATCTACCCAGGCCTGACCACACATTACCCCGGCCTCTCTGGTGATCACCAAGCCATCGGAGCGGGCGTCCGCGGGAATCAATTGTGCGGTGATATCGCCATCGCCAATGTCCTCAGAGAGTGCAGCCAGAATGTTTTCACGTATCTGCTGTGGCGTTGGCGTGACCTTGTGGCTTGTTGTCATTGCTGCTTTGCGCTTCCAAAAAATAGGCGCTGATTGTATCAGGGCTGCCAAATGCTCGCGACAGTTTGCCCGTTGAGAGGGCTGATAGACTCCCTTATGATGGAGCAATGGGGGATGCCAATAATAAGTACACCGTGATAGCAGGCTGGTTAACTAACGCCAGGCGGGTTCCTTCAGATAATTTTGAACCCCGCCCTTCCGGTTTTCAGCCTGAACTGCTGGTTATCCACAATATTTCACTGCCGCCTGGGCAGTTCGGTGGCGACTGCATAGAGCGTTTTTTTGGCAATTGCCTGGATTGGGATGAACATCCTTTTTTTGAGGAAATTCGTGATGTGAAGGTATCGTCCCATCTCCTTATCCAGCGAGGCGGTGAGGTTCTGCAATTTGTCAGTTTTGATGATCGGGCTTGGCATGCCGGAGTTTCACAGTATCAGGGTAGAGACAACTGCAACGACTTCAGCATAGGCATTGAGTTGGAGGGCACTGATGAGCTGCCTTATACCGATTTGCAATACCAAAGCTTGCAGGCGATAAGTCGTGCCCTGTTTGCTACTTACCCCGGCCTGTGCGCCCAGCGCGTCGCGGGTCACTGTGATATTGCTCCCGGCCGTAAAACAGATCCGGGGCCTGCGTTCGACTGGCAGCGTTACTTGCAGCCATTGACTGTCAATGACAAAAAGGAGTTTGGTGCATGACTTTTCTCGCCCTGATTATTGCTTTGGTTTTGGAGCGTTTGTCTCCGCTGGAGGATTGGCTGGATGGAGGCGGCTGGTTTGATCGATGGCAGGGGCAACTCGCATCCCTGGGTTTGGGTGGCGGTCTACAGGCGGTGTTTAGTGTAGGAGTCCCTGTGGTCCTTGCACATCTGGTACTCAATGCACTGCAGCCTCTTCTTTTCGGCCTGGCTTGGATGGCAGCGGCGGTGTTATTGCTGCTTTACAGTTTTGGGCGCAGCAACCTTGGAGCGTTTCAAGAACGGTATCGTAGCCAGTGTCGTCGAGAGGACTTTCAAGCGGCATGGTTGGCGACCTCTTCTGAATTTAAGTGGTTCGAACCGAAGGAGCAACTGGACGCGATATTGATTCATAAGCGGATTCAACAAGGCTTCCTATATGAGAACTATCAGCGTTGGTTTGCTGTTTTATTCTACTTTCTGTTGCTCGGACCACTTGGAGCCCTCGCTTATCGGTTGCTGTATATGACCTGTGAGGGCGAAGCCTCCCGGCAACATATATTGTTTTACGTCGATTGGGTTCCAGTGCGTTTGTTGGCTGCGGCTTTCACGCTGACGGGTAACTTTGTCGCCAGTGCCGACGAGTTATGGGATGCCTTGCGTGCGCCGGGGATGTCCTCTTCCGAGGTTTTGTTTACCGTTGCCATGGCGGCCACCGGGCAGGATAGGGTGCCGGACGAGGAGGGCGGACTCAGCGGGCAGCGAGCGGCCACCGAGAACGAGATGTTTGCCGCGCTGGTCAGGCGCGCGAGTGTGTGTTGGGTTGCGGTGATAGCGGGTCTGGTTGTGATGTTCTAGTCCGTCGATTCTCCCCGAAGGTGCCAAACAGGCAGAATTTCCGGTAGCTGCTAAGCTCAGGGAAGGACAGCTCATAAAGCGACCCAGGTCGCTGCCAAGCCCATGCCTGACGACTACAGCGAGACGACGCTGCCGACGTTGCGTGATGCCATCGCTGAGTCGGTTGCCTCTCCTGGTCTGCAGTGCACGATAATCTTTCATCCCTGCGTGGAACGCATCGGGCAATGTGCATTGCTGAGCTGCGCGCAAAAAGAGCATATCCTCGGTCGTCAGGCCCCGTTATTTTGCGCAAATTCTGCTACCAAGCCCTTACCGTTGGAAGATCCGTACATCAGTCGGCATGCGCTGGCAGTCACTGTCGAGGATGATGGAATCACCCTGTGCCGCTCTGCTGCTGCCAGCCGCTGTCGGGTTGCGGGGGAGGAGCTACTACAGGCTGAACTTTTTATAGGCAATGCGCGGCTTGCGGCAGGCGTGCCATTGGCTTTGTCGCATACGGTGGTGCTTATGCTGCGCCGAACATCGGTCCTTAAGTCGCCTGGCCCTGCTGCTCTTGATAGATCGCTGCTGGGAAGCAGTGCTGTCATGGATCGATTGCGAGAGGAGGTCATGCGCGCCGCCTGCAGTGATTCGGATGTCCTGATAATGGGTGAAACCGGCGTGGGTAAAGAACTGGTTGCTCAAGCCATCCACTGCAATAGTCGTCGGTCCGAGGAACCGTTGGTGAGTGTCAACATGGCAGCGGTTCCAGCCGGGCTTGCCAGCGCTGTATTGTTTGGCAACACCAAAGGCGCGTTCACCGGTGCAGACAAGGCCCGCGCCGGATACTTTCAGGAAGCCCAGGGAGGAAGTCTGTTTCTGGACGAAGTCGGGGATACTCCTGAAGAGGTTCAGCCGCTGTTACTTCGCGCGCTGCAGCAGCGCGAGATACAGGTTGTTGGCGGCAGTGCGCGCAAGGTCAATGTGCGTGTGATTTCCGCGACAGATGCTGAAATTGATGGAGCGTCGTGTAATTTTAAGTCAGCACTGCGGCACAGGCTGGCCGCGATTGAACTACGTTTACCAGCGTTAGCGGAGCATTCAGAGGACATTGGTGAGCTTCTCATGCATTTCCTTTCCAGGGCATGCGAGCGCGAGGGGCGTAAGGACTTGCTGCCTGCTGCCCACAGTAGCGCCCATTCCCTGGCCCGATGGGCTGACTTGTTTCACCGCTTCAGCTGTTATCACTGGCCGGGCAATATCAGGCAGTTGGAAAATTTCGCCGGACAAGTGGTGGTTGCCAGCGATACTCAATTGCGTATCCCCGCACCCATAATTGCAGAAATGTATGTGAAAAAATCAGCGGTTGGGGCCTTTGTTGAGAAGGGCCCCGGGATTTCAGCTAAACCGCGCAAGCCAATGGACATCACGGAAGTAGATTTTGTGAAAGCCATGGAGCACAGCCTGTTTGAAGTTGCGGCGGTAGCTGATGAACTGGGTGTCAGTCGTCAGTCAATCTACCGTCGAATTGATGCTTCAGCCAGATTTCGACGGGCTTCGGAAATTCCCATGCAGGATATTCAAACAACACTGGCCAGCTGCGGTGGCAGCTTAGGGAAGGCCGCGTTCAATCTGGAGGTTTCCGCTTCTGGGCTGCGCCAGCGACTTCGTTCCTTGGGGGCTCCCACATGATCAATTTCCGTGTCTGATAACAGTATCGGGCCCTACCGTATTGTGCGCCTGATAAAAAGCGGCGGTCAGGGTCAGGTTTACCTCGGCTATGATGGCCGTCTGCAACGTCAGGTGGCTATTAAAATTCATCAGTTGCCGGAGCTACGGGCGGCGCGCAAGCAAGCGCTTGTCGAGGCTCGTAAGGCTTCCCGGATTAACTGTCCCCGCGTTGTGCAGGTCTACGATTTAATGGAATCCAGCGATCACCTGGCGATTGTGATGGAGTATGTTCCCGGCTGTGACCTGGAAGAATTGCTCAGGCGATGCCGCCTTGAAGTGGCCAGTGCTCTGACGGTTGCCACTGACATCGCGGTGGCGCTTGCTTCTGCGCGTCAGCAGAAAGTCGTTCATGGAGACCTCACAGCAGCCAACGTGCTGGTGAATCGACAGGGCCGGGTAAAGTTGACGGACTTTGGTATTGCTCGTGCGGTGGATGACTCAGGCTTGCCACTTGCAGGTAGCTATAGCGCTTTGACGCCAGAACATCTGCAGGGCGGGCCACTGGATGTGCGCACCGACCTGTTTGCTCTGGGTTGCCTGTTGTTTCGGATGCTAACCGGCGAACAGGCATTTTTCCGGGATGGCCGCTTGGACACACAACTGTTGCTCGCGGAGCACAGGCCGGTATTAACAAGCCACCTCGTCCTTGAGGCAGGTGTTCCCCCTGAGTTAGATGCGCTGGTCAGCCACCTGTTGCAGAAGAGTCCGGTGAATCGGCCCAACAATACCCATACTGTTCGACGCGAGTTACGCAAAGCTCAGCAACAGTTGCCGCTGGCTCAGTGTGATAGTTTGCAGAGACAAGCCAGGCCCTACTTTCGCCAGGAGTCGCCAGAAGACATTCCTTTGAAGATTCCTGTGCAACTGAGGGAGCGGGGTAAGTCTGCTCTTAAGGGCTCCTGGCCTAGAAGCACCGGCAAATGGTTAAAAGCTTTGCGTGCGTCCACTCGGATTGCAATGGGCGCCAGTGCTCTCGCTGCGCTGGTAATCGTGACTGTGTTGGCGATGCAGGTTTATCCAACCCGGGTCCATTTTGAAGCACCGGCCTTGAGTCTGGAGCACCACAGGGAAATACCTAAACCCATTGACCAGCAGTGGCTAATGGACAAAGTGGTTAGCGCGGCTGAAGCGGAACTTGGTCCTATGCAGGTGAGTGGAGCGGTTCGTCCCAGGGCTTATTATGCAGAGCTTGCCGCGGCTGAGCCGGAGCTCGTTCTTAGCGTCAGTCTGCGCTGCAGCGAGGCACTTTGCCTGTATTCGATTTCAGGTGCGCGAGGTGAGGAGTTTGACTATCGCCAGGTCGCCATCGCGCCAAACCTGCCTGAGGAGGTTTGGGCCGGTCTTATCGTCCAGAGCACGCGCTCGCTGCTCGAGTGACCTTTAAAGTTGCCATGCAACGCTGGCGGCGAGAAGCATCTGAGAGCCAAAATAAAGCGGTGTACCCCACAGACCATTGATTCGGTCGGCGCTGACAAATTGGCGCCTGGCGACAGCCAGATCAGAAAAAGCAAAGCCCCAGGCGCCACACAAAATCAGCAGCGACCCTGCGTGCCCCCAGGTGCCACCTGCGAATACCAGCATAGCGGCGATAACAATGATATAGGCGGGAACCGCCGCTCGCATAAGTCCCTGTAAATGCGGTCTCAACCAAAATAAAACCAGCACGATCAGGGTCAGCGCCGGTAGACAGGCGATCGCTATAGCCATGGTGTTCAGAGGCAGTTGGGTAAATGCGACGGCATAAAGCAGATGACCACAGAGGAATGCAACAAGCCCTGCTAGAAAGGCAGCTTCCGCTTCAAACATCAGCAACACATCTCCAACGGCGCAAAGTACCAGCCCGAAGAGCAGCCACTGTCCGTAGTTCGACTGGGGCGCGCCGAGTAAGACCGCTAGCCAGATAAACGCAGCCGCTGCCAGCGGTTTGAGGGCGAATCGACCTCCCTTGAAATCCTGAAAATCGCTGGCTACCAAGCCGCTCACGCTAAGCAGTGAGAGCAGCAGGACGGGGGCAAGGGTAGCAAGAGATGTGGGTTCAGAGGCCAAGAGCGAGTACCTTATTAAATACGTTTTTGTTGTGCGGGAGGTTCAGCTTATATTTCTGAGCCGTTCGCAGCAGATAACCTGTGATGAAGTCAATTTCTGTGCTGCGTCCTGCTGCCACGTCTTGCAGCATCGAGGACCGATTATCAGCTGTTCCCGCAATAACAGCCGCCACGTCTTCGTGCAGCGTGGCTGCAGTAGTATCAAACCCTGCTGCAAGGCTGACCTCAGCAATTTCATCACAAAGGTTGCCAACTTCCTGTTTGAGTTGTTTGCGCCTGGCCAGCTCTCCATTAAGGCATTGGTGGATGGCAGTCAGCGGATTTATTGCGCAATTAATAGCCACCTTGTGCCATAGGGCGGTGGTAATGTCGTCATCCCACTGGCAGTCCAGAGATGTTTTCCTCCAATCTTCATGCCAGCTGGGCTGAGGTAAGCCTTCGGCACTGCCAATACGCGTAATGCCGCGTCCCGCGTGGCGTATGTGCAGAGTGTCGAGCCGGTAAGCGCCTTCGGTACTGGTGGCATAGTAGATTGGGTTATCGGGCACAATGGCCTTAACTGCAGCGGCATAGCCCATACCGTTGGTGGCAAACAGGATGGACGCCTGCTTGCCAGTGCGTGGGGCAATGCTTTTCACCGCGTCTACCGCGTCCTGTGCCTTGGTGGTTATTAGCAGATGGTTGATCTCGCCGGTGGACGCGGCATGGTCAAGTTGCACCGTCAGTTCATTACTGGAGTTTTCCGATTCTACTGTGAGTAAGCTGGAACCCGCCTCTGGCCGGTGGCGCAGAAGCAGAGTGACGCGGCAGCCAGCCTCAACCAGCTGCGAAGCGAATAGGCAGCCCATGGCGCCCGCACCCAGTATGTGCCAGTGATTGCTGTTCAAAATGCTGACCTGAATCCTTGCGTTGTAAATTGGCCGTGGGCCATTACCATAGGAGTTCCTGAAAGTGCTTACAGTTGAGGAATTGCACTATGCCATCATTTGACGTGGTTTCGGAAGTAGACCTGCACCAGTTGACCAATGCAGTAGACCAGGCGGGTCGTATTATTGCCAATCGCTTTGATTTCAAGGGAGTTGACGCGAGCTTTGAGCGAGATGAGCGCCTGGTGTTGATGACCGCGGAGGCCGAGTTTCAGGTTACCCAAATGGAAGATATGTTGCGCAGCGCGCTTATCAAGTGTGACATTGACCCAGGAGCAATGGATTGTGGTGAGCCGATTACCACCGGCAAACAGGTTAAGCAATCGGTGCAATTGCGTCACGGTCTGGACAGTGATCAGTGTCGATCAGTGATCAAGAAAATCAAGGAAGCAAAATTGAAAGTGCAAGCCCAGGTGCAGGGTGAGCAGGTTCGCGTGACAGGTAAAAAACGCGATGATCTGCAGCAGGTAATGGCTATTTTGAGAGAGGGTGACTTGGGGTCGCCATTGCAGTTCAATAATTTTCGCGATTAAGCCAGCTTATCTTCAACTCGCGGCAAGCGAGACTCCAGTACAGCGGGCGCGAGCTCCGGCGTTGCTTGTTCAAGATGCCAAAGTAACTCTATATAGCGATAAATCGTTGCAAATAAGTGAAGTTGGCCAGTCTCCTTCTGGTCGGGTTTTCGCTGCAGGTAATAAGACAAGAATCGTTCAATTTGCCCTTTATTGTATTGCTGCCCCTCGCAGGCAACTGCCAGGTCGAACCAGGGACTGCCCATGGCAACATACTCCCAGTCGAGGGCAAACAGTTTCCCTTTACTGACGATCAGGTTGGCCGGCAGCAGATCGTTGTGGCACAGCGAAGCAGGGGTGTTACTGATTTCGCTTCGGTTCAATCGCTTAGCAATCGCCCTGCGGATGGCCTCGGGCGGCAATGGCTTTGCGGTGCGTCCAAGCTGATTCTCGTATTGCTTGATTCTGTTGCCAAGGTTTAGCTTGTGGCGTCTTGCCGGCAGATGGTGAATACCGAGGCAAAGCTGCGCCAGGTCGGCAGGCGTTGGCACTTGCTTGGCATCCGCGGCGAAATAGTCGCACACCATAGCGCCAAGCTCCGGGTTGAAATAGCGGGGCATCGGTGCCAGTGCGACATTACCGGCTGACTGCTGGGCGAGATATTCCACATTTCTGTTGATCCCGTGACGAGCAGGGTTTACGCCATCAATGCGCACTACATAGTGCCGACTGGCCGAGCTAACCAGGAAATTATGGTTGCTGAGACCTCCACTCAATGGGCGATCCAGATGAGGCGCTGCTTGCAGCGGCGGCTCGCAGCGCCAGTGCTGCCATTGGGCCAGGGTCTGCTCGAGTTTCAGTTTTACAGCCGCAGAGCTATCGAGGGGTTTCACTCGGAAATTTCTAGCTCACCGGGGATAAACTTGCATACCAGTACCTGTTTGCCGAAGCGTTCTGTACTGGCTCGGAGGCATTGGTCGACGAGTTCAATGACAGTAGCCCAATCACCGCAAACCTGAGTGCTCATAGCGTTGGAGACCAGTGTCACTCCAGATTTTTTGGCAGCATCTTCAATAAATGCTCTGATGATGGGAATGTAATTTTCCTGCAGCGGGTACAGGCTCATTTCAGCGGTTAATTTCACGCGAGTAATCTCCCTGGAAGGTGTTGTTCCCACCGACGCAAAAGCGCCAGCCGGATGAACGGGTAACAGTTAACGGTTGCGGCGTTGCATACAGATTGTAGGAAGCATACACTGGAAAGCATATAAAATTTCCTCCGGAAAAGGATTATTCTGGCTGATAAGCGAGATTGACGATGGCGGAAGAAAAAAGCTACAGCGGCGTGCAGCGCGAGGAGATCGAGGGTGCACCGCCAGCTGCGTCCAGCGCGGAGTTGCTCGAGCTTCGTCTCGCAGAACGTATTAGCGTCAATCGCTACCTGTATCAACAAACCCAGCAATTGGAACGCATGCTGCTGGACGCTAAAGACCTGCAATGCCTGCTGGAAGTTTTGCTGGTCAGTCTTCCCAGGCACTTTTCCTTTCGCGCTGCCGAACTCTGGCTTTATGACCCTGAAGATGTACTCGCTGGCCTGATTGTTGGTGGCGAGCGCTATGGTCACTACCTGCAACTGCAGCAGGATGCATTCGAGATTCAGGAGCTCTATTCCCTCGAGCCGGGAATTGAAATTATCGACGTAACGGACTCCAGGATGTTCGAGGTACTCAAGTCCGAGCATGGCATTGATTATGTTCTGTTACTGCCACTGATAGAATCCGGGCGCCTGATCGGCAGTTTGCATCTGGGTTTACAGGAAGACAGTCTGGCTTTCGGAGACGCGGAAAGCGACCTGCTCTCCCACTTGGCTTTGATGATTTCGCGCTGCTTTGCCATGTCGGTGACGCATCAGCAGATATCCCAGCTGACGATGCTGGATCCCCTGACCCAAATCAGCAACCTGCGTGGATTTGAGCGCGATATCGCTCGCGAAATCGCCCGGGCACGACGGGCGGATCAGCCTGTAACGGTGCTGATGATCGATATTGATGAGTACGAAGACTTGCACGAACATTACGGTGAGGTGCGAGGTCATTTTGTGCTGAAAAAAGTGGCCGAGCGCATTTCCTCAACTTTGAGAGCTACGGACATGATGGCGCGTCTCTCTCGTTCACGCATGGCTGTTTTGATCCCCGGAATTGGTGAATCCGTGGGAGGCGACATTGCCGAGCGTATGCGCCGTGACATTGAGGAGTTCGCGATTGACGATGGCCGTGGCGCCGTATTACAGGTTACTGTCAGCTTAGGCAGGGTAACCTGGGACCCCAAAGCTTACCCAGCGGTCGATATGGTCCAGTTGGCCAAACAAATGGAGGCAGCCGGGCGAAAAGCACTTGACGATGCACACGTCAAAGGCGGTAATCGACACGTACTTTCACGACTTGCCACCCTACTGGTATAAGGATGCACCTTGGCGAAAAAACTGGAAAACCTTTTTGAGAAAAACCGCGCCTGGGCGGACTCGGTAAAAACAGACGACCCTCAGTTCTTTGAGAAACTCGCTGCCCAGCAACACCCAGAGTATTTATGGATAGGCTGCTCCGACAGCAGGGTACCTGCAAACCAAATTGTAGGCCTGCTGCCTGGCGAAGTATTCGTTCATCGGAATGTGGCTAATATTGTCGTGCACACTGACTTCAATTGCCTCACGGTGTTGCAGTATGCCGTAGAGGTGTTGAAAGTGAAGCACGTCATTGTGGTCGGGCATTTTGGCTGCGGCGGTATAAAGGCTGCCTATGAAAGTGCTGACAATGGGCTTGCCGACAACTGGTTGCGTCATATCAAGGACGTACAGTTTCGTTATCAGGATGAGCTGGATGCCATCAGCGACAAGGAAGAACGCCTTGCCAGACTGTGTGAATTAAACGTTCAGACTCAGGTCGCCAACGTCTGTCATACGACGATTGCTCAGGGGGCATGGGCCAGGGGGCAGGAATTGTCGGTACATGGCTGGGTCTACAGCCTACGCGACGGCCTGCTCCAAGACCTGGATTGCTCCGTCAGCAGCTCTGCGCAAATAGCCGAGGCGTACCGCGTTATCAGTTAACCGGTATTAATCGCCCGTGGCTATGATGGCTGCGGATAAAGAGGCGATTCAGTGAACTATGCCCATCTACTGTCTCCCGGCGCCATCGATAGAGAGCGCCATTTGCAGTCCCCGTGTTGTCGCCAGCAGAATCTTAGGAGCGGCACTTGACCCCGAAACGCATTGCCCGCTTACGTGAGGTCTTGAATCGGCGACAGCCAGATCTCACGGTGGTTACTGATTTTGTTCACAAGCAGCGTAATCTTTCTGCCATCGTTCGCAATTGTGATGCAGTGGGAATACAGCGTATGCACGCAGTAATTGGGACAGAGGACTACAAGACATTTCGCGGTACCGCGATGGGTTCGCACCATTGGGTAGATGTTGACACGCACCAAAATCCGGCGGCGGCCTTGGATGTTTTAAAAGCAAGTGGTTACCAGTTGGTTGCCGCCCACTTTGATGAGCAGGCCGCTGATTATCGGCAAGTCGATTACACCCTGCCCACCGGGATTTTGCTGGGCGCTGAGCGTCGCGGTGTCAGTGCGATAGCGCTTGAGCGGGTGGATTGCTGTATTACGATTCCCATGGTGGGTATGGTGGAGTCGTATAATGTGTCGGTGGCGGCAGGCATTATTTTGGCGGAAGCTCAGCGTCAGAGAGAGGCGGCGGGCATGTATGCGCAATGCAGGCTTGAGGCGTCCAGCTGGGAACGACTGTTTTTCGAGTGGGGCCATCCCCGGGTGCGGGATTTTTGCAGGGAGCGTGGTTTGAGTTATCCTCCGTTAGATGCAGAAGGTGAGATCGATAACCCTTCTGGTTGGTATGCCGATGTGCGTGAAGGAAGGGCGCCGATGGAGGACAAAAACAATGACTAACCTGTTTCTACTGTTGCTGGCAATTTTTGGTGGTATTGCTGTGTTATCGTTGGTGTTGCAGCGTTTTGCCAGTCCGATGGAGCCAGACAAAGTCAATCGGATCAGTCGCTGGATATATCCATTGGTGGGTCTGGCACTGGTGCTGGCGACCGCCAGATATTTTTTGCAGGGCTAACGGGCGAAAATCTTCAGGTTTGGCTAATGTTTGCGGGAAAATTTCGCAGCTCACCGCGGTTTTAACTTTGGCCGCTGACCCCTATAATCAACGCACCACCTTAATTCCGGGCATTGGCTCGGCCAGTTCATTTCCTCTAACCAAGTGAGTGCCAATTGCCAGCTCAGTGGCTTAATAGTTCCAGCGATTTCGGGACGCGATTAAACAACTCGCTGGAGTCCATTGCACGTTTCGTGACCGAGCCGGCCATCGCTCGCCGCCTGCGGCAGTTGATTATGCTGCTGTTGTGCCTGTGGTTGGCATTATCTGTGGTTAAACTATTTTGGACGCTGTATCCCTCGGCGGATGTCACTCCACCTGAAACCCTGGATGTGATTAACCCGGTAAGCCAGATTCCCATGGGTGCTGCGCCTGCACCTGTGGACATTGCGCAGTTGCAATCCCGACACCTGTTTGGTGAGGTCAGTGCAGATGCTCCGGCGGCCCCTGTTTTAGAGGAGTTAACAGCAGTCCAGGAGTCTCGGGAGGGTATTGAAAAGGGCGCCCGGGAAACGCGATTACAATTGGTTTTGCGCGGTGTTATGGCGTCAACACAAGACGGTTTGGGCCACGCCATTATCGAGTTTAAAAAGAAGCAGGCTGTCTATGCCGTTGAAGATGAGTTGCCGGTGGGTAGGAAAGTCGTCTTAGCCAAAGTGATGCGGCGCCAGGTGGTGCTTGATAATGGTGGTACCTATGAGTTGCTGACCTTGTCGGAGGAAAATGAGCTGGACACCTTGATTCAGCCTTCGCCAAAGGACCGGGTCGCGGTCAACCGCGGAGCCCCCGCTGTTGTCGACAAGCGCAAGGATCTGGGAGCTGCCCAGTTAGCGCAGGAATATCGGGATCGCCTTTATCAGAATCCACAGTCTCTGGCGGAGGTTGTTTCGGTGAATGCGGTGCGTCAGAACGGAGATTTGCTGGGTTATCGCATTTCACCGGGAAAAGACAGGGCGCAGTTTTCTCAATTGGGGTTTAAATCCGGGGACCTGGTGACCGGCGTCAATGGGATCGATCTCAATGATCCTGCCAATACCATGCGGCTATACCAAACCATGCGTACCGCCAGTGAGGCGGTATTTGACCTTCAGCGCGGAGAAGAATCGGTTTCTCTGAGCGTCAGCCTGCAGTCGAGCCAATAGAACGTGATTAAAGCAAACACAAAGATAGGACGACCATACGTGAACTCAACCCTGCGCCGGATTCGCTTTGCACTTCTTGCCCTGCTGCTCAGCCTGGCTTTGCCTTCGGGGCATCTGCTGGCACAGGATTTTACGGTCAACCTGAAAGAGACAGATATTCAGGAATTGATTAAATTCGTCGCGGAAGTCACAGGCACCACAATCGTGGTGGACCCGGCGGTGAAGGGCAAGGTCAAAGTGGTGTCCAGCAAGCCGGTCTCCAAAGATGAACTGTACGATTTGTTCCTCTCCATCCTGGAAGTGCATGGCTACACTGCTGTGCGCTCGGGCGGAGTGGTGCGGGTAATTCAGAGTAAGGATGCGCGTTCATCACCCGTTTCAGTGGCCGATGACGGCCCTCGTGGTAGCGATGAGTATATGACTCAGGTTATCAGGCTGGATAATATTTCAGCGGCCAAGTTGATTCCCGTGTTGCGCCCGCTGGTGCCGCAGCAGGCGCATATGGCAGCTTATGCACCCAGTAATGCCATTATCATTTCTGACGTATCTGCCAATATTGATCGCATAAAAGACATTATCCAGCGTATGGACCGTTCAGCGGTGCAAAAAACTGACATTATCAAGCTGCGCTATGCCGTAGCAGACGATGTCGTAGCCATGCTCGACAAGCTGAATAAGTCCGAGGCCAAGCAGAGTGGCGGCGCAGAGCCTGAAGTACTGCTTGTCGCAGACAGCCGCACCAATAGCGTGCTGGTCAGTGGCGATGAGATGGAGCGGGCGCGCATGAGCCAGCTGATCAAGCACCTGGATACCCCCCTTGAGCAAAGCGGCAATGTCCGGGTGGTTTACCTTGAATACGCGGAGGCTAAAGAGATCGCCGAGGTACTGACCCGGGTAATGCAGAATATCAATAGCCTGGAAAACGCCGACGGCAAGGCGCAGCGCAGCAACGCCAAGACGGCTACAATTGAAGCTGATGAAGGCACTAATTCCCTGATAATTACTGCCGAAACAGACGAAATGGCAGCCATTGAGTCAGTGATTCACCGCCTCGACATTCGGCGAGCGCAGGTACTGGTAGAAGCCATTATCGTGGAAATGACATTTAGCGAGGGCCAGGACCTTGGGCTGCAGTGGTTGTTTGCTAATACTGATAGTGGCTTTTACGGCAGCAATATCAATTCACCCAGCCAGGCGCAGCAGCTTGCAGGGGCGCTTAATCCCGACAATGGCGATGAAGCCACTCCGTCTAATGACAGTGAATTTGATGTAGGTGCGCTTGCCGGTGCCCTGGCTGGTACGCCGGGGCTCTCGCTGGGCTGGGGCTCGGTTGATGATGACCTCACCATGACGGTCATCCTCAATGCGCTGAAGACGCAGGGCAATGCCAATATTCTCTCAACGCCAAGTCTGCTGACACTGGACAACCAGGAGGCCTTTATCACTGTTGGCCAGAACGTGCCGTTTATTACTGGCTCTTATACCAACTCGGGAAGTTCTGATGGCGCCTCCAACCCATTCCAGACAATTGAGCGGGAAAATGTTGGTATTACCCTGGCAGTGACGCCCCATATCAATGAGGGAGACTCGGTAGTCCTTGAAATTGAGCAGGAGGTGTCTAACGTCATTATCGGTGCTTCGCAGATATCAGAAGCAGCGGACATTATTACCAGCGAGAGAAAAATTCAAACCAAGGTTCTGGCTCAGGACAGCAAGGTCGTGGTGCTGGGAGGCTTGATTGAGGACAATGTGCAGGACGGTCAGCAAAAAGTTCCGATTCTGGGCGATATCCCCTTTCTTGGCCGGCTTTTCCGCACTGACAGTGTTGATGTCAGCAAGACCAACCTGCTTATTTTCATTCGCCCGACGATTATTCGTGACAACGCGCAACTAGACGGCGCCACGGCTGACAAGTATCGCTATATACGCGATCAACAACTGTTGCGTCGCGAGCAGGGCCTGATGTTCCTCGATGACGGCAATCTGCCGGTATTGCCTGAATGGGAAGAGCAGATTCAGCAATTGGAGGAGATCAAGGAGGCGTCCAGCGTTGCGGAACCTGAGGCCAAGTAATGTCTGAGCCCGATATTGCAAAGGCGCCGGTATCTCTGTCGCAGTCGCCGGGTCACCGCAGCCTGCCGTTCAACTTTGCCCAGCAGCAGGGTGTATTGCTGGTAGACAGCAGCGATGGTCCTCACGTGCTCACTCACGGACAACCCGCTGTGCAAGTGTTAACCGAATTGCGACGTTTCCTGGGTGAGTCTTATACCACCGAGTGCGTGGATAGCGATGAATTTCAGCGCCGGCTGACAGTGGCTTACCAGCGAGACAATAATGAGGCCGTGCAGATGGCAGAGGACATCGGCGCTGATGTCGACCTGTCGCGGCTGGCCGATGAGATTCCCGAGTCTGGCGACCTGATGGACGCGGCGGACGATGCGCCGATTATTCGTCTAATTAACGCGATACTGTCCCAGGCCGTGCGCGAGGAAGCTTCGGACGTGCATATCGAAACATTCGAGGACCGCCTCAGCGTGCGCTATCGTATCGACGGTGTGCTGGCCGAGGTGTTGTCTCCCAAGCGCGCTCTGGCGCCCCTGCTGGTTTCCCGGCTGAAGGTGATGGCCAAGCTCGATATCGCTGAAAAACGAGTGCCCCAGGACGGACGTATTTCCGTACGCATCGCTGGCCACGCGGTGGATATCCGTATGTCGACCATTCCTTCGGCACATGGTGAACGTGTGGTGCTGCGGCTGTTGGACACTGCCGCTGGGCAGTTGAAACTGGAACAGCTCAACATGAACGAGCAAGTGCTGGAGGCATACCGTCGTCACCTGCACAGTCCCCATGGAATTATATTGGTGACGGGTCCTACTGGCTCGGGCAAGACCACAACGCTTTATGCCGGACTCAGTCACATCAACGAAAGCTCTCGAAATATCATGACCATTGAGGACCCGGTGGAATACATGCTGCCCGGCGTGGGCCAAACCCAGGTCAATACCAAAGTGGACATGACCTTTGCCCGCGGATTGCGCGCTATATTACGCCAGGACCCTGACGTGGTGATGGTTGGCGAGATACGCGATCTGGAGACGGGTGAAATCGCTGTTCAGGCCTCGCTCACCGGTCACCTGGTTTTGTCTACCCTGCACACCAACACAGCCATTGGCGCAATCACCCGGCTTAAAGATATGGGTATTGAACCGTTTCTGGTGTCCTCCAGTTTGTTGGCGGTGATGTCCCAGCGTCTCGTTCGTCTACTTTGTAGCGCGTGTCGCGAGGCTGCACCTGCAACCAAAGCGGAACGCGAAGTGCTTGCGCTGGAAACTGAGAAGGAAGTGCAGTTGTTCCACCCCCGTGGTTGCGACAAGTGTAATTACACGGGATATCGTGGCCGCACTGGTATTTATGAAATGATTGAGGTGGATGACAAACTGCGGGGCATGATCTACGAAAACGCCAGCGAGCAGGAAATGCTGGCGCACGCGCGTCAGGCTTACCCCTCCATGCAAGCGGACGGACGCAGACGCATTCTGACGGGCGAAACCAGTTTAGCGGAGGTCATGCGAGTGACCTCGGTGGCTTGAGGCCGTTAAAACACTATGACAGCCTATCGTTATCGTGCGCTCAACACTGACGGAAAACTCACCAAGGGTTTCCTGGAAGGAGACTCTGAGCGCCAGGTAAGGGGACAGCTTCGCGCCCGCAGTCTGCGACCGGTCGAAGTGATAGAAGCCAATCGACCGGCAGTCAGTAACTCTGGATGGCGGCTGCAGTTTTTCCAGCCGCGGATTTCTGCCGGAGACCTGGCCATGCTGACTCGCCAGCTTTCAACTCTGGTGTTGTCCAGTTTACCGTTGGATGAAGCGCTGCAGGCTGCGGCTCAGCAGAGCCGTAGTTCGAGGATCAAGGGAATGCTACTGCAGGTTCGCTCGCGGGTTTCAGAGGGTTATACCCTCGCCTATGCGATGGCCGAATTTCCGCTGGTCTTCAATGAAATGTACCGTGCTATGGTTGCCGCGGGAGAACATTCCGGGCACCTGGGTCCGGTTCTGGAGCAGTTGGCTGACTATACGGAACAGCGTCAGTACACCAGCCAGAAATTGAAGATGGCAATGATTTACCCCTTCATTCTGGTCGGTGTTGCCATCGCTGTGGTGGTAGCGTTGATGATTTTTGTGGTCCCCGAGCTGATTGGTATATTCGCTCACTCCAGTCGGGAATTGCCCTTGCTGACCAGAGCGCTAATTGTCTCCAGCGATTTTTTTCGCGAATGGGGTATTTGGTTGTTGCTGGGTATCATTGTATTGGTGGTTTTGGCGCGGCAGCTGTTACGCAGTGAGTCCAGGCGTCGCCGGTGGCATCAATTACAATTAAAAATCCCGGGCTGGACACGATTGGTCACGGCCATCGATACTGCCCGCTTTGCCTCCACGCTGAGCATTCTTATGGCCAGTGGTGTACCTCTGCTTGATGCATTGCGCATTGCGGGGCAGGTACTGACCAATCTGGTGTTGCGCGAGGACAGCAAGGCGGTAGCAGAACTAGTGCAAGAGGGCAGTAGCCTCAACAGGGCACTGCAGCAAAGCGGTCGTTTTCCGCCGATGATGGTGCATATGGTAGCCAGCGGAGAGGCCAGCGGCGAGTTGGAAACTATGCTGGCTCGCTCTGCAGATAACCAGGAGCGGGAACTGGAAATGACGCTTGGAACGATGATGGCCTTGTTTGAGCCGTTGATGGTGGTAGTCATGGGTGGAATGGTTTTGATGATTGTGCTCGCCATTCTGCTGCCGATTTTTGATTTGAATACTATGGTGAAGTAACGATATGAAAGCGTTAAGAAACGGTGGATTTTCGCTGGTCGAAATCCTGGTGGTTCTGGTGATTATGGGGCTCCTGATCAGTGTGGTCGCACCTACGGTACTTAATCGGGCTGACGAGGCGCGAGTACAGAAGGTTTATGCAGATTTTAAGGCAATTGAAACGTCACTGAAGATTTATCGATTGGACAACTACGTTTACCCCACTACGGAACAGGGTCTGGAAGCCCTGGTAGAAGCCAGTTCTCTGGACCCGGAGCCACGCAACTTCAAAAAAGGCGGCTACCTGTCCGAACTGCCCCTGGATCCTTGGGGGCGCCCATATTTGTATTTGAGTCCCGGTGAAAACGGGGAGGTCGATATCTACAGCCTGGGCGCCGATGGCCTATCCGGTGGAGAGGACCAGAACGCCGACATCGGCAACTGGAAATCTGAGGACTGATCATCGTGAAAAGTCTCCGGCAGTGCGGCTTCAGTCTGCTGGAACTGTTGGTGACTCTGTTCGTTGTGGTACTGGTGACATCGCTGGTGACCTTGAATGTTGGATCAGGTGACCGGGACGTTTTAGCCCGCGCGAGCATCGAGGGTTTAGCGAAGAGCGCTAATTATGCGCTGGATGAAGCCCAGTTTTCCGGGATGAACTACGGTTTGCTGCTGCAGATGGAAGATGAGGCTGGCCAGTGGCGTTACCACTATGATTGGCTGGAACAGACGCCGACCGGATGGCAAGCCCCGACTGCCGGTAAAGATGTGTTTTCCCCCGGTGATTTACCCTCAGGCATTGAGTTGGAGTTGGAACTCGATGGTGTTGTTCAGGAGCAGGAAACCCTGGTGATCACTACCCAGAATCCTCAGCCCCAAATTATTCTCTATGCCAGCGGCGAGACCCTGCCTGGCGCCCTGGATATGCGTGCCAGCGATAACGGCGAGCTGCTGTGGCGCATCGAGTGGAATTTGCTGGGAGACTTCAGGGCTTTGCAAGGCGGTGAACCCACCGAAGAAGATTTCCAATGACCGGTCTGCACAGGAAACATGGCTTTACTCTGGTAGAGGTGATGGTTGCTCTGGCCGTTGTTGCCCTCGCGCTGCCGGCATTGATGTTTGCATTACAGCAGCAGGTGGATGCAACTGGTTATTTGCGCGATAAGTCGATTGCACACAATGTTGCGGCCAATAAATTAACAGAGGTTCGGATTCTGGCGTTTGCCCGCGGTGATTTGTTGAAAGGCAAGGAATCCGGTGTCGTTACTATGGGTGAACGCGAGTGGTACTGGTGGATGGAGAGCAAGCTGACGGAAGTGCCTCTGTTTTACCGTTTGCAAATTGACGTGGCGCTGGACGAAGAAGATGTTAATGCGCCGCTGCATAGTCTGGTGGCGTTCCTGCCAGCAGATCTTGAAACCGATACCGAAGTAGCGCCGGGCAATGAATAGATCAGCCAGCAACGGCGGCTTCACGCTGGTGGAAGTTCTGATCGCGCTGGCGATTACTGCCTTCGTGTCGGCGATAGCCTACACCAGCTTCAGCACTGTATTAAGCGGTGTAGAGAGTAGTCAGATTACGGCGGAGCGCGTGTATCAGCTTAACCGCGCCTGGATGATGATCTCCCGGGATCTGGAGCAGTTTGTCGCCCGCCCTGTTCGTGATGAGTTCGGCGAACTAGAGCCTGCTCTTCAGGGCGGGATCGCTGCGCGCTTCCCGCTGAGTTTTACCCGGGGAGGCTGGCACAATCCGGTGGGCCATGCCCGATCTGAATTGCAGCGAGTCAACTACCGGGTTGAGGAAGAAACCCTGTGGCGCGATAGCTACCCTGTGTTGGACCGTGCGGGAGAAACGAAAACGCAGGCAGTCGCTTTATTAGAAGGAGTACAAGAGCTGCGGGTGCTGTTTCTGGGTGGTCCAGGGAGCGTGGACACAGTGGGTAGTAGCTCTGAGCTCGATAGTCGAGGTTGGCCAGAGAATTGGGTGCTTGATACCAGCCAGCCGGGCGCTGCTCTCAATCCACCGTTGGCTGTGGAGTTAACATTACAATTGAGTGACTGGGGCGAAATGAGGCGGATCTATGCGTTACCGCCACTCTAGCTTGCCATCTAATGAGCGCGGTGCTGCACTGGTAATGGCGCTGTTGATCTTTGCGCTGAGTGCAGCATTGATCGTGGCGATGAAAAGCGATTTTGAGCGCGTCTACCAGCGCGGTGCCAATGTGTTTCTTGCAGAGCAGTCCCGCGCGTATCTGCGTGGAGCCGAAGGCCTGGCAAGCCTGGCATTGCTGGCTGACTATGACGTAGACAAAAAGGCGGATCAGGCAAGAGACAGCCTGGATGAAGTCTGGGCCAGAGAGGAAGTGCCTTATCCACTCGATGAAGGGGGTTGGCTGTCGGGAAAACTGGAAGATTTGCAGGGCCGCTTCAATCTTAACCACCTGGCAGAGCGCGCTGAGACCGGGCAGGGTGATAATCGCCTTACCGCCGCCCAGGCCCAATTTGTTCGCTTGCTCATGGCGGTCACGCAGGAGCAACTGGCGGAAGGTGAAGCTATAGCCATTACTCAGTCGATCGGCGATTGGCTGGATACCGATGCACAGCCTCGGCTGCAAGGCGCTGAGGACGATTACTATGCGGGGATGACACCGCCTTATCGCGCGTCTAATCGTCCTATGCTAAGTGTGACAGAGCTGCGTGCGGTAAAAGGCCTGAGCCCGGAATTATTCCAGCTGCTGGAGCCTTGGGTGACCGTTTGGCCCCAGCAGCCGGGTGTTATGAATATTCATACAGCGCCGGCAATGGTATTACGCTCCATCGGCGCAGATGATAGCCTCAGGCCTCTGAGTGAGGCTGAAGGTCTGGCTTTGGAAAGTTACCGCTGTCAGTCCGGGTTTGCTGACCTGGAGGATTTTCTGAATCAGCCATCGTTGGCCAGTAGCAAAGACAACATGCCCAAGATGCGTGATCTTTTGGGCGAACAAAGCGAATATTTCCAGCTGCGTGCAAGAGTGGAAGTTGCCGGCAGGAACCAGCGCTTGTACAGTGTGCTGCAGCGAAAAAATCGTCAGGTGAGCGTTCTTTCCAGAACCACCGACGGCAAAATTTCTATACCTGGATCCGAGAGAGAAGAGACTTGCGAGAGATCGCCATAATTCGTTCGATTGAGGGACGGCTTGCCTGGTATCCCCCCGGATCCAGTGACGGCCCCCAATGGCTTGACCAGGAGTCTGGCCAGGCGAGTCTGCGAGGTATTATTGCTCAACGCAAATTAATGCCTGTGTTTGCAGTGCCTGGCGAGGATACGCGGCTACTGCGTTTGCAAATTGCCGCTGAAGAACGCCGTCATCTGGCCACTTCCCTGCCCTTTATGCTGGAGGAGGAGTTAAGCCAGGATATCGATGAGGTGCATTTCGCGACCTGTGCGCTGGACAGGCTGGATTTTGCTGTCGCGGTCTGCAGCAAAGAGAACATGAATGCTTATCAGTCTTCATTAGCATCTTACCCCGGCGTGACTCAATGGTTACCTGAGCCTTTGCTGCTTCCCTGGCAGGAGGATGAATGGTGTCTGGTATTGGAGGGTGATCGAGCTATCGTGCGAACAGGTGCTTGTGAAGGTTTTTCGGTAGAGCGGGAAATGTTGTCGCTGATGCTGCATGCGCTAACCCTGGAGGGCGCGGCTCCAACGGCAATTATTGTGTATGGTCAGGACCAGGAGACCGATGCTGCCTTGGTCGATGAGGCTTTGCGAGACAGGGTTCAGTGGCGTCAGGGTGATTTGTATGCCGCTATGCTAATTGCAGAGTCACCAGACCCCGCCCTGAATTTGCGCCAGGGTGAATGGGCCGTGCGCCTGCCGCTGGCGCGCTGGTGGCAGCACTGGCGCGCTGCAGCCGTTTTGTTCGGTGTTGCGGTTCTGGTTCATCTGTTCGCAACCGGGTTGGACTATCGACACCTGAAGCAGGAGAACCTGGCACTGCGCGGTGCTGTGCAATCGAGTTATCGACAGGCGTTTCCCAAGGGCGCGGTAGTGGATGCTGAAAAGCAGCTGCGCAGGCAACTGCAAACCATGACCGGCTCCTCCGAAGCCAGTGGATTCGTCAGCCTGATGGCACGGGTGGGTGAAGTCGTTGCGACGGCGGATGGCAGCATCGTTAGCATTAATTACAACGATAAGTCGGGGGAGATGCGGCTTAATCTGCTGGCCGCAGACTATGAGGCTGTTGAACGCATTCGTACCGGAATAGCCGAGAGCGGCCTGCAGGCGACGCTGGAAAACAGTAGCGCTCAAGGTGAGCGGGTTCGCGCCAGAATGCGCGTAGGAGACCGTTCATGAAACAATGGTTTATGGGACTCACCCAACGCGAGCAGTTGAGCCTGTTAATTATGGGTTTGGCCGTTGCGCTTTACCTGGCGTTCGTTATTTTTATCGCGCCCTTGTCGCAGGCTCGCGATCGTATGGTTGTGCAAAATCGCGGTGTAGCGGAATCGCTACAGCGAGTGGAAGTGCTGGTGTCGCAAATATTGCACTTACGTGAGACTGGCAACGGCAGTTCCACCAATCTAAACCTGACCAGCCTTGTTAACCGGTCGACCTCAAGCTATCAGCTGCAGGTAAATCGACTGCAACCCAATAGTCGCGGAGAGCTGCAGGTTCGCCTGGAAAACGCGGTATTTGATGATCTTATTGCCTGGCTGTACCAGGTTGAATACAAAGAGGGCCTGCGAGTGCTGGAAACCTCTATCACTCAGGCTGGCACTGTTGGCAGGGTTAATGCCACCGTAAGACTGGCCCAGGGATGAGCCGGTCGAAGCTCATTCCCAGCTTATTGCTGGGCCTGTTTTTTTTGCTAATTCTATTGGCCAGCGCGCCCGCCCGCCTTTTGTTGGCTATCGTGCCGGCAGAGCAGCTCATTCTACAGGGACTCAGCGGTAGCTTATGGGAGGGCACGGCAAGTCGCGTGCTGGTGAAGAGTGGCAGCGGGTGGCTTCATCTTGGAGCCAGCAGTTGGAGTCTCAGCCCCCTATCGCTCGTGGTCCTCGCCCCCCGCGTTGAAATTAGTAGTCATTGGGGGCGTCAAACCCTCAATGCTGTGGCAACTCTGCACTCGCGCAACGACATTGAGTTTAGCGATGTTGACCTGTTGCTTGATGCTGCCCTGTTGCAGCATTATCTTCCGGTCGGACTAGTGGGAGATATCGCCATGCAGTTTGAGGAAATCACTATTCGCAACCAATACCCTGAGAGCGCTACAGGACGAATCGTCTGGCAGAATGGTGGTTGGATGTCACCCCAGGGAAGTCGCCAGTTGGGGAGTTATGCGGTCGATGTTCAACCCTTGGCCAGCGGTGGTCTCGCCGGAGAGGTCATCAGCCTTGCCGGAGATCTTCAGGCCAATGGTCCGATTATACTGGATCAGGAAAATTACAGCGTCGACGTACAGTTATCGGGATCTGGGCTTGATGATCCACAACTGCGACAGGCATTGCAGTTATTAGCGATTCCTGAGGGTGATACTTATCGGGTCAGACTCAAGGGCAGCCTTTAGTCGCTGGTTCAGTAGATCAGGCGGAGCGAGGTCGCAGCTATAGGCTGTCCTGTCTTATAATTCAGCAATTCAACAACCATGGAATAAATGAATGAGTAACGATGATTTCAAGAAATACGAGTGTGTAATTTGCGGCTTCATCTATGATGAAGCCGAGGGCTTGCCTGCTGATGGTATTGCTCCCGGCACACGCTGGGAAGATGTCCCTGAGGATTGGGAATGTCCCGACTGTGGTATCTCCAAGTCTGATTTCGATCTCTACGAAGAGTAAAACCCCCGGGGGCGAACGCCGCTTCGCCCTCTGTTCTCAAGCACTGCTTCCGGTGTAGATTTCGGTTACACTTGCCGCCGAATTTGCACCGGAATATATTCTATGAATGCTATTGCTGATCGCCTGAAAGCTGTTCGAGCCCGAATGGCGGAAGTGGGCTGTGATGCCTTGATTGTGCCTCGGGCTGACGAATACCTCGGCGAGTACATCCCCGCTCACAATGAACGCATGCTGTGGATTTCCGGTTTCACCGGCTCGGCGGGAGCAGTAGTAATTCTGCAAGACCGCGCGGCGATATTTGTCGATGGTCGCTACACCGTTCAGGTACGTAACGAGGTTGATTCCCAGCTCTTTGAGTATTGCCATTTAATCAAGGAACCTCATGCGCAATGGATTGCTGACCAGCTGAGCGACGGCGCTCGCGTGCTTTGCGACCCCCGAATGCATAGTTTGAACTGGTACCGAAGCACTCAGTCGACGCTGGCAGCGGCTGGATTAAATCTGCTTGCAGACACTGACAATGTGATCGACCACTGCTGGTCAGGCCGGCCTGAACCGAAGATTGGGCCAGCACTATTATTGGAGGAGGCCTTTACCGGCAGCTCTTCGGCTGCAAAGCGTCGGCGTATCGCTGCCGATGTGGCCGCCAAGGGTGCCGATGCAGCATTGATATTTGCGCCAGACTCGGTGAGTTGGCTGTTGAATGTACGCGGTACGGATATTCCCTGTCTGCCCATACTGCAGAGCTTTGCTTTGCTCGACACGAAGGGTGACGTCACGGTGTTTGTCGATGCCGGTCGTATCCCTGAGGGGTTTGCCGCCCACGTTGGAGAGGGTGTGCGAATATTGGCCGAAAGCGCCGCGCAGGAAATTTTGCTTAGCTATTCAGGCCAGCGTCTGTTGGCCGATCCCGATAGTGCGAATGCCTGGACTCAGCTGACTTTGGAGGCCGGCGGTGCTCAACTGGTATCCGCTCCAGACCCTGTTTTACTGCCCAAGGCCGCTAAAAATTCGGTAGAAGTCGAAGGCGCGCGGCAAGCACATCGCAGGGATGCAGTAGCCGAAGTTCGTTTTCTGGCCTGGCTGGATGCGGAAGTGGACGGCGGCATACTGCACGACGAAGCGGCTCTGGCAGACAAACTGGGCGCATTCAGGGAGGAAGGTGATCAGTATCATGGTCCGTCCTTCGATACGATTTCTGCCGCCGGGGGCAACGCTGCTATGTGCCACTACAATCACTTGAACGTGGCCACTCCGGGACAGTTGACTATGAATAGCGTGTACCTGGTCGATAGCGGCGGACAGTATACGGACGGCACTACTGATATCACGCGAACGGTAGCAATCGGTGATCCAGGAGAGGATATTCGTCGCATGTTTACCCTGGTGCTCAAAGGCCATATCGCTCTTGATCAAGCTCGCTTTCCCGCAGGAACCACAGGCACTCAGCTGGATGCTCTGGCCAGGCAGTTTCTGTGGCGAGAGGGCTTCGACTACGATCATGGGACCGGCCATGGTGTCGGGGCATTCCTCAGCGTGCATGAAGCGCCTCAGCGCATAGGCAAAGCCCATAATCCTTTTGCCTTACTACCGGGGATGATCGTTAGCAACGAACCGGGGTATTACCGTGACAACTGCTTTGGTATTCGTTGCGAAAACCTGGTGGTTGTTCGCGAGGCTCAAGCCGCTGGTGAGACTCTCGTTTACGAATTTGAAGCACTCACTTTGGTACCCTTTGATCGACGGTTGCTGGACCGTTCCATACTGACTGCAGATGAGTGCGCGTGGATAGACAACTATCATGCCCTCGTGGCGACACAGATTGCGCCTCTGCTGCAGGGCTCAGCCAAAGTCTGGCTGGAACAGGCTACTCTACCGCTGTAGACTGAGCCGACACATAACAATAATTGGAGACATAGACCATGGCTGGACCTGCTGGCGAACATTGGTCATCTCGGTTTGCATTTTTGATGGCATCGGTGGGCTTCGCTGTCGGCCTCGGCAACATCTGGCGTTTTCCCTATGTAACGGGTGAGAACGGTGGCGCAGCGTTCGTTATTATTTATCTCGCCTGCGCCTTTGGTATTGGTGTTCCTATATTAATGGCCGAGCTGCTGATCGGTCGGCGTGGTAAGGGCAGTCCGCCTAACGCCATGGCAGTGGTAGCCGGTGAAACCCATCGCTCCCGTCATTGGAAAGTTGTTGGTGGAATGGGCCTACTGGCCGCCTACACTATTGAAATCGTTTATGCCGGCGTGGTCGGGTGGGTGCTGTGGTACTTGTACAAGGCGATTACCACGGGGTTTGTGGGCGTCGATGCGCAGATAGCCGAAGCGACCTTTAACGGAGTACTGGCGGACAACGTGGGCATGTTGTTCTGGACGCTCGTTGGTTTAGCGATAACGGGTTATATTATTTATTCGGGGGTAAAAGACGGTATCGAGCGCGCGGTGCGAATTATGATGCCCGCCATGTTTTTATTGCTGCTGGGACTTGCCACCTACAACTATTTTGCCGGCGGCTTCGGTGAGGCGATTCGCTGGTTGTTTACGCCTGATTTTAGCAAGATTGGTCCGGCAACTGTGTTGGCTGCCATAGGGCAGGCATTCTTCTCTATCGGTGTGGCGATGGGCGGAATGATGACGTACGGTTCCTACCTGCCGCGCTCGATTTCTATTACCCAGTCGGTGCTGATTATCGTTGTCGCCGATACGCTGGTGGCACTGCTGGCAGGCCTGGTTATTTTTCCGGCGGTATTTAACTACGGTCTGAACCCCGCTGCCGGTGCTGGCCTGATTTTCCAGACCTTGCCTGTGGCCTTTGCCCAAATGCCCGGAGGTTATGGTTTCAGTATTCTGTTCTTTATCATGCTGTCGGTGGCAGGAATTACTTCCATGGTGGGCCTGGTGGAGTCAGTGAATTCATGGGTGGAAGAACGTTTTAGTATTTCTCGTCATAAGAGTGCGATGATTGTCGTGGGTTCAATTGCGGTGCTCAGCATCATTAGTTTGATGTCTTACAATGTGATTGGCGGCGTATCTATGGGCGGTCGCAATTTCAACGACATCATGGACTACTTCTCTAATCAGATTCTGCTGCCACTGGGTGGGCTATTGATTGCTGTCTTTGCAGGTTGGGTTATCACTAAAGAAATTTCTGCTGATGAGTTGGGTATCAAAAACGGCGTGGGTCACCAGCTATGGTATTTCCTGATTCGTTTTGTGGTGCCACCTGCATTATTGGTGATTTTCGTGATGGGTGTCAGCGAGTAGAGTCACTTCGATCGCTGACCGCATGGTGGGAAACGCTTATAGAACGGGAGAAAAAAGTCGCGCTACTGCCATTCCCAGGGTGAACCAGGCCGGCTTGTTGGCAATTTCTTCTTTGACTACCAGTCTGCTGCGATCAAAATCCCGTTCCAGCATCGACTCCACCTTTCTGGCGAAAAACAAGTCGTGCACGAGTAAAGTGATTTCAAAGTTGAGGCGAAAAGAGCGATTGTCAAAGTTAGCGGTACCTACTCCTGCCAGTTGATCGTCCATCAGCAAGACTTTCTGGTGCATGAACCCGCCCTGGTAGCGATATACCTTTACGCCGCAGGCAATCAACTCATTGGTGAAAGACCAGTTCGCCATCGCCACAACCGGGCCGTCCGGTTCATCGGGAATCATTACTCTGACATCTACGCCGCGCAGGGCTGCGAGTTGCAGTGCAGCGACAATGCCGCGGTCAGGCACGAAGTATGGGCTGGCAATCCAGATACGACGCTGGGCGGCGACGATAGTCTGGTGAAACATGAGTCCCGCTTCTTCGTATTCGCTGGCCGGGTCGGAAGGAAATACCAGTACCGTGCTTTCTCCTGGTGCGGTTCTTGAGACGCTCCAGTCGACCTCGAGCTGTTTGTTTGTCGCCCATAGCCAGTCAGTCGCGAAAGCTTGCTCAGTGCCTAGCACTGCCGGGCCTTCGACCTTGGCGTGGGTGTCTCGCCAGTGGCCTACTTTTTTGTCCAGTCCCAGATATTCATCGCCGACATTGTGACCGCCAACCCAGGCCTGCTTTCCATCGACAACAACAATTTTCCGGTGGTTGCGAAAATTCAATTGAAAGCGATTGCGTCTTCCCTGGGTTGTATTGAATGGCTCCGCTTCTACGCCGGCCAATAACAGCTGTTTGCGAAGCTTGGAGCGGTGAAATTGGCGACTGCCGATTTCATCGTAAAGCAGGTAAACAGAGACTCCGCTCTTGGCCTTATCCGCCAGAATGCGACACAATTTTCGGCTCAGGTCATCGTCGCGAATAATATAAAACTGAAAAAGGATGTATTGCGTTGCTTGCTCCAGACCTTTCTCGATGCTGGCAAAGGTAGCATCGCCATCAACCAATAGCTCGATCTTGTTGCCGGCTGTGGCCGGCATTCGAGCAAGATTGAACAAGCTAGTGTAGAACGGAGTATCACTGCCAACGGGGATCACATGTTCTTCAATACTGCTGTTGGTACGCAGGATCAGACGCTGGGCTTCCCGCTCTATTTCATCTCTTTTCTCAAGGTAACCGGCAAAGCGATTGCGGCCAAAAATCAGGTACAGCGGAAGACTGAGCATGGGAAAACTGAGAAGAGATATTGTCCAGGCGATAGCACCTTGGGAAGTGCGACCATTGAGTATGGCTTCCACTGCGCAAAACAGGGCTGCAATGTATATCAGCACCACGCTAAGCGTGACTATTTGCGCAAGCAGTGTGAACTCCATAATTTACTCCAACAGGGTGTTTCGCAAAGTGGTGATATCCGTATCATCAAGGCCCAATGCCTGGTGCACGTAGTTGTCGAAGCTGCCATATTGTTCGTCGATAGTATCAAAGGCAGCTTGCAGCCAGGCTTCTTCTACCCCCAGTAAAATGGCGATCTTGTCAGCGGCTTCTTTCCCCTGGAGCAGGCGCACCAGACTCAGCTCTTGTTGGCGGGCGGCGATGGCGTAGTCGCGACTTAGCATATAGTCGCTCATGATAACGTCGTCGGGCACTCCGAGTAGACGCAGTAAAATTGCAGCGGCGAAACCCGTGCGATCTTTTCCAGCGCTACAGTGCCATACGATGGGCTGTCCCTTGGCTTTGAGCACTTCCTGAATGAATTGGCTGAACTGGGGGGTGAATGTTTTGGCGAACTCACGGTTGGCTTCGATCATAAACGCAGTGGGCTCGAAGCCAGAAAAATCGCCGCTGTCGAATCGTGCGATGATTTCTTCACCGACACTATTGTCTCCTCCGTCCATGATAGGAATCTCGACGATTTTGAACGTAGACGATTTGGCAAACTGATTGGGTTCTTCTTCTTTTTCGGCAAGCGAACGAAAGTCGATCAAGGCTTTAAGGGTGAGGCCGTCCAGAACTTTCTGGTCTGCCCGGCTAGTCTCAGCGAAATTGCCAGAGCGATAAAGCTTACCCCACCTGATCTTTCTGCCTTGTGTGGTGGCGTATCCGCCAAGGTCGCGAAAATTGCTTATTCCCTCAAAATTCAGTACCCGATGAGCTTCCCGCTGTTCAGCGGGAAGCCGCGACGGGATAACAACCGGTTCTGATGGAATGAACTGGATAACGGTTATCGATAGTGCAAGGACGGCAAATGCCGACCAGAACAATTTTTTCTTATTCAAGGTTTCTCCGACTTGGTCCCGCGTGTTCAATGGGGATGAGCATAGCATTGCGCGAATCGACGCGCATTGCGGGCAGTATGCCATTCGCTACTGCCCAACGGGGTTATCCCCTATACTGGATCAGGTGACTGTGCTTGATGAACATTACGGAGATCTCGGTGCTTGTCTGGTTATTATTGACCGGGACAGCCAGCTCGTTCTTGAGTGTCTTGGAACCCTGCCTTTTGCTGTGCCGGATGGCGTCAAGGGTCGGGGTTGGCATGATGTGCTAGGAATTCCTGCCGATAGTTCAGCGGTGGTTAGTCAATTTATTGCCGCAGGTATCGCTGCAGCCTTGCCACCAGTAATCGTGGGAGCCGGCGCAGATGGCGATTTTTTAATGGGCGGCATGACCATGCCACAGCAGTGGCATGGCAAAAACGCCGCGCTATTATTTTTGCGACCTTTGACCACCCCCTGGGGGCTTGAGGCCGAGATTGACGTGGTCGCTGGTGATATTGTCGCGGTGGTGGGGGTTGATCACCTTGAGTTCAGTCCTGCCTGGGGCGTGCCTGAGATCGAGAGCCTGATGATGGAACTCCGCTGCGGACTGCGGCAAATACTCAGGGAGGAAGACTGGCTGGGTTTGCCTGAGGGCAGCACTATTCCTGTCGTACTGCGAGGTCTGGAGCCTGATACAGCCCTGAATGTTTGTCGTGCCTTGTCTTCTCACCTGCATCAGTTTCTTGCCGGATGTGACGCCGGTGCTCAGTACGCCAGAACCTGTATAGGCCTGTCGCAGCGGCTGCAGGGCCAGACTTCACTGAGTGCGCTGGTTGCTGCCAATGCTGCTTTGTTGCAGGCGCAGGCGGGTAGCGTCGAGCAGATACGCTATGCCAGCCCATGGGATCCACTGGGCCAGGCTGCACGTTCATTAAGCGCCACTGGCGCCTTCCGAGATGCATTGCGCGATGAGCGGCACTGCCGATACCTCGATGCACTTACCGCCCTGCCGCAGTCCCCCAGGCGCCTGTCCGACTACTGTGCTCGAGTGCTGGAGGCCACTCTCGAACAGGAGGGGCTTGGCGCCGCAGTGCTATTAAAACAGGGCCTCCATCACGAGCTGCTCTGTCTTTCGGCGGCAGTGCGTAGCGAGAAAGGTATTGAATCAGGTTCAATTGAACGGTTGCCGCGCGCATTGCAGGTTGCTGTCCGCGCCCTGGATGCGGCAGCGCTGGCGTCTTCTCCAATGACCTCCAGCAATGGGGTTCTCTCCCTGGCACTGCGAACAAGTGCAGGCCTGCAAGGGGCTTTATTGCTATTGCAAGCAGATGAATCGGTTTCGCCTTTTCGGCCTGACCCTGCAGCGCTGCAGCTAATAGCGACTGCCCTTGCGAACACTAATGCGTCTGCCAAACCGTCTGTGGAAGAAGTGGGGACTCACTTGCCTACTCCCCGAAAAATGGAGAAGGGCATTGAAGGCTATGTGCTGGATAACATGGAGGGCGCTATCGATCAGGCGGTTTTTTTGGCAAAGGTTGATATGCCAGTTGCCATTATCGGTGAGCAGGGCACGGGGAAAATGTATGTAGCCCAGGTTATTCACGCTGAAGGTGGAGGTGCACCGGAGGCACTAGTGCGCCTGGATTGCCGTGCGTTTCGTAATCGCAATGAGGCATGGACTCGGATTAGTCGCGAACTGGAACAAGGTCAAGGCAGGTTGCTGGTATTCAAGTCGCCGCAGCTGTTACACCGGGAAACCCAGAGTCGGCTGGCCAGGCAGTTGGCATCAAGAATCTCCAGTGATGACGGGGGCAGTCACTACCTGGCTGCCAATCGCTACTTGGCGCTGTTCCCTGAGGATCTAGAGGCACTGGTGGCCCAGGGTGTTCTGGATGAGCGTTTGGCCAGCGTGTTTGCGGGTTACCCCATTATTGTGCCGCCCTTGAGGGAGCGTCCACGGGCGGTCTTGCGTTGGGCACATAAAATACTGGAACAGGAGAGTACGCTGGCTGATCGACGCGTGTCGGGGTATACCCCCGATGCCGAGCAGGCGCTCTTGCAGTATGGCTGGGCCGGCAACATCAGTGAGATGCGCTCGGTCATCACCGCGGCGCTGGAGCGTGCCGACAAAGAGTGGATTACACCAGTGGACCTGGGTTTGTTCATTGGAATCTCGGCTGACGGCAAGGCCGCCGCCGCTAAGGAACGTCCGTTTCTGGCGCGACATGAAGAGGAAGAGTTGGCTGAGTCGTACTATGCCCCTACGCTTCTGGAAGAACTGCGCATGACCTTGGGACAATCGCTTGCGGCTTCTCTTGCGACGGACACCCTGCACCCACTGGGGGCGTGGCTAGATGATGAGATTATTGAAGCTGCACTGGACCGCTGTGGCGGTGATCCCCGGGGCGCAGCGGAGTATTTGGGCACCCGTAGCCGTAATATTGGCCGCTGGATGCCCAAGGTCAGGCAAAGTGAGCAACAGCGCGAAGCAAGTCTCCTCTGGCAGGAGAGTCGCCGATTGATCCGCGAGTGGGTGGCGGGGTCATCACCTCAGGAGGAGGCCCCGCAGCAATTGGCGCAGGATTTACTCATGGCGCTGTTAATGCAGCAAGGCGGTGATTTAAATGTTGCCGATAGAGCCCGGGTGATGGGCGTTTCAACACCGACCTATCAAAAGCGGGTTAAACAGCTGCTACAGAGCGTTTAGAGAGGATTAATAAACATGGCGGAACACCGTAAAAGCCTGGACGACTGTGCCAGGGAGTACGCTGAAATGTCACAGGATAAGCTGCCCTCCAGTCTTGGGTTTTCAGCCCGTCTCAACATGCTCTGGGACTTGGCTGGGGTCGCCCCCAGTCAGTTTGAGGGCAGGGTGCTTGGCGTCATGGCCATCAATACACAGTGGCGGGAAACGGAGATTAGAAAGTGGTTGCAAAAAGACGTGCTACCTCCCCGCAGCGATCTTCGCAATATGGTTATTTTTCTGGTCGCGCAACTGGGTGAGGGTCAAAGTGTTGAGCGCTGGGAGGCATTTTTGATTTATGGCGCGCCAGTGGTCTCCTCTCCGGTAAATCACGCGATGTACCGCGAGGATCAGGCTCGCCGTGAAATTGCCTCGCTGATTTTTGCCAAGTTGGCTGATGAGTACGGGATTCCGCCTTCCGCCTATGACGCTGACAAGGCTTTCCAGCGCTGTTTGGGCTTGATGCACAAGTTCAATATCTATGAGATGCAGGACTTTCAGCCGGGCCACCTGGAGCCCTTCAAGAATTACATGTTTCCGAGCGAGTAGCCTCATTTTCTCTAGTTGGTAGTGATTTTCCGTAATTTCTGGAGAATTGCCCTTGTTTTCGCCGCCATATTGCCCCTTGCGGTCCGTAGGGGCGCTCGGCAAGGCGATTCCCTTCGTTTTCTGCACAAATCTCCAGTTTATGGTTGCCGGTAGATTTCGCCGCCTGAAATACTGTCGGGGCTATAACCCATGTGAAAACTCACACTACTGACACGAAGTGAGGGCAGTAATGAACGAACAAACCGAAGAGATGGACATCAGCGGCGTAAAAATCGCCATTGTAGATGATGCCAAGACGATTCGTATGATGATGTCCCACACCCTGAAAGGCATGGGCTGTGAGGTCGAGTGTGCAGAGGACGGTTACAAAGCCCTGGGTATGCTGCGTCGCTTCAAGCCAGACCTGATCTTCCTGGATATTACTATGCCGGAACTGGACGGATACCAGACCTGCACGTTGATCCGCAATGCGGAAGACACCCGGGACACGCCGGTGGTGATGCTCTCCTCATCAGATGGAATTTTTGATATCGCCAAGGGGCAAGCTCGTGGTGCAACAGCCCATGTCACTAAAATTCCCCCTGAGAGCGTTTTGCGTCAATTGATCTTTAACCACACCAAGCAGCGTCGCGCTGCCTGATCGCATGGCTCCCTCGGCTATACAGTCCCTGGATGCTCTCGAGCAACGCTTTCGTGAGGATGCGGTGGAGGCCCCAGTGCAAGATCTGGAGCGCATGGAGTGGGTGGGCACCTGCCTGAGTATTGCTGGTGTCCCGTTGCTGATAGGTGAAGGTGAGCTTGAGGAAATTATTGAAACACCCAACGTGATGGCTATTCCCGGTACCAAACCCTGGGTTCAGGGTGTGGGCTCGCACATGGGCGGGCTTATTCCCATCATCAGCGGTGATGTTTTTTTTCGCAAACGACCTTACAGCGGCCGCGTGCGAGATTACTGCATGGTATTGCGCCGCCCTGGCTTTTATTTCGGTATTACCCTGAGCGGATTAGAGCGGGATATGAAGTTTTTGGTGGAAACTCGTGACATGACAGTGACCACCGATCCCGATTTTGCCGAATACACACTGGGCGGTTTTCCCGACCAGGATCGCGTGCTGGCGGTGCTTGATATCGATAAATTGATTGCGGACAGCGACTTATCCAACGCTGCTGCTAATGACCCTGATTCACCCGAGGAACGGACCAATGATTAAGACAGAAAAAATTGGAGCCAACAAAATGCGCGCCTTGCTAATGGGGCTGGGTATTCTGGCCTGTCTGGGAGGAGTGGCCTACAGCTTTTTCATCATACAACAAGAGTCAGGGCACGAAAGTCACTACGGCACCGCCACTGATGAGTTGGCTAGCCTGGCTCGTCAGGTTGCTATAAGCGTCCAGGCGACAGAGCAAGGCGACGAACAGACTTTTATCGAGCTCGCTGACCAGGAGGCTCAGTTCGAGGCGCAATTAGCGCTTATTGATGCGCCTGAGCTTAATGACGAAATTAGCATCGTTGATCTGAATTGGCAGCCGGTCAAGCGTGCGTCGCAGACACTGTTGGAAGCAGCTCCACGTATTGTGTTTGTTCGCGGTGTTGCTACCGAGCTGGAAAAAAATATGAAACCCATGCAGCGCGAGCTGTCATCGGTTGTCACCGTGTTACAGCGCCAGCGAGTCTCTCCAGAAACGCTGGTGGCAGCGCAAAAGGCGCCCTGGATGTTGGAGCGTATGGCTCGTAATATCGACCGCATCCTGGTTGGCAATGCTGATAGTCAGGTCGCTGCCGACCAGTTCACCACAGATGCAGCCGACTTCTTCCGGATTATCGAGGGCTTGACCCGAGGTGATGAGCTGCTTGGAATTAACAAGGTAAACAACACCTCCGCGATTGAGGCGTTGAGTAACGCGTTTCGTTTGTTTTCCGGTGTTTCAACTTCGGTAGACCGCATCGCAGGCGCCTCGACAGAGTTGCGCCAGGCGGCATCTGCCCGTAAAACCATCGCCGAAAATAGTGTTCCGCTTATTGATGCAATCGCCAGCCTCCAGCCGGCTATTGCCAGTTTAGCGGTAGGGCGTCTTTACGACACGAGGAACCTGTTCATTCTGTTCGTAGCGCCGGGTTTACTCGCTGTCGCGCTACTGGTGACCATGGTATTGGGTCAGCGCCGAAGAGATTCTTATACCGCAAAAGGAGTTGCCGAAATTAATGGCGCTCTGGCGCATATTTCCAAGGGAGACCTCACGGTTACGGTCGCAGAAACCAACTCTGTGACCAGTGGCGTTGCTCAGGGTCTTAATGCCGCGACCCAGAATCAGTGTCAACTGGTTCGAGAAATACGCGCGCCTTTTGAAACTTCGGTCAGGGAAATTAGCAGTATTGGAGAGAGTGCACGCGCCCAGGTTGATAAAGGACGTGAGCTCACTCGTTCTGTCGTTGACTCGACTGAAACAGCCACTGAAATGGTGCGTACCAGTGAAGAGATTAAAGCTTCCACCGCGGAGGCCGCTGAGACTTCCGATAGCAACTGTCAGAAAGTTGCTCAGGGTTACGAGCTGACCAAGGATATGTCCAAGGCTTCGGTGGATGTGCGTGAGTCTGTTCAGGAAACATCAAAGTCTGCCAAGCGACAGGGTGAACTTATTCAGTCAGTAACTGCGGCTGCCGAATATATTCAGGCGCTCAACACCAAAATATCAGTGGTCGCGATTAATACGCGTATTGAGGCCGAGAAAGCCGGTGAGTATGGCAGGCCGTTCCTGGGTATTGCTGAATCCATCGCTGACCTTCTGCGAGAGGCTGAAGAAGAGGGTCGAAAAATTATTTCGGAGGTACGCATGTTGCAGAACATGTCTGCCGATAACCTGGCCAGTATGGAGAATACGGTGGGTACGGTTGTTACCATCCTCGAGTATATCGACCGACTGGATAGTTCGCTGGAGGAAATTAACTCGGGCTCCGATGCGATCAGCGACATCATCCGGAATGTAGATGACGCTGCTGGCAAGTCGGCAGTTAACGCCTTGCATATGAGTAGTTCAATGGCAGAAATCAGCGAACGGAATCTTGAGATCACTGAACTGAATGAAGTCGCGCAAAAGGGCGTAAATTCGCTTCAGCAATCGATGCGCAGTGCTGCCAGCAATCTTGGTCAATTCCGTATCGATAACGATTCCGCCTACCAGGCTACAAGCGGTGGTGATGTTGAGGGCCTGGATAACATCCGTGCCGCCAACCAGGGCTACCGCGAAAAAGAAATGAGTGCTCTGGACATAGCACAGCAAAAGCAACGCGCTTCAGTATAAGAACTAGCAAAGAGCCGCGCGGGTCTATGCCGCGTCTTTGCGCATACTAAAACCGGAGGTTTAGTAGTGGCCATTAAAACTGATATCGTCGCCCTCAAGTGGGTGGTAGGCCTGATGAACAAGCAAGCAGAGAATGCCGAAGCTTCGCTTGTCGAATACAGCAACGATACAAGCCAAAAAAAGCCTCTGCTGCAGTGTATGTGGGCAGTTCACCAGATTACATCCACGCTCAGGGCGCTGGGTATGGGCAAGGGTGAAATGCTGACGCTGGAGATGGAACGCAGTCTGAACTATCTCTACAAAGACAAGGTCGTCGGTGAACGTCAAAAACTGACCATGGGTGGACTGATGCAAGCGCTTAAAGTGCTGCCAGCCTATCTCGCTCACGCCGAGAACGCGCGAGCAGACACTGGTCATGGACTGGAACAGCACGTCAATGATTTACGACGCTGGATAGGCGAGAGGCCCAGGCCCGCAGCTTTCTTCTTCCAAATGAATATTCCTGAGGGCCGCGGCATCACTGTGGATGGCACACCAGAAGATTCTGAGGAAGTGCGAGAGCGGGCGAATGTGATGCTCACGCTGTACCTGGAAATGGCCAAGATGGCCCTGCGTCGTAAAAATGTTGGCGAGAGCATGAAAACCGTCGCTCGTATTTCACGTCGCATGCAGACAATGTTCTCTGGTACCGAGCCAGAGCGCTTCTGGTTCACAATGGTGGGTATTTGTGAAGGTATGGCCGGTGGCCTGATTGTTCCTGACGAATGTATCGCGCAGATATTCAAGTCCGGCGCATTCATGATCAAGTATGCCCGCGAAAATGGAGTAGAAGTCGATGAGTCGGTTGACTACGACAACCTGCAGCAGCAGATGTTGTTTTACATTGCCAGTTGCCAGGCCAAGCCTGTGCATATTGCCCGGATTCGCCAAGTTTTTTCAATTGATGACAACACGCTTGAAGAGGCTAATCGTGGCCTGATTCACATGGATGCGTTGGTGACAGCGCTCAGTTCAGCCCTGGAGCGGCTGAATGGGGTTGAAAATTATCTTAACTCCCTGGACCTCACCGAGGCTGCGCGTTCCGCAGATATTGAGTTGGACCCCAAGGCTTTAGATGGCATAGAAGCCACCCAGTATCGACTGGAAGCGGCGGGACAGATGGCCCATGCAGATTCCTTGCGTTCGGTGCAGGACCGTCTGACAAAACTGTTTGGTGGTGTTTACAACGAGTCGCCTTCCCAGATGAACCAGGCAATCAACGATATAATCCGCGGTATCGTGGGTGTGAAGCTTGATATCGAGCATAAGCTGGAGCACGGGCTTTGCAGTTCATTTTCCAGCCGTGAATTTGAGCTCAGAGAAAGTGTGGTTACGGCGACTTTCAACCATATGGGCCTGGTTGAAAACTACATGCACCAGATTCTTCGTCGCAAGGAATTGGCGAGCGCCCTGGCACGAAAACCCAATGACCCGCAATCAACGCTGCGGCTGACAGTGGCGCTTAATCGCCATCTCAATAAAACTGACCAAGGGTATGAGGCGCTGCGGCAGTCAGTGCGCGATGCAGATGCTGGTGAGCCGGATCTTGATTTACTGTTTATTCAAGCCAAGGAATTTCTCAATGAGCAGGAAACCATATCCGATCGCAAAGCGATCGATATGTCCCTGCAGCTACTGGCGGAAATTTCCGGTGCCTTGGGCTTTGCCGGCATGGAGCGTGAGGCTCAGATTATCGAGCGTTGTCAGCTCTGGCTGGCAGCAGCCAGCAAAGGCGGTGCAGTCAGGGAGGACGATGCTTTCCGCTGTTTCGCAGAGGCTTTTGCTCAATTAGAGCTTCATCTACAGCGATCAATTGCCGATCCGCTGGACGATACTTCCCACATGTTGGCGATCGCAGAGCAGCGCGCTGCCCAACTGGATGACCATGCAGCGGGATTATCAGACGGTGCCGAAGTCGTTACTACCAGTTGGACCGAACCTAAAAATTACGTTGAAGACGCTGAGGTTCCCGCTGAATTTCGCGAAGTCTTTATCGAAGAGTCTGAGGAAATTGTTCAGGAAATCAGCCGTCTCACTCCACTGTGGTTGCAGCAACGAGAAGATCAGGAAATGTTGCGTGAGATTCGTCGCCACTTTCATACTTTTAAAGGCAATGGCCGCGCCGTAGGTGCCAATATTCTGGGTGAGCTGGGTTGGTCTGTACAGGATATGCTGGACCGGGTTCTGGATGGGGATTTAAAAGTATCGCCGGCGATTGAGGGCCTTCTTAAAGAAGTAGTCGCTGCACTGCCTGATTTGGTGATGTCCTACAAGGAAGAAAACGCCTGGGATCCCAGTCATGTTCGGCTGTTAACTGATCGTGCGTTTCGTATTGCTGAAGGTGGCCAGGAAGATATGGCCGCAGGTTTATCCCAGGTTGAAGAAAATGTACACGGAGGTGCGGACGACGCACCTGTCTCCGAAACGCTGGGACAGTAGGGGTCTGGCTAAACAATGAAAATGGAGAATCAACGTGCAATCTGACAACGAAAACGCCTTGGTAGCTGATTCCGCTGTTGACACCACTATCGAAAGCTCCAAGGAGCGCACACTTCAATGGTTGATGGAGTTGGATAGGGATGAGCCGGAAGAGAGCCTGTTCGTGGTCGACAGCAAGCAGACCGCTGACTTGAGTTTGAGTGCTTTTGAAGCAGAGGTTGCTGCCAGACCAATGACCCGAGGACGTATCGGTGCTGATGATCTGGATACATACATCGGCGAAGAAATTGTGCTTTCAGAAACGGGCGGCAATGACATTTACACCAACAGTGCCGTTGAAGAAAATGCTGATATCGAAGAAGACGCCTTTGAAGGTCTGATGGCCATCGAGTTCTCCCGTGTGTCCAATGAGGAAGCTGAGGGATTGGCGGAGAATGTGCAGGATGGTAGCGATATCCTGGGTCTGGAAGATGACGACGATATCGGTGACTCTTATCTCGTGGTCAAACGGGTGAAGAAGCCCGTGGAGCTTGCCGAGGAAAGTCAGCCATCCGCGCAAGTTCAGGACCCTGTGATTGAGGAGATTGTTGCAGCGCCGCCGCCCGCGGATGTCGCTGACTACGTGCACAGTAACGAGGTTCCTCATGACGACAAGGACTTTGATGACTTCCTGGCGGCCGGACATGATTTGGCGATTAGTGAAGAGGATTTTGAAGGTCTTAGTCTCGAAGCCATTAATGATCAGTTTGCTGCAGATGCGAACATAGACAGCGACCTGGATTTGCATGCAGATTTTGTTGCCATGGATGATTTTGGCGAAAATTTGATGGCCGTGATCACGCCCTGTCTCTCTGGCTTTATGGAAGAGCTTAATGCTTCGATTGCGGCCAGATTGGCGGTCATGGGACGCGATGGCGATCAGGTTCTGGCGGATGTGTCGGTGGCGACCGACACTGAAACGGCCCAGCTTGCACTGCAGCAAGGTTATGAGCCTCTCTCACACATTTGTACGCAAGTACCCGAGGCGCTGGCAGAGCTGGATGTCTCGCAGCGCGATGCAATTTTGCTACGCCTGACTGATGCCAGCAACGGTGAGACTTGTAATCGTTTGTTGCTTGAGGGCGCCCTAAAGGTTTCTCCGGTGCAACTGGCAGAGCCAGAGTTAACCCAGGTGCCAAACGCCGAGCTTGAGAGTGAGAGCTTTGTTTATGCTCCAGAGGCGGAGCATCCCGCAGAGGATTGGGCTCCTGCCACTGATGAATACGAGGCCATTTTCGACGAACTTAGTGATACTGACTTTGACCTAGACTTTGATGCATCTGCTGGCGATGGTCCAATAGACATGGCAGAGGCTGTTGAAGAAATTCTTGCAGAAGAGTTCGTTGCAGATGATGAACAGACGCTGGAGTTGTTCGAAGAGAACCTGTTTGAGGTCGAGCTCAGTGCGGCAAAGGATGAACTGGCTCCCGTGTCTCCTGAAGACATTGATGATGTATTCAGCGATCTGGGTGTGGAGACTGAGACTGCAGGAGAAGTGTGTGGCGTAGAGTTTGAAGAGTTTGCTGAAGCTACCCCGGAAGCTGCAGAGCATACTGCGCCTCAGTTCGATGAGCTGCCTGGCGTCGCTGCACTGTCGAGCGATGCAACCGAAGACATGTCCTGGTGTATTCCTGAGGGAATCAAGTTTAGCTACAGCAGTCCTGGCGGAAGCGAAATCTTCGCGGAATTTCTAGACGCCTTTATTGAAGAGGGCTCGTCGGAGCTGGAAAAGCTTGAAGACGCGATAAGCGCCTGGGAAGCTGAGGTTGCATCTGATGCCGCTTACACTCAGGTCACCCGGATCCTGCACACGATCAAAGGTATTGCCAAGGGCGTTGGGCTGCATTACTACGGCACTTTGATTCATAATTTTGAAACATTGCTAGAATCTGTGGCTCGTCCAGCCGCAGAGCAAGAGCAGGGATATTTCCGTGTGGTAAACGCCTGGCTGGACGCGGCCGTTCGCGGCATGGATTTTGTGCAGGGCAATCGCCAGGATATTCTCAGCGAATTTCCCGGTGGCATGGCTGCAGCGGCTGCAAACGAAAAACAAACTGCGACCGCCGAAGTGGTTGTGCCAACGGCTGAGGATGCAACGCCGGAACCGGCGCTGCAGTCTGATCCTGAGCAGGCAAGAAAGGCGGCAGCTGATTCTCTTCGTAAGAAAGAAGATAAAAAATTGGCGGACGAAGGTGCACGTGCCCTGGCTGCACAGCAGTCTGTGCGCATTACCTCCGAGAAGCTGGACCTGTTGTTGAATTTGACTAATCAGGCCCAGCAGCTGGGTGTTCGCACGGCGCAGAGCACAACTCGTAACAAGCGCGCGTCTGCTGAGTTGCAGGGTCGTTTGTCTTCCGTACGTGCGCACATCGCTGACATAGCAGACCGCGCGCTTTTTAATGTTACGGCTCGCGGCAGTGCCCATTCTGCAGAGCTGGACGCCCTGGAAATGGATCAGTACACCGAGCTGCAGGAAGCGGCTAATATTTTGCGCGAGGGAGTGGAAGATCTGGCTGATCTTATTGAGCTGGCCAGTCGGCATAATTCGCAGGCCGAGGCGTTACTGAAGCAACAGGCCACTGTTATTGGCTCAATAGGTTCCTCTATCCGCGCCGCCAGAGTCGTTCCAGTGTCGCGTTTGATGCCTGGTCTAAGACGATTAGTGCGCACCGTAAGTAATGACCTGGGTAAAGAGGTGGCTTTCCGCGTCAGCAACGAGGTTGGCACTCTGGATCGCGATGACTACGCTCGCTGCCAAACGATTCTCGAACACATGGTGCGCAATGCGTTGGATCACGGTATCGAGTCCTCCGCAGATCGCAAGGCGCAGGGAAAACCTTCTGTAGGCCAGATTACTGTTGATGTGCGTATGTCGGGCGCTGACTCGGTCATTGTGTTGTCAGACGATGGCCGTGGGATCAATCCCGAGGCTATGCGCGAGTCGGCTGTTCGCAAAGGACTGGACGTCGACGCCTATGCGCTCAGTGACGAAGAGGCTTTGAAACTCGTATTCCACAAAGGCTTTTCCACGGCCGCCGCTCTCAGTCAAATTTCAGGACGCGGTGTAGGCATGGATATCGTGCTCAGTGAACTGCAACAGATGGGTGGTGATATTCAGATCGAGTCTGAGGTGGGCAAGGGCACGTCCTTCCATATCCGGATTCCCTCTAATGTGACGGTGAACGGTGCTTTGTTGGTCACCGCTGGAGACAACTCTTATGCGATACCCCTCGGTGGGCTGGTGTCTGTGGATGAAGTGCCCGTTGAAACATTTTTTGCCGCTGTAGAGAGTGGCGAAAAGTTGCAGATGTCCGGTGTGGCCTGTGAACCTGCATATTTAGGTACGCTTTGTAACAGTGGCAACTTGCCTGAGCGTTCAACCTGGCGTAATACCCTGCCGGTGATTATCGCAGGCTCTGAAGCTCGATACATGGCTATCGCCATTGATGACGTAGAGGAAGCCCTGGAGCTTGTTATTCGCTCGCTGGGGGCCCAGTTTGCCTCCGTGCCCGGCGTTGCTGGGGCCGCGACCACTGCTGATGGTGAGGCGGTGGTTGCGCTTGACCTGAACGTATTGGTCAGTTGCTTTGAGGAAGGGCAGGGCACGGCAGTGCCAGCCGATCAACCAGAGGAAGAAAAATTCCTGGCCCTGGTGGTGGACGACTCGCGAACGCAACGCATGGTTGCCACCAGTCAACTGGAAACCGTCGGGATTGAAACAGCCACGGCGGAGAACGGTGCGGTCGCTATCGATTGGCTTAATACCACCGAGCATCTACCCGATGTGATTTTGCTGGATGTTGAAATGCCGGTGAAAGATGGTATCCAGACCCTGCGCGAAATTCGTAAGTCAGCCCGTTACAGTCATATTCCGGTAATCATGATTACCTCTCGTACCGGTGTGAAACACCGCACCCTGGCGGAAGAGGCCGGATGTAATGGATACATGGGTAAGCCTTTTAATTTCCGCATGTTGATCGGTCAGATCAATGAGTTGACGGGACACCGTCTTGAGTTGGGCTGAGGTGATTCTGTGAGCGCGAAAAAACAGCGAATGTGTGTGCTGTTGCCCTGTGCATCCAACAGGCGGTGGGCCGTCCCACAGAGTTGCCTCGCAGAAATACTGACTCTGCCTGCTCAGGGTGAAGCCGCCCCTGCTTGCGTTCAGTGGCGCGGTTTGAGTATCCCCGTGATGGATTTTGGGGCCCAGGGCAAGCTGCCGTTCCGGGACGCGCAAAATGGTGCCGGCCTGATCGCGGTTATTCTGGGTGTGCGCGGCTCCGGTTGCGACTACTGGGGTCTGGCGCTGCGCGGCAGTGGCCTGACCGTGAGGCATATCGACGAAAGCGAATGCCAGGATAAGCCAGAGGCTGTGCAGGAGTACTCTCTGGCGGCATTTGAGCTTGACGGACAAACTTATCAAGTGCCGGACTTGCCCGCATTGCAGGGTTTGGCGACAGAAATGGATTCTGCGGTCTCCGCCTGAGAGGTCGCTGCAGTGGAGTAATAGCATTGGAATTGGATAAAGTGGTTGCACAGATTGAAGATGCGTTCGGCGATACCCCGCCGTTCACGTCAGCAGACCTGGCTTCGAGTGACCGGGATGTGTTGTTGCGGGTGTTTGGTGACGAGGGTTACCAGGTGTATTTACAGGATCAGGTCAATCGGCAGATTATTCGTGATTACCTGACCAATGCCATGATGCTTGGATTTTTACCAGAGCAAGAGCTGTCTGCGATTCAGGCCATGTTGGGTAGTCAGGAGTCCAGGGCATCACTGTCCCTGCACATGCTAATGAACTCCGTCGAACAAGCCTCCGAACTGGTCGCTAATGGAGGGCCGCCGCCCCTGACACCGTTGAAGCCTGATCCGGACTCTCCACCTCATATCCGCTTAATACACAGTTAACGCTTAAAATTCTGGCATCAAAATCTTTAAAAAATCAAAAATTCGCGTTTTGATCTAAAAAAATGGCCAATAAATACCATTTCTGACTAATTGCCTAAAATTTTGGCCAAATTCACATTGCTCACTTTCCCTTTCCGTCCTATAACTTAGATAACACACGGGCAGGAGCCTGTGTGCGGTGGATTCGGCCAGTGTACCTGGACAAGGCCACCTTCGAGGGATTGGACAATAATATGCAGGGAGTCAGCCATGTTGACGATTACACCTACAGCAGCACTCAACGAAAGCCCCGATCGCGAACTGGAAGTGTTCGCAGTCATTGAAGGCAAGAAAGTTTTCCTTCCGGAAGATGCCAACTACATCATGCAGGACCGCCGCGGGCTTTGGTATTACAGCTCACGGAAGCCGCGCCCTAAAGAGGGTGATTGGACGCCAAACAAAACCAGCATTTCCTGCAAGAGCGATGGCGGTTATGTGCGAGCGCTGAAAACGGAAACGGTTCAGCCCTGGCTAGATACCTGCCAGCGCACTGTGCGCATGGTGACCGGCAGCTCCTCAGCAGAGCGTCGTCCAGCCGATATCTAGATTTAGCTATATGGCGACATCGCGGTCAATTTCGGTCCGTGATGACGCCAGCCATAGGTCAAGCTGATTGACCTCTGACGCCAGAATAGCCGTAAATTGCCGTTCCAGTTCCCGGTAGGCCTCTTGCCATGGACCCAGGTGCATTAGCATGTTGCAGCGTTGGCGCAGCGGCATGCTGTCTGGCAATTCAAGAGGATTCATTTGCCGATTGCGAAAACCGCAATTGAGCACTGTGGCAATCACTTCATTGTTTCGATTGTCACGCAACTCCCCTTCAAATTTTCTCAGGTGCATGCTGAGACGTTCCCGCGCCGGGAATTGCCGGTCGCAAATACAGTTGTGTACCCAGATTGGAAGCTCTAACGCCAGCTGCGCCTTCAGTGCTGGGCGATCCTGCTGTTGACAGGGTTGCGGGCCTGCAGGCGGCAGTGCTCGGCTCATCGTGAGGTCTGACCGGTTGCGAAAACCCAGTGGTGCGAAAGAGTCCATGCGTGCCCCCACCAGAGCCACGTGCGTCATTTGAAATTCAGACATATGTTTGTACGTGTCCAATCAGGAATACCCGACAATTCAAGCACAGGCCTGTTTATCCGCTCTACAAAAAATGGGCAATAAGTGCAGTCAGCTGACTTGGGGTTTTGCGCTTGATAACACATACTGTACGGGCGCGCGATGCGCTGAATCGTCTGGGGTGAGTGAGAAAGCGTGACCATAGCCGGAAGAATAAACGCAATGGTGGTCGCCATTGTAATCACCATGAGCATGCTGGTCAGTGGCTTTGCAAGTGTGCTCGAGTACCGACTGGAGCGTGATCGCTTGCTGGAGTTGCTCACCGATGAAGCGGTACGCCGCCCTGATCTTTCCCTGTATCTTTATTTCGACAATGACCAGGCGCTGCGCAGCACCCTGCGAAGCCTGGTGAGTCCATCACCCGTGCAGTACGGCATTGTTTACAGAGCCCAAGGTGGTCTTGTCATGCGCGTCCCTGATGACCCTGGGCTAAGTGTTCCGGACATACCGACGTTGCGAGAGGGCCTGTCTGCTGCTGATAACGGTCTCAGGAGTCTGGACGGGCAAGGTGAGTCGGTCAGTAGCGGACTACCGGGCGCATTGATGGGCGCTGATCGTTACTTTCACTTAACGCTGCCGATCACCTCCGCTGTTAATCCGCTCAGCGAAAAAGTGAGCCAGGAAGCATTTTTACTTGCGGCAACCAGGCCTGAAGCCGGAAAAATTCGCCACGTAATTGGCTATCTGCACCTGGCTGTGAACCAGCGCGGCTTGTTATTAGAGGTTCTTCCTGGCATCGCTTGGGTGGTGGCGGCATGCGTTACTTTTGCCGTGCTGTGCCTGATGCTTAGTCTATCCCTGACCCGACGAATTACCTCGCCAATTTCGCGTTTGGCCAAGCTCGCTGATGGCATCGCCTCCGGCAAGCTGGAGGAACCGGTAAAAGTCACTGGAGGGGGGGAGGTCGAGGAGATTGCCGCCATTCTTAATGGGGTGATAACGGGCATAAGTAATTACAAAAAAGAAATGGATGTAGATCACCAACTGTTAAGTATGAAGGTGGAAGAGCGCACATCACAATTGTCCAAGCGAAACCAGGAGCTCAATACGGCTGTAAAGCAAGTCACTCGAACAAAAAACCGTTTGCGAAAAATGGCTTATTACGACGCGCTTACCTCGTTGCCTAATCGACGTTTATTTACCGAGCAGTTGTCGCTACTGCTAAAGCTCGCGCAGCGTAATAAGCAAACCCTCGCTTTGCTGTTTCTGGATCTGGACAACTTCAAACGGATTAATGATTCCCTGGGCCACAGCGCGGGAGACCTTTTGTTGCGCGAAGTGGGTCAACGACTTTCAAAGTGCGTTCGAGACAGTGACGTAGTGGCGCACTATGCTGATCCTACTGCCAAGATTGATGTGTCACGCCTTGGCGGCGATGAATTCACAGTGGTGCTCAATGATTTGGATGCACCTGAGTCGGTCGGGGTGGTGGCAGAGCGTTTAATACTGGCACTTTCTGAGCCGATGTTAATAGATGGTCATGAACTGGTGATTACACCCAGTATCGGCATTGCTATAGCACCGGAGCATGCCAATGAAGTTGAAGGCCTGCTGAGATGTTCTGACACTGCCATGTACCACGCCAAGGCCTCCGGCAAGAGTACTTATTTGGTGTATGAATCCAGCATGGAGGAGGCGGGACTTGATCGTCTCACCCTCGAAAATGATTTACGCAAGGCGATGGACAATGATGAGCTTGTGCTTTTTTACCAGCCCCAGGTGGACACCCGCAGCGGCAAGGTCGTGGGCGCCGAAGCCCTGCTGCGCTGGATGCACCCGGAGCAGGGGTTGATTCCACCCTTTAAATTTATTCCTCTGGCGGAAGAAATGGGTTTGATCGGGGAGATGGGAGATTGGGTTATTCGCGAGGCCTGCAAGCAGGTACAAACCTTTGCCAAAAAAGGAGTTTCTCTGCCCAAGGTTGCGGTGAATGTATCCGCGTTGCAGTTCACACCCAGTTTCACCCGGCGTGTGAAATCCATACTGGACGAGTTGGCTGTAGATCCTGCGACCCTGGAACTCGAACTCACCGAGGGTGTGGTAATGGGAGACACCAATGCTTCGGTACAGGCCCTGGCCGAGTTAAAGGATCTCGGGGTGAGCCTGTCTATTGATGACTTTGGTACCGGCTACTCCTCCCTCAGTTACTTGAGCCGATTTCCTCTGGATGAGTTGAAAATTGACCGCAGCTTCGTCATCGAAGCTAACAACAGTGAACAGGGTGCGAGCCTGGTGCGAGCGATAATTGCGATGGCCCAGAGCCTGGGTTTGGAGCTGGTGGCAGAGGGCGTGGAAACGGATGAGCAGTATGAGTTTATGACCACAGCGGGAGCGCATGTTATTCAGGGCTATATGTTCAGCCAGCCAGTGCCGGCAGAAAAATTGGAGCCTTTATTGGCGCCCTGGCATTTTCAGCAGCAGATTGCCCAACTGGAATCTCGCATCCATCGCTAGGCCGCAGGGAGTTCTGCAATTAACCCCAATAAGCCTTCATCGACTGTACTTTACCTTCAGCGTTGAACTCGAACACATCAATGGGCGAAATATCTACGCCCTCCATCAATACCTTGAATGGGAAGGCAGCTGCATTGCCAGCACAGCGCACATCGCCTGACAGTGCGATTTTGGCACCGGTAGCAAAAGCCACTTCATAAAAGCCGACAATAGCCTCTATACCCACGTAAGGCTCGCTGCCGACCGGGTCTTCCACCACTGCATCGTCGGCGTAGATTTCGCGGATCAGATTCATGTCCGCACCACTAAACGCATCCATGTACTTGTTGACTGCCGCGATTTTTTGCTCGTTGTCCATAGCGTTGTCCTGTTAGTAGCCACACAGCGTGGCATAGCGATTCTTGTGAAATCCGGTATCGCCGAAAATTTGCATAGCTACCCGGGCGCGTTTGAGGAAAAAACCAATTTCCAACTCATCGGTAACGCCAATACCACCGTGCATCTGCACCGCCTCGTTAGTGGCTAACTTAGACAGCTCGTTGAGCTTGGCTTTGGCCAGGCTGGCGAGTAATGGCAGTTGTTCTGGAGCTTCATCTACCGAAGATAGGGCCTGCAAGATGACCGAGCGACACAGTTCAATGTCTGCTTGCATCTGCGCTGCGCGATGCTGAAGTGCCTGAAAACTGCCGATCAAGGCACCGAACTGTTCTCTTTGCTTGAGGTATGCGATCGTGCGATCAAAGGCTTCCAGAGAAAGTCCCATCATTTCTGCAGCCAGTGCTACGCGGCCTCGATCCAGAACCGGATCCAGGATCTGCCATCCCTCATTGAGCTCGCCGACCAGGGCATCGGAGTTCACACTCACTGCGTCAAGGGTAATGTTTGCAGCATTACGACTATCAACCATGGTCGTGCGTTGCACGCTGACACCACTAGCACTGCGATCAACCAGGAACAAACTAATCCCGTCGGTAGACTTTTCGTCGCCGGAAGTGCGGGCAACGACTATAATTTTGTCGGCACTGTGACCGTCCAGAACCAGGGTTTTCTGGCCAGAGATAAGGTACTTGCCATCGCTATAGGTCGCGGTTGTCGCAATGTGAGTCGGGCGATGATGATGTGTTTCTTCGAGCGCCAGCGCGAGGGTAAGTTTGCCGCTGGCAATTGCTGGCAGCATAGTTTCCTTTTGCTCATCGCTGCCTCCCAATAGCAGAGTTGATGCGCCAACAACTGCGGAGGCAAAAATAGGAGAAGCAAGCAAAGTGCGTCCGGTTTCTTCCATAATCAGTCCCAGGCCGGTAAAACCAAAATCAAGGCCGCCATACTGTTCGGGCAAAATAATGCTGGCCCAACCAAGCTCTGCCATGTTTTGCCAAACCTCAGGGTCGTAGCCCAGTGCGTTGCGCTCGTCGCGGAGTTTGCGCAGTGACTCTACCGGCGCGTTGTCAGCCAAAAAGTCGTGAGCGCTGTCACGCAGTAAACGTTGTTCTTCTGTGAGTACCAGAGCCATACTTTTCTCCTATGACTGGGGCAGTTGCAGAACGTTCTTGGCGATAACGTTCAGCTGAATTTCGGAAGTGCCACCGGCAATCGTCATAATCTTGGACATGGCCCACAGGCGCAGGGTGTCGATTTCGGATTTTGAAAAACCGTCGCCTTCCCAGCCCAGGCCCTGGCTACCCATGATGGCCAGTAGTAGCTCGCTTTTAGTCACTTCTGCTTCAGTGCCCACATACTTCATCACCATTGGCGCTGCACTGCGGACACCTGCGATCTTTTCTTCAAAAGTGCGAAAGTGGGTGAGTCCGATGGCATGCATGTTCATGTCGTAGTCAACCAGGTCAGAGCGCAATTGTGAGTCGGCTATTTTTCCGTGCTCGAAATCCAGATACTCGCGTGCAGCGGCATTGGGAACAATAACTTCGCGCGGGGAGTCACTGCCGATCTCTGACATTAACTTGCGCTCATGCACCAACAGTTCCTTGGCAACACTCCAGCCCTTGTTGAGTTCGCCGACCAGGTTTTCCTTGGGTACTTTCACATTGTCAAAAAAGGTCTGGCAAAATTCCGACTCCCCACTGATCAAACCGATAGGGGTAGTGCTAATGCCAGGGTCGTCCATGTCAATGAGTAAAAAGCTGATCCCTTCCTGTTTCTTGGCATCAGGATCAGTGCGCACCAGGCAAAAAATCCAATCGCATTTGTCCGCCGCAGTGGTCCAGATTTTGCTGCCGTTGACCAGGAAGTGGTCGCCTTTGTCTTCGGCTCTACACTGCAAACTGGCCAGGTCAGAGCCAGAGCCTGGCTCCGAGTAACCCTGCGCCCAGCGCGCTTTGCCGTCAATGATTGCTCTGATGTGTTGCTGCTTTTGGGCTTCGTTGCCAAATTCCAATAGTGCTGGGCCCAGCATCCAGATGCCGAGTCCGTAAAGTGGAGTGCGGGCACGAATAGCCCTCATCTCCTCTTTGATGATCTTGCTGTGCTGTGCAGTGAGGTCTCCACCACCATATTGCGTGGGCCATTCGGGGCCAATCCAGCCTTGATCGCGCATGCGTTCAAACCACAGCTTTGCATCTTCGCTGGGGAACTCGGCATTGCGACCACCGTAGTATTGTTCCTCGGGGGTCATTGGTTGGCGCTGCGACTGTGGGCAGTTTTCTTCCAGCCACTGGCGCGCTTCACTGCGAAACTGCTCTAGGTCCTGCAAGCTCTCTCTCCTGACGGGGGCGTTCATAAACTCTCCGCAATGATGGGACGGCGGATGGCAATTCGTTAGTGTACGCCCGCAGCCCTTCCTCTTTGAAGTGGTCTCAGGGTACTCGTGCACCATCGCTTGGCAATGGCTTAATAAGTCAGCCCGAATGACAATATGAGACAGTCCTTAGCGCTCAATCTATCGGTGTTTGCGGGTATAGTGCGCCATACCGGTAAAGTTGACGCTCAACGCGTCGCCGGGCACATTAAATTCATTATCAACAGGGAGTTAGGCATGCAGCGTCTGACGGGAAAAGTGGTTCTGGTAACGGGCGCCGGCAGTGGAATTGGACGCGCTAGTGCACAGCGAGCTGCTGCCGAGGGGGCAGCTGTATGTTGTCTGGACATAGATGGGACGGCTGCAGAAAATGCAGCCCAGGCAATTAACCGGTCCGGCGGACAGGCGATATCGGGGGCATGTGATGTCGGTGACGAAGCCGCAGTCCAGGCTTGTGTAGCGGACTGCGTCGCGCAACTCGGTCACCTTGATGCGCTGGTTAACATGGCGGGGGTTCTGCGCTTTGATGATACCGAGCAATTGAGTCGTGACAGCTGGCAGCGGGTGATCGATGTCAACCTCACCGGCACCATGCTTTTAAATCGTGAGGTGCTGCCCCATCTGGTGAAATCAGGTGGCAGCATTGTCAATGCGGCGTCCACGGCCTCACTGGCGGGTTTGCCCTGCGGGGTGGCTTATTCCGCCAGTAAGGGCGGCGTGTTGGCGATGACTCGCAGCATCGCTGTCGAATACGCCAAGCGCGGTGTGCGAGCCAACTGCGTCTGCCCTGGCGATATCAAGACAGATATGACCAAGGGCATCGAATTCCCTGATTCAATGGACTTCACCCTGATGTCGCGCATTTCCTCACTCAGCGGACCCAAAGACGCTGAAGTAGTGGCGGGGGTAATCGCCATGCTGATATCTGCCGATGGTGCCCACATTACTGGAGAAGATATTCGTGTTGATGGCGGCACCTTGTCCTGATTACTGCGACTCAGTTAACTCCACTTCAAAGTTAAGCGCTTCGTCTTTACGGAGGGTTTTGATGGTGACCTTGTCGCCGGGTTCGTAATTTTCCAGTATGGACAGGTAGTCGTCACTGCTGCGAACTTCCTTGTCTTCGATATGGGTGATAACGTCCCCCAGCTCGATTTCCCGGCTGCCAATTTGACGCGCCCCCTGTAGGCCGGCTTTTGCTGCAGGGAGTCCTGGATAGACGTGCACGATGGGCACGCCTTCAATGCCGTAACGGCGAATCCAGCGATCGCTTGCTAATTCGACGCCAATGATGGGATGCAGGACCTTGCCATAGGAAATAAGTTGCGGAATAACGTCCTTGATGATGTTGACCGGAATGGCGAAGCCAATGCCAGCGCTGGCTCCACTGGGGCTGTAAATGGCGGTATTTACCCCTACCAGTTGCCCCAGCGAATTAAGTAAAGGTCCACCCGAATTCCCCGGGTTAATCGCCGCATCAGTTTGGATAACGCCTCTAATGGTGCGCCCGCTGGGTGCTTGAATCTCCCGCCCCAAAGCGCTGACCACTCCGGTGGTTAGAGTGGTATCGAGTCCGAAGGGGTTGCCAATTGCCAGTACTTTACGTCCGACCGAGAGCTCGGACGAATCACCCAGGGGCAAACTCTTCAGGTCTTGGGGAGGGTTCTCTATTCGCAGCACCGCCAGGTCTTTTTCCGGGGCAACTCCGACTACCTGGGCATCAAATTCGCGCTGGTCGCCCAGGGTTACGATGAGTCGATGCGCCCCGGATATCACATGAAAATTAGTGACGATGAGCCCGCTCTCATTCCAGACGAATCCGGTGCCAGAGCCCCGGGGAATTTCCTGAACGTTAAGGGAAAACAGGCTGCGGCGCAGTGCGGTATTCGTCACATAGACGACTGAGGGGCTGGCTCGACTAAAAATCTCAGTCGAGTTTTTTTCATCTTCTGTAGCGAAAGTCAGGTAGTCGGTTTCCTCCGCTGCCAGGGGCAGGGAGGCGCAGAGTAGGCAGCTCAGCAAAAACAGGGTGTGACGCACGAGCTATTCCTGCTGTTGGTACATAGCGATAAACTGACGAATTCGCGCTGCGTTGGCACCCAGGTCGCTGACACCGACGCGAGACACTGAACGAATGTCCATCAGTGTGCCGCTTGCGTTGGTGCGCAGGCGGATAACAATGTCGTCTTTGAATCCCATGATCGCCGTGCTGTCGACCGCTTCTATGAACCCATCATTGAGGTCTTCACGGTAGATTTCCCAGCCCAGTTGATTGGCGTTGGCCATCGCCTTCTCGAACACCACTTCAATTGAATCGGTCAACACTACGGTCTGCAGATCTGGGTAGGCCGCCAGTTGTGCATCAATGGTTTCGGGATCTAGCGCCAGGCTGTTGCTGTCGTTACCCCTGAGTTTGACCGCCGCGCTGAAAGCAGGGGGGTCCAGCGTGTCGGTAGTGATATCGTGAATAGCGGGATTATCACCGCCCCCTCCCAGCAGGGAGAGCAGCAATACGGTGCCCGGTACTGTGAACAGCGCTCTCAGGCGAACGTCTCTGCGCCACTGGGCAAATCGTGGAAGAAATGAAACCAGCACTGCCAGTAATAGAATCACGACAGAGCCAAGGCAGCTCAGGGCATACAGTAGCAGGCCCTGCTCCCATGCACCGGCGCGCACGGTGAGCACCGCCAATGGTATTGTCACAAAAAAGCAGATCGCCAGATAACCAATCCAGTTAACCAGGCCCGGTTTACTCGTTGTATCCGTCATTAGAGACTCCAGTGTTGTCGATATCGGTATAAGAATACTACCGCCAAGCCACTCTGGCGATCCAGTCCGTTGAGACTCTCGCGCGCTTTTGTTTTACTGGAGCCGGAACCTATTATTTCAAGGGCAGGCGCGCATGGAAAAATTGATCTATCCCCTGTGGAAACCAGAGCGTGTTGATAGCGACGCGTTTCGCGATGACCTATTGCTCAAGGCGCAGGCTTGGACTGCGTTTGCGGGGGTGCGAGGGTTGCGCGTCTCGGTCGCTGATACGGCCGTTGCGGCAGGCGAACAAAGACGTATGGCAGCGATGAAGCCGCTCCCGGATGGCCTGCTTTCGGTTTGGCTGGATGCGGCTGTAGCCGAGCGAGCAACGATAGAGGCAGCGTTGGATAAAGTGGTGTCCAGGTTTCATTGCTATCTTGTTACAGAGGCAGAACCTATTCGCAATAGCCTGCATCCGGCTGCGCCTGGTGAGCGAGTGCACGGCATGTGCCATGTTGTGTTTCTACAGCGGCCGCCGCGCCTTACCGAGGATGAATGGCTGGCGATCTGGCAGGGCAGCCACACCCGAGTGGCTATTGATACCCAGTCGACCTTCGGTTACCGGCAGAACGTGATAGTGCGAGGTTTGAGTTACGCCGCTCCACCTCTGCATGCGATGATCGAGGAAAACTTTCCAGAACAAGCCATGGCGTCTCACTATGCTTTTTACAACGTGAAAGAAGGCGATGACGAGGGCATGGCAAAAAACGCTGGCGCTATGATGGAGAGTGTCAGCCGCTTTATCGACTTCGATCGCATCGATGTCATACCGATGAGCGAATACCTGTTTAAAAGCCCCGCTTGATCAGGCGCTTTGTAGTGCCCTGATGCGATCTTCCAGTGGCGGGTGGGAACGACGTAGCCCGGCTACGCCCTGTTTCAGCTGCTCGCTAATCCCAAAGGCAGTGAGTTCCCCCGGTAAATCCTGAGGTAAACCCTGCTCTTCGCGCAGGCGTTGCAGTGCGGCGATCATATGTGCGTTGCCCGCCAGTTGCCCGCCAGCGGCATCTGCCCGGTACTCCCGCCACCGGGAAAACCAGAACACAATCATGCTTGCCAGGAATCCCAGTACCAGTTCAGCCACAATGGTGACCACAAAATAGCCAATGCCATAACCTCTTTCGGTTTTGAAAACCACCCTGTCGACGGTGTGGCCGATAATTCTGGCGAGGAACATGACGAAGGTATTGACCACTCCCTGAATCAGGGTGAGGGTTATCATATCGCCATTGGCGACGTGGCCTATTTCGTGTGCCATAACCGCCCTGGCTTCTTCGGGGCGGAATCGTTGCAGCAGTCCCGCACTCACCGCTACCAAAGCGTTATTGCGGTTCCATCCAGTGGCAAAAGCGTTGGCCGCCTGTGACGGAAAAATGCCGACCTCGGGCATGCCGATACCCGACTGTTCTGCCAGTTCACGCACCGTGTCCAGCAACCATTGCTCCTCGCGGCTTTGAGGCGTTTCGATAATGTGTATGCCGGTGCCTCGCTTGGCCATCCACTTGGAGAGGAATAGAGAAATGAGAGAGCCTCCGAAGCCAAACAAAGCGCAGAAGATCAGCAGTCCTTGCAAGTTCAGGTCCACCCCATTGGCGGCAAGTATGCCGTCCAAGCCAAGCAGGTTGAAAATGATGCTGACGAGCACCAGCACCGCCATATTGGTTCCCAAAAACAGCAAAATACGCATGGATCAGGAGACTCCGTCAGGGCTCAAGTGGGCCAGTTCGTTGGCATCTGCTGGCAGCGGTTCTTCGGTCGACTCAGGTTCTTCTTCAAAACAGGGAAGGGGAATCTGACTGGGCTCTATCACCGGGTTGCCGCGCTCATCAAGCTCCGCTGCGACAGCCTCCCCGCGTAACTCAATATCCTTGGTAGAAAGTTCAAACAGCGTGTTGATGGCCTCATCCTCGTGTTTGGCCCGCAGCACTGTTTTTGGATCGCCTCCGCTCACCCACTGTTTGCTCTTGGCCCAGTAGTGTCCATGTTGATTGCGGATAACAAAAACGTTGGTCATTGCGTGTGATGTCCTTGCAGGTAAGTTGGCGGCAAGCTTAAGCGCTGCCCTGCGGTAATGCCAGAGATCCCCGCAGGCTCAGCCCACTAGTAAGTCTTTGGCCTGATTGATTTTAGCGGCCAGGTAGTCATTGCCACCGCGGTCCGGGTGTAGCTTTTGCATCAGGGTTCTGTGTGCAGCAATAATATCGTCCTTTTCAGCGGCGTCATCCAGACCGAGCACCGCCAGGGCTTCTTTGCGGCTCATGCCAGAGCTGGTGTTCGCTGACGCCTGCTGCGCGCCAAATTCGGTTTCACCGGGAAAGCGCTGCTGTAGATAACTGTCCAACAGCTGCACAGAGTCAGCATCTTCCTGTTGGCAATAAGCCAACAACTGCTCCAGTTGCTGGCGCTCCATGTCTGCCAGGTGCCAGCCCTGATATTGCCCCTTCAGTACTTCACCCGATAGTGCGCCACTGTCGTGATCCAGCTGCATGGAAAGAATGGCGCTGGCCACGGTTGAGTGCTGACCGGCACTCGGTGAACTTCGACCGAATTTAGAGGCCAGCATGGGGAAAAAACGCAACAGCGTGGGCGCCAATTGTCTAAAGGCGACTAGCAGTGCGGTTAGCGCGACCCCAATCCAGTGCATTTTGCCCGCAAGGGCTAAAATGATGACAGCGACTACCGCAATGCCCAGGCCTAATTTGATGTACTCCCCACGCCGTTTATGCGGCGGCGCAGACTGGGCGCGCTTGAACAGGATAAAAAGTGCGAAGGCGATAGCCGCCAGCAGGATTATTCGGGGCACAGGTCTCTCAGTGTTTTAGTTGCTTAAGCAGCAGTTTAGCACCCTCAGTGCCCTGCTGTTCAAGTGCCGTGAGGCCGCCTGAGGCAAAACCGGCAACCGCTCCCAGCAGCGAGGCCAGGGTACTAGAGCTGTTGCTGTCGAAGCTGGCCCAGGCGCCTTTGCTCAGGCTGGCCATGCTGGTAAAGCAGTGTTTGGCGTCGGCTAGCTGGCCCTCCTGGAAGATGAACAAGGGCAGTTTGAGCATGCCACATTGCCCCGCCAACTGGCACAGCGTATCCGCGTTTTCTTCCAATGCATCGCCGATGAATACCAGGGCTTTCAGGGAATTTTTTTGGTGTTCTGAGAGGGCGTGACGCAAGAGTCGTTCTATCTGGGTGTGGCCCCCTTCGCAGGAAACCTGGGACATTTGTCGTGCCAGTTGTTCGGAATCGGTGGTCCATTGAGCCGCTTTAAAGTCAGCAAATCCGCGAAAATAGCACAGCTGCACGCACAGGGTATTGTCTTGCTGAGCAGCCACAAACATTTCCCGTTGCAGGTGACTTGCCTGATCCCAGGTGGGTTGTCGGCTTGCAGTGGCGTCAATGGCGAATATCAGGCGGGGCTGCTGCTCGCGGACAGTGGCGATGTTCTTGCTCTTGCGCAGGAAGCGGTCTATTTCAGTACGCGAAGAGCGTCGGGAGGGGAGTCGTGCCATGTTTTTAGCTGCGCCCCTGGGCGCGCGCACTCAGTGGTTAGACTGGAGTTTACCTTTGCGGGTTAATTCTTCCAGGTAGTGCCTGCGCGCGGTGAGTTCTTCAATGGCGGCGGCCAGTTGAGTGTCGGTGACCTTCGCTTCACGCTGCTCGTTCACCAGCTGCCAAAGCTTGCGGCTGCAGAGCTCACTGGCATTAAATTCATTACTTTGTGTAGTCATTTTTCTCTCTATTTTTTCACACCCGGTAGCTGATTAAGTCTGGGCCAAACGTCTCGTCGGTGGACGATTTTGGCTTTATCCATGTATATGACAGGGATGTGACGGGGTCTAGCCGGCGGGTCCGGCGACTTGAATTTTGTGCCGGTAAGGGTGTCTACTCTATCTCAATCAACCAATAATGCAAATCTGTCTTAATTCTGGAGCTGAAATGACCCTCTTCGATATTCGTAAAAAGCGCGCAATTCCTACTACTGAAACTGCTTTGCCCGGGAGACCAGAGGCCATACCGGTGCCTGCCAGTCATTATGTGAACGGTAACACCTTGGCAGGCCCCTTCCCGGAAGGTCTACAATATGCCGTTTTCGGTATGGGCTGTTTCTGGGGTGTGGAGCGAATGTTCTGGCAACTGCCGGGCGTTTACTCCACCGCTGCCGGCTATGCCGCCGGAGTCACGCCCAATCCTACTTATCAGGAGGTGTGCAGCGGCAGGACCGGGCATAACGAAGTAGTACAAGTGGTTTATGACCCGGCGAAGATAAGCTATCAGCAGCTGCTCCAGACCTTTTGGGAAGGACATAACCCTACTCAGGGTATGCGTCAGGGCAACGATATGGGCACGCAATATCGTTCGGGAATCTATACCTTCTCAGACGAACAACTCGAGCTGGCGCAAAACTCAAAGCTCGAATTTCAGGGCGCGATCTCCAAGGCTGGATACGGCGAGATTACTACTGAAATTTTGCCAGCCCCCGAATTTTACTACGCCGAAGACTACCACCAGCAATACCTCGCGAAAAACGTGAACGGGTACTGCGGGCTTGGAGGAATCGGGGTCAGCTGCCCGACTGGCGTGATCTGATTGGAAGTCGCTGTCAAATTCATCGAGCCTCGGCTCGCTCTGCGATGCTGCATCAGACCCGTCGCAGTGCCCCTTGGGGTGGCGGTTGCATCCACAGTCTTCCATGATTTTCGCAACGCCGAACATCATTAAAGGCACTTACTGGCAAGCGTTATCGATTGAGTAAATAAGAAGTCGAGAACTGGGAGTTTGGATTCAAGCTGGATTTTTTGGATAGACGCTTAAGAATCAACAGCGCTATCTTCAATATGGATTACACAAACCGCCAGTTAACGACACTGGTGATTAACCCTAATACCGGATCGCCGACGCCGGCGACGATCAACGCCGCGGAATCGACGATTCGTGGTGTTGAGTTGGAGACGACCTGGTTGCCAGTGGAGCGCTGGATGTGCAGTTAACTCTGGCTTCTGCCGGGGAAGTACCGGCGGGCTGCCCCCGCAGTTCCCTGGTCGTCATTTCTGTTGACGAGTGCCCCAATGACCGCTCTGATGAAAATCTTCCAAGGTTGCCCCAAAAGACCTATATGTTGGCCGTTCAGTACGATTGGGAATCGGGCTTCGGTCTGTTTCAACCCAGGCTGCAAGCCAGTTTGAAGTTTGATATCGACTATTGCTTTGATTCCGCCAGTTGCAGAACCGGCCTGTGGTTGGCAGATGAACAGTTCGAGCTGAGTGGTCGTATTGGCTGGGTTTCGCCAGAGGGTAAGTGGACCGGGGGGCTTTATGGCACCAACCTGACTGATGAGGACTATTTTATTGGTGGGACTGCGCTGGTGGAATCATCGGGTATTGGCGGCTTTGTGCCGGTGGCACCGCGCATGTGCGGGTTGGAATTGCAGTACAACTTATAAGGCTTCGCTAAAACAGCCTGCCAATTAAGCTGGTGACCGCATTCTCCACCCGGAGGATGCGAGGCCCCAGGCTCACTGTCTGACAGCCAGCACTTTCCAGCTTTTCAATCTCGTAAGGTATGAAACCACCCTCTGGCCCGATAAAAAGTAGCGTTGGCATTGCGACGCCGCGCGGACAGGGGGGGTAGTCGCCAGGGTGGGCAAGTAAAGCCTGTTTGCCAGGCATGAGAACAGGTAGTTCGTCCTCTACGAAAGGCTTGAAACGTTTGTGTAGGTGAACGGCTGGCAGGCAAGTGTCGCGGGATTGCTCCAGGCCCTGTAACAGGTATTGCTCGATGGCCTCTGGTTGCAGAACCGGCGTCTGCCAGAAGCTCTTTTCTACTCGATAACTATTGATCAAGTGTAACTCTCCCACCCCAAACTCTGCTGTTGAGCGCAAAATTCTGCGCAGCATTTTTGGTCTGGGTAGCGCCACGACAAGCGTTAGAGGCAGTTTGGCAGGCGCTTGTTGATCCAGCATCGGCTCCAGTACTGCTGCATTTTTATCGATGCTGATGATGGTTGCGTTGCCTATGCCGCCATTGATCTCACCGACCCGCACGGTATCTCCGCTGTCTTTGCCATGAACAGCGAGCAAATGCTCGAGCCTGGCGCCAGTTATTTGCAGTTGACCGTTTTCGTTGCGGTCTTTGGCGGAGAACAGGAGCAGGTTCAATGGCCTTAACCTGCCCAGAGGTCGTATTCGTTGGCTGCGGTTACTTCAGCTTCAACCAGGTCACCCGGATTAAGGTCAGTGGCTCCATCGAGGAACACCTTGCCATCTATCTCTGGCGCGTCTGCCGATGAGCGCCCGATCGCTCCCTCGCTATCCACTTCGTCGATTAATATCTCGATCGTGGAGCCCAACTTTTGTTGCAGCTTGGCGGTACTAATTTCTTGCTGCAGTGCCATGAAACGCTCCCAGCGCTCCTGCTTTAATTCTTCGGGCACGTGATTCGGGAGGTCGTTGGCCCTGGCTCCCTTCACTGGTGAGTACTGGAAACAGCCTACCCGATCTAACTGGGCCTCGTCGATGAAGTCGAGCAGGATGTCAAAGTCCTTATCGGTCTCGCCTGGAAAGCCCACAATGAAGGTACTGCGCAAAGTGATATCAGGACAGACCGACCGCCAGGCCTGAATGCGTTCCAGCGACTTTTCGGCTGCGGCGGGGCGCTTCATGCGTTTGAGCACGTCAGGGCTGCCGTGTTGTAAAGGAACATCCAGATAGGGAAGTATCTTGCCCTCGGCCATGAGTGGAATGACCTTGTCCACGTGCGGATAGGGATACACATAATGAAGCCTGACCCAGACACCAAAATCAGCGAGGGCTTCGCACAGCTGTTGCATATGGGTTTTCAGCGGTCTTCCGTTCCAGAACCCGGTGCGAAATTTAGTATCGATGCCATAGGCACTGGTGTCCTGTGAAATCACCAGTAGCTCCCTCACGCCAGCGCGCACCAGTCTTTCTGCCTCTTCCATGACATCGCCGATAGGGCGACTTACCAGATCACCTCTCATGTCTGGAATGATGCAGAAACTGCAGCGATGGTTGCAGCCCTCGGATATTTTCAGATAGGCATAATGACGGGGTGTCAGCTTTATGCCTTGAGGGGGTACCAGATCAGTATAGGGATCGTGGTGTGGGTTTGGGGGTACGTATTCGTGCACAGCGCCGACTACTTCTTCATAGGCGGCCGGGCCACTCACGGCAAGTACCTTGGGGTGTAACTCCATGATCGAATTGGCATCGTCGCCCTTGCCCATGCAGCCAGTCACAATCACTTTGCCGTTTTCGCTTATCGCTTCGCCAATGGCGTCCAATGACTCCTGCTTGGCGCTGTCGATAAAACCACAGGTGTTCACCACCACGACTTCGGCGTCCTGGTAGCTGGGTACGATGTCGTAACCGTCCATCTTGAGCTGGGTGAGAATGCGTTCTGAATCCACCAGGGCTTTGGGGCAGCCCAGGCTGATAAAGCCCACCTTTTGCTTGTCCGGGTTGTTCATGGGAGCGTGTGCCCAGTTGCGAGAAGGGGCGCATTGTAACGCAGCACTCGGGCAAGATGCCAAGCGAACAGAGGCACCCTGGCGGGTGCCCTGATTTAGCTCAGGTTGGCGATCTCTTCGCCCAGTACCTGCAGGAATCGAGCACCGACTGCACCATCGATCACCCGGTGATCGCAGGCGAGAGTGGCGCTGATTCGCGTGGCAATGCCAATTTCCCCATCCTTCACCACCGGCTTTTGTTCCGCTTTACCAAGCGCAAGAATTGCACCCATAGGGGGATTAATAATGGCGGTGAAGCTGCTGACTCCAAACATGCCCAGGTTCGAGACAGTGAAACTGCCGTCACTGAGATCTTCTCGCGTCAGCTTGCCGTCTTTGGCTTTCTGGGCCAGAGCTGCCGTTGCCTGAGCAATTTCTGCAGCAGACAGGTTTTGAGCCGCGCGAATGGTCGCGGGGTATAGGCCGTCATCGGTTGCGATGGCAACGGATACGTTAGCGTCGCTGAATTGGTGAATAGCGTTATCAATCATGTTGATATTAAGTTTTGGTTCGCGCATTAATGCCTTGGAGACGCAGCTGACGATGAGGTCATTCACTGAAATGCGTGTATCGTCCGAGGCGTTGTGTGATGCCCGGTGCGCGAGCAATCCGTCCAGGTCGTATTCGACGGTCAGGTAGTAGTGGGGTATTTCCTGCTTTGCTTCGGTGAGGCGCTTGGCAATTGTCTGGCGTGTCGCAGACAGGGGAATGACTTCAACATTAGCGGCGGTGCCGCCCGCATCGCCTGCGCTGGCAGCAGCGCGAACATCATCTTCGGTGATGCGTCCGCGACGCCCGGTACCGGTAACCCCATTCAGGTCGACTTCGAGCTCCTGGGCGAGATTGCGTACCGCGGGGGTCGAGCGCGTTGCTGCATCGCCACCCGGCGCCGCTGCAGGGGCACTGGCCTCTGCTGGTTTAGCTTCTGCAGACCCACTTTCAGCGGCGCCCGAAAAGTCAGCAATAAACGCGTCGATGGCGGCATCATCAATGGCAGCATCAGCGATGATGCCCAACAAGGCGCCCACCGGATGAGCGTCGCCTTCTTCGGCGACGATACGGCGTAATACCCCATCAACCGGCGATTCCCAGACGTTTACGATCTTGTCAGATTCCATTTCAAGGATTTCTTCACCTTTGGTGACGCTATCGCCCACCGCTTTGTTCCAGACATTCACGGTGCCTTCGATCATTTCAATGCCCCACTTGGGCACTGCAATGGCGTAAATCTCGCTCATGCCATGGTCCCCTTGATTGCGGCGATGATTTTGCTCGAGTCTGGTATGTAGGAAGCTTCCAACTCAGGAGAGAAGGGGGTAGGGCTGTGCGGCGCACAAACCTGCTTGATCGGACCCTTGAGCGAGCTAAATGCTTTGTCTGCGGCAAGCGCGGCGATATCGGCAGTTAGGCCGCAGCGAGGTGGTGCCTCGTCCACTACCACCAGTCTGCCGGTGGCCTCGACACTCTCAAGAATTGCGTTGGTGTCCAGCGGCGAACTGGTGCGTGGATCAATGAGGTCGCAGCTGATGCCTTCGGCTTCCAGTGCGTCGATCGCCTGGGCAGCCTTGGGTACCATCTGGCCGAAGGCAACGACGGTGCAGTCGTCGCCCTCACGCAAAAAGGAGGCTTCTCCAAAGGGAATGGTATACATCTCGTCGGGGACTTCGCAGGCCTCTTGGTAAAGTACCTTGGGTTCGAAGAACAGTACCGGGTCATCGTCCTGAATGGCTTGAAGCATCAAACCTTTGGCGTCGTAGGCGTTGGAAGGAATAACGACCTTCAGCCCTGGAAAGGAAGTCATCACCTGGTACATAGACTGACTATGCTGACCCGCGGCGCTAAAGCCACCGCCGGCGGCAAAGCGAATCACCGCAGGACAGCGGCTTTTGCCACCAAACATGTAGCGAAACTTGCCCATTTGGTTGACGATCTGGTCCATGCAAACGCCAATAAAATCGGCGAACATAATTTCAGCGACAGGCCTCATGCCCATGAGTGCGGCACCCGAGGCTGCGCCCACGATCGCCGACTCGGAAATGGGGGTATCGATACAGCGGTCTGGTCCAAAGGCCTGGTAGAGGCCTGATGTAACGCCAAAGACGCCGCCCACGGTTCCGGTTTCACCCGGCGCACCGTTGCAGCCGGCTACATCTTCACCAATGACGAATACTGAGTCGTCGGCTGCCATCGCCTGGTGCAGGGCTTCGTTGATGGCATCTCGCATTGTTTTCTCGGCCATGATTATTCTCCCGGTTTCAGCTGGCTGCGCCATAGTTGATGTAAACGTCAGCAGTTACCTGCTCTGGTGTTGGTCGTGCAGCAGCCTTGGCATCGACAACGGACTGCTCGATGACTGCCATTACCTCGGCATCGACTGCGTCCAGCTCTTCCGCTGATATCTCACCGGTTTCCGCCATGCGAGCGCGGAAATTTTTCAGGCAATCAGAGTTCTCTCGCAAGTCCTCTAGTTCACCCTCGGCGCGATAGTATTGTGGGTCGCCGACAAAGTGACCGTGGAATCGTCCTGTCTCCGCGAAAACTCCGGCGGGGCCTTTGCCTGAGCGGGCGTGTTCGATGGCTTTGCCTGCAGCTTCATAAACGGAGAAAAAATCAGCACCGTCCGCTTCAAATACCGGGAATCCAAACGCTTCAGTACGGGCTTTTAAATCGTCACAACCGACGGCATAACTGATGTTGGTGTGTTCCGAGTAATAGTTGTTTTCGATGACAAATACGGCAGGAACTTCGAGCACAACCGCGAGATTCATAGCCTCGAAGCAGGTGCCCTGGTTGACAGAGCCATCGCCAGAGAACGAAATGGCGACCTTGCCATTTTTGCGGATCTTGGCGGCCAGTGCTGCGCCTACAGAAATGGGAGGCCCGCCGGCAACGATTCCGTTTGCGCCCAGGATGCCTTTGTCGACATCGGCAACGTGCATGCTGCCGCCCTTGCCTTTGCAAAGGCCTTCAGAGGAACCCCAGAGTTCTTTCATCATCCCCGGTACGTCCGCGCCTTTGGCGATACAGTGCCCGTGTCCCCTATGGGTGCTGATGATGGCGTCTTCATCGGAGAGATGCTCACAAATGCCGACGGCATTGGCTTCCTGTCCAGTGTAAAGGTGGGTGAAGCCAGCGATCTGGCCGTTCATGATTTCGGTGTGAGCGCGCTCTTCAAATTCGCGGATGGTTTTCATCATGCGATATGCGCGCAGCAGGTCCTCTTTGTCCAGGCTCATGCTGATCTCCTCATTGGATCGTGTAAGTTGGCTTGTTATTTGTATGCGTTGGAACCGGGCGCTTATAGCGTATTCATTGCCCAGCGGATGCCACGGCGCAATAACTCGTAGTACTCCGTGGTTTTCCAGGCGCCGAACTCGGGCTCTGGATATTCTTCAATATGGGGCTGCATATCGTACTTGCCGCGACAGTGCCCCAGGGTTAAATAAAGTACTTCGCCGTCACCGTAGGGGCGAAGATACATACACGACCGGGGTTCATCGCTGGTCCATTGATCGTGTACAAAGGATTCGGTGACGCCGTTCCAATGGGTGTGCAACAGCATAGTTTGCTCACCGTGATGTTCGCTCAGGTAGAGTTCGTCATCCACAGTAAAGGTTGAGATGTCCTTGACCAATGGATGGTCGGGCGCACTCACTTCTACATCATAGGGTTGTATAGGCGGGTGGGAGAGAAACTGGCTACCTAACATATCCATGAAAGCGTCATTCTCACGCGGACAATCAACGCTGCCATCCTCCAGGAAACGCAGAATGGAATTGGTGCCGTGCAGTGCAAACCAGCGACCACCAGCTTGCATGTATTCGCACAGCTTTTCGGTCTCCGCAGCGCTGGGCATGACGTCGCAGGTGTACGTGATGACAAAATCTGCCGCGCAAATAGTTTCTATGTCTGAATAGTCAGCGCCTACTGATACTTTCAGACGCGGCTGATCTGCCAGGAGTTTCAGTATCTCCAGGCGGGCATAGTCGATATTGTGATACTTGCCGCCGGCTACGAAGTAGACGTCTAATCTGTCGCTTTTTCCCATCGTTATTATGTCGTCCCGCACAAAGGTTGAGTTTGCTGTATCGAAGGCCTGGATATTGGACTCTGCAGGAGCGACCAACCGGTTCTCGAACAAATGACATCTATTAGGTGTGGAGGGAAACTATCATGGCCCTTGAATTAAAACAAACACAATTGACTGTTTTTTTGCCCATGATTCCAAGCGCAAAACTTGTGCAGTCTGATGCGGGTTCTTAAACTGATGGCCTTTAGCCTGGAGTGTATCAATGAGCGTATCGATCGTGACACAGGGGCGCATCACTGTGATCACCCTGAGTCGCCCGCAAGTACGAAACGCGGTAGACGGGCCAACCGCTAGCGCTCTGGCAGAGGCGTTTCACGCTTTTGATCGGGATGAGGGTAGTGATGTGGCGGTATTTTACGGCGCTAACGGCACGTTCTGTGCGGGTGCCGACCTTAAAGCCGTTGCGGCCCAGGAGGGCATTAATCCCCTTTCGGAGCTTGGAAATGGCCCTATGGGGCCTTCGCGCATGTTACTTGGCAAGCCGGTGATTGCTGCGATTTCCGGCCATGCGGTCGCCGGTGGTTTGGAGTTGGCGCTGTGGTGTGATTTGAGAGTGGTGGAGCAAAATGCGGTGATGGGAGTGTTCTGCCGACGCTGGGGTGTCCCGTTGATAGATGGGGGAACGGTGCGTTTGCCCCGATTGATCGGTCATAGTCGGGCCATGGATTTGATCCTCACCGGACGCCCGGTTTCTGCCGATGAGGCGCTGTCCATGGGTTTGGCCAACCGGGTTGTTCCTGACGGGGGTGCGCTGCAGGCTGCTCTATCATTGGCAGAGCAATTAGTGGGCTTTCCCCAGAACTGCCTGCGCTCTGATCGACTCAGCGCCTGCGAGCAATGGGACCTGCCCTACCCGGAGGCAATGGCGAACGAGTTTAGCCGCGGCGTGCAGGTCATCGATTCAAAGGAGACAGTGACAGGCGCAGCGAGGTTTGCGTCTGGCAAGGGCAGGCATGGAAATTTCGAGGATATATAAGTTCAATCCGGGGAGTAGTGACGTTGCGTGATGATCTGTTAATAGAGGCCGACGACCTGCTGGCTGAGCGGGACGCGGTCATTGTTGACTGCAGGTTCTCGCTTGCAGACCCACTAGAAGGCAGCAGGCTCTACCAGACCGGTCATATCCCGGGGGCGCACTACCTGGATCTGAATCAGGATTTGTCGTCTCCGGTGCAGCAGCAGGGTGGTCGCCACCCTCTGCCGGACCCGCTGTTGCTGGCGGAGCGCCTGGCAGTTTGCGGGATCGGACCCACGACAAGCGTAATAGCTTACGATGACACCCGCTTGGCCTATGCCTCAAGGTTGTGGTGGCTGATGCGCAGTATGGGTTACTGTCAGCCGAAGCTACTGAATGGCGGCTACCGAGCCTGGTTGGAAGCGGGCGGTGTGCCAGCAGTAGGTGAAATTGCTGTGAGCAAGGTTGCCACTGGCGGAGGTAGTCTGACAGGCTTTTGTGATATTGATGGTCTGCGTGCCCTGCAATCCGAGGGCTGCACGCTGGTGGATTCTCGAGAGGAGCGACGTTATCGGGGGTTGGAAGAGCCTATTGACCCCGTGGCTGGACATATCCCCGGCGCGGTCAATCATCCCTGGCAAAGTGTCACCGATCAGCAGGGCAGGGTTTTATCTGAGCAGGAGCTACGTGTTCATTGGGGGGAGAGCCTGGAAGCAGAGTCATTGGTGATTTATTGCGGTTCCGGTGTCACCGCCTGTGTGAACCTGTTTTCCCTCGCTTTGTTGGGCAGGGATGACCCTGTTCTCTATGCGGGTAGCTGGAGCGATTGGTGCAGCCGTTTGTAAGCCGCTTCAGTTTGCAATATTCGGACTAGGCCACAGGCCATCCCTACGTTAAAATGCGCGCCCTTTAATCGAACCGGGCCGAACTATGCTTGAGATCAACCCCCAGATTCAAACGTTGAAAGACATCGAGGCACGTACCGACGTGCTTAGGGGGTATCTTTGACTTCGCTAATCGCAAGGAACGCCTCGCAGAAGTAGAGCTGGAGCTGGCAGAGCCTAGTGTTTGGGACGACCCGAGCCGCGCTCAGGAATTGGGCCGTGAGCGCTCGTCACTGGAAACTATCGTACTCACCATTGAGAAGTTGGAAGGTGGCGCGACGGACGCTGCTGACTTACTTGAGATGGCTGCCGCAGAAGATGACCTGGATACGTTAACGGAAGTTATCTCTGAAATTGATGCCCTTGTCGCTCAGCTGGAACGACTGGAATTTCGCCGGATGTTCGATGGCGAAATGGATGCCAATAATGCGTTCCTTGATATTCAGTCTGGTTCAGGTGGTACTGAGGCACAGGACTGGGCCGAAATGATGCTCCGCATGTACCTCCGCTGGGGCGAGGCGAAGGGCTTCAAAACTCAGCTCATGGAGGCATCCGCAGGCGATGTGGCAGGCATCAAGAGCGCGACGATCAAGTTTGAAGGCGAGTACGCGTTTGGTTGGCTGCGCACCGAGACAGGTGTCCACCGTCTGGTCCGCAAGTCACCTTTTGATTCCGGTAATCGCCGACATACCTCGTTTTCTTCGGTCTTTGTGTCTCCGGAAATCGATGACAATATCGAAATTGAGATTAACCCCGCTGACCTGCGGGTTGATACGTATCGCGCCTCTGGTGCTGGTGGGCAGCACGTTAACAAGACCGACTCTGCCGTACGCCTTACCCACAACCCTACTGGCATTGCAGTGCAGTGCCAGACCGAGCGCTCTCAGCACCAGAACAGGGACAACGCCATGAAGCTGTTGCGGGCGAAGCTTTATGAGATGGAAATGCTCAAACGCAATGAAGAGAAGCAGGCCATGGAAGATGGCAAGGCAGATATTGGGTGGGGCAGCCAGATTCGTTCTTACGTGCTCGATGATGCCCGCATCAAGGATTTGCGCACTGGCGTAGAAACAAGAAATACCCAGGCGGTGCTCGACGGCAGCCTGGATCAGTTTATAGAGGCTTCGCTAAAGAGCGGGCTTTAACCTACCAGACCTTTTTCCCGCCTGCACTGAGATGAAGGCGGGCAAGTGTTGAGAGTAAAAGAGTATGAGTGAGCAGAACAAGGCACCCGAAGCGCAGGATGAGAACAAGCTGATTGCAGAGCGTCGCGCCAAACTGGACGCTATTCGCGAGAAGCGCAATGCGTTCCCCAATGATTTTCGTCGCACCGGCGAGGCCCACCAGCTGCAACAAGAGTACGGTGAGTCCTCCAAGGAAGAACTGGAGACGGCGGATAAGCACTTCTCGGTGGCCGGTCGACTGATTCGCAATCGCGGCTCCTTTTTATTGATCCAGGACGGCTCTGATCAGATTCAGCTGTATGTCAATCGCAAGGGTTTGGATGAGGAAACTCTCGCCGAGATAAAATCCTGGGACCTGGGTGATATTGTTGCCGCCAGTGGTCCTCTGCATAAGTCTGGCAAAGGTGATCTGTATATCAATATGGAGCAGGCGCGGCTGTTAACCAAAGCGCTCAGGCCGTTGCCCGACAAGTATCATGGGCTCTCGGATCAGGAGATGCGTTACCGTCAGAGATATGTGGACCTGATCGTTAACGAGGAGTCGCGCAAGGTGTTTCGCACTCGCTCGCGCATTATCGCGTTCATTCGAGACTATATGATGGAGCGGGGATTCATGGAGGTAGAAACGCCCATGATGCAGGTGATTCCCGGCGGAGCTGCGGCCAAGCCCTTTGTCACTCATCACAACGCGCTGGACCAGGATATGTACTTACGTATTGCGCCCGAGCTGTACTTAAAGCGCCTTACCGTGGGCGGATTCGAACGCGTATTCGAGATCAATCGCAGTTTTCGCAATGAAGGTTTGTCTACCCGACACAACCCGGAATTTACCATGCTCGAGTACTACTGGGCTTACGGTGCCTTTGAGGATGCGATGGACCTCACTGAAGATATGTTGCGCAAGCTGACCCAGGAAGTGATTGGCAGTACTACCGTGGAGTACCAGGGAGGTAGCTACGACTTCTCCCAGCCTTTTGTTCGGTTGTCGGTGTTTGATGCCATCTTGCAATACAACGCAGACATCAGCGCAGAGGATCTTGCTGATGAGGGCAAGGCAAGAGATATCGCCAAGGGGCTGGGCATTGCATTAAAGGAGAGCTGGGGGCTCGGTAAGGTGCAGATCGAAATATTTGAGAAGACCGTAGAGCACTTGCTGGACCAGCCAACCTTTATCACCCGTTATCCAACCGAGGTCTCGCCCCTGTCCCGGCGTAACGACGACGATCCGTTTGTCACCGACCGCTTTGAATTTTTTATTGGCGGTCGCGAGTTGGCCAATGGCTTCTCCGAGTTGAATGACCCCGAAGATCAGGCGGAGCGTTTTCTGGCACAGGTCGCAGAGAAGGATGCCGGTGACGATGAGGCTATGCATTACGACGCCGATTATATTCGTGCGCTGGAGTATGGACTTCCGCCTACCGTGGGTGAGGGCATTGGTATTGATCGCCTGGTCATGTTTCTTACCGACTCAGCCTCTATTCGCGATGTGCTTTTATTTCCTCACATGCGACCGGAATAGAGCCACTGGGGTGCGAATGGCACGTTGAATAGGCTACACTCTCTTTTTTTGCCGAGATGAGGAAGGACTTTTTGTTCTCACGCTCCCTTTCGTTGACGGGTATTGCCTCGATATTGCTGATTCTGCAGGCTTGTGGGCAAACCCCCGAAAAGCCAGCGGTGCCTGCTTCTGAACAGGTGCCCGAGATCACGCTGAACCTGCCTGCAGACGCGGGATGCACCTGCGTAGAGCCGGTAGTGCGTGACTACACATTTCTTGATAAGGGCTTTGCCGCGCTCGCCGACGGTGACTACGAGGGCGCGATAGAGTATTTCGAGCGCTATCGACGGCTGGACTCTTCGGCCGAGGCCAATTGGGAGGCGGGTATTGCCGTCACCTTCATAAAGTCGCTGGAGGAGAGTCCGTTCTTTGATCCCCGTGGCGCCCGCAGGAGTTATCGCGACCTCTATACCCAGAACTGGCAATCCATGGAAGTTCACCAGCAAACGCTACTTCTGCAGCAAGCGCTAGAAAACTTCAGGCTCATGCATCGCCGGCAAGTCGATGTGGAGCGCAGTAACGCTGTTTTGAAGGAGGATCTCGAGAAACGCGATGAAGCGATTAAGCGACTTCGAGAGTTAACTCTGGGTCAGAAGGGAGCAGCACAGTAAAAGTAGAGCCGTTACCGGGCTGACTTTCCACGCGGATGGTTCCCCCCATCAATTGACAGTAATCCCTGCAAATCGCCAGCCCCAGACCCGTGCCTCCATAATTGGCGCTGGTAGAAGCATCCGCCTGTACGAAAGCCTCAAACACCTGATTTTGTTGGTCCTCATTCATCCCGATTCCGGTATCGCGGACAGCAATTTCGACCCAGCCGGGATGCTCCTCAGGCTCGGTGGCAAGTACAGTAATGTACCCGGCATTGGTGAACTTACAGGCGTTGCTCAGCAGGTTAGTGAATATCTGTCGAAACTTGGCAGCGTCATTATAGAGAGTCGGCAGCGACTCAAAATCAGGTTTTTCCAGCTGATTGTTGCGTTCCCGCAATTGCGGGGTGATAGAGTCACACGCCTGCTCCAGGAGTTCACCGGGCTGGAATGTTTCGCAGTGCAGCGCCATTTTGCCGGTTTCTATCTTGGACAAGTCCAGAATGTCGTTAATCAGGGTGAGTAGTTGCCTGCCCGAGCGAATAATTTTATCAAGGTCTTGTTGGAATTGAGGTCTGTCGACCTCTCGTTCATCCGATAGCTCGTCGTGCAGCATTTCCGAATAGCCGATAATGGCGTTCAGGGGCGTTCGTAATTCATGGGACACATTGGCAAGAAACATGCTCTTGGCTGCACTGGCATCGTCAGCGGCGTCCCTGGCTTTGCTTACGTCGTACATAGCGTTACGCAACTTGTCTGACATTTCATTAAATGCGTTAGCCAGATCCCCCAGTTCGCCACTGTCGTCGATATTCTCTATTCGGTAGCTCAAATCGCCGCTGCCGATTCGCTCGGTGCCTCGTTTGAGGTGCTTGAGTGAGTGATTGGTGTAGCGGACGAGGAAAAAGCCGAGCATAGCGGTCAGGAAAATAGACGCGATAAAGCCAATAACGGTAATGCGGTCGGTTAGTGCAATGGTGCGATCGATAATGTTGGCCCGCTGTGTGGCGATGAAGGCCTGGCGTTGTTCAAGCTCCTTCAGACGCTGACTGGCCGCAATGTAGGGCACAGGATCATCGACCGTAGAGAGGTAATCGGGGTTGTTGTAGTTTTGATAAAAGCGCGACCATTCCTCAAGCAGAACGTTACTGCTTTCATCCAGTCGGTCGTAGTGCAAGCGCGTGACATCATGGCTTAGCTTGCCTAACTGTTGAATGCGCAAGCGAATGTCATCAATTTGTTCCCAGGCCTGTTTGGTCTCGTCGTCATCCAGCTGATCGCCCGCATTGGTGCGAATGGTGGACAGCACCAAAATGGTTTGTCGCTGGTCGTTGAGTAGCCCCTCGACCTCGGTGGATAAGCGGGCAGCGGTGACCGAGTTGCGATAAGCCTCCATGCTTTCGTTTCGGGCAAAACTGCCCCAAAAGTGAGTGCCCACGTTGATCGCGAACAAAATCAAAATGGTGATCAGTGACAGCGTTAATCGGCGGCGTAAACTCATGGGTGTTTTAGGAGGTCCTTAACAGTTGCCGGTCAGTTTTTCTATTTTGATCAGTAAGCCCGGAAAATCCACCGGCTTGGTGGCGTAATCGTCACATCCGGCCTCCAGCGCGTTCAGCCGATCTGCATCTGAGGCATGCGCGGTCAGGGCTATTATCGGAATGTGCTTGATCGTGTCATCTGCACGAGCCTGGCGGCAGGCGGTCCATCCATTCAGGATTGGCAGGTTCATATCCATCAACACCACCGCCGGCTTTTCGCTGCGCATCAGGTCCAGTGCTTGCTGGCCGTCTGCCGCGGAAACCACCTCCTTGCCGGCGCGAACCAGTCGACGAATGAGCATATCCCGATTCAGTTCATTGTCTTCTACCAGCAGGATTGTTCCCGTCATTGGTCACTCTCCAGTATTTGGTGAACCTGCAGTAACTCGTCTATGCCCTTGACCTTGAGTTCACGGCTGTCGCCAGTGCGATACTGATTGTTCAGGGATTGCAGGGTGCTGTCGGCGATCAGAATTTCGCCGCCAGCGGTGACATCCTCAATGCGCGAGGTCACATTCATGGCGTGGCCAACGAATCCGTATTTGCTGCGACGCTCTGAACCGATATTGCCGGCGATAACGTCACCGGTATTAAGTGCAATACCAGTGGTGATTTCCGGTAGCCCATCTTCCCGGTTAAGTCGGTTTATTTCTTCCATTGCAGCCTGCATTTCCAATGCGCACTGCGTTGCCCGGTCTGCGTCGTCGTCGCGGTATTGCGGCGCGCCGAATACGGCGAGAATGGCATCCCCGATAAATTCATCAATGGTCCCATGATAGGCCATGATGATGTCTGTCATGGCGGCCAGGTAGCGATTGATCAAGGAAACTACCTGGGCGGGCTCCAGCTGTTCGCTGAGGGAGGTAAACCCACGAATATCAGACATCATTATGGTGACCCGTCGCAGGTCGCCGCCCAGTTCAAGGCCTTCGGGACGTTCGAGAATATCAGTCACAATTTCGTCAGACAGGTAGCGACCAAAGGTGGCGCGAATAAACTTTTCATTGCGCTCAAGCTGCTGTCGATAGAGTTGTTCCCGATCGTGCCAGCGCTTGCGCTCAATACCGGCTTTAATTCGCGCCTGCAGCAGCACCGGGTTGAAAGGTTTGAACAGGTAGTCGTCAGCTCCAGCCTCGATACATTCAATAATTCCATCCATGTCCTGGCGCCCCGAGATGATGATGACCGGTGTCGCTCTCCACTCGGGATGTTCTTTAATTCGCCGCAACACCTCTCTGCCGTCCATGTCTGGCATCACCAAATCCAGCAGGACCACGTCGACATCTGCCTGATCCAGGCTGCGCAGAGCTTCTTCACCGCCCGCAGCGGTGACCACGATGTGTCCCGAACGGGACAGGTAGCGCGCCACTAGCTCCCGGTTTTCCTGCAGGTCGTCCACCGCCAGTATAAAGCCGGGTTCAGTGGTGATAGTGCGCTGAGTTGCCGACGCGGGTTCCGAGGTGTCACCGCCACTGTTAGCCGCCTGAATGCCTTTAAGTAGTCGGGTTAGTGCGGAGTCCAGTTCGGCGTGCTCGGTGGCGAGGTCTTCCCTGAGCATTTCTCCATAACCGCGAATAGCCGACAGCACATTCATCAGGTCATGGCGATTGGGTGCTGACTGCTGCAACATTTCGTCCAGCTTTGCCGAGCCGTCGAACAGGTGAGCGAAATCCTCACGTTGACTATCGGCCAGTTGATCTTCGAGCGGATTGTAGAGCTCGCGCAGCTCTGCCATTGCACGCAATAGCAGGTCGCTCCAAAGGGTGGTGCTTTGGCTTGAACTGGTGGTCACAGCGCGAAGACTTCCTTTTTATTTACCATGGCTGAGTATAACGAGGTCATTGGCGTTGTGGTAATTGGGTTTTCATTCGTCTGTAGAGTAGAGCAGCTGCGATTTTTGCTGACATAAGGTGCGTTTTTGCGAAACTTTAGGTTACTATTATCCATATAGCTACAGGGAACAAAGCTAACAGGGGATCAGGTACATCAATGTTGCAGCAAGTTGAAATATTTCAGGGTCTTTCTCAGGAAGAGCTCGAAGCGCTGGCGGCGAGCAGTAGCAGCCGTTCCTTTCCCAAAAATACGGTAGTTATTCATGAGAATGACCCAGCGGATTCGTTGTTCATTATTGAGAGCGGCAAGGTAAAGGTTTACTGCTCAGATAAAAACGGCAAGGAATTCATCATGAATACCCAGGGGGCCGGCGACTATTTTGGAGAGCTTGCCCTGCTCGATGACTCCACCCGCTCGGCTTCTGTTCGCACCGTTGAGAAATCGAGCTTCTGCATTGTCTATAAAGAGGATTTTAACCGGGTCCTCGATCAGCACCCCAATATTGGTCGCCAGCTGGTAAAAAATCTGTCTCAGCGCGTGCGTAAGTTGACTGCCGATGTAAAGAGCCTGGCCTTGCAAGATGTCTATGGCCGAGTGGCCAATGTGTTAATGGACTTATCCGAGGAGCGCGGCGACGGCACGCTGTATATTCCCGAAAAGCTGACCCAGCAAGACATCGCGGATCGCGTTGGGGCGTCTAGAGAGATGGTGGCACGCATTCTCAAAGACCTGACCATTGGCGAGTACATCCGCTTTGAGGGACGCCACATCATCATCAATACCCGTTTGCCGGCTAAGTACTAGCGGGAAGTAAAATTAAAAGCCCCGGTCTGGTGATCGGGGCTTTTTTTTGTCTGTTGTTCTACCGAGCACAGCCGCGACTTACTCTTCTGCCTCTATTCGGTCGACTGTGACCCCAAGCCTGCCCTTGGCCAACCTTGTTTCCAATTGAGTGCCGACCTCGACCTCGCTGGCATCGGTTAAAACTTTGCCATTAGTGTCGGTCACAATGGCATAGCCCCTGGCGAGGGTGCTCAGTGGGCTGAGAGAGTCGAGCATCTGCGCCAGATGGGCCAGGCGGCTTTTCGAGTCCTGGAGTTTTGACTGCATCGCCGCTTCCATGCGCTGTTGCAGGTTGCCCAGCTCCTTGCGCATTTGCACAATCCTGGGCAGTGGGGAATGGGCCTGCAGACGAGACTCCAGTAAAGCCAACTCGCTCTTTTTACGGGACAACAGATTTTTCTGAGCCAGAATCAGCCGCTGTTCCAGATCGTCAAGGCGCTGCGACTGCTCGCGCAGCTGGGCTCCGGGGTGTTTGAGGCGGGCTCGCAAATGATCCAACCGCGTTTGTGCATCGGCTATCTTGCGTCGGATAAGGCGCACCAGTTCCGCTTCCAGTTTCGCCAGGCGCTCCATTTGCTCGCGCTGATCAGGGCTCAGTAACTCTGCCGCGGCGGAAGGTGTTGCTGCACGTTGGTCGGCCGCCATGTCGGCAATGCTGAAATCCACTTCATGGCCCACTGCTGACACAATGGGAAGTGCACTGTCGGCGATCGCTCGCGCCACGATTTCTTCGTTGAATGCCCACAGGTCTTCCAGTGAGCCGCCGCCGCGACCGACGATCAGGGCGTCCAATTGTATTTCTCCGGCCTCTTGCCAGCGATTAGCGCGGTTGATCGCTTCGGCAATTTCACCTGCGGCCCCTTCGCCCTGGACCGCTACTGGCAAAATAGAGACTTCGATGGCGGGGCAGCGTCTTTTCAGTACGGTGAGGATGTCGTGAATGGCGGCCCCGGTGGGCGAGGTGATCACGCCCAGGTGCGAGACGCTCTCAGGCAATGGCTTTTTGCGTTCAGGCTGGAAAAGACCCTCTGCCAATAGCTTGGCCTTTAATTGTTCAAAAGCCGCTTGCAGAGCGCCGGCTCCTGCTTGTTCCATGTGCTCTACAAGGAGTTGGAACTCTCCGCGACCTTCATAGAGGGAAACACGGCAGCGCATGCGGATGTGATCGCCGTTGCCGGGGGTGAAGCGCAGTCGCTGGTTGCGCCCTTTAAACATGGCGCAGCGGACCTGGGCATTGCCGTCCTTTAGCGAGAAATACCAGTGTCCGGAGGAGGGGACGACGAAGTTGCTCACTTCGCCCTCAACCCAGACAAAGTCAAAATGACTCTCCAGCAGGCTTCTGGCTTGCCGGTTCAACTGGCTGACGGTCAGCGCAGGGGGCGATGTAGCGGTTTGGAATGAGTTAGACAACGAGAACTTCTATTTACGGACAGAGCAGCAAAAAGTTATAATTGCACGTTTAACTCAAAGCTGCCAGCCGGAGACTCCTCAATGCTGCGAATTGCCCAGGAAGCCCTTACCTTCGACGATGTACTGCTGCTGCCCGGCTATTCGGAAGTGGTTGCCACGGATGTTTCGCTGAAGTCGAGGCTAACTCGTGAGATCGAGTTAAATATTCCGCTGGTATCGGCCGCGATGGATACGGTGACCGAGGCTCGCTTGGCCATAGCCATGGCGCAGGAAGGCGGCATTGGCATCATTCATAAGAGCATGACAGTCGCTGAGCAGGCAGAGCAGGTTCGCAAGGTCAAGAAATACGAAAGTGGGGTGGTGAAGGACCCCATAACTATCGAACAGGGCGCTACCATCGCCGCTCTGATCGAATTGACAACCTCCCACGGAATCTCGGGTGTGCCCGTGCTCGATGGCGAAGACCTGGTGGGTATTGTGACTCGCAGGGACCTGCGCTTCGAATCAGACCACAGCAAACTGGTTTCCGACATCATGACGCCCAAGGAAAAGTTGGTCACGGTGAAAGAGGGTGCCGGCTCGGCAGAAGTTCAGGGATTACTCCATCAGCACCGAATCGAAAAGATTCTGGTGGTGAACGACGCCTTTGACCTGACCGGCATGATTACAGTGAAGGATTTCGATAAGGCTGAGAATTTCCCCGACGCCTGTAAAGACTCTTTCGGTCAATTGCGCGTGGGCGCTTCGGTAGGCACCAGTCCCGACACCGATGATCGGGTAGAAGCATTGATCAATGCCGGTGTCGATGTGTTGGTGGTGGACACGGCTCACGGACATTCACGCAATGTTATCGACCGGGTAAGAATGATTAAAAGCGCTTACCCGTCCATGCAAGTGATTGGTGGCAATATCGCCACTGGTGAGGCTGCAGTAGCACTGGCTGACGCCGGTGCCGATGCGGTGAAGGTCGGTATTGGCCCTGGCTCTATCTGTACCACTAGAATTGTGACTGGCATCGGTGTTCCCCAGATTACTGCTATTGCCAACGTGGCTGCAGCGCTCGCCAGTCGTGGTATTCCACTGATCGCAGACGGTGGTATTCGCTTCTCTGGTGATATCGCCAAGGCTTATGCCGCCGGTGCTCATTCGGTGATGATGGGCAGTATGTTTGCCGGGACCGAGGAAGCGCCCGGCGAGGTTGAGCTTTATCAAGGGCGAACTTACAAGGCTTATCGTGGCATGGGTTCGTTGGGAGCCATGTCTCAGACCCAGGGCTCTTCAGATCGTTATTTCCAGGACTCCAGCAAAGGCGCCGAGAAACTGGTGCCAGAAGGTATAGAAGGCCGCGTGCCCTACAAGGGCCCGGTAACTGCAATTGTTCACCAGTTGATGGGCGGCGTGCGGTCAGCCATGGGTTACACGGGCAGCATCGATATGGATACCATGCGTAGTCAGCCAGAGTTTGTGCGGGTGACCTCTGCCGGCATGTCTGAAAGCCACGTGCACGACGTCTCAATCACCAAGGAAGCGCCCAACTACCCGGTGCGTTAACGCTATAAAGGATTTGCTCTCGAGGTGGGGTAACCCGCTTCGGGCTTAATATCCCATTCAGGAAATGCCATGAGCGCAGATATACACGCCCGGAAAATTCTCATTCTGGATTTCGGTTCCCAGTACACCCAGTTAATTGCCCGCAGGGTGCGCGAGGTGGGTGTCTACAGTGAAATCCGAGCGTTTGATATGAGCGATGAAGACATTCGCGAGTACAACCCCAGTGGCGTCATTTTATCCGGTGGCCCCGAATCAGTCGCGGCAGCGGGTTCCCCGAGGGCGCCGCAGCTTGTTTTTGAATTGGGCGTGCCTGTTCTGGGTATCTGCTACGGGATGCAGACGATGGCCGAGCAATTTGGCGGCACTGTGGCCTGTTCAAATGTCAGCGAGTTTGGTTATGCGCAGATTCGCCAGGTAGGCAATGGCGGTTTACTCCACGATATACGCGACCACATCGATGATCACGGCAAGGGTTTACTCGATGTGTGGATGAGTCATGGGGATAAGGTCGTGGGGCTTCCCGATGATTTCCAATTGATTGCCGAAACAGAAAGCTGTCCTATTGCCGGCATGGCCCACAAGGAAAAGCCGTTTTATGGTATCCAGTTTCACCCGGAAGTAACCCACACCGTGCAGGGTAAACGTATTTTCGAGCACTTTGTGCTGGAGCAGTGCGATTGCGAGCCCCTGTGGACTCCCGCCAATATTGTCGAAGATGCCATTGCCCGGGTGCGGGCAACCGTGGGCAGCGACAAGGTATTGCTGGGACTTTCAGGTGGAGTTGACTCGTCGGTCGTTGCTGCCCTGTTGCACAAGGCTATCGGTGATCAGTTGACCTGTGTCTTCGTTGATAACGGCTTACTTCGCCTGAATGAGGGCGATCATGTGATGGACATGTTCGCCAGCAATATGGGCGTGACGGTTATCCGTGCCGATGCCGAATCGCTTTTCCTCGGCAAGTTGCAAGGCGAGGCCGACCCCGAGAAAAAGCGCAAGATTATTGGCAATACGTTTATCGATATATTCGATGAACAAGCAACCAAGTTGCAGAACGTTAATTGGCTGGCACAGGGAACAATATACCCCGATGTTATAGAGTCAGCAGGTGCTAAAACCGGCAAAGCTCATGTGATCAAGTCTCACCACAACGTGGGTGGACTGCCAGACGACATGAACCTCGAACTGGTTGAACCACTGCGTGAGTTGTTCAAGGATGAGGTCAGGAAAATTGGCCTGGAACTGGGTTTACCTTACGACATGGTTTACCGCCACCCCTTCCCCGGCCCCGGTCTGGGTGTGCGCATTCTGGGGGAGGTCAAAAAGGAGTATGCAGACCTGCTACGCGAGGCCGATGCTATCTTCATTGAAGAGTTGCGCAGTTCCGGCTGGTACGACAAGACCAGCCAGGCGTTTGCCGTTTTTCTGCCGGTCAAATCTGTCGGCGTTGTCGGTGATGCCCGGCGCTATGAATATGTCATCGCTTTACGCGCTGTTGAAACCGTTGACTTTATGACCGCTCGCTGGGCTCACCTTCCCTACGAGTTACTTGAACTGGTTTCCAATCGCATCATTAACGAAATTTCCGGCGTATCCCGAGTGACTTACGACGTCAGTTCAAAACCACCGGCGACTATTGAGTGGGAGTGAAAAGTCGTTATAAATCAATAATTTACCTGTTAAACAATTTGTCAAATCAACGAAAGAATGCGGGTTTCAGAGCACTAAAAATAAAGATATAGCAAACTCTTGCTACTATTGAATCTCATAAGTTGAATTGATATTTCATCTTGATAATATGTAAAATATATTTTACTATATGTAAAAATATTTATACATGGAGTTGGATGATGGGTATGTCGTATAAGGAAAAAAGTTTAATTGCCTCTCTGGGTGCTACGTTATTAGTGTTTGGATGGTATTTTTATCAAGTTTTTTCAAATCAAATGTTTAATATTGGACATGAATTTACGTTCAATGACATTTTTAGACCAATTATTCTAATCGTGATTTTGGAGATTATTATTCAATCTTTTTTGGCAGGAAAGGATAAAAATAAAGAAGATGAAAGAGATGCACTGATTGAATTAACTTCTTACAGAAATGGTTACTGGGTCCTGAGTATAGGAGTATGGTTTCTATTGATACAACTTTTGTATGTTGGAAGTGGTGGTTGGTATGATATTTTGGAAAATTCGTCCCCCGCATTTATATCCCATTTGTTACTACTATTTTTTGTTCTAGCAGAAGTGACTAATTTCATTACCCAACTCTACCATTACCGCAAAGGTATTTAAGTTGTCTAAGAGTTTAAGTAACAATATTAGAAAATTAAGATTTGAGGCAGACGAAATGTCTCAGCAAACTTTAGCAGACAAAGTGGGTGTAACTCGGCAAACAATATTTGCCATTGAAAAAGACAAATACTCTCCATCCTTAGAAGTTGCTTTTAAAATATCCAATGTATTCAAGACACCCTTGGAAGATGTTTTTATTTATGAATAGAGAAATTTTTTAGAGACACACTTACGATGATTAAAGACTTAATTCATAGTGACAAACTTATTACAAACTCTTTTTTGCACCTCTGTACCCCCTTGTTTGTATGGGTTTCAGAAGTGTCTACTATTGAGTGGGAATAGTCGCTTAGATGTAAATTATTGATATATGGACTGCTGACAAGCGTACAGCATGGCGCTTCTGATCAAAATTTAATATTAAACCCAATCTCGACTGCAACCCTGGTTGAACGTACCTATTGACCATGGCCACAGCCATAACCGCAAATATAGCGCTATTAGTAGCCAAATCTGTGATTTCATTACCTGGGATATTGCCGGTCATACGGCAGTTTTCTTGATCTCACTAAAGTCGGTTTTGTTGCCCGCTGTGTTTTTTATTTGAGGCTTGCAGAAAATTGCTATTGTTTAAATTTTGGCAGTTTCGCGAACAAAGCCGCCGATACGATCATAAAGGCTGCGGCTGTAAATAAAGATGCGGTATAGGTGCCAGTCGCGTCACGCACCGCACCAAGAATGACTGGGCTAAGGCCCGTAGCGATTAAGAACGTGGAGTATTGCCTACCGTAAATCTGCCCATACGCATGTATGCCAAAATATCTAGCGACCAGATAGCCAATCAGATCAACTTCGGCGCCCACTGAAAACCCTATAACAAATGCAGCCGGTACAGCCACAGCAGATCCCAATAGCGCCAAAGCCAAAACGCCACAGATACAGGCGAAAAGAATGGCAATTGCTACCCGTGGCGCAAAGATGCGATCAACAGCAAAGCCTACTAAGAGGCGGCCCAGTATCACGGCGATACCAATAACCCCTGCAATCTTGACCGCGGCATCTGTAGTGAAACCCACATCGAGCAGAATGGGTACAAAATGAATCATCAATCCGCCAAGCCCGAGAGACAGGCAGAATATCGCAGCCATGATGGTCCAGTAGGTGCGACTCGCCTTCGCGATTTTGAAGTCCTCGCTCGCTGCTTCTGTGTCGATATTCGTCGATGCTGAGGCGCCTTTGAGACGGGATAAAACGATCACAATGACAGCACCCACTACCAGGGTAAACAGGGCCATTGCATAGTAAGCGCCGCGCCAGCCGAACGCGTCGATAGCGTTACTGATCAAAGTTGGTCCAAACGTGGCTGCCAACCCTGCACCCGAGAGTGCAACGCCAAGTGCCAGGCCTCGCTGTTTATCAAATACGGTATTGATCGCACGCGTATAAGCCAATGGTGAGGACGCGCTGCCAAGTATGGCCTGCAGCATTGCCAGCATGACAAAGGTAGCGATGGACTGAACGAACAGACCTAACAATACATAGGCGACGGACAGACCCAATAAAGAAATCATAACGGGGGTTACCAAGCCATACCGATCAACTATCGAACCTATAAATGGCAACACTGCAGCCAGTGCCAGGGTCGACCCCAAAATGCCAAGAGACGCCTGAGCCCGCGTCCAGCCAAAGTCGGCGATCCAGGCTTCAATAAATAATCCTTGGGTGTAAAAGGGCAGTGCGGACACACCCACGCCGATGCCTACCGCACAGACCAATACTAATAGCCAATGGTGAGAAAATTCGCTGCCGGTGTTTTGATCATTAATCTCTTGGCTTTCTCGACTACTCATTGAAACTACCTCTTTATCACTTTGTTTGAGATGACACCGATTTTTTCAATTTCCAGCTCAACAACATCGCCATCATTTAAAAAGCGCAGATGCTCCAAACCACAGCCAAGACCGACCGTGCCAGAGCCAATTACCTCGCCGGGATAAAGGGTTTCGCTCATACTGATGTGGGCGATCATGTCTGAGAACTTCCAGTGAATTGTGTTGCTATTGCTATCGCACCAAGTCTCTCCATTGATGCGAGCCTGCATACGCAAGTTATAAGGATCATCGAGCTCATCCTTGGTGACGATAACTGGCCCAAGAATAATTGAATCGTCAAAGTCTTTGCTTTTGGCTGGCCCCAACATGCCTGGAGACTCGAGCATTTGAGCGTCTCGTGCTGAGAAGTCGTTATAAATTGTGTAGCCAAATATATGGTCCTCAGCATTGTCTGTACTGATGTCTTTACCTTTTTTACCAATAACGCAGGCCATTTCTAACTCAAAATCCATTACCTCGGAATACGCTGGCCAGACAATGTCTTTGCCACTTTGTGCGACAGAAAAACGGTTGGCTTTGTAATAGAGGGGCTGTTGATACCAGACTTCGGGGGCTGCAAATCGACCACTCGCACGAAATTCTTGTTCAGTTTTCACGGGGTCATCCGCAGTCATGGCGCTCAGCTTAATGGCGCTTTCAAATGCATTTTTTAGATGCTCTTCGAAACCAAGGCAGTCACGTATTTGAGTGGGTATCGGTAGTGGTGCTAACCAATCCACGTGGTCAGATGGTGTGGAGACTGGTCTAGAAGCTAGCAGGGCATAGGCGCGATCAAGGGCCGGCTGACCGGCTTCTATAAATTGTTGCATTGAGGAAAAAGCTAGCGCCTTCGGCGCAGCAGCACTCAGGTTGACGACCCCGGTATCAGTCAAAGCGCCCAGGTATTCTTCGCCTTGCAGTTTGAAGGTGAGTAACTTCATTTGTCTATCTCGCTATGCTTTGAGGCTGCGCTTGATAAGTCCGAGCTGCCTTATATTGGTGTTATGTGCAGGTAAGTGATCTTAACTGAACGGTGGTCAGTATATAAATGAACGGCGGTCATTGCAATGTTAAATTATTCCGTCTAAAATGACCGTCGGTCAGCTATATTGATTTGGTGATCAGCGAATGGCCGAAAGCTGTCGATCAATCTTAGCCAGGCATCCAAACGGAAACATTATGGAGACACCCATGAGTTCAGTCGTTGCGATTAATCAGCGAGCGAGAAGCGCAGAACAAAAGGCGCTGCGGCGACACGCAGTACTAGAGGCTGCTGAAACGTACTTCCTTGAGGTTGGGTATGAGGCATTCTCTATGTCCAAGCTAGCCAAGAACATAGGGTTAGCCAAGGGCACGCTGTACCTTTACTTCCAAACTAGAGAAGAGCTTTTCCTGACTCTTTATGAGCAAAGCCTGATTCGATGGAGTCAGGTTTTCATCGATGACTTATCTGATGCCATGACGAGTAAGGTGTATTCCCAAATACTATTTAGCACTGCCTCGGCAGACGGCACCTTCTTACCTTTACTGATCAGACTTGAACATATGATCGAACACAATGTTGCCATCCCTCGGCTCATCAGTTCTAAACAGGTGTTCATAAATCAGGTAGAGGCGCTTGCTGCGGCCACGTCTATCTCACTCAGTTTGAGTGAAGCGCAGGCGATAGAGGTAGTAAAAACAATGGGCGTCCTTTTAATTGGTGCAGCCCAAGGGGATCAGGGTCCATCACTTGATCACGAAGAACTGCCTGAGGATGTTCAAAATCTTATCGCTAGCTTTTCGTCCGAGCCTCTCTTCATTAAGAATGCTGTTCGCATCATAGAGGGCATTCGCACGGAAGCTGTATCCAAGATTTAAGCGAATCAAGCTCCCTAGCCGCTGCCAAAATAGAACGAATGCATATCAACCAGAGAAAGAAATTATGAGCACAGCCAAACACCAAAACGTCACTGAATTAGATACTCAAAACCTGGAAGCACTAGTCGAACTGCAGAGAAGCAAGTTTCGTGCTGAGGGCGAAGTCACCTATTCGACGAGGATTGACCGTCTAAAGAGACTCAAAGCACTGATTGTTGAAAATAAAATCGAGTTCGCAAAAACAACAAAACGCGAATTTGGTGGGGCACGATCCTATGAATTCAGTTTGTTTTCAGAATTTGCGTCAAAGGTCGAAGCGATCGACTATTCCATGAAACATTTAAAAGAGTGGATGAAGCCTGAAAAACGGAAAACTAATAAACCGATGAATCTTTTGGGCGGAAACAGCCAGGTTAGGCATTTCCCCAAGGGCGTTGTTGGCATCATTTCCCCTTGGAATCTGCCCTTTGGTTTGACTGTTGCGCCGCTTACAAGCGCGCTTGCTGCAGGTAACCGAGCCTTATTGAAACCTTCAGAGTTCGTTCCTGAAACGGCGGCATTGTTCGCCGAAGTTGTGCCCAAATATTTCCCAGAAGATGAAGTCGCGGTCGTAACTGGTGGCGCAGAAATCAGTCAACGTTTTGCGGAATTGCCTTTTGATCATCTTCTGTTTACTGGGTCTACTAATATCGGCGCAAAAGTAATGCAATCAGCCTCAAAAAATCTGGTTCCTGTCACGCTAGAACTTGGCGGCAAGTCACCTGTCATTATTGGTCGTAGCGCAAAGCTTGATTTGGCCGGGACACGCCTGACATTCGGTAAGCTTTTGAATGGTGGTCAATTATGCTTGTCACCAGACTACGTTGTCGTGCCGGATGAGCTAGAGGAGCAGCTTATTGCACGGGTGGTTCAGGAAGTACAGTCAATGTATCCGAACATTACTGAAAATGAGGATTATGCGGGTGTTATCAACGAAAGACACTTCGCCAGGTTACAGAACTACATTGATGACGCAGTTGCTAAGGGAGCCAAGCTTACGATTGTTGGTGCTGACAAGACGCGTGCGTCTGAAGACAATCGTCGTATGCCCTTACATATTTTACAAAACGTTAATGAAGATATGTTGGTTATGCACGAGGAAATATTTGGTCCTATTCTTCCCGTGATGACCTACTCTGATGTGGCTGAGGTTCCAGATATGATTGAACCCCGTCGAAATCCGCTTGCCATGTATTACTTCGGTAAAGATAAGTCAGAGCAGGAGTACTTATTAAGTCATGTGCAAAGTGGTGGTGTTTGTATCAATGATATAACACTTCACTACGTACAAGAGGATCTTCCATTTGGTGGTATCGGTGCTTCTGGTATGGGTGCTTACCACGGTCCAGAAGGGTTTAGAGGCATGAGCCACGCCCGTGCGATTTATAGTCAAACCATGATCGACGTCTTGCCTATTATTGGCGCGCGTCCGCCCTTCGGTAAAAAGTTTCGCAAGAATATAAGCAAAATTCTTGGCTCAATCTAACTGTAAGCCCAGCGTATTTTAATCAGGCTAAACGGTTGAGCTTGAATTTCAACGCCATGAAATTGCCCTGGTTTTATACCATCACGGCAGGTAACAAGTTTTTTGGCTGCCAAATAAGCACAGGTATCTGTAGACAGGAGAAGTAAAAATGAAAAGAGCATTGGGAGAGCTATCGTGAACATAAATCGACAATGGCTATTAGCCGAGAGACCTACTGGAATGGTTGGTCCGCATAATTTTAAGTATGCGGAAACCCCGATTCCTGAGCCAAAAAGTGGTGAGGTGCTAATAAAGAATCTTTACTTATCATTTGATCCGGCACAACGAAACTGGATGGTTGACCGTAAGGCTTATCTGCCGCCAGTGGCCATCGGAGAGCCTATGCGGGCAGGTTCTGTTGGGCAAGTAATAGATTCGCGACACGCAGACTATCAAGTGGGTGACCTTGTGCAAACGACCGGCTATTGGCAAGATTATGTGGTAGCAGCCCCCGGTGAAGGCCCAATGGGTTTGGTTAAATTACCAGCGGGAGTGTCACCAGAAATGATGTTGTCTGTGCTCGGTATAACTGGGCTTACGGCATATTTTGGATTGCTGGAGATTGGGCAGCCTAAAGCCGGTGAAACTGTTCTTGTTTCTGGTGCTGCAGGTTCTACTGGCTCGTTTGTTGGTCAGATCGCAAAAATTAAGGGTTGCCGTGTTGTAGGTATTGCTGGGGGCCCAGATAAGTGTAGGTGGTTAAAAGAAACTGCCGGCTTCGACGCTGTCATCGACTATAAGAATGAGGATGTTAACGCACAAATTGCTCATCACTGCCCCGACAAGTGGGACGTATTTTTTGATAACGTAGGTGGCCCCATCCTCGAGGCAGCCCTAGATCACATTAATTTGCGTTCTCGGGTTGTTTTATGTGGCAGTATCTCTGGTTATAACGCGATTACCCCCATACCTGGCCCCTCAAATTTGTCTAACCTGACCATTAACAGAGCGCGAATGGAAGGGTTCGTTATTTTGGATTACATGCCGCGAGCGATGGAGGCTGTCCAAGAACTAATGGGGTGGGTTTCATCAGGACAATTGATTTATCAGGTCGATTTACAGGAAGGCTTTGAAAATATCCCCGCCACTTTGCAGCGGCTTTATGCCGGACAAAATCTGGGTAAGCAGCTACTTAAAATAGACTCATAGAAACAACCTTAAGGATTGCGATGACACACATAACGCCCAAGCAACGTGATGAATTGTCTGAGTTAGAACCGATGTTGCAAATGGTAGAGGCATCGATGGGCTTTCTGCCAACGTCCATGATGACCATGGCGCATTGGCCAGAACTGACACAAGCCTTTGGAGGTCTTGGGGCAACGGTTCTAAACAGCGGTGAACTAGACGCTGGGCTAAAGCAAATGATTGCATTCGCGGTAAGTAACGCAGCGGGTTGCCGTTATTGCCAAGCACATACGGCTAACTCAGCACAAAAAAACAATGTCAGCGAAGAGAAAATAAAAGCGGTATTTGAGTTTGAGAAAAGCGACTTGTTTTCCGACCAGGAGAAAGCGGCGCTTAGAGTTGCAGTGCACGCGGGCATGGTACCCAACGCGGTAGAAGCTGAGCACATGAGTGAGTTGTTAGCGCAGTTTAGCGAAAAGCAGGCTGTAGAAGTTGTGGCGGTAATTTCGCTATTTGGTTTTCTGAATCGATGGAACGACACAATGGCAACCACCTTAGAAAACTCACCTAAGAGCTTTGCAAAGGACCAGCTCGCCGCGCACGGTTGGGTTGCAGGCAAGCACGAATAACCGGAGAGAGGTCGCATTTACAAAGGTAGCTGAACACTAACCATTTTGATGGAAAAGTAATATGAAAAAACTTAACGTCTACGATCAACTCAACGCTGCTGCGCTGCTGTTGGTGTCACCCGAGTGGACAAAAGTGAAAGCAGCCCGTAAGTCGGCGGTATCGTTTGAATCGCCGGACATAACGATTCCAACTGAAACTCGGACAATAGCAAACCGCAATATTCGCCTTGCTGAATCCGGGCCAGCCGATGCACCACTGGTGGTACTGCTCAGCCCGTTCCCCGAGAGTATTCTGAGTTTCACAGGTTCCTGGGAAGCACTGACAGAGAAATGTCATGTAATTGCCATCGACCTACCGGGATTCGGTGCTTCTGAAGGTGACCGCAAAGATATGTCACCTACCGCTCAGGGTGCTCATCTGGCTGCGATTTTTGATGAGCTTGATCTGCATGACATCCATCTGGTCGGGCCGGATGTGGGGATGGGAGCAGCGCTCGCCTATGTACTCAACCATAAACATCGCGTAGCTAGTTTAGCGGTTGGGCATGGTGTCGGTGCGCCTGGCCCGTTCAAGCTGGCGTTTATGATCAATATGTTGGCCAAGTTTGGTTTCATGCGTTTCACTACAGGTTTGTTAGGTGCCGGGCCACTCATCGCTTTCTCGTCAAAACTCGGGGCTATCCGCCATCGGGCCAACGCTAGGCAAGTAGATGATTATAAGCGGGCTTACTCGGGGCGCGCCGCTGAGGTGGTTTATTGGTTTAAGGACTTTCGTTCCAAAGCTGCAGAGCTCGCAGGTCGAGTGAAAGAAATCGATATACCCACCTTGGTTTTCTGGGGTGAGCTCGATGTTATGTTCGACCCCGCTAATGCTGAATACCTCGATGCAGCCTTGCCGCAAAGCAAGCTACAAATTCTGCCGGAAGCAGGCCATCTTGCTTGGGCTGATCAACCAGAATTATTTGCCGATATGATTATTGATTGGGTAGACACAACGCATAGATAAGTTTGGTTTTATGTTTATAAAGCCATGACCAGGATAGAGATTGAGAGAAAGCGGGTTAAAGCCAGATGCATAGTCCTGTAAAAATGAAGAAACGCGATCACGCCCACTAAGTTCGCTGAAAAATTTGCCCGCGAGGCTCTAGTTATCTGATTGATTATTAGTGCTCACGGTGGGCACTCAAAACTAACACAACATTAGGAGTTAAACAGAATGTCCGTTTATATCATTGCTAGATTTAAGATACATGATCGAAGTGAATACGATAAATACTCAGCTGGTTTCCCAGAAGTGTTCAAAAGGTTCGACGGCAAGTTGTTGAGTGTTGATGAAGACCCCATGGTTTTAGCGGGCACTTGGGATGATACAAGGTCGGTGATTATTGAGTTCCCATCAAAAAAATCAGCTTTAACCTGGATGAACTCTGACGACTATCAAGCGATCGCGAAACACCGTAATGCCGGAAGCACAGTAAACTCTATATTAGTAAACGCACTAGATGCATAAAAAAGTGAAAGGTTGATCAAAGCTATCGCTGCCTTCGCCACGACCGATAAGGCCTTTCGAAAGGGGGAGTTTGCAAGCAATCAGATTTTAATAGGTCATTCTTTTGGCCGGCTAGAATGTTTGTTCAAAGCATATCCAGCTTTTGGTTAACAATATGCTGACCTAGTGGGCGCTGGGCAGCTCTTTCAAATGCAGCATCAATCGCGCCAAATTGTTGTTGCACAACCGGGCGATAATTGAGGTGAGTAAAAATATGCAACTCACCTTCGTTCAG